>Ga0182030_10013770_pt1 | contig 16053 bp, 10 predicted proteins | sample 812S3MmetaG_FD_121299 | JGI IMG/M metagenome (GOLD analysis project Ga0182030, IMG submission 121299) | Permafrost microbial communities from Stordalen Mire, Sweden - 812S3M metaG (Illumina Assembly) | ecosystem: Environmental > Terrestrial > Soil > Wetlands > Permafrost | place: Sweden...
GTCATCTCGATGTTGTAGGCAATATAGGGCTGCTCGCGAACCAGTTCGTTCGGTTTGACCACGAAGTTGCCGACGTACCAGCCCACCGCTCCCACCGCAACATAACAGGCCACGGCAGGAACGAGAGCTACGATCAGCCAGCGTCCGCGTGGCGCCCAGACCGCGCCTGCGGCGGCAATCAGCGCGCCCAGCAGCAGCGCCAGGGCCACAATAAGCTGGCCGGTGAGCGTTACGTGCGCGCCGGTATAGGTGACCCCGTCAAAGACAGTATGGTGGTCGAAGAGCTGGTCGAAGCGGCCAAGATAGACACGAATCGCCGACACCAGCAACAGGAATGCAAGCGGGAAGGAGAGTCCGCGCCAGGGCAGTCCATCCGCGCTGAAGCGCCGCTGCTCGAAGGCGCGAGCGCCGCCCGAAATGAGAAAAAAGAGTACGGCCAGAATGCAGGTCACCACGGCCAGCGTCAGCAGCCAGCCGGCCAGCAGATTCCATGCCGGCAGGGTGAAGAGATAAAAATTCAGCGGCCTGCCAAAGATCGGGTCCAGGGTCCCGCTGGCCGAGCTGGGCGCATACCAGAACAGGGCGAAGGCAGGCCACTGGGCCGCCATCGCCGCGCCGGTGGCCAGCGCAATGAAGAAAGAACCGGCAAACGCAACGATGCGCAAAACCGGCTTGACCGGGAGATTCACCGGCTGCCCGTTAATGAAGATCGTGTGATCGCTGGGAAGATCGGCGGAAAGTCCCCGCTTGAGAAGGAAAAAGACTCCCAAGAGGACGACATATGTGGCCGCCGCAAAGCCGGCGAAGATTCCCCATTGCAGTCCCCGCGCCTTCCAGAAAACCTCTCCATAGCCGAGCGACCGGAACCACAGCAGATCGACCCAGAACGAGAGCGCGGAGCGGCTCGAGAAGACGATTGCGGCAACTACGGCAAGAAACAGAATGATTCTGCCGCGGCGGGGCCGCGACGGCTGGACAAGCTTGGGCCAATCGATCGTATCAGGCAATTCATTACCCCACGTTCTCAGTTTTTTCGCAATCGATTCTTCCGGCGCGAATGCCGCCCGAACGAAAGCGCGTCAAGGTGGCTCGCAACCTCAGGAGGTCAGCAAACTCACCCACTCCACTCTAGTCTTTTTTAGCTATCTTCGCAGACTGAATGAACAGAACCGGCCTGCCAAGGTGCTCTCCCAGGTGCCCAAATGCAAGGCACCTGGGAAACCTCGGATCTCAACCGGCCTTTTCCCGGTAACGCAGATATTCCGGCAACTGGTTGCCTCGCCGCATCGCGCTCCACTGCGATTCGATCTCGACTCTTCCTTCAACTCCGGTCGCATAATGCCGGAAGCTGGACCACGCCCACTCTTCGGGCTTGGCAACGAGGCCGCGCACAACAGGGTTCCGGTGCATATAGCGAAGCTTCTCGACGCGCTTCTCTTCGTTATGCACGAGAAAGTCGTAATAGCGAGCCTGCCAGAAAGGCGGCTCCGCGCGCCGCATCGCCACTGAAAGCTTGAGCGCGTGGATCACACCGGAAACCACGCCTTTGACCGGCTCGCCGATCAGAAGATGAACGTGCTCCGGCATGACTACATAACCGGCCACCACAAAGCGGTAACGCTCACGCACCCGCTCCAGCGCATCCTCGAAAAGATCGCACGCCTCCGCCACGCCCAGATACTGGAACCGGTGGTAGCAACTGAACGTAAGGAAGTGAAAGCTCCCCGTGTGTTCGTATCGAATGAGTCCGCGCGGCATCGATCAAAAGCGTACAACGAATCACGAGAGATGTCGAGAAAGAGCAGAACCGGCCTGCCAAGGTCGTGGTCTCCCAGGTGCCCAAAGGCGAGGCACCTGGGGCACCCAGCTTTAGTGGATTAATTCAGACCCCGGCACCTGGGCCACCCGCCAAACGCATCCACTCCACTTTAGTCTTTTTTGGTTATCTTCGCCGGGTGCCCCAGGTCCCGCTTTTGGGACCTGGGAAAGCACAAATTCTCTCAGTCATACTATTAGCGCATTTTCCGAAATGGTGTTGACCGAAAATTCATTGGTATCCCACCCATTCCGCAGAAAAACGCGGAATGGATGGGGCACGAAAGTTTATAGCAAAAGCTAAAAAGCTCTAGTGCTGAGCGGATGCAGCAGCCGGCTTGATCGCCTCGGTCAGCACACGGCCCACGGCCGCCGACGGCTGATTGACTCCGGCCAGCGAGGCGAATGTCGCCGCCAGATCCACCGGCTCCGTCCGTTCATGATATTCGCCGGGAAGGAACGGCGCGCCGTAAAAGGCCAGCGGCACATGCCGGTCGTAGGACCAGGGACTGAAGTGGGTGGTTTTCGTCGCGTCGGGGAATTCTTCCATCTGATAAGCGCCCAAAAAGAGCATCACGTACCAGTTGCCGTGCTCGGCGTAGCTGTGCGCCAGCAGGCGGCCCCACTCGGAGGGCGGCAACTGCCCATGGGCCAGATCCAGCCGCGTATAAACTCCGGCAACCTGGGGCGCGGGCGCCAGGCGATGCTGGAGCGGCAAGGGTCCATCGGCCTGCGGAGCCTGACCGGCGACGGCCGCGGGCAGGAGTGCGGCCACAGCGTCTTCAGCGGTTTTTTCATCAACTCCGAGCTTCTCGAATGCGCGGCGGTTCAGCACGATGTGGGGAAGATCCGGCTCCGGCTCCGGCATCAAGTAGTTGGCCTGCTGGCCGGGTGAGTAGCGTGCATTCAATTCCGCATTCAGGCTGGCGTAGAGCTTCTTCATATCGACTACGCCCGAGTCGATGCCCAGCTTGGCGGCTTCGGCGGGAATCGGCGCAATGCCGTGATCGGCGGTGAGAGCCAGCCAGACGTTTTTCAGGCCGATGGACTGATCCAGCCAGCCAAAAAATCCATCCAGATCGCGATCCAGGCTCAGGATCATCTCTTCCTGGGAGTCCGAGTCGGGACCGAAGCGATGGCCCTGAATGTCGTTGGGCGAAAGCGAAACCACCAGCAGATCGGTCACTCCGCTCTGGCCGAGTTTCTCGCCGCTGATGAGCGCCTCGGAGAAGTCCAGTTCGTAGCGGTTGGCCGCCGGCGTCGGCCCCACTAGTTCATAGAATCGATTTGCGCTCTCGACCTTGGCCTCGCTAAACGCCTGGGCTGCGCGGCCGCTCGCGTTAAAGCTCCGCGCCCACTCCGGCAAGTGCTTCATGTAGTAAGTCGAAGTGGTGAACTGGCCGCTAAAGTTATCGATCCAAAAGGCTCCGTTGGCGGCCTGACCCGCGGGCAGAATCGCCGCGCGATCCTTGAGCGAGACGCCGTAGACCCTGGATCGGCCCTGGGTGGCCAGGCGAAGCTCATCGCCCAGCGTGGAGGCGCGCAGATTGCGCGGCGAGGCGCCAATCGCATAGCTGGCAGCATCGCCCGTGGCTCCCGGCCGATTGACCGGCAGCGAAGAGGCGGGTAGATCGACCAACTGGTAGCGCTCGTCCTCGACCGAACTCACTTTGTGCTCGTTGGAGCGGGAGGCATCCCAGAACTCGTTGGATTCGATGCCGTGGCCGTCCGTGTACGTGCCGGTCCCAATCGTCGCATGGCCGGGAGCGGTCTTGGTGTTGGCATAGTCATAGTAGCAATCGGTAAACCAGGCGCCTTGATCGGTAAAGAGCCTAAAGCCCCGTCCCTTGAATTTGTCGTGATCGCGGTTCAGATAGTCGCCGCGAAACTGGTCGATGACCACGATGACGATCAACTTGGGGCGGCCCACATAGGCCTGAGCCTGCGCCACAACCGGCAGCAGGTGGGCGAGAAGAAGCGCGACCAGCAAAGCGAGCAGGGCGGGAAGAGAACGAGACCTGATTTTCATGCTTCGATGATAAATACAAAATCTGAAGTGTGAGTGTGAAGCGGTCATTCCCCAGGGTAATCACATTTGAAATTTGCCTGTGGAATGAAGGGCGCAAAATTTAAATTCTCTGGATAGATTCATTGTTTTGAAAGGGCACGGCTTTAGCCGTGCCGATAGCGAGGCAAATTTTGTCGGCTTTAGCCGCTGAGGGATGTATTGAATCTTTTCAAACCATCCCTCCGGGGCTAGAGCATTTTGTCTTATGTTGTAGACTTCCGTGCCCCATCCATTTCCGCGTTTTTTGCGGAAATGGGTGGGATACCAATGAATTTTCGGTCTACACCATTTCGAAAAATGCTCTAAAGCCCAAGAGATTTCTGGCTGTTTTGCGGCACGGCTAAAGCCGTGCCCTTTCAAAACATTTCAAAATTCCAAATGCGATTGCCCTGGTCATTCCCCACACTCACACTTCACACTCGCACTTTCAACGAGCGGAGCGCGGCCTACGCCGGCACCGCCTCGCGGGCGTTGACCTTGACTGGAGTGAGCCAGCCAAAGCGATCCGGTTTGAGCCCGTTGGCGATGCTGTAGAACTCTTCGCCGATTTTGGTCGTGATCTCGCCCGGTTTGCCGTTGCCGATCACAATGCGGTCGATGGAGCGAATCGGCGAAACTTCGGCGGCCGTCCCGGTGAAGAAGACCTCGTCGGCAATGTAGAGCAGCTCGCGCGGGAAGGACTGTTCCACGACCGTGAATCCCAGATGGCGAGCGATGGTGAGCACGCTGTCGCGAGTGATGCCGGAAAGAGCGGAGTTGGATAGAGGCGGGGTATAGATCACACCGCTGCGCACCACAAAGACGTTCTCGCCCGAGCCTTCGCTGACCAGGCCGTTCACGTCCAGGGCGATGCCCTCGTCGTAGCCGTTGGCGTCGGCCTCCATGCGAATGAGCTGCGAATTCATGTAGTTGGCGCCGGCCTTGGCCAAAGAGGGCATGGTATTGGGAGCCGGCCGGTTCCAACTCGAGACGCAAACGTCCGAACCGTTCTCGCCGGGCATGTACTTGCCCCAGGGAAAGTTAGCGATATAAATCTCAATGGGCGAACCCTTGGGGCTGACCCCCATCTCGCCGTAGCCGCGCAATGCAATGGGGCGAACGTAGCAGGGCGAAACGCCATTGGCTTCAATCAGGTCCACCACGCCGGCGCAAAGCTCGTCGAGCGTGTAGGGCAATTCCATGCGATAGATCTTGGCCGAGTCCAGCATCCGCTGCATGTGTTCCGGCAGCCGGAAGACCGCCGAACCTTGCGGCTGTCCGTAACAGCGAAGGCCCTCGAAGACACTGGAGCCATAGTGAATCACGTGGCTCATCACATGAATGTTGGCCTGCTCCCAGGGAATCAGATTGCCGTTGTGCCAGATCTTTGAGGTCGTTTGAATAGGCATAGATGTAGAGCGCTCCTTCATCGCGCCAAGCACGCGTAATCATTAGGGTATCGCGGGCGGGGGTGCGATGTCATCCAACAAAAGGGCCAGTCCATCCACCGGGTCCCATTGTGGCGCTCGCAACCTGCTTCAGCCACGGCAAATGCCGCTTGCTGCCGCGCCCCGGATCGCCTGTCCTTTTCGATCGATCACTCCACCGAGGGTGCGGCCGGCTCGACCGCATCCAGCGGAAATCCCAGCCGCTTCCACTCGCCGTAGCCGCCACGCAGCGGGCGCACTCGCTCGATGCCCAGCTTGTGCAGGGCCATGGCCATCATGGCGGCGGTGGCCTCGCTGGGGCAGGTGCAGTAGAGCACGATGTCGCGGTCGCGGGGAATCTCGCGGTGGCGCGCGGCCAGCGTTTCGGGCGAAAAACGGTGCGCGCCGGGCAGCGTGAAGGGGTCCGGCACCAGCTCCAGCGGATGGCGCAGGTCAACGATGAAGACCTCCTCGCCGGAATCGAGCTGGCGTCTCAGTTCCTCCGGCTCCAGGCGCGAGGCAACAAAGCTCTTCAGAACCATGCGGCGGCGAATCAGCCTTCCGGCCAGAAATCCTAGAATGGCCACGACCAGCAGCATACCGGAAAATCTGCCTGCCCAGTCCAGCACTCTCGAATCCCGCTTGAGCAGGTCGCCGAAGAAGCGGCCCACGCCCAGCATAACTCCCACCCAGAGGGTTGCGCCGATCCAGTCGAAGAAGAGAAAACGGCCAAAGCTCATTCCGCCCTGTCCGGCAACCGAAGAAGCCAGCGTGGCCAGCCCCGGCACAAACTTGGCTGTGATCAGCGTAACGCCGTGGCGGCTGCGGAATGAATCCTGGGCCCGGCTGACGCAGACCGACGGCTCCAGCGAGAGCTTGCACAGAAAGCGCAGCATGAAATTGCCATAGCGCCGTCCCACGAAGAACCAGGAACTGTCAGCCGTGAGCGAGGCGGCCAGTGCGGCCCCGAGCGCCAATGGAAAACTGAGCTGGTGCTCAGCTGAAAGCGCGCCGACCGTCAGCAAAACCGGTGTAGCCGGCAGCGGAATTCCCAGCTGCCCCACCAATATCCAGGCAAAGAGCAGCAGGTACCCGTACAAAAGCAAGAAATGTTCCGATAAAGCCATAGGGAACGCTCCGTTCCTGTTTTGTGTGGATTGCCGAGCTCTCCGCCGTTTCCGGTCCGCCTTTGGCTGGCAGATGAGAAGAAAGAAGGAAGCCTCGGTGGGTTTGATGGTTTTATAGGGGAATTGGTTTCAGGCAATGATAAGAAAAAGCCACCCGTAGGCGGCCTTCTCACCGACTGCACAGAACATGAGGAAGGGTGTTTTACGGCTGCGACGGCTGGGGTGTGACGGCGGGAATGGCAGCAGCCACCTGCTGTCCCTTGGAAGCGAACCAGTTGCGGTCCCAGAGATTCTTGTAGAAGACTCCAGTCAGCTCGGCGGCGCGGGGCCCAAAGGTGGGCCGGCCGCCTTCGAGAAAGAAAACTGTCACCAGGCTGCCCTGAGGCGAGTCGGAGAAGGAGGCAAACCAGCCCAGGCGGGTGCCATTGTTCGAGCAGGTTCCGGTCTTGCCGAAAACCGGCAACTCGTGGAAGTTGGTGCGCAGACGGCGTGCGGTTCCGTACTCGACCGCGCCGGCCATCCCGTCCTCGATCTCGGGAATGTACTTGGCAATATCCAGCGTGCGCTTGACTTTGGGTTCAAAGGCCAATCCCTCTTCAGGAGTCGTCGGGTGCTGCAGGTAATAAAGGGTTCCGCCGTTAGCCAGAGCTGCTACGTAGGCGCCCAGTTGCAGCGGGGTCAGAGAGACACCCTGTCCGAAGCTGCACATGCGCGCCACGCCGCCCTCCGAGGCGGGCAGCGCCTGGTCCGGATAGACGCCCAACTGTTCGCCTTCAATGTTGTATCCGGCCAGTTCGCCCAAGCCAAATTGATTGGCGTAGTGGCGAACGCGCTCGAATCCCAGCTCCCGGCCCAGTTCCTCAAAGTAAAGGTTATTGCTCTTAGCCAGCGCCTGGGTCATATTCATGCGGAAACCGGCCAACTGCACCGGTGTATCGCGGGTCACCAGGCCTTCGGAGAGCGCGGCCATGGCCACGGTGATCTTGATTGTCGAGCAGGGCTCGGCGCCGGGCGAAAGGGCCAGTTTCTGGTTAACCATCGCCAAAATCCGGCCGTTGGATGGGTCAATGACCACCGCCGTGCCGTTCATGCCGTCCAGCGCGTCGATAGCTGCCTGACGGACTACCGGATCCTCGCCGGCCGTTACGTCGCCGGCAAAGATGTTCCCGTTGGCGAATGAGCTGGCGGTAAACCGCTCACTGAAGACATGATGGCGGCCGGTCAGAGCCGCGTGGCGAGCGGCAGATCTGGTCCTGCCTCTTGCGGTCAGGTGGGCTTGCTGCCCCGCCGGAGCCGCTTTTGCCTTCGAATGGGTCGTGCGAGCTCTGGATGCCGAAGCTGGGGCGGCTGCGGAGTTGCCGGCATGCCTGGCTGTATGCGTTGGCGCGGCATGGCGGCCGGCAGCGCGATGCGGCTCGGTCAAATGCGGTTCCGCCGCCTTGGGGCGATGCAGCGTGTGCGGAGCGTTCAATGCCCCGGCGCCAAGCGCGCCAAGACAGATCGAAACCAAAGCCGCAACCGATCGATATACCCAAACCCGAGACAGATTCATTCAGCAGTATCCTCCCAACGATGGATCTCGTGCCGTACGTCTACCCTCGGGTCGGCGCACTTTTTACCTTATCGGCGATTCGTTCGGCTGCGGGCAGCGTTTGCCGCAAATCCGAGTAGCCTCTCATCAAAACCGCCCGCGACATTCAATACCCGAGATCTGGCACGCTTGCTGCCAAATCACTATTGAATCCAGCCGCCGCCCGTTCCCAATCTGCCCGAAGCATACAGGTCCCCTCCGGGGCTGTTCATAAACGCTCACAATATTTCAAGGCTTAGCTGAACTATACAGCTTGTTGCCCGAAGTTGGAACCGTCAATCCTGCCTTGGTGGGATTTCCTTGAGCTTCTCTTCAACCGCCTTTCTCCCCAGCCTTTCCCGCTGGGTGGCTCATCTCTTTGACAGAAAATAAGATCAAAAGATGCAAGGGCAGGCAAAAAACACCGCCCTAAAATTGCAGCCGGCGCATAAAGGCCGGAACGTCCAGATCCCGCTGCGGCTCTTCGTCACTCTCGGCAAAATGCTGGGCGACCGGCTGAGCCCGCTCCTCATCATGCCCGCGCAGACCGCCCAGAGAATCCGATGTGTAATCAATCAGAAGCGGCGATAAGAGCGGCTCGGGGGGCAACGCGGCGATTGGCGTGCCGACCAGCGCTTCCACGCGCTCTTCCGGCTCAATCTTTTCATGCTCCTCGATGGCCGGCGGCGCGCTCTCTACCGCAGTCGGCTTGGCGGGCGCGGAAAAGAGCGCTTCGTCTTCCCGCTCTTCGTCCTGGCTCAGAAATCGCGGGAGCGACAGAGGCACTGCCAGTGGCTCCTCGAGCCAATCGCTCGAAGCGGCCAGGGGAACGGAACCTGGGGGAATGGAGACCAGAGGAACGGAGACCACCGGCGTCTGCTCGACGCTCAGCATGCGCGCCCGCCGCTCTGGCATCTGGTCGCGGAAACCGGTAGCGATGACGGTAATCTTGACCTCGTCGCCCATTTTCTCGTCCAGCACGGCGCCGAAGATAATGTTCGCGTCCTCGTGGGCCGAGCTCTGGATCAGAGACGAAGCCTCGTTGACCTCGGAGAGCTTGAGCGAGCTGGAGCCCGTAATATTGATGAGAATGCCGCGCGCTCCGTCGATGGCGCCAGCCTCGAGCAGCGGCGATGCCATCGCCGCCTGGGCTGCTTCGATCGCCCGATTCTCGCCCGAGCGCACCGCCGTTCCCATCACCGCATGGCCCATGCCGGCCATGGTGGTCTTCACATCGGCAAAGTCGCGGTTGATGATGCCGGGGATGGTGATAATGTCCGAGATGCCCTGCACGCCCTGGCGCAGCACGTCGTCGGCGATGCGGAAACTCTCGAAGAAACCGGCATCTTTGGCCACCGCCAGCAGTTTCTCGTTGGGAATCACGATCATCGTATCCACGCTATCGAGCAACTCGCGCAGGCCGTGCTCGGCCTGCTGCTGACGGCGCTTGCCCTCGAAGCCGAAGGGGCAGGTAATGACGGCAACCGTTAAAATGCCCATCTCGCTGGCCAGTGAAGCGATCACCGGCGCGGCGCCGGTGCCCGTGCCGCCGCCTAAACCGGCCGTCACGAAGACCATATCCGCCCCTTCCAGGGCCTCGATAATCTTTTCCGAGTCTTCCAGAGCGGCTCTGCGGCCCACGTCCGGATTGGCGCCCGCGCCCAGGCCCGAGGTGAGCCGCACCCCAAGCTGAAGTTTGACCGGAGCCTGCGACAGCTTGAGTGCCTGCACGTCGGTATTGGCGGCGATAAACTCCACGCCCGCCAACTGCGCGGCAATCATCCGATTGACGGCGTTTCCGCCGCCGCCGCCCACGCCAATTACCTTGATGCGCGCCCCGTGCACGCCCTCGTCGTGGTATTGAATACGCATCCCGTCAGCTTCATTCATCTGCTGATCCATCCGATCCATAGCGGCTCCTGCCTCCCGATTCGATGCGGGAAGAACTTGACTCTAAAAACTCGATGCAAACAGCGTGCGCAGCTTGGCGCGCAATCCATTATTCTCCGCCGCGCGGGTGACGCGGGTGCGGTGGGCATACAAAAGCATTCCGGTAATCGTTGAAAAGCTCGGATTCACCAGTTCGGAGGGCATGTTCGACAACCGCACCGGCACTCCGACCCGGGCTGGAACCAGCAACTGGCCTTCAGTAATATCCAGCATACCGGGCAGCAGCGCTCCGCCGCCGGTCAGCACGCAGCCGGCGCCCAGCGCCTCCGAGACGCCTCCCTGGCGCAGGCTCTCCTTCACAAAATAGAGCAGTTCGCGCGCCCGCGGTTCCAGTATCTCCGCTACCGCGCGCAACGACAGCCTCTGCGGTTCCGGGTTCAATATCTCAATCTCCGCCAGTTGCGGCACGGCCGTCACCTGGGCATGGCCATATTGGAGCTTCAACTCTTCGGCCTGGGCCACGGGCATCTGCAGGCCCACCGCCAGATCGTTGGTAAAGTGCGCGCCGCCCACCGGCACTGAGGCGGTAAAAGCCACTGCTCCCTCGAAAAACACCACCAGCTCACTCGAGTGAGCGCCAATATTCAACAAGCAGACGCCCAACTCCCGTTCGTCAGCCGAAAGCGTGGCCTCGGCGGCAGCCACCGACTCGAGCACTGCTTCGGTCACTTCCAACCCCGCTCGATTGGCACAAGTAATTGTGCTTTGCAGAGCGCTGCCCGAGCAGGTGGCGATATGCAGGTCTACCTCCAGGCGCGCTCCCACCATGCCGACTGGATCGAAGATTCCCGGCTGTTCGTCGAGGATGAATTGGCGGGGCAGCAGGTGCAGAATCTCCCGGTCCGGCGGCCGCTCGACGGCCCGCGCCCGATCGATTGCAATGCGCACATCCTCGTGCGTAATCTCCCGCATACTGCGGCCCAGGTCGAAGCCCCCCCGGGTATTAAGGCCGCGAATATGAGGCCCGCCCACGCCCACCGCGCATTGATCTATGTTGACCCGCGCCACTCGCTCTGCCTGTTCATTGGCCGCCTTCACGGCCTTGGCCGCCGGGGCTAGTTCGGCGATCAGGCCCTTGCGCATCCCGGCCGATTCCACCTGCCCGTATCCGCGATAGCGAAGCGCGCCCTCGTTCAGATCGGCCACCAGCATGCGCGTCCACGCGCTGCCTATGTCCAATACCACGATCAAGTTATCCTGCGTCTGGCTCATCGCATTCACTCGCCCTCTGCCGCAACCGCGACCGGATGGGTGGGGGGCGCGGACTTCCGCCGGTTCGCATTCAGCGCGGCGGATTTAGCCTCCGCCGCGCGCTTCTGTTGCCGGGCTTTTGCCATTGCGGCCTTTTCCCTGGCCGCCTTGCGGGTCTTCTCCAGAAAGGGCTTCGCGGAGATCTTTCCCCCTGGCTTGGCGGCTGCCTTCACCGGTTTGGCTGTTGCCGCAGGCTTGGCTTGCGCAGCCTTTCCGCCAGCCGCCTTGACGGCTCCCGGTTTTTCGGACGCTGACTGGCCAGGTGTAGCACTGACCAGCGAAGCCGGCCTTGTTTCAGCCTGATTCAATCCTGCCTTACCGTCGCTCGCCTTCTCGCCTTCACCCGCGTTTGCGGCCATTGCACGATCCGCTGCAGTTGCTGCGGGGCCGGCGCCCGGCTCCATCTCCAGCACCACCTGCTGGTCGTAGCGCAGATCCACTGCCGACAGCTTGGGATACTGCTGCCGCCATTCGGCTATGTGGGTCTTGTAACGCTGATAGCGCTCCAGAAAGCGGTCTTCGCCGAAGTGGGCCAGAATGTCGGCGCCCTGTTCGGGCATCAGCACGCGGGCATCCTCGGGATCGGAAAGGTCAATCTCCGAGATCTGGTCGGAGAGCTTCTGATGGTTGGCGTCCAGCTCAGCCAGCAGGCGCGTGTAGACCGCCATTCGCGCCTTGCGAACGGCTGCCGGATCCTTTGCGTCGATCCCCGTCACCACCGGGAATGAGTAGTGGCGCGCGGTCATGGTTACCGGCGGCATTCCGAGAAGAACCCCGTTTGCGTCCACCAGGCCGAACTGCTGGCCCTGCCGCGCGAAAGCCACCGGTTGCCGCTCCACCACCTCAACTCGTATCCGATTCGGAAGCAGCCGCATTACCGTGGCCCGCTCCACCCAGGGAATCTGCTCCAACTGCTTGCGCCGCTCGGCCAGGGGAACAAAAAAGATATTGCGCCCTACATCTTCGCCGAAGACCGGCAGCATCTCCGCGCGGCTCACTTCGGTCAGTCCGCGGGCCTCGAGGTTAGCCGTTCCGCTGACGCGAAATCGCGGGTCGCGCCCCAGGCAGGTTTTGAGAAGAATGAAGGAGGCGGCCATACCGCCCAGAACCGCAAAAGCGCCCAACCACAAAAAGACGCGCCCCACCGTGCCGGCCGGCCGCCACCAGGGGTTCCGCGGACGGTCAAAGCCATTCTTGCCAAGGCGCGCCCCGCCATCGAGCAGAGGATCTGCGCCGTCAGGGTCCATCATCTCCAGCGGCATGCCGGGCAAAACGCGCCCCTTGGGGGGCACACTCTGCTGCACGCGCCGCAAGCGAGACTCCGCGAACGTTTCATCCTCCCACGGTTGGGAGCGGGTTTTGGTATAGCCTTCTGTGTTCACGCCTGAGCAGGGTCGTGAGAGTCGCCAGGTTTCAATATAGCCTGACGGCCTTTCACCGTCCACTGCACTTCGAGCAGGGGGAATCTGTGCCGTTACCGGTGGTGCGCTCAGAGCCAGCGCCGAGAGCGAATCTCAGGGAATTGGCTTGACTCTGGGATGCTCTCGCTGTCTCGACCGCACCGCCCTGTCTTGTTTCCAAACAGTGCTCAAGCCGGTCTCGCTGCCGCCGATATGAAAAACAGGCAATTGTTAGGATTTTGAGAGCCGCTCGGCAAGGATGAGGTTAAAGTGGCTTGCCTGGGTGCGCGAAGCAGCGGTTAACGCGGATTTAGACAGCCGCCTTCGCCCTTTCTCCCAGTGCTCGACGATCATGCCATCAATTCTTCGGTGGCCGCAGTCGATTCGAAGTTAGCTTGAAGCGCCAAGATCGTCTGTAAGGTCGAAGTCTTCGCGGTCAGCGAAGGCAAGCTGCACGGTTCTTCTCTCTCAAGAAGAGAGTCGAACCTTCGGCCGATCGCATCTAAATCTGCACAGTGAAATGCAACTGAGGAGATCTTTTCCATCATGTCGACCGCTATCCAGAACCTCGATACCTTTGTCAGCGCAGGCATTCTGTCCATTGCCGTTATCAGTCCGGACGAAGGACGCCGCGATGCGGCTACGCGTTCGCTGGGGGAATGCCACGGCGGCCATATTCAAGAATTCACCTCCTATCCGGCCGACCTCAGCGATCTCGCGCGGGAGATAGGAAACAATTACGACGTCATCCTTGTCGATCTGGACAGCGATCCGGAGTACGCCCTCGATCTGGTCGAGGCGATCTGCGCCGAAGGCCTGGCAACCGTAATGGTCTATTCGGAGCATACCGATGCGGAGATGCTGATTCGCTGCATGCGCGCGGGTGCACGCGAGTTTCTCACTCTTCCTTTTACCTACGGAGCCGTCTGCGCCGCAGTGGTTCGGGCTACAGCCCGTCGCCCGGAAGTTCGAATCGCTAAAAAGACCGATGGCAAATTGTTCGTATTTATCGGAGCCAAGGGCGGTGCCGGAGTCACAACATTAGCTTGCAACTTTGCGGTATCGCTGGCCACGGAGTCTGGCAAGAGCACTCTTTTGATCGATCTCAATCTTCCCCTGGGAGACGTGGCGATCAACCTGGGACTCAAATCCCAATATTCGATCGTGAACGCACTGCAGAATTCCGATCGGCTCGACGCGAGCTTTTTTTCCACCTTGCTGGTTCACTATAGCCCTGAGCTATCTGTACTTGCGGCGCCCAGCGTCTTGGCCCCCACCCACGTATCCGATGGGGCGATCGACAGGCTGGTGAAAGTCGCCCGCCAGGAATTCAATTACGTGGTCGTGGATGCGGGATCGAAACTCGATATACAGAGTACCGCCCTCTTCGATAAGTCCGCTACCGTCTATTTGGTCACCCAGGTTGGCATCCCCGAATTGCGCAACTCAAATCGCCTGATTTCGCAGTTCTCCGTCGAGGGCAGCCCCACTCTCTCCATCGTGGTCAACCGTTATGAGCCTCGCACCCTGGGCTTCGATGAAGAAAGCATTGCGAAAGCTCTCACCAGGCCCGTCCAGTGGAAGGTCCCCAACGATTATTCCGCGGTGCGGCAGATGCAGAATACAGCCACTCCGTTCGTTCTTGAAAAATCGCCCATTTCATCCATGGTTCGGCAAATGGCGAGATCGGCCTGCGGCCTGTCTGAGGTTGCGGAGAAGAAAAACAAGTTCAGCTTCTTCTCATAAGGGCCTGTTCGGACGGAAGGATAGCTTTCGAGAAGAATCCGGCGCAGGATGCAAATTGGGCGGCCTTCTCTCCACCGATTCAAAAGCTCTCGTCAGCCTGCTTCGACTTGTCCCGATCGTGGACCCCGAGAGCGGGCGGCGCCAAAGGCAGCGCGAAGTGGAAGGTCGCGCCGGCGCCCAGTTCGCTTTCGGCCCAGATGCGGCCGCCGTGGGCCAGCACGATATGCTTGACGATGGCCAGCCCCAGCCCGGTTCCGCCAGACTCGCGGGAGCGGGCTTTATCGACCCGATAAAAGCGCTCGAAGATGCGATCCAGATGCTCTGAGGCGATGCCGGGACCGAAGTCCTGCACGAAAAATTCGACTTCAGATTGCAAAAGTCGCGCGCCGACGCGAATCCGCCGGCTTTCCCGGGCGTATTTGAGGGCATTCTCGATCAGGTTCCCAAAGACCTGGTTCATCGCATCCGGATCGGCCAGAACGAGTGCCTCGGGTGCGCCTGCCAACTCCAACTCGACGCCGGAGTCGACCACCATGCCGCCCAGCGCATCCATGGCGTCCTGAACCACGGCGCTGGCCCGCATGGGCCGGCGCGTCAGTTGATTGTCCGGGCTTTCCAGGCTGGCCAGGGCCAATAGATCTTCAGTGAGGCGGTTCATGCGCGTGGCATTTTTGAGAATGATCTCCAGAAATTCGTTCCGGATCTCGGGCTTGGGCTGCGGGCCTTCGATCAGCGTTTCGACGTAACCCTGGATCGAGGTCAGCGGGGTGCGAAGTTCGTGGCTTACGTTGGCGATGAATTCGCGGCGAGATCTTTCCGCAGCCTCGATGCGCGTCACGTCATGCAGCACGGCCAACGCTCCGCCCGAGGGCAAGGGCGCGGCGCCGATCTCGAAGATGCGGCCGGGGGCCAGCGTACTGGCACGGCCGATGCGCACCTCACGCTGCTCCAATGCCCCGCGCACGCAGGCCAGCAGCTCCGGATCGCGCACCGAATGAATCAGCGGCCGGCCGATGTGAATCTGGCCTCCGGAGATGCGCTGCAGGCCGGCGTTAAACCAGCGCACCAACCCATCGGGAGTAATGGCTACCACTGCCTCCTGCATCGAATCCAGCATCGCGGCCAGTTCTTGCTGGCGGCTCTCGACCTCGGCAAAGCTCTGGGCCAGCTGCTCCGCAGCCTGGTTGAGAGCGGCTTCCATGCCGGGCAGTTCATCCTCCCCGGAGAGTTCAAGCCGGGCGTTCATATCGCCGTCCGCAAGACGGCGGGCAAAGGCGGCTACCCGCTTGTGCCGAGCGGCAATACGACTGGCAGCCCAGGCCACCACCGGCAGCATCAGGCACAGGAGGATGCCCAAAACAATCAGGCCAGACCAGAAGGCTTCGCGCCCCAGCCATTGCGGCGTTCCTCCAGACGCGGCTCTGGTCAGGCCACTGAAAACGGCCTCCATCGCCAGGGCGTACAAGGCTAGCAGCAGGACAAAGAGGCCGAGCACCTTGATGAAGAGCTTTCGCATAGGAGTTTTGCGGGGCACGTGGGCCTACTCGCTCTTGGGAAGCTCGAAGCGGTAACCGGCGCCGCGCACTGTCTTGAGGTAGCGCGGAAGCTCAGGATCGACCTCGATCTTCTCTCGGATGCGGCGAACGTAAACGTCGACTGAACGGGGCGTAACGAAACGCGCATCGCCCCAGACGGAGTCCAGCAGATGGTCGCGGCTGAA
>Ga0182030_10013771_pt1 | contig 16053 bp, 12 predicted proteins | sample 812S3MmetaG_FD_121299 | JGI IMG/M metagenome (GOLD analysis project Ga0182030, IMG submission 121299) | Permafrost microbial communities from Stordalen Mire, Sweden - 812S3M metaG (Illumina Assembly) | ecosystem: Environmental > Terrestrial > Soil > Wetlands > Permafrost | place: Sweden...
CCGCCATCGATTTCGGCAGTCATGGCATCGATCGCGAAGCGGTTCGGGCCGATGCTGACCTTGCCGCGCAGTTGCAGCGGCTTTTGACTCCGATAGGTGATCTCGCTGCGGCCCTGCAACCAAGCCACCAGCATATCCGGATCGGATGATTCGACGTCGAGCACGCCTTTGAAATTGCCGGAGGGGCCGGGCGGCGCGTCGATGCCGCTCAGGTCGACGCGGGTCGTGCCAGGTGCGCGAAAGTCCAGCCGGTCGATGGCCCAGGATTTCGCATCGGCATACAAAGCGGCGGCCACATTCCGCAGCGGGCGTCCGCCCAGCATGATCTGCTCGGTACTGAATTCGATGTGCGCCGGTATCGGGGCTTGCGGGAGCGCGGCCATCAGCGCGCGCAGCCCCGGCAACAATCGTATCGGCTCGGCGGCCTGATCCTTGCCCTTGTCACTGTTTTTGTCGAAGAACCTGTCGGCATCGAGCTGCCGGGCCGAGAGCACGGCATGCAGCAGCGGCGAGGCGCCAAAGCGTATGTCGGCCAGCCCGGTGAATTTCAGCGCCATCTCGTCGGGGCCGTAGCTCGCCTCGAGCTGGTCGAACCGCGCGGCCGCCGGGTCGGCCTTGACCTTGGCCGATATCCGCCACGGCGTCGGTCCAGCGTCGGCATCCTTCGCCTTCGGCGCAGCCGGAACCGACAAGGTCGCCACACCTTCGAAGCGCGGCTCCCGCGTCTCGAAGCGGAGCACGCCTTCAAGGTCGGCCGACAGAGCGCGCGCGCCGGGGTCGAGGTTGAGATGAATCCTTGTACCTTCGCCGTCAGCACTCGGGCCGGATGAGACGCGGAACGGATAGCGGGTGCCGGACAGCATGAAGTTGCCGTCGCCGCGCACCGCTCCCGCGAGCGAGCGGACGTCGCCGCTGAAGGCGATATCGTTCAGCTCGAGGGTTCCGCGGCTGGCGGCGTCATGCAGCGCGATACGGCCGGTCAGGTTCAAGCGGTCGATCGAAAGCGATCCGAGGTTGAGCGTTCCAACCGAGACCGGCCAGTCGATCCGCCCCTGCGGATCAAGGCCGAGATCGAGGGCCATGCCGTTGATCGTCAGTTCGTTGGCGCGCCATTCGCCGCGCATCAGCGAGCCCAGGCTGAACTCCACGTCGAGCTTGTCGGCGCGAACCTTGCCGAGATCGTTGGCCCCGCCGACCACCACGGAACGCAGCCGTAGCGACGGCGTCGGCAGCAGGCGCGCGTCGAGCTTGCCGCCGACGCGCACCGGCGCGCCGAGCACCCGCGTGGCCTCGGTCTCGAATTGCGGCCGGAACTGATTCCAGTCGATGAAATACGGCCCGACCAGCGCCGCGATCAGCGCAATGATGAAGGCAATCGCCAATCCGAGCAGCGTCGTCTGCACGGTGTCTCCCCTCGAGCATGTTCCGCTGCGTCGATCATGCGGGCCTCAGGCGGTCGATTCGCCAGGCAGCACACGCCTTCGCGAAAGCGGGCTGAGACCCTCCGCCCGCCGGCCGCGATGAAATCAACGCCGGAACAGCGCCATATATAGAGACAACTGTGGCGAAGTCACAGCAACCCGGCGTGACCGCTCGATGCCGGCGCCATCACCAGCTCGCGGGCAGCGTTTTGAGACCACGCAGGACGAAGGTCGGCCGCCATTCCGGATTCTCGGCGTCATCCAGCCGCAGATCCGGCAGACGCCGCAGCAGGGTCGCGATGGCGACTTCCGCCTCGATGCGCGCAAGCTGGGCGCCGAGGCAGAAGTGGATGCCCCCGCCAAACGACAACGGACGCACGTTGGGACGGGTGATATCGAGCTGGTCCGGCCGGTCGGGAAACACCGCCGGGTCGCGGTTGGCCGAACCCAGCAGGCAGAGAACGCTCTCGCCTTTGGGGATTTTCTTGCCGCCGAGGTCGTCGATGTCTTCCAGCGCGACGCGGCCGGTCAGCTGTACCGAGGAATCGTAGCGCAGGAACTCCTCGATGGCGTTGCTGATCAGGTCGGGATTGGCCTTGAGCAGGGCGAGCTGATCGGGATTGCGGTGCAGCGCCAGCAGCCCGTTTCCGATCAGATTGACGGTGGTCTCGTGGCCGGCGCCGAACAACAGGATGATGTTGGCGGTCAATTCCTCGTTGGAGAGCTTGCTGCCGTCTTCCTCGGCCTGCACCAGCTGCGTCGTCAGGTCGTCGCCGGGACTGCGGCGGCGCAGCTCGAACAGTTGCTGGAAATACATCTGGGCCATCGCATTGCCGGCATTGCCCTGCTCGATTTCGGCCGGCGACATCGGCACCGGGTCGAGCAGGCGCCCGCCATCGCGCGAACTCTTGTAGAAGACCTCGCGGTGTTCCTCGGGAATTCCGAGCATGTCGCAGATGATCGTCACCGGCAGCCGAAACGCAAAATCCTCGATCAGATCCATATGGCCCTGATCGACGACGGCATTGAGCGTTTCGTCGACAATGTGCTGGATGCGCGGACGCATGTCTTCGACCCGGCGCGCGGTGAACGCCTTCACCACCAGTCCGCGCAAACGCGTATGGTCGGGCGGGTCCTGCTGCAGCATCCAATGGCTCATGCTGCGGAAGACCGGCTCCTCCATGATCTTTGGCCCATAGCGCCGAATGGTCCGCTCGACAAAATCCTTGCCGAAGCGCTTGTCGCGCAGCACCAGGCTCGCCTCGGCATGGCGGCTGGCGACGAACGCGCCGAACGGCGTGACGTGCATCGGATCGGTGGCGCGCAGCCGCGCATAGGATGGATAGGGATCGCGAATGTATTCCGGCGACAACGGGTTGAAAAGCGGCTCGGTCGTCGCGGTCTGAACATGCTCGTTCATGGGAGCCCTCGATTGACTGCCGCGCTTGACAAGGTCTGCACCGTTGAGCGCATTGGCGCGTCTTCAAAGGCCGGACAGCGCGGTGATCCGGACATTCTGCGACCCGATACACTATTGTATCGAGTTGCATTGTGCCCTAAAATGGCGGGATGTCAAGAGTTCGAACCAGACCGACCCGGGACGATACCTGCGAAAAGCTGTTCGAGGCGGCGGCGCGCGTCTTCGAGGACCAGGGCATCGGCGGCGCCAGCATCGAAGCCATTGCGGCTGCGGCCGGTTTTACCCGGGGCGCGTTCTATTCGAATTTCAAGAGCAAGGACGAGCTGATCATCGCCATGCTGGAGGATCACGTCGAGCAATCCATTCGACGCAATCTTGATCTGCTCGACCGGCACAAGAACCTCGCGGATTTTATCGAAGCGCTGAAGACCATGGACCGCAACCGTCAGGATCCACTCGGTCGTTCTCCGCTTTTGCACATGGAGATGATCCTGTTTGTGGCGCGTGCCGAAAAGCGCAGGCCCGAGCTTGCCAAGCGGCTGCGAGCCCGGAGAAAGCTGATTGCCGATATCGTCGAGATCACGTTGAAGAACAGCGGCAAGAACGGATCGCTGGACCCGACCTGGACCGGCGCGATCGTGCTGGCGCTGGAGGACGGCTTTCGTCTGCACCGCCTGATCGATCCGGAGACCACGCCCGCAGACAGCTTCCTGCGCGCCATCGGCGATCTGCAGCGAACCATCGGAATTTCATCGGCCTGACGAAAGCCTAGATGGCGCCGGCGCTGGCCTTTACCTTATGCAACTGACCGGCGACCGCGCGGATTTTGCGAGGCGACGCCATCCAGATCGCCAGCGCGGATAATCCGCTGACCGCGATCCCGATCGCAAACGCCAACGTGTAATTCCCGGAAAGGTCGTGCAGAAAACCTGTGACCCAGGGGCCCGCGGCACCTCCGACAATGGCCGCGAGCATCACGGTGCCGAAAATGCTGCCGTAATGCTTGCCCTGGAATATCTCCACAACAACCGTCCCGATGACGGCAGTCAGGCCATAGCCGAGCACGCCCTGCGCCAAGACCATGACATAGACCAGCATCAAGGTCGGCGCGTGCGCCATCGCGATCAGCACCGCATAGCAGACCGCAAAGCCGAAGCAACTCGCGGTCCATATCCATTCGCGCCCGAGCCGGTCCGAGAGATGTCCAAGAACGATCTGGCCGGGAATGCCGAGCAGGCTGACCGCACCCAATGCCCAGACCGCGACGCCCGGGCTGAAACCGATGTCCAGAAGATATTTGGTCTGGTGCACCTGCACCGCGTACCAGATATACAATGCGCAGAAATAACCGACCGCGAGCCACCAGAAACGCGCCGTGCGAAGCGCGCGGCTCAAGGTCCAGTCGGTGCCGGCCCAATCCGGATCGACGATATTCGAGATCGGCTTCGGCGATGAAGCCGAAGGCGCCGCTTCGCCGTCCGGCTGAAGGCCGATGTCTTCCGGCCGCTTGCGCAGCAACAGGTTGATCGGCGCCAGCACGACCAGAACCAGAATGCCCATCGCCGTGCAGGCGGTGCGCCAGCCGGTCTGTTCGATCATGTGCTGCATCCACGGCAGCAGCGTGATCGAACCCAATCCGACCCCGGCGAATGCCAGCCCCATCGCCAGGCCGCGCCGGCGATTGAACCAGTTGGGCAGGAACAACGATTGACCGGAATATCCGAGACAGATGCTGCCGGCGCCGACCAGCACCCCGATGGTCAGATAAAGATGCCAGGGCTGCGTCGTCAGCGGCGCCAGCAGCAAACCTGCCGCCATCAGCGCGACGCCAAGCTCCATCACGGTGCGGGGACCGGCACGATCCATCATGCGGCCGATCAACGGGCTGACGGCAGCGGAAACCAGAAAGCCGAACGAGAAGGCGCCGGCAGTGACGCCGCGCTCCCATCCGAACTCCTTGATGATGGGCGGAAACAACAACGAGAACGACGTGCGGGCGTTGACGCCGATTGCCATGGTCACGAAGGTCACGGCGATGATGATCCAGCCGTAAAAGAAGGGAAGCCGCATCGGTGTGACGTTCCTATTGAGCGGCAACCAGACCCCGATCGACGTCCCCTGCCGGATTTGCCCGCTACACCGTTACGTTATTCGGGCTAGTGAATCGATGGCCACGGCGTCGCCAAGAGGCCGGCGTTGCACCGATACCATTTGTCGCTTGCTCGTTGATGCGCATTGTTGCGATGCTTGGGTCGCGTTACCGGCGCCAGGCGCCGACGCGCGTACGATAAAAATCAGGCTGCGCTGCCAACGCGACAGCCAACGGAGGAGACGACGATGTTGACCGTGTCCCATGCTGCAGGTGCGAACGAGCCTGCGGTTCGCGACATCACGCTGGGCGAGTTGCTGCAATGGGCGGCGGAAACCGCGCCCGACCGGATAGCGCTGATTGCAGGCGTCCCCGACAAGGAAAATCGCCGGCAATGGACCTACGCGGAATTGTACGCGCAGTCGTTGCGCACCGCCCGGGCGCTGCGCGCCCGCTTCGAGCCCGGCGAACGCGTTGCGATCTGGGCCCACAATATTCCCGAATGGATCATGGTGGAGTTTGGCGCCGCCATGGCCGGCGTCATTCTGGTAACCGTCAATCCCGGCCTCAGGTCGGGCGAGGTTGAATATGTTTTGAAGCAGTCGCGCGCCGCCGGCATCATGGTGGTCACCGAATTCCGCGGCAATCCGATGCTGGCGACGGCCCAGGCGCTCGCCTCCCGCTGCCCTGAATTGCGAGAGATCATTCGCTTCGACCAATGGGAGGCATTTCTGGCTTCGGGCGATCTGGCAAAACCCGAGCTTCCGAACGTGCGATCGACCGATCCGGTGATGATCCAGTACACCTCCGGGACGACGGGATTTCCCAAGGGGGCCCTGCTTCACCACCGCGGACTCGTCAACAACGGCGCGCATACCGCGGACCGCGCCGGCATCCCCGACGGCGCCGTTCAGGTCACCACCATGCCGCTGTTCCACACCGGCGGCTGCGTCTGTTGCGTGCTCGGCGCCGTCTCCCAGCGCGCCACGCAGGTGCTGGTCGAGGCCTTCGATCCCGGGCTTGTGATTGAACTCCTGGAGACCTATCGCGCCAACGCGATGCTGGCCGTGCCGACGATGCTGGTCGGGATGATGGAGCATCCGTCGTTTGCGACCGCCGATCTTTCGTCGCTCAAGGCGATCTATTCCGGCGGCTCGACGGTGCCGGCTTCCATCGTCACCGCGCTCGAACAACGGCTCGGCGCCGCCTTCACCATCGTGTTCGGCCAGACCGAATGCTCGCCGGTCGCCCTGATGACCTGGGCCAGCGACACCACAGCCGACAAGGCCGAGACCATCGGCTCGCCGATGCCGAATGTCGAGGTCAAGATCGTCAATCCGGATACCGGACAGACCGTTCCGGTCGGCGAGGTCGGCGAGATCTGCACGCGCGGCTATCACGTCATGCACGGCTATTTCGAGAACCAGGCCGCCACCGCGGCGGCGATCGACGCCGAGGGTTGGCTGCACACCGGCGACCTCGGAGCGATGGATGGCCGGGGCTATTGCACCGTCGAGGGCAGGCTGAAGGACATGATCATTCGTGGCGGCGAAAACATTTACCCGCGCGAGCTCGAGGAATTGCTGTTCCGCCATCCCAAGGTTGGAGACGTGGCCGTCGTCGGATTGCCGGACCCAAGATGGGGCGAAATCGTATCGGCCTTTATCCGTCCAGCGCCCGGCAATCTGATCGACAGGGAAGAAATGCATCACTACGTGCGCGAGCATCTCGCCCCGCACAAGACCCCGCGCCACTGGTTCGTTGTCGAGACCATGCCGCTGACGGGCTCTGGCAAGATTCAGAAATTCAGGTTGCGCGAGCAATGGTCCAAGGGCGAAATGAAGGAGCTTTGAGAGGCGATCGAACCTAGCGCGCTGAAATCTCCGGAAATACATCGTCGCGCCGACGCGCGGTCTGGTTAGCGATCTGGTAACCCAAGCTGCGACATGGCTACAGGGGGCAAGATGATCATGAAACGCAATGTTCGATACGATCCTTCTGCTGGCGGGTGCGGCTGAGCAATCGATATTGCCGCTGGCACTGCGCGGGCATAACCCGCTTCTGACGGTGATCCCGGTCAGCAGCTCCGCCGAGCTCACGGCCATGGACGCCGATTTGCTCGGCCGGGCCCGGCTGATTGCGTTCGTGACCGCGGAGATCGTCCCGAACAGCGTGCTGGCCCGGCTTGGCTACGGCGCCTTCAATTTTCATCCCGGCCCGCCGAGCTATCCCGGTTGGGCGCCCGCGCATTTTGCACTTTACGATCAGGCGCGGGAATTCGGCGCCACGGTCCATGTCATGGTCGAGCGGGTCGACGCCGGCCCGATCGTCGACGTCGCGCTGTTTGCTGTGCCAGCCGACATCTCCGTGCTCGGTCTGGAGGGATTGGCGTATGCTCACCTTGCCCAATTATTCTGGCGCAGGGCGAAATCGCTCGCGAGCGATCCGGCGCCGCCGCCGACGCTTCCGGTCGAATGGGGCGACCGGAAATATTCCCGCCGAGCCTATCGGGCGATCTGCGAGATTCCTCTCGACATCCCGAAGGAGGAACTCGACCGGCGCATCAAGGTGTTCGGCGGCAACCATTTCGGAATCGCCCCGACGGTTCATCTGCACGGCATCGAATTTCGCGCCGTGTCGCCGTCTCCGGGGCAGCCTGCCGCCTAACCCGCCGCAGGCCAGATTTTTGTTTCCGGATAATTCAAGCCGGACCGCCTCCCCATAGGGTTAATCAACGATTAATTTTGTTCTGTCAGTGATGCATTTACCGCCCGCATTCCCCGGGCCAGCGGAGGATTTCAATGGCAGATATCATGAGCATCCTGCAGTCGAGCTACTCGACGGCATCGCAACAGAGCCTCATCCCGGTCGGGGCGAAATTCGCCGCTGTCGATCCGACCAAGTACCAGGGCACGTGGACCGGCAAGGACAGCTCGGGCCAGCAATTCTCGCTGGTGATCAGCAAGGTCAGCGGCTACCGCGCCAACGTGACGTACCAGAGCGCCGCCGGCGGCCTGCAGTATCAAAGGGTTTTCATCTCCACCAATAGCTCGTTTCGCATCGGCAATTCCAGCTTCACGCTAACGGGGACGGACGCCGCACAGGTGAACACCATTTTGACCGATCCAACCACCGGCATACAATCGGCTGAAAAGGCTCCCGCTACCAGAACGAAGAGCTGAACGACCCGGGCACGGGGTTTGACAATTGAAATGGCTGAAACCTCATCGAACGCCACGCCCTCGACGCTCGATCTGAAGGCTACCGGCCACTTCTGGCTCGCGATCGTGCTCACCGGTGTTGGCACCGGAGCCAGCGCCGCCGCCCTGTCCCTGATCCTGCAATCCGTACAACATCTGATGTGGCCGGACCCCGGCGCGACTCTGCTGGATGCCGCTCGCGAGGCAGCACCCTGGCGACATGTCGTTGTTCTCCTGGGAGCGGGCTTTTTGACCGGCGCGGGTCAACTCCTTCTGGTTCGCCTGACCAGCAGCAACAGCATCGACATCACAGAAGCAATCTGGTTCTCCGCAGGACGGTTGCCGGCGTGGCGAACCTGGGGCAGCGCCGTTCTATCCGTGATCCTGGTCGGAATGGGCGCTTCGCTCGGCCGCGAAGGCGCGCCCAAGCAGGCCGGCGCGGTGATCGCCAATGTGCTCTCGGACAACGCCAGCCTGTCCGACGAACAACGCCGGCTGCTGGTGGCCTGCGGCGCGGGAGCCGGCATGGCCGCCGCCTACGGCGTTCCATTGGGCGGCGCGCTGTTCGCGCTGGAGGTGTTGCGCGGCATGCTGGCGTTGCGGCTGGTGTTGCCTGCGCTGCTGACGTCGGTCATCGCATCGCTAACCGCGTGGCTGGTGCTGCCGAATGCACCGACCTATGTCATTCCTCACTTCGATAACTCGGTCGCCAATCTGGCATTGGCGCTGCTCGTTGGACCGATCGCCGGTCTGGTGTCCGTGGCGTTCGTGCGAGCGATCGCCTGGGCCGATCGAAACCGCCCGATGCGCTGGCGACGGCTGATCGCGCCCGTCGTGGCGCTCGGGCTGCTCGGGCTGGTATCGATCCCGTTTCCACAATTGCTCGGAAACGGCAAGGACATCGCTCAGCTCGTTTTCACGGACCAAATTCCGTTCGCGCTGCTGCTGATGCTGCTGGTGCTCAAGCCCGCCGCGACCCTGTTGTGCCTTGGCAGCGGCGTGCCCGGAGGCCTGTTTACGCCGTCGCTGGCACTCGGCGCCCTGCTTGGCGCGGTGGTTGGCCACACATGCTTTTTGTTCTGGCCCGATGTGCAGCCCGGGCTGGTTGCGGTCATCGGCGCCGGGGCCGTTCTGGCGGCCACCACACAAGGACCGATCTCGGCGGTCGTGTTGATGATGGAACTGACCGGTCAGGACCGGTCATTCATTGCGCCCATGCTGCTCGCCGTCGTGATTGCGACGGTGGTTTCGAGATTGATCGAACCTCGCTCGATCTACGATGCAAGACTCAGCGACGAACAGATTGCGCAACGGCAAGCGCTACGCGAGCCGGCAAGACGCTGATCCGGGACAGACCCTAAACCGGCAAGATCTTTCCGGGATTGAAGATATTCTGCGGGTCGAGCGCCTGCTTCACCGCGCGCATGGCGTCGATCGCCTCGGGGCCGAGTTCGGCCTTCAGGTACTTCTGTTTGCCCTGCCCGATGCCGTGTTCGCCGGTGCAGGTCCCGCCCATCGCCTGGGCGCGTTCGACGACGCGACGCATGAAGTCCTCGCCGCGCGCCATCTCTTCGCGGTCATCGACATCGCACAGCAGCGAGCAGTGGAAATTGCCATCGCCGACATGGCCGACAATCGGCGCTCGCAGATTGAGGCGCTTCAGATCCGCTTCGGTTTCGGTGACGCAATCGGCCAGCCGGGAAATCGGCACGCAGACATCGGTGGCCACCACGCCCGCACCGGGACGCAGGGCCTTCACCGCCCAATAGGCGTCGTGGCGCGCCTGCCAGAGTTTGGTGCGATCCTCCGGCCTGGTGGTCCAGGTGAAACCGCCTCCGCCGCATTCCCCGGCGATCTCGCTGAAGTTCTTCGATTGTTCGGCGACCTCGTTCTCGCTGCCGTGAAATTCCAGCAGCAGCAGCGGCGTCTCCGGCAGCGACAGCTTCGAATAGGAATTGCAGGCACGCACCTGCTCGGCGTTGAGCAGTTCAATGCGCGCGACGGGAATGCCGGTTTGAATCGCTAGAATCGTGGCCTGGCAGGCGCCGCGCATGCTGTCGAACGAACAGGCCGCCGCCGCGATGGTCTCGGGAATGCCGCGCAGCTTGATGGTGAGTTCGGTGATGATCCCGAGCGTGCCCTCGGCGCCGACAAACAGATGCGTCAGGTCGTAACCGGCGGAGGATTTCTTGGCACGCGTGCCGGTGGTGATGATCTCGCCGTCGCCGCGCACCACCTTGAGCGCCAGCACGTTGTCGCGCATGGTGCCGTAGCGCACCGCATTGGTGCCGGAAGCCCGGGTGGACGCCATGCCGCCCAGCGAGGCGTCGGCGCCGGGATCGATCGGGAAGAATACGCCCTGGTCGCGCAAATGCTCGTTCAGCGCCTTGCGGGTGATGCCGGGCTCGATCACGCAATCGAGGTCCTCGGCGTGGACTTCGAGCACCCGGTTCATGTCGTGAAGGTCGATGCAGACCCCGCCGGCGGGCGCGTTGACCTGTCCTTCCAGCGAGGTCCCCGTACCGAACGCGATCACGGGAACGCCAAGGCGGGCGCAAATCCGCACCACGTCCTGAATGTCCGAGGTCTCCTGCGCCATCACCACCGCGTCCGGCGGCTGCGGCGCCAGCCACGTCGTGGTATGCGCGTGCTGGTCGCGTACCGCCCTTGAGGTGATCAGCCGGTTGCCGAACCGCGCCGCGAGCGCCTCGATGGCGGCCGCCAGCGCCTGCGGTTCCGGCCGCTTCAAATGATTGGTGATGGGTATGCCCACGCGTTATCCTCCGAGCGGAGAACCCTTGCAAAGGATATATAACCGGTCAAGGGATCATGGATCGAAACCAGCGGGGATGAGGCATGACGGGTGTGGGCGCGGGCGACGATGTGCAGTTCCGGCCCGCGCCGTTTCTGTCGTCGGTGATGCAGATCGAACCGCAATGGATCGACTACAATGGCCATCTCAACATGGCCTATTACAACGTGATGTTCGACCGCGCCATCGACGAATTATGGCTCCAGCTCGGGATCGGTCCCGGCTACATGAGGGAACGCAGCGGCTCGACCTTCACCGCCGAATGCCATGTGCGGTACTTGCGCGAGATTCATCTGGGCGACCCCGTGCAGGTTTCGATCCTGCTGATCGCCGCTGACGAAAAACGGCTGCATACCTTTGAGGAGTTGCGTCACGCCACCGAAGGCTGGCTATCCGCCACCTCGGAGAACATGACGGTTCATATCGACATGACCGCGCGAAAAACCGCGCCGTTTCCGCCCGACATTGGCGCCCGCATCGCGACGGTGGCGAAGGCGCATGGCGCGCTGGCGCGGCCCGAGGGCCTCGGCAGGAAGATCGCGATGCCCTCGAAGACGTAGCAATGGGGGCGTCAGACGCGCCTGCGCCCGCGCGCCAGACCGACCACGGCAGAGATCAGGAACAAGACCACGGCAATGAAGAAGATGGTCTTGGCGATTTCGATCGACACTCCGGCGATACCGCCAAAGCCTAAAATACCTGCGATCAGCGCAATCACCAAAAACGTAACGACCCAGCTCAACATGACACGACCTCTGGTTTAAACTTTCTGTCCTGGTACCCGCGCGACCGGAAAAGCTGCGCGTCGACTGCACAAATAATCCGGCCTCGGAACAAAAGTTCCGCCCCGCGAAACCGCGAAAATGCGGTCATCGGAGGAACAAAATCGCGGTGGGACGCCCAAACCGGCGGGTCGGGAGCGCGGGATAACTCCTGTCAAATCCGCCGCCAAAGCCCTATATGCCCTCCAATCCTGCTATGAAGGCTCCCCTTCACGGCCCCACGGTGCCATCGTGGGCGGAAGACGATTCGCATGACCGAGCCGAGCAAGCTGACCCATCATAGCGTCCCCGACCATCAGCCCGCGGCCGGCGGTATTGCTGCGCGCGCCCGCGCGGCTGCGACCCCGCAATATCTCGCCGGGCTCAATGCCGAGCAGCGCGAGGCGGTCGAAACGCTGGAAGGACCCGTGCTGGTATTGGCCGGCGCCGGCACCGGCAAAACCCGGGTGCTGACCTCGCGCATCGCCCATATCCTGAGCCAGGGCCGCGCCCGTCCCGCCGAAATCCTGTCGGTGACCTTCACCAACAAGGCGGCGCGCGAGATGAAACTGCGCCTCGGCCACATGCTGGGCCAGGCCGTCGAAGGCATGCCATGGCTCGGCACCTTTCATTCGATCGGCGGCCGCATCCTGCGCACCCATGCCGAACTGGTGCAATTGAAATCCAATTTCACCGTGCTCGATGTCGACGATCAGATCCGCCTGTTGAAGCAGCTTTTGGCGGCCGACAATATCGATGACAAGCGCTGGCCGGCGCGCATGCTCGCCGGCCTGATCGACGGCTGGAAGAATCGCGGGTTGACGCCGTCGCAGGTGCCGCCGGGCGAGGCCGCGGTGTTCGGCAACGGCAAGGGCGGCAAGCTTTATGCCAGCTATCAGGAACGGCTGAAGATCCTCAACGCGGCCGATTTCGGCGATCTGCTGCTGGAAAACATCCGGCTGTTCCGCGAGCATCCCGATGTGCTCCGGCAATACCAGAACCGCTTCAAATTCATTCTGGTGGACGAATATCAGGACACCAACGTCGCGCAGTATCTGTGGCTGCGGCTATTGGCGCAGGCACCCTCGAAGCCAGGTGTCTCTTCTTCCGTCATTCCGGAAGCCGCGCAGCCGCTGTCCGGAATCCAAACCCCCGGCGCGGATGGAAAAAGCGAGACCGGGGTTATGGATTCCGGGCTCGCACCTCTCGGCGCGCCCCGGAATGACGACGGAAATATCGTCCCTCGGCCAGCGGTGCAAGCGCCTCCCAAGAACATCTGCTGCGTCGGCGACGACGACCAGTCGATCTATGGCTGGCGCGGCGCGGAGGTCGATAACATCCTGCGCTTCGAGCACGATTTCCCCGGCGCGAAAGTCATTCGGCTGGAGCGCAACTACCGCTCCACCGGCCATATCCTCGCCGCGGCATCGCATCTGATCGCGCACAATGAGGATCGGCTCGGCAAGACGCTGCGCACCGAAGACGTCGATGGCGAAAAGGTCACCGTCACCGGCGCCTGGGATTCCGAAGAGGAAGCCCGCGCCATCGGCGAGGAGATCGAAGAGCTGCAGCGCGCCGGTCACAGGCTCAACGACATCGCGATCCTGGTGCGCGCGTCGTTCCAGATGCGCGAATTCGAAGATCGCTTCGTCACCCTCGGCCTGTCCTATCGCGTGATCGGCGGCCCGCGATTCTACGAGCGCGCGGAAATCCGCGACGCGCTGGCCTATTTGCGCGTGATCAATTCGCCGGCCGACGATCTGGCCTTCGAGCGCATCGTCAATGTGCCGAAGCGCGGTCTCGGCGACGCCACGGTGCAGATGCTGCACGACCACGCCCGCAAGCGCCGCATTCCCCTCTCCGAGGCCGCCCGCGCCGTTGTCGAGACCGATGAGCTGAAACCGAAGGCGCGCGGATCGCTGCGCGGCCTCATCGTCAATTTCGATCGCTGGCGCGCGCAGCGCGAGGTGACGTCGCATTCCGAACTGGCCGAAATCGTGCTCGACGAGAGCGGCTACACCGAGATGTGGCAGAAGGATCGTTCCGCCGACGCCGCCGGACGCCTTGAGAACCTCAAGGAGCTGGTGCGCTCGATGGAGGAATTCGAGAATCTGCAGGGCTTTCTCGAACACATCTCGCTGGTGATGGACCGCGAGGGCGGCGCCGACGAGGATGCCGTATCGCTGATGACGCTGCATTCGGCCAAGGGACTGGAATTCGACAACGTATTCCTGCCCGGCTGGGAGGAAGGCCTGTTTCCGAGCCAGCGCACGCTGGACGAACAGGGCCGCGCCGGGCTCGAGGAAGAGCGCCGCCTCGCCCATGTCGGGCTGACCCGCGCGCGCCGCCGGGCCAAGCTTTACTTCGCCACCAACCGCCGGATTCACGGCACCTGGTCGACCACGATCCCGTCGCGCTTTCTCGATGAATTGCCGGCGCCCAATGTCGAGATCACCGAATCCAAGGGCGGCTCGGGCTGGGGCGGCAGTAGCGGCTACGGCCCCTCGCGCTTTGACAATGTGGAATCGTTCGGCTCCAGCTATTCGACGCCGGGCTGGCAGCGGGCGCAGGCCAACCGCGCGCGCAGCCAGGGCGGCCGCAATGGCCAGGCCGGCGGCGGCTTCAACGAAAGCCAGTCGCCGTTTTCTAGGAGCAGCGACGCCGGCGGCTTTTCCCGCAACAAGCACGCACCCATGACCATCGAAGGCGAGCTGGTCGCGAAATCCACCGGCACCATCTCCGAGTTCTCGCTCGGCGATCGCGTCTTTCACCAGAAATTCGGCTACGGCCAGGTGGTGAAGATCGACGGCAACAAGCTCACCATCGCCTTCGAAAAAGCCGGCGAGAAAAAGGTGGTCGATAGTTTTGTCGAGCGGGTGTGACCCAAAATCATTCCGCGGATTGATCGGTTGGGATCGCTTCAGTTTCCGAGGGTCACGTGATTCTGGAAGAGGCTTCATGTTGACCAACAGCCGCGACATCATTCGTCGCCTGGAGCGGGAGAGATGGACACTTGTTCGCGTTACCGGCTCTCACCACGTTTTCAAAAGGCCTGGCTCGGGCGACACAGTCGTCGTTCCACACCCCAAGAAGGACTTGGGAAAAGGCCTTGTACGTGCCATTTATAAGGGAGCGGGGTGGAAACCAGACTGAGGTAGCCATCTGACTGAGGTAGCCATGGCACACTACATCGCCATCATTGAGGATGCCGGACCGGACTGCGCTGTAGGCGTCTGGTTTCCGGACTTGCCCGGCTGCACGTCAGCAGGCGACGATATTGACGAGGCATTGCGCAACGCTCCGGAAGCCCTGGAACTATATGCAGAAAGTTTTGAAACGGATGGCAGGCAGATGCCTCGCCCACGGACCTTGACGGAACTGAAGGCCGATCCGGAAGTTGCAGACGACATCAAGATCAATATGGTCGCGCTGATCGAGCTTCCCGCCCGGGCCCACGCGGCGGAGTGAGGACCGACCCATTCTCTCTGAACGGCTGGGCAGGATGGGTTTGGGCCTCGGTTGCGACAAGTCGTCCGACGGCTCGCGCTTTGAGCGGACGCCTTCTTCCGCCCACAACGCCCCTCTATTTCTCGCCGAGAATATTGCCGATCAGCACCCACAACTCCGGCGACGAGCGATCCGGCCGGCAATCCGTTGCAAATCGGCAAGGTTTCTACCCTTCCTTTTGGTTTACTCCATTCGACACAACATATTTCAATTCGCAAGCCATCGCCGACGGGCCGGTAGTCGGCGCCTCGCCGGCGATTGATGCGGATAAACCCAATGACTTTGCCTTGCCGTCACATCCATTCTGGAGCGACCGCAACCGACCCGATCGCGTTCGAGAAAGCCGGCGAGAAAAAGGTGGTCGATAGTTTTGTGGAGCGGGTATAGCTTTTACCGGAGCGGTCTCGGCCTGCGATTCTGTTTCCTGCCTGTTTGGCCTTGACCGTCCACAGCTTCATCGGATCAGATGGACCCATGGTCCAAGCCCGATCCATCCTGCTGATTCTGGTACTCGCTGCGCCGTCGCTGGCGGCGGCGGAAACGACGAGTTTCGGCGACGCGGCAGCATTATTGGGCAAGAGCTGCGCCCCCGACATCGACGCGAATTGCCGCGGCGTCAACTTCGACGCCACCCGTCTCAAGGACTGCCTCTATCGCAACCAGGATACGATGTCGGCCCAATGCAAGGCCGACTATTCCAGTGGGTTTGACGCGATCCTGAAGCGCATCGCGGCGCGCGCCAACGTTGCGCGGCAGTGCGAATACGAAATCGTCAAGAAGTGCGGCGGGAAGGCAAAGGAAGCCAGCAAATCGCTTGACTGCCTGCTCTCGACAAGCCCCGTC
>Ga0182030_10013772_pt1 | contig 16053 bp, 19 predicted proteins | sample 812S3MmetaG_FD_121299 | JGI IMG/M metagenome (GOLD analysis project Ga0182030, IMG submission 121299) | Permafrost microbial communities from Stordalen Mire, Sweden - 812S3M metaG (Illumina Assembly) | ecosystem: Environmental > Terrestrial > Soil > Wetlands > Permafrost | place: Sweden...
AAAGCGAAGACGTTTCCGCGGAAACGTGTCGTTGCGCCGACCGAGGACGAAATCCCATTGCCTTACCCTTCTTCAGCATCAGTTTTTCAGACGTTCCTTAGATATTGAACTCGATCGTTCCGAGTGTCCACGTGACAGACGGCGGCTCGACGCCGAGAGGCGTTTCATGATCGGGATCAAAATCAGCGAGCTTTTTTCGAAGCCAGGAGAGAAGGCGCTCATCACTCGCCAGGCGCACGCCATCGCTTCCACGCGAGTAATCCTCGATTGCTTCTTGGGAGATCACAATCCGGACCAACTTTGAGCGTTTATTCGGCCGGGTCGAGTCTGTCTGAAGACGCCAGGTTGCCAGGGCGACGACATCCGGACCGCCGTCTGGCATCAGGATACGCGAACTATCGGGAAGGCCTTGCTCAAGGATCTGGCGGAAACGGCTTCGGTAGTCTTTCATCGGTCAGGGCGACCCATCGTCAATTGGACGCTATTCTTCCTCCCAAGAATACACGCCTACCCCTAAACGTTTCGTCTCGCCGTGAAGGGCGGTCGAACTTCGGCCTTGAAGTTCGTTCTCCATCGCATCGAGGAAGGTCTTCGCCCGCCTCTCAAGCACCGCTTGGATGGCGGCGAGCTGCTGGGCACTCAAGCTCACGGGCCTTGTTTCCGAGTAATAGCGGGGATGCGCCGAATCGACAATGCTCTGAAACAAGGTGTTGCCAAGCTGCTTCATGCGCCGGGCGGCGCCGGCGACATTCGCCTTGGTGAGCCCCACGGCGCGAGTCGTCGGGCTCTTGAACCGAACGATCCCCTCATCGATCACATCGACCGTGCGGCGCCGGCGAAGCTCCTTTAACACCGTCCCCGGAAAAACACCGGGCGCGTATTTGTCGACGAGATCCTCAAAGCTGCGTCTTTCGCGATTTCGCTCGATGGGAAGATCCAGGGGGAGTCCTCCGCTCGTGAGGAAGCGGGGATCCGTGGTCCATCCCAGGAGAATCCGCGCGCTTTTCGAATACAGGCGCTGCTTTTTCTGCATGCTGCCCTTGGCACTGGCGGCACCTCCCTCAGCCCGGATCTTGCCCACCTCGGTTCGGTGTACGCCGATCGCAGTGCTCACCTTGTTGTCGCTCGGGCCGCGGCCGGTACGGGCATGGCGGGGGAGTTTTAGGAAGGCGCGCTGGACGAAGGTGACCCGAAGCAGACTCTCGAGCTCAGGGCTCGTGATGCCGAGCTGCAGGCACACATCGATCACGGGCTCGAGCGCGGCGCTCAAGGCTTGGGCCACATCCACCTGTGCTTGCGAGGATTTCATGGGAGGATCACGACCGCGCGCGAACCTTCAAGCTCGGCGAGCCCGCCTGACCGACATGTCATCTTCCCTAGAAACTGCATGTCTTGATGAATCAACCCCGCACATCCGGACCGCGCCTTGAGTGATTGACGCAATAAGTAAGATTCAACGCGCCGCGCGCCGTCAAATTCTTCAAACCCTATGAAAGTCGCTGGATATGGGTGTTGTACTCTCCCTCGCGCCCAATTAGAGTCGAGTTTATAGGGATACTAACTGTCACGCTATAGGCAAGTATTGGGCCGCGTGAGTGTGGATGACAAGGCGGGCGAGACGCTCATGCGGGTGCTCGCGCGCTTTTTTGCGGGTGGCAAGCGGGCCGCCCGGGTGTAAGGGAGCCAAGAGGAACTGGCGCGATGAGTAGCAAGAAGCAGCCGGCCAAACGAAGGTCCCGGACCCCCCGCGCCTCACCACCGGCCATTTCCCGCGAGGACCTCGAGCCCATGGTGCTCGAGGTCTTTGGCGCGCTCGGCACCGCGCTATCCCGCCATGGTTTGGGGCGTGCAGCGCAGCGAGAGCTCTTCAGGAAAAGTCAGGCTATAAAGGCCGTCAAGCCTGCAAGCGCAATGCATCTGAACCAAATCCGCCCCTTGGGCGATTTACTGACGGCCTGGCTCGAGGAAATGCCGTACTTGAGCGAGAGTGGGAAGCCCAAGGTGCTTCCCATCACAGGCCGCGGGGCGACCTTCGAGACGCTCGCCAAGCGGTTCCTCCCGGGTCGACCGCTCGGGCAAGTGGTCGAGGCGGCCAGCCGGTTCGCGAACGTGGGGACCCTCCCCGGCGGCCGGATTGCGCTCTATGGGGACATGTTCGTCGATTTGGCGAGGACGCCGTTGAGCGTACTCGCGCAAATGATCCTGCACGTCAAACAAATCGTCGATACCTGCCTGTATAACTCCGAGCTTCCGCAAGGGGCGGCCGGACGGACGGAGCGAATCGTCAATCATGTGATTCGGGCGGATGAATTTAGCAAGCTCGTTCAGGTCATGAGGCCTCAGATCCACGATGTCTGTGAGCGGCTCGACCGTCTCCTAAAATCGAGTGCCGAGGAGAAGCCGCCAAAGCCCGGCAACAGCGCGTCCGCCGGCATCGGCGTGTATGTCTACTACGATGGGACTGTTGAGCACGTGCGAAGTCGCAGGGGCAAGTCCCGTGGGTGAGGCGGGGTAATGGCGCGGAAGGGTCCGAGGACCCCGAGGACCCCTCGCGCGCGAGGGGTCTCAAGATCCGTCTCCCGGGGGAAGACACGCGCAAGCTCCCGCCGCGCCAAGGTCGATCTCGCGGTCGAGCTCTACGCCCATGCCCGGCTTGCCCTGCGAGATTTTGGCTTGACCGACTCAGAACTTCGATGGGCGATCAATCGTGCTGCGCGCCTCTCCGAGGCGCCGCGCGTGAGCGGCCCTTTGATGCGGGACATTCACGGCCTCGGACGGATGCTCCTCGAATGGTCGCGCGATGAGGAGTACGTGGGTCCCGACGGGAAGCCCAAGGTGCTCGCGATCAAGGGTCCGGGAGCGACCTTTGAAACGCTCGCGAAGCGCGCGCTCCCAGGATCTCCACTGGACCCAATCGTCGCACGCGCCTGCGAGACCGCGGAGGTCCGAAAGCGTCCCGGTGGCAAGATTGCGCTCTTGGGTAGTATCTTAGTCAAGGTACTGAAATCCCCAGAAAGCCATCTCGCGCACGTCATTCGCCAGATCGATCAATTCTTATCAACGAGCCTGCATAACCAACGGATGCACCGCCAGGGCCGTGCCGGCGGTCGCATGGAGCGGCTCTCGACCGGCGTCATTGTGGCGAGTGAGTTCAAGGCTTTGATGCGCGAGCTCCGTCCCCAGATCTATGACCTTCTCCTTACCGTCGATTCCTCCCTGCAGGCGCGGGAGCCCAAAACCCGCCGCGCCTTGAAGCGCGCGACCGCTGTGAGTGTGGGCGTGTACGTGAGCCAAGAGCCCGATTTGGAGCGCGCCGGTGTCTCGGCGCCTCGGCCGAGGAAGGCTCGCTCGCGCCGATAGTCTGATCGCTCGACCCCACTGGCAAACACCCGATTCGGGTCGTTGGCGCATCGCGCCATGCGCGCCGCCCATGCACTTTCCGCCCTCTGCGCCACGCACCTGGAGGCCTCGCCGCCAAAAATCAAGCCGCATCTTTCTTGCGCTTTCAAAAATTCTGTTGTACAAAATAGTTGCCGAATAAACGGCAAGTATTTAGGATTGCCAAAAGCTCGCCGGGATGACGACGTGGAAGCGGAAGTGACAGGCACGCAAGAAAACCCAATTCACGGCTCCCGCAAGGCCTCCGCTCATCGTGTGCTTCGGATGCTGAAGACCGCCATGGGCCCGACGATCGCGGCGCTTCTGGAAGATCCTCAGGTCATCGAAATTCGCTGCAATGCGGATGGCAAGATCTTTGCGGACTGGTTCGATCGGCCCTCCCACTGGACCGGGCACATTCTCGCGCCGGACCTGGCCGCGCAAGTGATCTGCATCGTGGCGGACGCCGTCGATCAGATCGTCGGGCCTGCGGCCCGAAGCTTCATCCTCGATGCGGAATTTCCCGGGCACGGGTTTCGCTTTCACGGGGACTTGCCGCCGGTCGTGCCAGGCCCCTGCTTTAACATCCGAAAGCGTCCACCCCGGATCATTTCGCTTGAGGAGTATGTGGCCTCCGGGATCATGACCGAGGAACAGCGTCAGGCGATTATCCGCGCGGTCCACGCGCGAAAGAACATTCTCGTGGTCGGGGGGACCAAGACGGGTAAGACCACCCTCACGAACGCGATCATCGATGAGCTCAAGGACCTGCATCAGCGGGTCGCGACCATTGAGAATGTCCTGGAGCTTCAGGTGCGCGCCAAGGAATGGCACAGCTATCGGGTACTCGCCGGGGTGCATGAGGCCGCCCAATTGGTGGAAGGATGCCTTCGGGTCGCCCCCGACCGAATCATCGTTGGGGAAGTGCGCGGGGCGGAGATTAATTCGATGCTGGAGGCCTGGGGAACCGGGCACCCAGGCGGCGTCTGTACTATCCATAGCGACACCGCAACCCCGATTCAGGCGCTTCGGCGCGTGGACACGCTCCTTCGAAAGGCGAACCAGGTCCCGATCCCGGAGTTGATTGCCGACACCATCCACTTGATCGTGCCGATCCAGGCTTTGGCGCATAAGACGCCCGAGGGAACGCGCTTTCGCCGCTTCGTCCCCGAGGTCGTCAACGTGCTCGGCTTCGAGCATGGCCACTACGAATTGGAGCGGGTCGCATGAGCGGATCCCGACCCCAAGCGACCAGGGGGCAGCCCGCCGCGCCCCTGTTCTTTCTTAAACCCTGACAACTCGGAGGTTCCCATGAGATCGATCCGCGCAGCTCCTCTCCATCCGCAGAAATTACTCACCTTCCTTGTCCTCGCGATGGCGGCCAGCACCGTGGTTCACGGCACGGGCACGGGCGCCGGCATGCCCTGGGAGACGCCCCTGAACAGCTTCTTGACCTCCCTCACGGGGCCTGTCGCCAAGATCGTCGGCGTCGCCGCGGTTGTGATCGCAGGTCTCGGCATCGCCTTCTCCGAGGGCGGAAGCGGCATGCGCAAGATCGTCACGGTCGCCTTCGGCCTGACCATCGCCTTTAGCGCGACGACCTTCTTCCTACCGCTCTTCGGCTATGCGGGCGGGGCGGCGTTTTAGGGCGATACCCAAGCGAGTAGAGGCCATGGAAACCCCCGGATTTGAACTCACGATCCATCAATCGGCAATCAAGCCGCAGCTCGTCATGGGGATTCCGCGCCAACTCGCCCTCGTGCTCTACACCCTGGTCGCCGCCCTCACGCTCCCCTTAGGCACTTGGTATGCGATTCCCCTGGGGGTCTTTCTTCACGGCGTCTTTGTCGCTGCCGCGAAGAAGGACCCGCTCTTTTGGGACGTGTTCCGCCGGGCATTCCGGTATCGACACTTTTACCGGGGTTAGGGCATGAGCACCGGCGTTTGTCTTCTTCTGATTGTCGGCATCGTGATCGTCGCATGCGGGCTCATCATCGGGCGGGGAGGCTATTCGATCTTCACCCTCGCCGAGCAGAAAAAACACCCCGATCGATTGAGCGACCATCTGCCCTGGGCGATGCTCGTCGCGCCAAGCGTGGTTTTCAACAAGAACGGCTCCTTCCAGTCGACCTTCATCTTCCGAGGCCCCGACTTGGACAGCGCGACCGAGGCCGAGCTCGTCATCACCACCGCGCAAATCAACAACACTCTAAAGCGCCTCACGGGCGGCTGGGCGATCTACGCGGACTCCCACCGCCGGCGGGATGCCTCCTACGCGAGCGCCTCTTGGCCCGATCCCCTGACGCACCTTCTCGATGAGGAGCGCCGGTTGAGATTTCAGGGCGATCGCTACTTCGACAGCACGCGCTATCTCACCCTGGTGTATTTGCCGCCGAAAGATGTCTCTAATCGCATCGCCGAGTGGTTCTACGAGGGTGGTGAGGAGACGAGGACCTCCTATGGGGAGGAGCTCGCGCTCTTTCAAAAGCAGCGCGATGATATGGCGCACCTCCTGGCGGGGGTCCTCAAGGAGATTCGGCTCCTCACCGATGAGGAGACGCTCACCTACCTACACGCCTGCGTGTCACCCCGATCCCATCGGATCAACGCCCCGCCCGTACCCATGTACTTGGACAGTACGTTGACCGATGCGCCGTTGACCGGGGGCTTTGCCCCGAAGCTTGGGAATTACCACGTGCAGGTGCTCTCGATCGGCGGCTTCCCAAATACCTCGACGCCGGGAATCTTGGATGTCTTGAATCGCCTCGATTTTGAATATCGGTGGGTGACGCGGTTTATTTTCTTGGACAAGACCGATGCGGAAAAGCAGCTTCGGGGCTACTGGCAGCGCTGGCTCTCGGCGCGCCAGTCCTTCATCGCCTTGATGCGCGAGGCGATCACCGGGTCCGGCTCCGCCATTCAAAACACCGATGCCTTGAACCGCGCGGCCGACGCCGATGCGGCGCTTCAGGAGCTCTCGGGCGATCTGGTCGCCTGCGGGTACTTCACCCAAGTGATTGTGCTCTTGGACACGGATTTGAAGCGCTTAAAGGCGAAGCAGAGTGTCCTCGAGCAGGCGATTCAGGGCCGGGGTTTCACCACCCTCGATGAGATCGAAAACCGCAACTGCTTCGATGCCTTCTTAGGCTCCATCCCTGGGAATTGCGCGCATAACGTCCGCCACCCCATGCTCAACACGTTAAATCTTGCGCATCTCTTCCCGCTCTCGGCAGTCTGGGGAGGGTCGGCGACCGAGAGTAACCTCTATCAAGGTCCACCGCTCCTCGCGACTGTCACCGGCGGGAGCACACCCTTCAAGTTGAACTTAAATTTTGGCGATGTCGGCCACACCTCGATCATCGGCCCGACGGGGGCGGGGAAATCGGTGCTCCTGGCGGCGCTCGCGACCGCCTTTGCGAAGTATCAGTCCCCGTCCGGTGAATGGGCCCAAGTTTACTTCTTCGATAAGGAGCGAAGCTCCCGAATCACGACTTTAGGGGTCGGGGGGGATTTCTACGACTTGGCAGCGGATGAGAGCCCCTTGGCGTTTCAGCCGTTTGCGCGCATCGATGAGGAAGCGGAGCGCAACTGGGCGATCGAGTGGGTGCAGGCGCTCTTGAAGCACGAGGTCAAGTCCGCGACCTTCATGACCCCCGAGAAAAAGGCCTCGCTTTGGAATGCTCTGGTGCGCTTGAGCCTCTCCCCGCCGAAGGATCGGACCCTCACCGGATTGAGAACCTTGGTCCAAGACAAGGACATCAAGGATGCCCTGGGTCCTTACACGGTGGACGGGCCCTATGGCCGGCTCCTGGATGCCGAAAGCGATACGTTGGGATATGCGCGGTGGCAAGTCTTCGAGATGCACGAGCTGACGAAGAGCTACCCGAATGCCGTGATGCCGGTGCTCACCTACTTGTTCCATCGCCTCGATCAGCGCTTCGGCAAGGCCCCGACGCTCCTGGTCCTGGATGAAGGGTGGCTCTTTCTGGATGACCCCGTCTTTGCACCGAAGATCCGCGAGTGGCTGAAAACTTTAAGGAAGAAAAAGGTCTATGTCGTGTTCGCGAGCCAGAGCCTCGCGGATCTCGCCGGAAGTCCGCTCCTCGAGACCATCAAGGAGTCCTGTTACACCAAGATCTACCTACCGAATGCCACCGCCATGGACGATGAGCGGAGCATGTCGTTCTACCGAAGTTTCGGCTTGAACGATCAGCAGATCGCGATCATCGCGGGAGCGACCCCGAAGCGCGAGTACTACTTCACCTCCCCCTTAGGGAACCGCCTCTTCAGCCTCGCCTTGGGAGAGGTGGGACTCGCCTACTGCGCAGCGACCTCAAGCGATGACCAGGCGCTCGCCGATCGATGGGCGGAGCTTTCGACCGCGGATTTCAACGATGCCTATCTCCGAGCGAAGGGGCTCGCCGCAGCGGCTGATTCATTGAGTGCAACGCTTGATAAGCGAAAAACGGCCTGAAAGGGTTTCACCAGGAGATTGCCCATGAAACGAATGCTCGTCACTACCGTAGCCGTCCTTGCCGTATGGATCGGCGCCGGCGTCCAGGAATCCAAGGCGCAGCTCGTGGTCGTGGATCCCACGAATCTCGTTCAGAACATCATCAGTGCGCTCCAAAACACGCAAGCCGTCTTAAATCAAATCGTCCAACTCTCCCACGAGGTTCAGTCGCTCGCCTACCAGGCGCAAAACCTTCAGCAGATGCCGCCCGCGGCGTCCGCAAACGTGATGACGCAGTACACGAGTCAGTTCGGCCAGCTCGTGGCGGCGATGCAGGCCATCAATGGGATCGCCCAAGATGTGGCGATTCTCACCAATCGCTACAACGCGACCTACCCGAATACGGCGCTCGCTCAAGGTCCCTTGAGCACGGCGAACGTCATGTCGCAACTGACCGGGTGGCTCACGCAATCGAGGAGTGTGTATCAGGGAGCCTACAACACCCAGGCGCAGGTGATGGCGAGTCTGCCGTCCGACACCTCGAACGTGCAGTCGCTCTTGAAGACCTCGGGATCCTCCTCAGGCGCGCTCGGGGCGATCCAAGCGGGCAATCAGCTCAACGGCCAAGTCGCCTCTCAGCTCATGAAGATGAACGCTCAGATGGCGACGACCAACCAGGCGCAGCTCAATTGGATTGCGCAGCAGTCCCAGCTCATGGCGCAAGCCCAAGTAATTTCTCAGCAGCAGGCGCAAGGGTTCACGGCGCCGAGCACCGCGGTTCCCAATTTAACGTTTGATCGATTTCACTAGGAGAAGGGCGTGAAGAGAGTGTTGGCGAGCTTGTCGATGTGCGTAGTGGTGCTTTCGGGCTGTAGCAAGAGTCCGGACTCCGCGGGATCCGCTGAGAAAGTGGTCGGACCTGATGTGCGTTCGCTCAATCATGATCAGTTGATGGCGATCTATACCGAGTGCCATACGTTTGGCCCGATCGACGACCCGCGTGTGAAGTACTCCATTCCCTACTGCGCGACTGTTGATAGCGCTCGAAGCTCTGAAGGGTGGGCAACCCCGAGCACAGCGCCCGTGGACCCGACACTCAATAAGCTCCACTGACGAAGCGCCGACACCCCATGGCTCCTAACCCCGGAATTTTGACGACGCTTCTAAATGCGTTCCTCGCGGTCTTCTCTGCGGGGCCGGGGCATTTGGCGCCCGCCGCTGCGCGGCTCCTATTCCTCATGGGTGGGATCGAGTTGACGCTCGCGGGCCTCTGGTGGGTATTGAAGGGCGAAAACGTCCTCGTCGGCCTTCTCAAGAAGACGATGTTGCTCTGTCTTTTCGCCTTCTTTGTCGCCAATTGGACGACGCTGATCAATACGGTATTGGACGGCTTCGTGTGGTCGGGATTTACCGCTGCGGGTTCGAGCCCGGCGGCGGGTGTGGCGCTCATCAAGGACCCCTCCGCCATTATCTCGCAGGGGTTTGTCACCCTGCAGCCGATCGAGAATGAGATCTCAGGGCTCTCCTCGTTTCAGGTCGGGTCGCTTTTCATGTACGGCTGGGCGTTCATTTTCACCCTGGTCGCCTTCTTCATGCTCGCAATCCAAGTCTTTATCACCTACTTGGAGTTTTATCTGGTCGCTGCGTTGAGCCTCATTTTGATTCCATTCGGCGTGTTCAAGCACACCGCCTTTATTGCTGAGCGCGCGTTTGGAAGCGTCGTGAGTTTTGGGGTGAAGCTCATGGTGCTCTCTTTCATCATTGCCGCAGCGGAGCCGGTGCTCGCACAAATTACGGTGCCGGCCAATCCCACGCTGCAGCAAGCTTACGTTGTGCTGTTGGCTGCGCTTGCGATCGCTTTTCTTGCTTGGCACGCCCCAGGGATCGCGGCCGGCATGGTCAGCGGCGGCCCAAGTCTCTCGGCGGGGAGCGCCGCGGGTTTTGCCGCGTCCTCAACCTTCGGTGCCTTGGCAACGGCCGCGGCGGTGTCCAATACCGCCCGCACTGCGGCCGCGGGCTCCCTCGCAGCGACGAAGGCTGCCGCGACAGGCTTTGGGACGGTGCGCGCGGGCGCGCAGCTCGGCGCCGCCACCGCGCAGCTCGGTGGCTCTGGGCCTTGGGGACGCGCCGGCGCCGGCGTGGCGGGCGGAGCGACGGCGCTCGTTCGGAGCACCGCGGAGGCTGGCTTTCGACCGATCCGCGCTGCCGGTACCTCCATTGCGGAGGCCTACCGACGGGGAGAGGTACGAGCCTGGAAGCCTCAACCGCCGACCCCGGCGGGAACGAGCACGAGTGGGTCCTCCGCCGTCAACGACCTTCAAACCGCGATGCGCGCCGCCAACACCTTGCGCTCCGTCATCCCGCCCGAGTCCGGGGGCGGGGCGGGCATGAGTGCACCGATCAGACCTGAGTGAGGAAAACTCCGCCATGAGCCTAGCGCAGGAATTGTTATCGAAGCGTAGCGCCTTTAAGCCGAAGGGATATCCCGAGACGCCGTATAACTCCGCACGGCGGGAGTGGAACGATCGAACGGGCGCGCTCGTCAAGCAGGCCTATAACTGGCGTCTCGCCTTCCTCGCGCAGTTCTTCGTGAGTGTCGTGCTGGTGGCGGCCTTGGTCTACAAGTCCGCTCAGTCGAGCGTGCAGCCCTACCTCATTGAGCATGATGCGACGACGGGCGAGGCGGTTGGGGTCGGCCGCATGCCCGCCTGGAACTACACGCCGCAGGAGAACGAGTACCGCCACTTCTTGGGTCACTGGCTCGAGCTCGTTCGGTCCGTCTCGATGGATCCTGTGGTGGTGAAGCACAACTGGCTCGATGCCTATCTCTTCACGACCCAAGGGGCGGCCAATCAGTTGAACGATTGGGCACAGAACGACGATCGACTGAAAAAGATCGGTCAGGAGACCGTGAGCATCGAGGTCGTGTCAATCAACCCGATCGCCGAGAGCCACAGCTACCAGATCCGCTGGACCGAAACGGTGCGGACGAAGGAGGGCGCCCTCAAGGAGCGCCGCTCGATGACCGGGGTCTTCCCCGTGAAAGTCGAGCCGCCCAACACGGAAGATGAGGCGGGACTTCGCGCGAATCCCCTAGGCATCAAGATCGATGGGGGTTTTCAGTGGAGCAAGGACGTTTAAGGCAAAGGGGATGCGCATGATGTCGACCAAACAGTTTTTGAGCCTCGCCCTCGTCGGTATGGCGGCGACCCGTGCTTGGGGAGACGGAGGCGCCGCGCCCGGCCTCACGCCACAACAGGTGGCGGAGGAAGTTCGGGCGATGGAAACGGCTCCGGGCGGGCGGCCCCCGAACACCTCGGCGCTGGCCTCAGTTCCTGCGCCCTCCTCATCGACCTTGAAGTTTACGTCCACTGGGAAACCCCTGGATCAGATGCCAACGCTCGAGGATAAATCGCGCCTCGAGGCCGAGCTCATCGCCGTGAAAAGCGCCCTGAAGATTCACGAGGTGTCCGATCGGAACACTCAGCACGCGAGCGATGCGATTGCGGCGCGCGGTCAGATGCTTTTCACGTATTCGCCGGGCGGCATCTATGAGGTCGAAACAGCGACCTTTCACGAGACGGCCCTCGAGCTTCAGCCCGGCGAGACGCTCTCGGGCAGGGACCTTCCCACCGCAGGTGATACCGCCCGCTGGACCATCGCGGCAACCCGAGAAGGCGCGCCCCCGAATGAGACCACGGTCCTCATCGTAAAGCCCCTGGAAGCGGATCTCGAAACGAATATGACCATCACGACGAACCGACGGCTTTACACGGTGGTGTTGAAGTCAAGCGAGCACACCTACATGCCGCTCGTCGGGTGGCTCTATCCGCAAGATGCGGCCCGAGATCGGGCGGCCGAGGCGGCGACGGTGAAAAAGTCGCAAGAGGAATCCGAGCAGCTCTCCGTCGCGCCCGATCAGCTCAACTTCAATTGCACGATCTCGGGCTCCCAAGCGCCGTGGCGGCCTTTGCGTGCCTACGACGATGGCTCAAAGACCTACCTTCAAATGAGCCCCGACATGCAGAGCTACGAGGCCCCGGCGATCTTCGTGATGGAGGGCAAGACGCCGCTCCTCGTCAACTACCGCGTCAAGCGCTCGCTCTACATCGTCGATCGATTGTTCGACAAGGCACAGCTTCGCGTGGGGCCGAAGACGGCCGTCGACATTGGCTGCATCCATCAGCTCGCGAGTCGGTAGGGAAGGGCGTCATGCTCGAACAAGCGGCAGGCGCCGAGAGCGCCGATCCACCCACCCCTCCCCCGGACGAGGAGCCGTACTACACCCCAAAGGACAGTGCGGGCGCCCTCACGGGGAAAGATAAAGCACCCTCGGTTAAGCGCTTCAATCCCAAGATGCTCGCGCTGATCGGCACGGTCGGGGGCATCGTCGTGGTGGGCGCCTTCTGGATGGGCCTTCAAGTCCCCAAAGCCAAGCCGCCGGCGGCGGCCGAGTCGAGCTCCAAGCCTCCCATGCCCCCGGTGGACGTGAATGCGCTCCCGGGTGGGTACGATGCGGTGGTGCCCTCATTGGGCGCCCCCCACCCCGGGGATCTCGGATCGGTCGGCACCGAGGTGCCTGGAAGTGCCCCGAATGCGAATGCCACCGCCGCCCAACATCAGTTGACGCCGCTCGAGCAGTACGCCCAACAGGCAGAAATCGAGCGCTTGCGAAACTCCGATCGCGCGCGAAGTGCCGGGGTGTCCTTCGCGAATGCGGGCGGGAATGACGGGTCCGTGGCTTCGGCCGTCCCCGCCGTGGCGGCGGGCGCGGACCAGTTGCAGGAGCGCCTTTTGGATCTTGCAGCCCGGCCAGGTGGATCTGGCGCGCCTGCCACGAGCGGAAATCTCACCGCGCGGGACGATGCCAATCGGCAGGATGATAAAGCGGACTTCGTGGGCAAGGCGCGCGATACCGACTTCACCCTGCACGCGAGCGTCGAATCGCCGAGGTCCCCCTACACGCTCTTTGCCGGCACGATCCTGCCCTGTGTGCTGACCCAAGGTATCAACAGCGACTTGCCCGGCCAGATTGGCTGCATGATCTCGCAAAACGTCTACGACACAGTCACCGGTCGTCATCTACTTCTCCCGCAGGGGACGAAGGCGATCGGCACCTACGACAGCCGGATCGCCTATGGCCAGGAGCGGGTCCTCGTCGTGTGGACCCGGCTCTTGCGTCCCGATGGATCGACGCTCTCGCTCGAGGGCATGCCGGGAACCGACCTATCCGGCTTCGCCGGCCTCACCGGCCACGTGAACAATCACTACGTGCGGCTCCTCGCGGGCGTCGTCTTGGGCTCCTTGATCGGCGCGAGCGCCCAAATCGCGACCGGCGCCAACAGTCAGAACCCGAGTTTTGCCGCGCTCGCGGTCCAAGGGGCCGGGCAAAACATCAACGAGGCCGGCCAGCAGATCACCCGGAAGAATCTGAACATCCAGCCGACGATTGAAGTGCCCCCGGGTGCTCGGCTCAACATCTTCGCAACCAAGGATCTCATCTTGCCGCCGTGGCAGGACTGAACCAAAGAGGAGGTATCGACGATGAGGAAAAGCAAGGTTGGATCACTCCCGCCGATCGCGGTGGAGGAGCGGCCGGAAAAGCTCGCGCTGACCTTGTCGATCGCATTGAAGCGCTCGCTCGATGAGTTCAGCGAGTACTTCGAATCGACGACGGGCTCGATTCCCTCCTCCTTCAACGCGGTGGTGGTCGGCATTTTGACGGGATATCTCGATGAGCACGGGGGCTACCAGAAATGGCTCAAGTCCCGATCGCGGGGGGTGCGGCCCGCGAATAACGGTCATGAGGCGAGTGCCTCACCCCTATGAAAGTCTGGCGCTCATTCACGGACAAGCTTCGCGGCCTGCATCGGGGCTACAAGTTTGCCATTCTCCTGATCGCGGCCTGGGCGCCGTTCTTATTTCCCGAAAACCCCGCTGCCGGCGGGATCGTCATGGCCACCATGACGGCGCTTTTCTTCCTCGTCACCACAAAGAAGCCCGTGCCGGCGACGGGGTCGTCGTTGGCTGAGAAATCCGATGTTTGAGGTTAGGGCGATTTTGCTCATGCTCGTGACGACTTCCTTGGGGTCCTGTGCCAACAGGCCGCAAAGTGTCGAGCCTTCGCCGCCGTCCGGGCACCATTTCGCCTATCAACTGACGACGCGGGAGGCCGTGGATCTGATCCAAGCATTCGACGACGGATCGACGACGTACCTCCAGTTTAAGGAAGGGCCCCCGGCCGAGGTTACGGTTGACGAGCTCGCGACCCACCGCCCGTTACCGTTCACCACGGACGGTCCCTACGTGAAGGTCGCAGGTATCCATCAGGCCTTGCGCGTGACCGTTGTCGACCGCTCAACCATCGTCTTGAACCAAAACCCATCGAACCCCCCCGACTTACCCCCCGAGCTAACCAGGGAACCAATGCCTATGAGTGCCCTCATCACGCCCCCAATGCCCGTCGCGCCCGCGGCGGCTTCGCCCAAGAGTGCAACGACCGCCACAATTCGGCGAGCGGAGCCGCCGCCCGTCGGCGTACCGGAATCCCTGCAGACGATGCCTCCGAACTTGCGGGTCGCGGAGCTCAAGTTCGAGATCTCGGCCCTGGAAGAGAAGGTGAGGGTCTTGAGCGCGCAACTCGACGAGGCCCATCAGCAGGGTCGCGCGGCCACGCTATTCGCTCGAAATGTGGCCTCCTCGCCTCGGCTCGTGCTGACCTTCGCCGACGAGAGCTCCGACGTTCACCTGGAGGAGGAGCTGCTACGCCCCTTGGCCGAGGCGGCGAGGGCGGCCAACCGGATTTACCTACATGGCCACACGGACGCCTATGTCGCCTCGGAGCGCGGGACGGAGCTTGCCATTCGCCGAGCCGTGGAGGTCCGAAAGCTTCTGATCGCGCAGCGCGTCGAGCCCGAGCGAATTCGGCTCTTCTATCGAGGGGCGGGGAATTTCTTGGCCAATAATTCGACACTGGAGGGGAAGGCATTGAACCGCCGCGTCGAAATCGAGATGCGCAAATGGTGAGCCTACTTCGCAGCGTTCAGGAAAACGACCGGAGCGAATGGAGGGAGAGGCGCTACGCCGCCCCGCCCCGACCACAAGGGAACGTAGCAGTGGGCCCAGATCTCGTGACGATGAGTCAGGAGGATCTCGACGATGCGATTGCACAAGTTTCAAACGCGCTTCGCGTGCTGCTCGAACTCGGGCTACAGCGCAAGCAACCAATAATCAACCTAAGGAGCAATGCCATGGCAACAGAAGCAGCAACGTCCAATTCGAGTGAGCGATACGACGTGTTTGTGGTGGAGAATTTCGAGAACAGCGCGGGTGCAGAGAAGTCCAGCTGGTCGCGGGTGGGGGTCGCGTTTCCCCATAAGGACGGTGACGGAATCAATGTGGAACTTCTGGCCATTCCCGTCAATGGCAAACTGGTCATTCGCCGACACAGCGTAAAACCGCGCAAGGACACATAATCGCAGCCGCGTCCTGCACCGGTCCGCTCGCGGCCAGTCATTCTTGAGAGAAAGGCCAAGGCTCGCTACGCGCGAGCCTTGGCCACAAACATCATCTTAGCTGCGATCGACGGAAAGGCGCGAATCGGAAGCGAACGCGCTGAACATCTCTTTATTGTTTTTTCGTGATCGATTGTAGGCGACCGCGCCAGTCTTTGCTACCCGCGATGAATACCGCACGGACTGATGAAGGCTCATTCCGGGCAATGATGATAGGCCGCTGGGATCTCTGACCTGTCTGCTCTCCGAGTTCCACGGACCGATGTACTCCGGATCGACTGGTACCTTGCGAAGGTCGCCGGGGATCTCAAGAATGGAGCCCGATATGACCCCACCGTAAGATTCGCTGAAAAATAGGAGTTTCGTAGCATGCGATCTACGCAGGTCGCGTCGCAAGTCAGGCTTTGGCAAACTGCTCGCTTCTCCACGGGCCAGCGGGAGCCGCGGCTGGTGTTGCAGGAGGAGCCATCGCTGGATTGCCGGGCGGCGGTCCAGGAATGGTTGGAGGTGCTCTCGCCGGCGCTGTAACCGGGGCTATAGGAACGGCGGATCCGGTCACAGGTGCCGAAATTGGCGAAATCACAGGCCTAGGAGCCCGTCCGGGTAACGGTTATTTGGCCGGACCGGAGGGAGCTGTTGAACGTTAAATGACGCATTTGAGAAGTGATATTCGGTGGCCGAGCAGAATCACGGTGCGACGTTCCCGCG
>Ga0182030_10013775_pt1 | contig 16051 bp, 14 predicted proteins | sample 812S3MmetaG_FD_121299 | JGI IMG/M metagenome (GOLD analysis project Ga0182030, IMG submission 121299) | Permafrost microbial communities from Stordalen Mire, Sweden - 812S3M metaG (Illumina Assembly) | ecosystem: Environmental > Terrestrial > Soil > Wetlands > Permafrost | place: Sweden...
CATCATGCGCGCCGGATTTTCGTTGAACACCAGCGCCTTTGGCTCGCGATCCAAAAGATTTTCAACGAATTGCTCGAACAAAATGCAACGGGCGGCGACGCGTTCCAGGCCTGGCAGTTTCAACTCGCGATAATCCTGCACGAACATCGAATAACACGACGGCTCAAGAAAGATGATGGGAATGTTTTCACGTTCCTGGTTCAGCAGCGCGAGATTGTGCCGGCCCAGCCGCCCGGCTTCGTCCAGGTTGCCCTGGCTGAAGGCGGGGCGTCCGCAACATTTGCGTTGCGTCGGCAGCACCACTTCAAAACCGGCGGCTTCCAGCACCTTGATCGCCGCCTGGCCGACGTGTGGCTCGTGATAGCGCACGAAGGTGTCATCCCAAAGCATGACGCGGCCGCGGTAAGCCGCCCGGAACGGCGGTCGTTTGGCATACCAATGGTCAAACCGCTCCGTCGCGAAATGCAGGAAAGGCCGGCGGGTGGTGACGCCGAACAGGCGGCCGATGGTCTGGCGCATCAATGAGAACTCCAGAAACTGATTGGCCAGACGCGGCAGCTTGCAGCCCAGCCGGCCCACCGTGTCCACCGAACTGATCACCCGCTCGCGCAATTTCAATCCCCGGCTCTTGATGCGCGCGTGCTGCAACTCGGCCTTTAACAACGTCAGGTCCACATTGGACGGGCATTCGACCGCGCACGCCTTGCAGGACAGGCAATTGCTCAACGCCGCCTCGAGTTCCGCCGACAGAAGCGGCGCGCGGTTTTCCAGACCACGCGATTCCAGTACGGCGCGGATGACGTTGGCGCGTCCGCGGGTGGACATGATTTCCTGGCCGGTGGCCATGAACGTGGGACACATGCTGGGCGTCAACTTGAGACAGCCACCGCAACCGTTGCATTGTTCCAGGTTGGCGGTGAACGACCCGTCTTTGGCGGAAAATGCCAGCACCGGCTCAAACGGCAACTTCAGGGAATAACCCGCGCCCAGCCGCAGGTGGCTGTCAATCTTATAGCGGCCATCGGAAATAATTTTACCCGGATTGAACAAGTTAAACGGGTCGAAGGACTGCTTGATCTGCCGCATGAGCTGGTAAACCTCTTCGCCCACTTGTTGCCTGAGATATTCGGTGCGGGCGATGCCGACGCCGTGTTCGGCGGCCAGGGATCCCTTGAATTGCTGCACCAGCGCAGCCACTTCATCGGCAATCAACCGGTACTTTTTCAGATCCTCGGCGCGATGCAAATCCAGCACCGGGCGTACGTGCAGCAATCCCGCCGCGGCGTGACCGTAATAGGAAGCATTCAACCCCAGCCGCCGCATCAACTTTTGCAGTTCGCCGGCGTAAGCCGGCAGGTCCCGCGGCCGCACCGCCGCGTCTTCAATGAACGCCATCGGCTTGGCGTCGCCCTTGCAGCCCGTCAACAGGGACAAGCCCGCCTTGCGCAGCGACCACACCAAGGCGGCTTCATCCGGTGTTTCCAAAATGCGCCGCCGCAGGCCCAACTTGCGTTTTCCCAGCAGCGCCAGCCGTTCGTCAACATCCCCGAAAAATTCGACAATTAAAATTGCCTCGCACGGTTTGGTGTCGAGTTCGAGCAGATCGCGCGCGGCCTGAAACTCGAGCTGGCCGCGGGTCTGTTCGAACAGCAGGCGGTCAATGTGTTCAATCGCCGCCGGTTTCAAATCCAGCAGCTCGACGGCGGCCTGCATCGCCTCGGCCACGGAGGCGAAGAACAACAGGCCCATTCCGCGCCGCTCGGGCAGCGGGACAAGTTTCAGTTCGGCGGAAATGATTCCCGCCAGCGTGCCTTCGCTGCCGGCGATGATGTGGGCCAGATTGCCCGGTTCGCGCATAGCCCGGGCCAGCGCATAGCCCGGCCAGCGTTTCAGCAGGCCCGGTGGAAAGCGCTCGGTGATTTGCAGTTCATTCAGCGAAGTCAGGCTTTCCAGCAATTCACACTGTTTTGGCAGCGAGTCCTGGCCGGAACCGACCCACACGACGCGCCCGTCGCTGGTCAAAACTTCCAGCGCGTTAAGGTGATCCGCCGTGGTGCCATAAACCGGGCTGTGGGCGCCGGAGGAATCGTTGGCGATCATGCCTCCCAGCGTCGCTCGCGAACTGGTTGCCACGTCCGGCCCGAAACACAATTTGTGCGGATGAAGAAAATCGTTCAACTGGTCCAGCACCACGCCCGCGCCCACCCGGACGGTCTTGCGCTCCAGGTTTAGATCATAAATGAGCCGGTTGTAGCGCGCAAAATTAACGACGAGGCCGTCGCCGATGGCCCCGCCCGAAAGGCTCGTTCCCGCGCCGCGCGGAATGACCGACACACCTGCCTGCGCCGCCGCCTGAATAATGGAACTGGCCTCGCGCGCGTTGCTGGGAAACGCCACGGCCAACGGCTCGATCTGATAGACGGAAGCATCGGTGGCGTAGGCTTGACGCGTCAAATTGTCAAAAGCGACTTCGCAAACCGCCGCGTTCAGCGTGGCCAGTTGTTGATTGGGTGCCATAGATGGCCTGACCCAAAGCTATCGGCGTGACAGCGCGTTGACAATGCCATTAACTCAATCGCGTGAGCAGCAGTTCGCAAAAGCGTTCCGAGGAATTTCTGAAGATCAGCGGCCAGTTCAAACTTGGCGCGCTGGTCACCGAATCGTCGCATCCGGTCACGGCCAATTTGAGCGAAGTGGCGAAACGGGACATAGCGGCTGCGCTGAAACTGCTTTTTGACGTGGACGCCGACGTGGTTAGCAAATACCGCGAATTCGTGAAGTCAGGCCAAGCAGTGCAAATCAAGGATGTGGCTGTAAATTCGCTGAAAAGCGGCGGGCGGATTTTTTTCACCGGTTGTGGCGCCACCGGACGGTTGAGCATTTTGCTCGATTCCGTTTGGCGCGATTTCTGGCAGCAACGCCGGCCGGCAACGCCGGGCGATTTTGAAAATCGGACGTTCAGCGTGCTGGCCGGCGGTGATTACGCGCTCATCAAATCTGTTGAAGGTTTCGAGGACTTTGCCGCGTTCGGTCGCAAACAAATGCGCGACCTTGGCGTGCGTGCCGGCGACGTGGTGTTTGCCATCACGGAAGGTGGTGAAACATCCTTTGTCATCGGCACGGCTTGGGAAGGATTGGATGCGGGCGCGAAGATCTATTTTGTTTACAACAATCCGGACGAAATTCTTTGCGAACACGTAGAACGCAGCCGCGAGGTCATTCGAGAGCCCCGCATCGAAAAAATTAATCTCACCACCGGACCGATGGCCATTGCCGGCTCCACGCGGATGCAGGCGACATCCATCCAGCTTTGCGTGATGCTTACAATTTTGGAAATGGTGGCGCGGGAGCTGTCGGGTGTTTCGGAAGTGCCAGCGCTTCCGTACTTATTTCTCGCCAAACTCGAGGAACTGCACGCAACCCTGAAGTCACCGGAAGTGCTTGGTCAACTGGCCACGCTCGTGGCTCTGGAGGAATCCGTTTATCGCAACGGCCATAAGACCAATTATTTTGCTGATCGGTTTGGCATTGATGTGCTGACGGACACGACGGAACGTTCACCAACGTTTTGTACTCCGCCATTTCGCAAGTCCGGCGACACGACGGCGGCGGAATCGTGGGCATTTCTTTTTTTGCCACAGTTGGAAACTCCGGCAGCCTGGCAACATCTTTTGAAGCGCGAACCGCGTTGCATCGAATGGAGCGAAATCGAGGTCCGGGAAGTCGTGGGGAAGGAAAAGTTTGCAAAGACACAGGAAGTCATCCGCAAAATCAGCCGGGCGGAACTGATGCAGTTCAAGATCGGCCTGGATGGTTTGAATCTTCGTTCGCTGGGCAAAGGCGACAGTGCCATTGCCATCGGTTCGGACGATTTTTACCCGGTCCAAGTTGAAGCCGCGCAAAGAGCCGGTGCAAAGGCAGGTGTCATTCATTTTTGTAGCCGCCGGCTTGAGGATTTCAATTTTTCAAAATCCGCAATCGGCAATCCGCAACCGGCAATTGTTAGGATTCCGGTCCCTGAGACGGATTTTCTCCTTGATGGCGTGACACGCGTGGCGGTGAAGCTGGTGATGAATGCACTTTCGACCTGCACGATGGTGCGGTTGGGGCGGGTGATGGGCAATTTCATGGTCTGGGTTGTGCCGTCGAATCTAAAGCTGATTGACCGGGCGACCCGTTACATTGCCCAGCTCGCCGGCCTGAACTACGAGACGGCGAACGGCCTGTTGTTCGACGTGCTCGAATATGTCGAACCAAGAATGAAATCGGACCAGGCGTATCCGCCGGTGGTTGGCATGGCCGTGTTGCGGGCGAGGCGCAAGCTTACAAATGAACAGGCGGAGGAGCAGTTGAAATTGACAGTATAATATTTTTCGTCACACCAAATGTCGGGCCTGGCGTTTGGGCGGGGCGGTTTTGGCTTTGCCCAACGGGATTAATTTTTCATTTGCAGGGAGGAAATCCTTGAGAAAACCTGGTTTATCATGGCGTCCGCCGCGCTTGTAATCGCGCCACATCGCTTCGGCTGCCGGTTTGGCGTCCAACTTCAATTCGCCGGTCAGGAACTCAAAAAGCAGTTCCATCAGCCGGACCAGTGCAATGCCGTCGGTGCGGTTGGTGCGGGCGTGCAGCCAGTCGCTGAAGCGCAGGAAACCGGCAAATGCCGGCGGTGGGGCGAGACTCCCGGCGGGCCGGTCTTGGGAGCCAGTTTCGGCTCGCGGGGACGCTCGTACTACCGAGGACGAATTTTCACTCCAAATCAGCGGCGTGGTCTCAATGAAGTTTCCGCTGTTGCCAACCATGTCCCAGTAGCGCGCAAACCGGCGCAACCGTTGCATCGTCGCGAAATCAATCAGCTTGTTGCTCAAGATTTCATACGGTGGATGCGGATTGTAAACCATCTGCCATTCGGCATCATGCCGGACAATGGGCGTACCACGCAGTCGTTTCAGGATGCCTACCTGGATTTCCTGCGGACGCAACGCAATCAGCCGGTCAAACCCGGCGGCAAAACTTTCGAGCGTTTCGCCGGGCAAGCCGACAATCAAATCGGCGTGAATGTGGACGCCGGTTTCATTGCGCAAAAAACGGAAATTGTCGGCGAGCTTTTCGTAATTCTGCCGGCGGCTGATGAGCTGGCTGACGTCGTCGTTGAAGGTCTGGACGCCGACCTCGAATTGCAACGCGCCGGGCGGAAACCGGGCGATGATTTCGCGCAGCGATTCGGGCAAACGGTCGGGAATCATTTCAAAGTGGAAAAAATGGCCGGGTCGGTGGCGTTCCAGGAAAAATTCGAGGATGGCCTGGCTGGTGGCAACATTGAGGTTGAACGTGCGGTCAACGAATTTGAACTGTTTCACGCCGCGATCAAGCAGTCGTTGCATTTCCCGGAGCAAGGCCGGCAGGGGAACCTGACGCACGGGAATATCGAGCGATGACAGGCAAAACTCACAGGTGAAGGGACAGCCGCGCGATGCCTCAACATAGATGATGCGGTGAGCAATGTCGTCGTCGGTGTACAGATCGTAGGGCAGGGCGATTTGGGAAAACTCCGGCAGTTTGGCGGAAACGATTTTTGGCAGTGGAGCGCCGATCTCCAAATCGGCCGGTTGCGGGAGTGCTTCATCATGCCGGTTCGGAGACCGGCGCCCCAATAGTTGCGTACAAACCTCGGCAAATTTCAAATCCGCTTCACCAGTGATGACGTGGTCGGCAAGTTGAACGATGGGTTGGGCCTCGGTTTCGTAGCTGACCTCCGGGCCGCCGAGAATGATTTTGATGTCCGGCTGGATGCGTTTGATGGCAGCGATGACTTCGAGCGACGGTTCAACGTTCCAGATGTAAATGCCAAAGCCGATGATTTTCGGGTTACGCGCCAGCAGCACCTCCACGATGTCGAGCGGACGCTGATTGATGTCGAACTCAACGAGGCCGGCGGCCGGCCGCAGCGGGCCGAGATTGGCCAGCAGATAGCGCAGGCCAAACGCAGCGTGGATGTATTTCGCGTTGAGCGTGGTTAAAACGATGTCCGCCACGCTCAACAGTTTAGTCACGGGCACTTGTAACGTCGAGCCTGTGACGGGCAAGAATTGGTGCTCGACGGCACCCGGTTTGAATTTTCATTCGACCCGGTGGGTTTTCGTTGTTAACCTGTAGTCACTATGACACCCGACGACATTTTGCTGGAAGCAGAGGACAAGATGATCAAGACCGAGCAGGTGGTCGTGAATGAATTCTCCGGCGTACGCACCGGCAAGGCGTCTCCGTCACTGGTCGAGAACATCGTTGTGGAGGTTTATGGCTCGCAAATGCGCATCCGCGAGCTGGCCGGCATCACCACGCCGGAGCCACGCATGCTGGTGGTCCAGCCGTGGGACGCGAATTCGATTCATCCGATCGAGAAGGCGCTGCAAAAGGCGAACCTCGGCCTGAACCCGGCCGTGCAGGGCAAGGTCATCCGTCTGGCATTTCCGGAATTAAGCACGGAACGCCGTCAGGAATTCGTGAAGCTGACCAAAAAAATGGCCGAGGACGGACGTGTGGCGATCCGGCACGTGCGCCGCGACGCCATGGATCTGTTGAAGAAGCACGGTCACGACAGCGGCATCACCGAGGACCAGAACAAGCAGGCGGAAAAGGATATGCAAAAGCTGACCGATCAATACATCGCCAAGATTGATCAGCATCTTGCCAACAAGGAAAAAGAAATCATGACGGTGTGAGCGGGTGAGGTTACCGCACCGGCGCATTCGTCACGGGAGCTTCAAAGCGCACCACCGTTTCATCCGGGCGGGCATAGCCAAGCTTTTCGCGCGTCAATCGTTCGACGGTTTTTGGGTCGTTTCGCAAGGCGTCAATCTCCGCCTTGAGCAGTTTGGACTTTTCCTCCTCCTTCTGAAGCTGTGCGTCCAGCCGGTAAATGTCCGTTCGCATCCGTTCATTTTGCTGGATGAGCGGCAGATAACACATTCCGATGAGCAGCAAAACGGCCAGGACGACCAGGCCGACGACCACTTTCGTCAGTTTGCTCCAGATACCAAGGTCCACATTCATCACGGCGAGTTAAGCACGCGCCGCGCGCCGGCGAAAGCGGATTTTACCGGGCCAGCTCCTTCCACGTTTTCAATTTGCCATCCGTGCCGAAGGTCAGCCGCAGATATTGGGCGGGAAAGTAGGTTTCAGTGGGCATGGGCGTGAGCGGGCCAAAAAAAATGCCGGGCTGTGCAAAATAAGGCTCCGGTGCGAAAACCATCTGGGCATGTTGCGTCAACCAGTCGGCGACCACCATCCCGTCGGTCAACTTGGCGCATCGGTCAGGCGGACCCAGTTCCATCACGGCCTGGTCGTAGGTGTAATTTCCAACGCGCCCGTTCCAATCAACTTTTTGTGTAACACAACCGGTCAACATCAGCGCCATCAGCATCATTACCAGCCATTGACATCCTGCGCGAGTTGTGAACTTTGCTGGGTTCATGCCGTTAAACTACACCGGTGAAACGTGAATGCAATGGAACTCGCTGGGCGTTTTTTGGATTTAGTTGTAAATAAGCTGGTCAGGTGTTATTAGTCAACCATGTGATAAAGGCGATCTTCCTTATTTTCCAACCCGGTGCAGCATGGGAACGCGTGGTGCAAGCCCAGCGCAGCCTGAATTTTCTGCTGATGCTTTATTTGTTTCCGATGATGCTTATTGCCGCTGTAGCGGAGGGTTTTGGTCTGGTGGAATGGGGCAAAACGCATGCGGATATTCATCGCGTCCACAAGTTCACGGCCGGCGAAGCGTTGATTTATGAGCTGGTGTGCTCGTTGTTGACGTTGCTGGCCATCCTGGTTTGTGCCTGGCTGATCAAAATATTGGGAACCACTTTTCACAGACGGCACACTTACAAGGAAACGTGTACGCTGGTGGTTTATGGATTAAGCCCGATGTTTGTGCTGCGGCTGGTGGATGCGTTTCCGGCCATCAATCCCTGGATCACTTGGGGCATCGGCATCGCGCTTTCCATCAAGGTCCTTTACCAGGGCATTCTGCTCGTGCTGCAGCCCGATATGCCAAGCGCCTTCGGACTGTTCGTCATGTGTTCGCTGCTGGCCGTGACGCTGACGGGGCTGGTGCGGTTTCTAACGGCATGGTATCTGGCGGGGCACATCCCCGCCGGTGAAAATTTTATTTCGCAGCTCGCGGCGAAACTGCCATTTTAATTCCATGTCTGCGCCCGTTGAAAATAATTTGCTCCAGGCCCTCGGTGAATTGGACACCGCCGTCAAATCCATGTCCACAGCCAGCCCGAAACCAAATCTGCTGCCGTTCTTCGCACGCATTGACGAACTGGCCAGACAACTACCGCCTGATGCTGACCCAACGTTGTTGCATTATCTGCATAAGAAAAGTTATGAGAAGGCCCGGCTTTTCTTGCAGGGCCGGGAAGTGGAAAATCAGGCCGGCAACTGCCGCCATGTCTGAGTTCCAAGCTTTTGAATTTCATAAGACGAATGATTCGACATACGACGTGTGACATCCGTAATTTCTACCCATGTTCGACGACACAATTGCCGCGATAGCCACGCCGCTCGGGGAAGGCGGGCTGGCAGTCGTCCGCCTTTCCGGCCCGCGAGCGCTCGCCATCGCGGAGCAGGCTTTTCTGCCCGTTGGTAAACATTCATTAAAACCCTCCGCAGCGGCAACACACACGATTCAATATGGCAAAATTGTCCGTGGTGAAACCACTGTTGATGAAGTGCTGCTCGCCGTCATGCGCACACCACGCACGTTCACGCGCGAGGACACGGTGGAAATCACGTGCCACGGCGGTATTTTGCCCGCCAAGCTCGTCCTCGACACACTCTTGGAAAATGGCGCGCGTACGGCTGAACCCGGAGAATTCACCCGCCGGGCGTTTCTCAACGGTCGCATTGATCTGGCGCAAGCCGAAGCCGTCGCGGATTTGATTCATTCGCGAACGGAACTGGCGCTGGCCGCCGCCAACGAACAGCTGGCCGGAAAACTGTCGCAACGCATCAATGAGTTGCGTGATGAAATGATGAAGACGCTCGCGCACATCGAGGCGCACATTGACTTTCCAGACGACGATATTTCGCCCGACACAAAGGACCAGTTGCTCAAACGGCTGGGCCACGGTTTGACGTTCATGGACGAACTGCTGCACACGGCCAACGAAGGACAAATCCTGCGACGCGGCATCCGCGCCGCCATCGTGGGCCGGCCCAATGCAGGCAAATCCAGTCTGCTTAATCAATTGCTCGGACACGACCGCGCCATTGTCTCGGCGATTCCGGGCACGACGCGCGACACGATTGAGGAGACGGCGAACATTCGCGGCCTGCCGGTGGTGTTCATTGACACGGCCGGCCTGCGCGAGGCGCGCGACGAAATTGAACAGGAAGGCATCCGCCGCAGCCGCGAATCGCTGGCCCGGGCAGAATTTATTCTGCACGTGCTGGACGCCAGCGAACCGTTTACGCCCGCCGATAAAAAATATTTAGCCGAGTTTGCCGGCAAAAAACGAATTCTGGTCGTGAACAAGCTGGATTTGCCCAGGAAATTGGAATTGCCACTGGAATCAGGCATCGCGCCTCCAATTGTGGCAGTTTGCTGCCTGAGCGGGCAGGGGATTGACGCGCTGAAGAACGCCATCAAGGAACTGGCGTGGTCGGGTGAAATCAGGGCCGAGATGTTGCAGGTGATGATCAACTCGCGGCATCAGAACGCCTTGATCCGCGCCCGCGCCGCCACGCAACGGACGCTGGACGTGTTGCGCGCCGGGGAAACCTTGGAACTGGCGGCGGGAGAATTGCGCATTGCCGTCAATGCCGTCGGCGAAATCGTCGGAAAAACCACGACTGAAGACCTGCTCGACTCCATCTTCAGCCAGTTTTGTATCGGGAAATGAACGCGACGGTTCAGCCCCACTGCTTGCCCATGCCGTCAATGCCGCTGCGCTTCAAATCCTCCGGTGTCATGGCCACGCGAAATTCGACATCGGCCTGAAAGGTCAGGAACCACGGCTCGGCCAGCACCGGGATTTTCGAGGCATCCGGCAGATCCACAATGAGCACGGCGCCCCGTCGGCCGTTTTGCTCCGTGAAATAGGCCGCCTCCGGTTTGATGGCTTCCAAAATCTTGGCCAGCTTCGCGCCCGCCGAGCCGTCCTTGACCGCGGCGTTGAAGATTTGATGGGGAATGGCGACATTCATTAACATTCGCATAATGAATCCTTTGGTTTAGGGTTTATGTTGAGCCGCGCCAAGTTAGGCGGGAATGGAGCTGAACGGCAAGCGCAAATCGAAGACCAACTGCAAAAACCAATCTTACCAAACCTCGACCGGTCCTTTCGGCACGGGAATGTGTTCGCGTCGGGTCGAAGCAGGTTCGGATTCACGCATGAACGACGCGATCATGGGAGCGGGCCGGAATCGCGGTTGCAGTTCGCCACGCTCATCGAGGAATTGCTGCCGCCAGCGGGTGTAATTCTCCAGGACGGTGTGGAATTCGGCCCGCGTGGAGACTTGCACGACGCGTTTGTTGAATTCGTGGCAGGGGCCAAACCGTTTTGCGTACCAAGGCGCCACCTTCCGGAACATCCGGCAGCCGTGTTCCTCACCAAACACCTCAATCATCAAATCCAAATGCCGGCACATCACTCGCACGCGATCGGCAAAAGTGGGTTCGAACGGAAGTTCCATCTCACGGAGGTAATTCAACGTATGCTGGAAAATCCACGGGTTGTAAAATGCGCCGCGCCCGATGCTCACGCCTGCACAGCCGGTTTCGTCGAACATCTTTTTCGCGGCCGGAGGCGTGATGACGTCGCCGTTGCCAATGATCGGGATGCGTTTGACGGCCTGGCCGACGGAACGAATTCCGGCTAGGTTCACCGTGCCGCCAAAGCCCTGCTGGCGCGTCCGGCCATGAACGAAAATGGCTGCGACCCCGGCGTCTTCGAGCGCACGCGCCAGGTCTGGTGCGGTCAAATTGTCATCATCCCAGCCGAGTCGCATCTTGGCGGTGACGGGAATTTTCACGGCGTTGACCATGCCCCGGACGAGCGCGGCGGTTTTTCCCAGCTCGGTCATCATGGCCGAACCGCCGCCGACGTTGCAGACCTTGCGGACGGGACAGCCCATGTTGATGTCCACGGACGCGAAGCCGAGCGCCTCGACTTGGGCCGCCGCGTCGCGCATTTCCTCGGGCACGGAGCCGAACAATTGCACGGCCAGCGGCGCGTCCGGTGGACGGGTTTCAATCAACTTGAGCGCATTTTTGTTTTTTTCGAGCAACGAGCGGGCGTTGACCAGGTCGGTGGTGCAGAGTCCGACGCCGCCGATTTCGCGCACCACGAGGCGGAAGGGCAGGTTGGTATAACCTGCCAGCGGCGAGAGAAACAGATTGGATGAAAGCGTCAGCGAACCAATGCGCATGGGCTTACTATAGTCGAATTAGAACATTGCGAAAGGCGCAATGCCATGCTAGTATTTGCTACCAAAGTCGCAAAAACAATGTTCGACGAAGACCAAAATCCAAAAGGCGGTGACAACCGTGAGCCGAAGAAAACGCCGGGCGGCTTTAAAGTGCCGCCGGCGACGTGGCTTGCGTGGATTGCCATCATCGGCAGCATCACGGCGCTGATGCTGATTCACAACCGTATCGGCACACCCACCGGCACGCTCACGGAGCCTGAGTTTTTGTTGAAATTTGAATCAAACCAGATTGCCAGCGCGGTGATCAGTTACAACCCGCAATCGGCCCCGCTGACGCAAATCACCGGAAAATATTACAAAACCGACAAGGACGGAAACGTCATCAAACCGCAGATCGAGGTGCCCTTCGTTGTCGAATACGCGCTGCTTCCCGCCGACGTGGAAAAGGCATTGGTCCGCTCGGACAAGATCGTCGTAACCATGCCCAACGCGATGTTGATCAGCGCGATGTGGACCATCGTGCCGTTCCTGCTGATCGGCGTGTTGTTTTGGTTTTTCTTCATCCGCCAGATTAAAATGGCCGGCAAGGGCGCGTTAAGCTTCGGCAAGAGCAAGGCCAAGATGCTCGCCAAAGAACGGAATAAAACCATGTTCAAGGACGTGGCCGGCATTGAAGAGGCCATCGAGGAGGTCTCCGAACTCGTCGAATTTCTGAAAGACCCGAAAAAATTCCAGCGCTTGGGCGGCAGGATTCCCAAGGGCGTTTTGATGGTCGGGCCGCCGGGCACCGGCAAGACGCTTCTGGCCAAGGCTATCGCCGGCGAGGCGGACGCGGCATTTTACAGCATCAGCGGTTCGGACTTTGTCGAAATGTTTGTGGGCGTCGGCGCCAGCCGCGTGCGCGACATGTTCGAGCAGGCGCGCCGGAACACGCCGTGCCTGGTATTCATTGATGAAATTGACGCCGTCGGACGCAGCCGCGGGCATGGGCTGGGTGGCGGCAACGACGAACGCGAGCAGACGCTCAATGCGTTGCTCGTGGAAATGGACGGTTTCGACACGCAGGAAGGCATCATCATCATTGCCGCGACGAACCGGCCGGACGTGCTGGATCCGGCATTGCTGCGACCGGGACGTTTTGACCGGCAGGTGGTCGTGAACCTCCCCGACGTGCGCGGTCGCGAGGGAATCTTGAAGGTCCACGCCAAGAACGTGAAGCTTCTGCCGGGCGTGGATTTGTCCATTATCGCGCGCGGTACGCCGGGTTACTCGGGCGCGGAGCTGGCTAATTTGTTGAACGAGGCAGCATTGCTCGCGGCCCGGCTGAATAAAAAGGGCGTGGGCATGGAAGAATTAGAAGAGGCCCGGGACAAGGTCCGTTGGGGACGCGAGCGCCGCAGTCTGGCCATGACGGACGAGGAAAAGAAATGCACGGCCTGGCATGAGGCTGGCCACGTGCTGGTGAACATGTTGCTCGACCACACGCACCCGCTGCACAAGGTCACCATCATCCCGCGCGGGCAGTCGCTGGGATCAACGATGCAGCTGCCGGAAAAGGACATTTTGAGCCGGCGGCGCAAGGAGATGCTCGACGACATCGCGGTAACCATGGGCGGACGCATTGCCGAGGAAGTCATATCCGGTGATATTTCGACCGGCGCGGCGATGGATATTCAGCAGGCCACCCACATGGCGCGGGCGATGGTCTGCCAGTACGGCATGAGCGACAAGATCGGCATGGTGCAATATGGCAGCGATGACGAATATGTTTTCCTCGGGCGTGAAATGGCGCGCACGAAGGTTTACAGCGAAAGCACCGCGCGTGAAATTGACGAGGAAATCAAGCGCATCATTGATGAAGGTTACAACACCGCGAAGAATATTATTTTGACCCATCGGAGCAAACTGGAGTTGATCGCGAACGCGCTGCTTGAATACGAAACGCTGGATCGGGTGCAGGTCCAGGACATCATCAACACCGGCACGTTTACTCCCCCGCCACCCAAGCCGCAGGGCGGAACCATGATGGGCGCGCCGGCCGGCACACCGCTGCCGGAAACACCACCCAAACCCATGCCACCCAAACTGCCTGGCTTGGGAACACCCGCACCGGCACCGGTTTAAAGGCTGATCATTTTCGATTGGCCGCCGGGGAGGATTTGGGGAAATACGCGCAGTTCGCAAACCGCCGGTCGTTGAAGTCACTTGCCCTTTTCCAGGGTCTTTAAATCCTCGGCTAGAAACTGTGTCACATCCTTGAACCGCGCCACATTGTCCGGGTTGACCGTCATCAGCGTCCGGTGCGCTTCCAGGCAGGTTCGGGTAATCTCCTCCTGTGTCGGGTTGGCCGACGCCGGTGCGCTGGTTTTGACATCCTCGGGCAGTTGCAGAGCACCGGTGATGATTTTGAAAAGGTGCAACGCTCCCAGATTCTCGAACAACTCGGCCACCCGGGCATTCGGGTTCAGCAGCTCAATGCCGCGTTGATTGGGCGCGAGCGCCTGGTTCATTTTCAATCCGAACCCGGCCAGCACGCCCAGAAACGTGCTGTCCATGAGCACGCAATCCGTCAGATCAATGATGAAATGGTTGTAGCCCTTCTGGGAAAGTCCGGCCAGCAGCAGCTTGAAATCCGGGCTGAATGAGAAATTAGCCCGGCCGGAAATCTTCACACAGGCAAACTCCTTGCCGACCAGCACCAGCAGTTTTGCAGACATCGTTGGCATTTTGATATTATTTCGTGTTCACGCCGCAGCCGCCTGCGGCGTTACAATTTGCACGAGTGCTTCCTGCAAAATCAGTGCTTCGTCAAGTCCGCTCGACACCAGCCGCTGATTGCAGCGCAGCAGCAGGTCCATGGCGCGGACCAGTTCGTTCTGGGTGTATTTTTTGGCTTGCGGCAGCGCTTTGTAAAGCACATACGGATTCAACGCCAGCGGGTTAAACCTCCGGTCGGCCGGCAGCTTGTCCGCTGGCACGCGTTCCAGTTGCGTCTTGAACCGGTTGTAGTCCATTTCCGGCTTGATCCAGCCTTCGCGCAGCATTTCCTTGAGCAACAGCATCGCGCGCACTTTTGAAATCAAACCGTAAAGCAGGCCAATCTCGGATTTTTGTGAATCGTATTTAACCGCCCAAAGCTCCTCGTCCAGTCGCCGCAGCAGGCGCGGCAGGTCCCGGTCCCCAAGGGCGTCGCCCAGCGCGAACGCGCGCGCGGTTTTGTTCCGGGTGCAAATCACGGCCACATCGGCGAACTCAAGGTTCTTCCGGTCGTCGGCAAAAAGGCACAATTTTTCAACCTCGCTGTCAAGCTGGCGCGGATGCGGACCGACGCGGTTGACTAGTTCGGCCAGCGCCTCCTCCGAGATTTCCTTCTGGCGCAGGCGGACGGCTGCGCGGGCCGATACTTCCGCCCGTTCGGCCCAATCCTTGTCATCCACCGACCAGCCGGAAAAGTGTTCGACCGTGCCGATCTTGTCGAGTGTCTTGAAGAAGGTTTTCCGTTTGTCCACCTTGCCGGCGCTGATGAGCAGCCGGACGCCCTGCCATTTGAAAACCTTCAATTCCTCGGCCAGTTCACCCAGCGTTTCCGTGACGGCCTGGGCCGAGGCCGCGCGTTCATCGCCGAGGAAGTTGCAGTCGCGCAGCCAGACCACCTTGCCGGAACCGAAGAAGGGCAGGGTTTGGAGGGCTTCGCGCAAGCGGGCCAGGACGGCGAGCGCATCGCCGCTGTTGGAGATGGCGGCCTCAATGGTCTCGTGATCCATCCCACCCAGTTCCTCGCACCATTGCTGGTAAAGCTGTTTGGCGCGCTGCTTGACGGCAAACTCATCATCACCGCAAATGAGGGCCAGCGAAGTTGGAGGCTTGGCAGCGGGCATCTTATTCGGGTTCGCTGCCGGTTTCATTGATCCGGTCCAGCACCTCGCTCATGTCCTCGACCTGTTCAAACAGCTCGGCAGCCACGAAAATCGGCTTCTTTTGCGCGGCGGCAATGGCCAGGCAATCGCTGGGGCGCGCGTCCACCTCGACAATTTTCCGCGCCAGTTCGTTTTGCTGTTGCAAGATAAGCCGGGCGAAGTAGGTGGAGTTCTTCAAATCGGTGATGATGACGCGTTCGACATTGATGCCAAAGCCTTGAAAAATGCGGTTGATCAGGTCATGGGTGAGGGGGCGTTCCTTGGGTGTCTGGCGCAGAAACATGCCGATGACCGAGCCCATTTGCGGCTCGACCTGGATGACAAAAACCTTTTCATCGTTGCCGACGAACAGTGCACAACCACTGGGGGCTGGCAGGATACCCCGTATTTGAACCGGCACAACATCGTGCTTCATAACCACACTCTATCGTGAAACCGGTGAAACACAAGAGTTTCAGGCCGAATCCCGGCAGCACATCTTTCCAGGAAAACAAAAAGGGCGGAGAAAACTCCGCCCTCTTGAATAGTTTTTAAATTGGCTTACTTCCGTTTCCGTTTCAAGGCCGCCAGAGCAAAGCCGCCAATTACTGTCAAACCAAAAATAGCCGGTTCAGGAACTGGCATCACACCGCCAGCCACAACACTGCCATTGTCAATACCAACACGAATTTCATCAACCTGGAGCAGCGAGTTGG
>Ga0182030_10013776_pt1 | contig 16050 bp, 17 predicted proteins | sample 812S3MmetaG_FD_121299 | JGI IMG/M metagenome (GOLD analysis project Ga0182030, IMG submission 121299) | Permafrost microbial communities from Stordalen Mire, Sweden - 812S3M metaG (Illumina Assembly) | ecosystem: Environmental > Terrestrial > Soil > Wetlands > Permafrost | place: Sweden...
GAAACATGGTTTCAGCCTAATTTCCATAGCGCATCGAAATTGCGGGACGACTTCAGCAGTTCGGAGACTCATCTCGGCGCGTCGAGAGGCTTCCTCCAGGGGGTCGAGAAGAGTCTCGACCCGGCAGGCACGAGTGCCTGCGCCACATCGCCACCTCCTGACAATGTGAAGTTATTTTTGCGCGGCTGTTTTAGCCAGCGGATCGGTTGGTTCCAAATCTGCTCTAGTAACACCGGTAGCAAAAAGGAAGTTTGGATATATGAAGACTCTCGCGAATTGGTCCGCATGCCTGGCGGTAGTTGCGGTCGGAATGCTGGCAGGGTGCTCAAAGACCGTGAAACCACCCGACGTTGCTGTCAATATCCGCACAGCACTCGATCAGGCCGGCTTCAAGAAAGTTTCCGTCGACCAGGACCGCGACAAGGGCGTTGTGACCCTCGGCGGACAGGTCGCCGCCGACGCCGACAAGGCACAAGCTGAAGCTTTGGCAAAGTCCCTCGCCGGCACAGAAGTTGTGGCGGACCAGATCGCGGTGCTCCCGGCGGGCGCCGAAAGCGAAGCCCGCACCATGAATTCGGATCTGGATAGGGGCATTGAGCAAAACCTGGATGCCGCGCTGATCCAAAACAGACTGCACAAGGGCGTCCAGTATGCGGTCAAGAGCGGCGTCGTCACGTTGACCGGCGAGGTTGACTCACAGGCCAGGCGGCGGGACGTGGCAAAGGTCGCGGGCGCCGTGCCGAACGTGCAACAGGTAGTGAACGAACTGCAGGTCAAGAACCAAAAGGCAAGCTCTTCGGAGTGAAGACCGCTGGCCGCCTACAACCGATAAGGAGAAAAATCACATGAACTCAACAAACGACCAACTCGAAGGCAAGTTTCACGAAGTGAAGGGCAAGATCAAGGAGACTGCCGGCCAGGTCACCAACAATCCGGACTTGGAGTCGGAAGGCCAGGTGGAAAATCTCGGCGGCAAGATCCAGAAGAAAGTGGGCCAGGTGGAAAAGGTCATCGAGAAGTAGATTCTCGAAAGAAAAAGGAGATCGACGATGTTAATACTACTTATACTTTTGTTGCTGCTTATAGGCGGCGGTGGCGGATACTACGGCCATAGCCGTTGGGGTTATGGCGGAGGCGCGGGCATCGGGCTTGGCACCATACTGGTCATCCTGGTGGTGTTCTACATGTTCGGCATGTTCCACTAAGGCGTCGCGAAAGAATAAGCCGGACATTCAGACTCAATCGCCTGCTTACGCGCGCGGCTCGGCACGCGCATTTGACAGAGCCGCGACCGTAAGGGAGCGACTGCGTCCTTCGAAACATTCGGTCCAGCTTGTTCTTTGGTTGCGCCTAGCGGCTCGTCACAGAAAGAGGAACCTGACGTGTCATTCGGAATTTACATTCTCGGGTTCTTGATCGTGATCGGCGGGCTGATCTATGCGGCCGTGATCCTGCATGTGGCCGCTCATTGGATCGCGGTGGGTGCGATCGTGCTCCTGGGGCTTGCGATTCTGAAGGGGGTCCAAGCCACGCGTGGCAAAGATCCCTCCTAACCCATGAAACACGACCTGCCTCCAACAAGGCTTGGCGCGACGGCCAAGCTTCGGGGCGATGCGAGCGCCATCGTCCTGTTGGGAACCATCGCGGCATTGTACTTTGCGCGCGAGATTCTAATCCCTCTTGCCTTTGCGCTCACTTTGACATTTCTGCTGGCGCCCGCGGTGGGGCTTCTCCAGAAGCTGCACATCGGCCGCATCGCGTCGGTGCTGACCACCGTCCTGGTGTCGGTCGGCGTGATTGGCGGCATTAGCTGGATTATCGCAACACAGTTGGTCGATGTCGCCAATCAGTTCCCTTTATACAGCCAGAACATCCATGCCAGGATCGAAGCATTTCATCTTCCCCCAACCGGGCAACTGGGCCGAGCTGCAAAGAGCGTGGAGGATCTGGTGCAGGAACTCACCCGTCCCAGCACCCCATCCCCGGCCCTGGCGCCACCGGGCCGGAAGCCGAACAAGCCGATCTCCCCGGTGCCAGTTGAAGTGGTCCAACCCTCCGCTGGCGGATGGACGGAACTGCGCGATCTCGGCACGCCCATTCTTGCGCCTCTGGGACGGGCGGGAATGGTCCTCATTTTTACGGTCTTCATGCTGCTGAAACGGGAGGACCTGAGAAACCGTCTTCTGCGGCTGGCCGGGCTCGGTCAGTTGAACCTCATGACCCAGGCGCTCGACGATGCATCCGGCCGCATCAGCCGCTACCTGTTGATGCAGTTCCTGGTCAATGCCGGGTTTGGAGCCGTGTTCGGTATAGGCCTGTACTTCATTGGCGTACCCTATCCGGTGCTGTGGGGAGTGGTCGCCGGCATCCTGCGGCTGGTTCCCTACGTGGGGACGTCGGTTGCGGCGATGCTGCCAATCGCGCTTTCCCTGGCCGCGTTTGACGGATGGCTCCGGCCACTGCTGGTATTCTTGCTGGTCGCCGGGGTCGAACTGATCGTCGCCAACGTCGTCGAACCGTGGCTCTATGGCGCGCACGTAGGCATCTCTTCGTTGGCCCTGCTGGTGAGTGCCGTGGTTTGGGCGGTTCTGTGGGGACCCGCTGGCTTGATCCTGTCGACGCCCCTGACAGTCTGCGTGGTGGTTTTGGGGCGCTACGTGCCGCACCTCTCCTTTCTGCATATTCTGCTGGGCGACGAAAGCGCTCTTACGGCCGACGCCCAGATCTACCAGCGCTTACTCGCGATGGATCAGGTGGAAGCGCAAACCATTCTTGCCAAGGTGCTTCCAGGCAAATCATTGGTGGAGTTGTACGACTCGGTGTTGATTCCGGCCTTGAGCATGGCCGAACAGGACCGGCACAAAGGCGCGATCGACGCGGCCAGGGAAGAGTTTCTCTTTCTCAGCATTAACGAGATGGTGGTCGAGTTTTCCGAGGGCCTGGGGCCAGACGGTCCGGCGGAAGCAGTGGAGAGTTCGAACTGCCGGGTGCTCTGTCTTCCGGCCTACGATCGGGCCGATGAAATCACCGCCGCCATGCTGGCCCAGATCCTGGAGCAAAAAGGGTTCGCGACCATGTGCTTTCCCCTCGGGCCTTCCCTCAACGAATGTCTCGCGTCCATTGGCTCAGACCCCGGCGATGTAGTCTGCATCGCGGCATTGCCGCCATACGCGTTTGCGCCGGCCCGCGCCATGTGCAAGCAGATCCGGGAGCGCTTCCCCAAGCTCAAAGTGGTGGTTTGCGTCTGGGGGTTCGGCGGCGACACGCACAAAGCCATGGCGCGCTTCGACCGGACGCAACCCGATCGCCTGTCCACCAGCCTCGCGGAGGCTGTGGAGCAGGTCCAGGAACTCGTGAACCCCGTCGTGGAGTCGCCCCCTCTGGTGGTGGCGTGACACGTCTGCGGCTTGCCGCTACTCGATGGCCCTCCAGGTGCTTTGGTATCGCGGACAATTGCTGGCCAATCCTCGGGATTCCCGTTCGGCCAGACCTCTGAAAGGACATATCATGACGAATACAATTCCGAGCCGCGCGGCTCGCCTCGTCCTGGCTGTCGCACTTGCGGTGGCGTTCCGCATCCCGGCGTCGGCCGGCACGATTTTGGGCTCGGGAGATAGCTTTGCAGTCCTCGGCAGCTCAACGGTGACCAATACCGGGTCCACAACGATCAACGGAGATATCGGTGTCTTTCCCGGCTCTTCGATCACTGGCTTGGGGAGTATCACCTTGACGGGAGCCGTGCACCAGACCGATGCGGTCGCGCAGCAGGCTGAGAGTGACCTATCGATTGGGTTCAATGCGCTGGCGGCGCTGGGGCCCACTCATGTCTTGACCGGACTCGATCTGGGCGGACTCACGCTCGACCCCGGCGTGTATTTCTTCGCATCGTCGGCTGAGTTGACGGGGACGCTGACTCTGGACGCCCAGAACGATCCCAACGCACTCTTCGTCTTTCAGATCGGCAGCACGCTGACAACCGCCAGTGCCGCGACGGTCGACGTCATCAACGGGACGGCGGGTACCGGGATCTTCTGGGAGGTCGGCAGTTCCGCGACACTCGGCACCAGTACAGCTTTTGCCGGAAACATTCTCGCGGATCAAAGTATCACCTTGACTACCAGTGCGACGATTCTTTGCGGCAGGGCTCTGGCGCTGAACGGAGCGGTGACGCTCGACGGCAACACGATCTCCGACACCTGCGCCAACGGCGGAAACGCTAACTCCGGCCGAAGCGACTTCGGCAGTGGAGGCTTTGCGGGGTCCGGTACCCTGCTCACCCCCGAGCCTGGGACGATATCGCTGGTCTGTGCCGGCCTGCTCGCCATGGCTCTCGGCGCGTGGCGATCGAAGAAGGCAGCGGCATAGATTCGAACTGTGGGGCAGACTTCAGTCTGCGGCGGGCTTCAGCCCGCCATCCGCGAATGTTGCGAAACCATCGTCAGGTGGACTAAAGTCCACCGCAGGCTGAAGCCTGCCCCACCACTGAAGCCTGCCCCACCACTGAAGCCTGCCCCACCACTGAAGCCTGCCCCACCAAAGGTTTCAATGGCGGAGTTACTGTGATGTATTCCTGCCAGCATCGCAAGCACTGAAGAAGCTGCCCCCACCGAAACGCTATTCCTCCGCAGGCAGAGCGAAATAGAACGTCGACCCAGCGCCGGGTGTCGACTCGACCCACATGCGCCCGCCATGGGACTCGATCGCCTTCTTGCAGAATGCCAGTCCCAATCCGTTCCCAGGGTGTTCTTTTCCATGCAGGCGCTTGAAAACCTGGAAGATTCGGCCCTGGAATGCGTGCTCTATCCCGGGACCGTTGTCCTTGACGGAGAAAACCCAATCGAGATCCGCCCGCCGGGATGAGATGTGAATGCATGGAGAGTCCGCCACGCAGTACTCGATGGCGTTCTCGATCAGATGGTGCAGCACCTTGGCCAGTATTTCGAAGTCGCCGGTCACCGCCGGCAAACGGTCATGGGTAACCACCGCGTGCCGTTCGGCGATCTGCTTGTCGGCGAACAGCAGCGCCTGAGTGAGGGCCGCTTCCATGTCAGTCTTCGAGGAGTGCCCGTCGCCGTCAACCGCCGCCCAGTAGTCCACCACATCGGCAAGCAAGGACTGCATGCTGGCAGCGCCCTCCTGGATACGCGCGAGGAACACACCGGCGTCGGCATCGAGCCGGCCAGCATACGTTTCGGACATCAACTGACTGTAGGCAGTGACATCCCGGAGAGACTGGCGCAAGTTGTGAGCCGCCATCGAAACGAACTCTTCAAAGTCCGCATTCGCCCGGTCCAACTGCGTGCGGAGATCGATCTCCTGTTCCGAACCGCCCTGGTCAGAGTAGTTCATCTCTCACTCCGTGCGCCTGGGAGGGGGAATGGTGAACTGGAAGGTAGCGCCACGTCCCGCTTCCGATTCCACCCAGATTCGTCCACCCTGGCGCTCGACGACTTTCTTGCAGATCGCCAAACCGATCCCGGTACCCGCGATTTCGCTTCCGTGCAACCTTTTGAACATACCGAATACCCGGTCGGCGTCTTCGGGGTCGATACCGATGCCGTTGTCGCTCACCGCAAACCGCCATCCTTCCCCGTCACGCTCCGCCGACACACGGATCCGCGGGATTTCCTTGCCCCGGTACTTGATGGAATTGGAAATAAGGTTCTGGAACAGCTGCATCAGCAAAACCTCTTCCGCCACTACGGTCGGCAGTAAATCGGATGTGACTATGGCGCCACTCTCCGCGATGGCCGCCTGGAGATTGAATAGCGCCTTCGCCAGAACGGCGCCGCAATCGATCAGGGTGAGCCGTCCGCGTTCCCGCTCACTGACCTCCCAATACGCCAGCAGGGCTTTCAGCAGGGCCTCGATCCGGAGAGCCCCCTGCACCGAATAGGAGATGAACTTGTCGGCGTCTTTGCCCAGTTTTCCGCCATATTCCTGCGCCAGGAGCTCGGTAAAATTCACGACCATGCGCAGCGGTTCCTGCAGATCGTGCGTCAGCGCATAGGCAAAGTGCTGCAGTTCGGCGTTGGTTGTCTGCAGCGCTTCCTCGGCCTGCTTGCGGTCGGTTGTGTCTTCAATCGCCAGCAGGATGGTCCGCGCCTGCGCGTTCGGATTGAAGATCTCACTGGCATTGAGGCACATGACTTTCCGCCCGACGCGGTCAAATTCGTGGGTTACCTCAAAATCGCGGAATGTGGAGTGCGTGGGGAGGATATTCTCCAGCAATTCGCGCAGTTTGGAAATATTCCATTGTCCGTTCCCCAGATCGTAAATCCGCCGCCCCTCGGTATCCTCCGGCACGGACCGGAAAGCCTCGTAGAAAGTCTTGTTGGCTTTCACGACCTGCAAGTTCTGGTTCAGGATCACCAGTGGTTCGCGCACCGTTTCCACGATTGCTTCGGCGAAGTCCAGGCCGCGCTTGGCGGCATCGATATCGATCAACACCATGACGGCGCCGTCAGTCTTGCCATCGTGTCCGGCGGAGGGGAGAACGCGGAGAGAATACCAGCGGCCGTGCGAGTCGCGGATATCGCGTGGTGTCCGGTTGCCGCCATCCATTGCGGCCAGAAGTAACCGCCGCAAGTCCGGTAGCTCCACTTGAGGCTGAAAATCGGAGATCGGCCGTCCCACATCGGAGGGGACCAGATTCAGCATGGGTTCGATGGCGCGGGTAAAGCGGCGAATGCGCAGATCCCGGCCGACCATCACGAGCGGGATGCTGATGCTCTCCAGAAGATTGGCCAGGTCCCGATTGACCTTGCTGAATTCCACGTTGCTGGTCTTCAACTCTTCGTTCAGCGTGTTCAGTTCTTCGTTGGCCGATTCCAGCTCTTCCTGGGCGGTTTCCAGTTCCTCATTGCCGGCTTGCGCCTCTTCGTTCGCGGCCCTCAGTTCCTCCAGGGTGCTGGCATGATCTTCGATGATCGATTGCAGGTATTCTTTGGTCGCCACCAACTCTGCGCGCAATCGGGCGTTTTCCCCGTCGCTGTGTCTCACCGGCTTGGGCGTGGCCTTGCGGCCGCCGGCCGGCCGTCCCTCCTCAAATTTGACGAGGAAATACCGTTCTTCGGAAGAGGATGGGTCGCGGAAGGGTGTCACCCTGATGGTGACATCCTGCATCTCGCCACTCTCCTCGATCCGAAAACCGGCTTCCTGGGCTACGGCATTGGTTTGCCGGGCAGTTCGGATCGCCTTGCCCAGGCCTGCAATCAAGCCTTCGCGCGCCAGTTTCAAGAGATTCTGGGTCGGCTCGCCCGGTGAAAGCTCGAGATACGGAGCGGTGCGGCCGCGCACCTGGACAATATTCATGTTGTCGTCGACGATGGCGCCCGGAGGGGCATATTCGGCCAGCGCCAACCGGTCGGCCTCCCTTTGTACATCGAGAGCGGTTCCACCCCCGGCAATCCTCACGCGAAAATCCCCCCGGGCCTCGGTTCGGCGGCCTTCGCTGAGTGGCAGTTGAGGCGTGCCGGCGGCCGCCCGCAGGCAGTAGATCTTGTGGCTCTTCTCCAATTGATGAAATGACTCGGATAGCGTGCCGATGCTCTCCGAAGGACCAAGCACCAGGAAGCCCGCCGGCTTGAGCGCGTAATGCAGGGTGGACCAGACCTTGTGCTGCAATACTTCCCCCAGGTAGATCAGTACGTTGCAGCAACTGATCAGGTCCAGCTTGGAAAACGGCGGGTCCTGCGCCAGGTTGTGCCTGGCAAAAACGCAGATGTCGCGGATCTCCTTCGCGATCTGGTACCCGTGTTCCGACCGGATGAAGAAGCGCGCCAATCGCTGCGGCGAGACGTGCGCCAACGAGCCTCCCGAATATGTGCCGGCGCGGGCTTTTTCGATAGCGGTTTCGCTGAGATCGGTAGCGAAAATCTCGATCGGAAAGCTCTTTTTCGTTTCGTCCAGGAATTCCATCAGGCACATAGCGATGGAATAAGCCTCCTCGCCCGACGCGCATCCTGGCACCCAGATCCGTATCGGATCCTCGGGCGCCCGATTCTGGACCAGGGCGGGGAACACCATCCTCTTTAGTTCCTCGAAGACCGCTGGTTCCCGAAAGAACGCCGTGACGGTGATAAAACAATTCTCGCAAAGCGCGTTGGCTTCGTCGCGGTTCTGCTCGAGATCCCGGCTGTAGTCCTCCAGGGTTGCGAATCCGCGGAGGGCCATGCGCCGCTTGATGCGCCGCGCCAGGGTGCCGTGCCGATAGTGCGTGAAGTCCACGCCGGTGGCGGTTCGCACCAGGCGGAGTATCCTCGATAATTCCGCGTCCTCCGACGGCTCGGCGGTTTCCTGGGGATCGACGGCGGCCTGAGCTTGATGCCCCAAGGCCACCAGTTGCATCGCGATTCCGGCCGGCGGCAGCACATAATCCACCACGCCGGCGGCGATGGCGCTTTTCGGCATACCGTCGAACTTCGCGGTTCTGGCGTCCTGAGCGAAGGTGATACCGCCCGCGGCTCTAATCGCCTGGAGGCCCAGCGTTCCATCGGATGCGGTTCCCGACAGAATGACGCCCAGAGCCTTGCTGCCGCGGTCCGCCGCAAGCTCGCGCAGGAAGGAGTCGACCGGCATGTTGCAGCCACTCGCTTGCCGCGGGGGAGTGTGTAGAACCCCGGCGGAAATGCCCAGATTGCTTCGCGGCGGAATCACGTAGATATGATTGGCCTCAACGCGAGTCTCGCCTGTCACTTCGGAGACTGGCATCTTGCTTCCCCTGGAAAGCAATTCCGTCAGATGGCTGTCATGCCTCGGATCGAGGTGCTGAATCAGCACGAATGCCATGCCAGTATCGTCGGGCAAATGGCTGAGCAACTCCGTGAATGCTTCCAGTCCGCCGGCGGAGGCGCCTACACCGACAATGGTGGGGCAAGTGCAAATTGTGCGTTCCTCCTCGGCTGGTGGTGTCGCTACTGTGGAAACGGGAGAATACGGCATGCTACTGACGGTCTTCTTGGGCAATCGCCACCAGTACCTTTCACTGAAACGAAAAACCAAGCACTCCGAGGGCCATTCTTTCGGGCCTCGGGGTGGGTGGGGCAGCCAACCGACTGAATTGCAGCGCGATCAGCCGCTCTGACCGGCCGGCAGCAGATCCTTGATGATTTTGCCGATTTCCATGAATTGACTCAATCCGGAAGGCTTGGGAATGAACTGGGAAACGCCCATGTCTTTGAGCAGCGATTCGTCCCGGCGGGATCGCGACGAACTCCACACACACACCGGAACACCCAACAGGTGTCCAGCGTTACGGATTTCGCGCAGGATATCTTCGCCGGTATATTTGGACAGGTTCAAGTCCAGCAGGATCAGGTTTGGAATCGTCTCATCCGCATAGGCCCCCTGCCTCCGGATGAAGGCCAGGGCATCGCCCCCGTTCAGCAGGTGAACCAGCTCGAATGGGAAATCCTGCTTCTTCAGCGCCCGATCCAGAAGGAAGACATCCGAAGCGTTGTCTTCAATCACCAGGATGCGGGCGGCGAGCATAACCGACACTTGTTCCAAGATCACTCCCCGGCGGCCAACCTCAGAGTAGCCGTCTTTCATCGTTTCAAATTCGATGGTGGCACCGGTTGCGATGACACCTGCCTTGCGCTCACGATCCATCGCTTGGGAGCCGGTCCCACGAAGTAGAAAGGGTAACAGGTTACCAGCGTCAACACGTTCTCGCCTGACGGAGCGAGTACGCCTACATTCTCCGGGTCCACGATTCTCAGCGATACTACTTGGTATTTGAAAATTCCAGCTAACGTTAAGACTTGAATCTCGTCCTTGACCTTTACATCCTTCAATGGAAGGAAAAACGTATCGCGATGCCCCGCGAGCCCCACGTTGCCGGCCTCGCCCGGTAGCGCGGTTCCGGGAATATGGCCCACCGCGCGCCGCAGGGTGGTTCTGTCGACCCCTTCCAGCACTACCACAGACAACTGCAGCCCCGGAATCTCAATCCGGCCGACCAAACTACCAGCGGCGGCGGGCGCTACCTTCGGAGCGGTTGCTGGCTCCGGTTTCGCGATGACCATGCTAGCCGCACGCCGATCGCGCAGCATTCGATCGAGATCGGCGCTGGCTCGCCGCTGAAAGAGCCAAGAGTCCACCAGCGCGTATCCGCAATAACCCAGAAGCAAAATGGCGCAGGCAAACAGCGCGCGCTGCGACCATCGCAAAATCTTCCCGAGCGGTTCCTTGCGAACCGTGATCTTCACTTGACCGCCTGTTCGCCAGGCAGGGGCACGGCGCCGGCCCGGTAGCCGGTGCGCGTGCGTACCAAGAGTTTGCCTCGATCTTTGTTCCCGGCAAGCACGCGGATGGAACGATAAGAACCGTCGCGGGCCCGATTGCTGGGAACATATCCGAGGGTGTATTGATGGCGAATGTCCCGGGCGATGCGCTCACAGATGGCGCTTACTTCGCCGGGTTGGCCGGGAAAGAAAGCTTCGCCGCCCGTCTCCCGCGCCAGGCGCTTGAGCACACCCGGATTCCGGTCGGGATCGTCCAGGTCGAACACGCCTACCGTGTAGATAACCGCGGTGGACTGCTCGGCCAGTTTCATGACTTCGTCCAGTTTGCGGCGGCTGGCGTTGTCACCGCCGTCGCTGACCACGATGAGTGCTCTCTTGTCGCGGTTAGCTGCTTGAATCTGATCCAACCCCATAGCGACCGCATCGTATAAAGCCGTCTGGCCCCTGGCAAGTTTGGTCAGGATCGCGCGTTCGAGTGCCACGGTGTCGTCGGTGAACCGGACGCTGGTGGGCAATCCCAGTGACGCGAGCTCGTTGAAATTGACGACGAATATGGCGTCTTCCCGATTGCTGGACCGCACAAAGGTGCGGGCAGCAGCGACCACCTCGGCGATTTTCGGAACCATGCTCGTGCTGTGGTCGATTACCAGCCCGACGGCCACCGGAATGTCTTCGTTCTTGAAGAGCTGGATGTGTTGCGCTACGCCATTCTCGTAAACTTGAAAATCCTGCTCGGCCAGATCGCTAACCAGGCTGCCTTGCCGGTCGGTCACCGTAGCGGGCAATACCACCAGGGCGACGTCCACCGCGATTCGGAAGGAACTCTGCCCGGCGGCAGGAGCCTGGTATGTGGCGTAGCACACCAGGGCCGCGAGGAGAACAGCCGCGAGTGCGAGCGCTTTGACCACGCCAACCCTTCGCGATCGACCCGTCCTCATAGCTCCTCGCCCTCCGGTATCGTCACCAGCCGCCGGGCTGAATTGCCTCGGCGGCGACACCATCTATCTAACTACAGAACGCGCTTTTGCAGCATTCTGACGCCAAAAGCTCCGCCCAGAGCCAACAGGCCGAACATGGCGATCAGGGGCAGCGTGCTCGACGTGGCGGGCAGCGCGTCCGCGATTGTCGATGCGGGGGCAGCCTCAAGTTCCACGGCTGGCGGCGGGGTGACTACAGTAGCCATGTCCACCACTTCTCCCGTGGGTTGATATGCTTGAACGGGCGCCTGCTTCAGTTGTGCGACCACCGGCGTGTCAGCCGTCAGAATGGGCTGAGCGACTTCCACTGGAACGTCCTCAGGCATAAAGAGGATCGGCGTATTGGTGGTTTTGGCCAACTCTACCGCTCTCGCCTTCGGATAAACGAATTCCTCGCCAAAGTTTCTGCCGGGATAGAACCATGCGCGCAGGGCTTCCGGCTCACCGGCCGGCCGTTCGCGGAACGTGATTACGGTCTTGTCCGTGGTTTTCAGGCGATAGTTGGGAATCGCCAGAATGGTGGCGTAGACTGTGGTCTCGTCCTCGTTGAAGATCTGGACGATGTGACGGTCGGACTGCGAGTCCAGGATCTTGAATACATAGGTGCCGGCCGGTAACACCGCCCATCCCTTGAGGTGAACTCCCGGAATCTCCACCGGTCCGCTGAAAGTGATTTTGGTCTTCCTGTTCCAGTCATCCGCTTTCGCGGCTGGCGAGAATACCGCGCCCATCAGGGCGAGGCCAAACACGGTAGTCGATACGGTTTTCAAAATACTCATCTGCTACTGCTCCTTTTTCTCTAGAAATTCTGTGTGCGACCGGCCCGTCCTGTAATCGGACAACCCTGCTTTGCGGCCCTCCGCCAGCCGGTCACACGTGGGAAGGAAAGCACTTCGAGGTCCATCGGATGCATACTCGTTCCAGGCCCTGCTAGCGGCATCTTCCAGAACGCCGGCAATCGTGGGGCGTGCAGCTATTGCAGAACCAGGTGCAGAACCCGGCCCCTAAGAAAAACCGCGGGGGAGGAATAGCTGGACGGCTGCTATCAAACTGGGACATCCAACAAAAATCCCTCTGCAACAACAAACAAGGGAGAATGAAATGAGCGCTTTTGCTCCGTCTCATTCTTTCTCCGCTTGCCTGATGCGGCAGAGCGTCCGATGGCCAGCGGAGCGCTCACGCGCGTCCAGCCGGCTGGGATGCTTCAGGCTGTGTTTCAGGCGGCCACACCACCTCCCCAGGCGTGGCTGTTGACGGTCGTTCCCAATACACCTGAAACCGCCGGCCGCAGACCCGGCATTGGTATCGGCCATGAGTGGGCCACATGGGTTCGGCGTGCATCACCCGGCACCAGAGATCGCCGATTCGCGACTGGCCCTGCACTATCGATCCGTCTTCGCTGTTACACGCCGGGCTGTCACACACCGGGCTGTCACACGCCGGGCTGTCACACACCGGGCTGTCACACGCCGGGCTGTCACACGCCGGGCTCTCACACACCGGGCTCTCACACGCCGGATCCGATTTCCCAACGCCTTCGATTTGGTCCCAATTCATGTTTCTACTGCTCCTCCCGGTTTCCCCGGGTAACTTGCCTTCGGCACGTTGGACGCCGTTTGCACTCGGCTTCGGCGCACCGCGAAACGTGCACCTCCCAACGCAGATTCTGCATGTGCGGTGTGCCTGCGCGCAGCCGTATGTTCGCAACGTGACGGCTGGGAGCGCTTGGCCCCGCTCGTGCACAAGCACGGAACGACACTTCCAACTGAGGAGAGCACTAAATGGCAAGAAACACATCGGTAATTGGCATCTATTCGGATCGCGCAACGGTCTCGGAAGCAATCAACGTCATGACCAAGGCCGGGTACCGGGCGGCGGACATTTCGGTTCTGTCATCCGATAACCAAGGTTCGAAGGACTTCGCGCACCAGAAGCAGAACAAGGCGTTGGACGGAGCGGCCATCGGAGCGGCTATCGGGGCGGTAGTGGGCGCGGCACTGGCCTGGTTTATCTCCACTCAACCGGTAACCGTCACCGCGTTAGGTCCGCTGGTGTCCGCCGGGCCCATCCTGGCGGCGATTGCGGGCGCGGGCGCGGGCGGGACGTTGGGCTGGATCGTCGGCTTGCTGATGGGCATGCGTCTGACTGAATATGTTGCCAAACGGTATGCGGGCAGAATTGTGCATGGCGGGATTCTGATGTCGGTTCACTGCGACAGTCCGGAGTGGTGTGACCGTGCGAAGAAAACTCTCCGAGATACCGGCGCCCGGGATATCTCCGCCGCCGCGGAGACAGCGGCCGATTATGGCACGACGGACAAGCCAACCGAGCGGCCACCCGCATTTGTCCCGGTTCGCGTCGAAGCGCCCGTCGCACCGGACACGATTCGCGTCGATTCGCCGGTTCTGCCGGCGACAGAATATGTTCCGGTGGAAATCAAGAAATAGGGGAGCGCCCGGCTGCGCGCGGACGGCGGTCTGCGTGCATACCTGAGGGTGATTCAACGGAGACCAAAACATGCAACGGATTCGATGTGCCGCCACCGCCTTATTGATGATTTGCGGGGCGTTTTATCCTGTGCTGGCACAGGAGGAGTCGGGAGGCCAGGGCAAGCCGCCTGAAAAACAGCAGAGCAAGGAACCGGAGCAACAGCAGCGGGCCCAACCGGCGCAGCAGCCGCAGCACGCCCAGCCTGCCCAACAGCCGCAGCAGCGTGTGCAACAGGCCCAGCAACCACGGCCGCAACCACAGCAGGCGCCGGCACCGCAGCGCGCGCAGCAGGCCCAACCGGCCCAGCAGCCGCAGCGTGCCCAACAGACTCAGCAGCCGCGGCCGCAACCGCAGGAACAGCAGCGCGCTCAGCCCGCTCAACAGCCGCAGCAGCATGCCCAACAGACTCAGCAACCACGGCCGCAACCCCAGCAAGCACAGCAGAAACAGGCGCAGCCGCAGCAGCGCGCTCAGCAGGCCCAACCGGCCCAGCAGAAACAGGCGCCAGCACTGCAGCACGCGCAGCAGGGCCAACCGGCCCAGCAGAAACAGGCACAGCCGCAGCAGGCCCAACGCGCCGCGGAACAGCAGAGACAACCGCAGCCGCAGCAGCACGCGCAGCCGACGCAACAGATCCAGCGGCAGGCCCAACAGACTCAGCAAAAGCAACCGGCGCAGCAGGCGCAGCGTTCCGAGCCTCAACAGCAGCAGCAGCCGCAGCGGTCCCAGCAGCAGGCGTCCGCGTGGCAACAAAAGAAGGGATGGGCGCCGCAGGGCGCCTGGCAGGCACACAGTACCTGGCAGCAGGACGGCAGTCAGCGGTGGGCTAGCGACCATCGCACCTGGGGACAGCGCGGAGGCTATGGCGGTTCCTACATTCCGCAAGCCAGTTTCAACCTCTCCTTCGGCAATCGACACTCGTTCCGGATGAGCAGTCTTCCCACGATGTACATGGGGTATCCGCGCTTCGCATACGGCGGCTACTCGTTCCTGCTGGTGGATCCCTTTCCGGGAGACTGGGCCGAGGACTGGTATGACACCGACAACCTCTACATCACCTATGACAACGGATACTACCTTTACGACACCAGGTATCCGGATGTGGGGCTGGCGATCACGGTCGTCCTGTAATTGACCGATGCGCGCACCCAAAATGGAGCCACACCGCACGGAGCGCGTCGGGTGGCTGCGCGCCGCGGTGTTAGGCGCGAACGATGGGATCCTTTCGACGGCGAGCCTGGTGCTCGGCGTAGCAGCGGCGCATGCGGCTCACGGCAACGTGATGGTCGCGGGCGCCGCCGGCTTGGTGGCGGGCGCGATGTCGATGGCGGCGGGGGAATATGTGTCGGTCCACTCGCAGGCGGATACCGAGAAGGCCGATCTCAAGCTGGAACGGGCGGAACTGAAGACCGACAACGCCGGGGAACACAAGGAACTGGCGGACATCTATGTAGCTCGCGGGCTCGATCGCACGCTCGCCAAACAGGTTGCCGACCAACTCATGGCTCATGACGCGTTGGGCGCGCACGCTCGGGATGAACTGGGCATCTCCAAGGCCTCCACTCCGCGGCCGATTCAGGCTGCCCTGGCTTCGGCCGCCAGTTTCGCCGTGGGGGCCGCGATGCCTCTGGCAGTTGCAGCGTCAGCCTCGGGCGCGGGTCTCATTCCCCTGGTCGCCGGATGTTCCCTGCTGTTTCTGGCGCTGCTAGGAGGGCTGGCCGCGCGTGCCGGAGGCGCCGGCGTGGCGGTGGGCGCCATGCGCGTCACATTCTGGGGCGCTCTCGCCATGGCGGCGACGGCGGGTGTCGGCGCATTGTTCGGAACTGCCGCCGGGGCTTGAGGCCATCGTGGCGCAGACACTCGTTTCTGTAGCGCCGAAGAATTTGAGGTGGGCCTGTTTTCGTGGCGCGGGCACTCTTGCCCAATGCCGCATACTTTTCCCGTTTCCGGGCAATTGCACAAATAGTGGGGCGGACGCCCTCGTCCGCGGCCGACCCCCTGGTCGGCTCTTCGGTGGTCGCAGCCGACTGATTCTTCAGGCACCGGCGGGACGAGGGCGTCCCGCGCGGACCAGGGGGTCCGCCCCACCAATTGATTCGTAATCCCGGCGGTGGGAAAAGTATGCGGCATTAGGCACTCTTGCCTGCCGGGTCGAGACTCATCTCGACCCTCTTCGGGAGTTACAGCAAGCGCGGGGGAACGCCGAGATGAGTCTCTGGACTCCTGAAGTCATCCTCGCAATTTGGATGCGCCAAGGAATCGAGCTGAGCCACTACTCCACAAAGAGCAAATCTGATTAGCCACGGATGAACACAGATGAACACGGATAAAAAACA
>Ga0182030_10013777_pt1 | contig 16050 bp, 10 predicted proteins | sample 812S3MmetaG_FD_121299 | JGI IMG/M metagenome (GOLD analysis project Ga0182030, IMG submission 121299) | Permafrost microbial communities from Stordalen Mire, Sweden - 812S3M metaG (Illumina Assembly) | ecosystem: Environmental > Terrestrial > Soil > Wetlands > Permafrost | place: Sweden...
GAAACAAGGTCTTGTGTCCCGTTGCGGAAGAATGGCATGGTAGCTGCAATGCAATCTTTCGGTCATGGATGTGTTTTTCATGGAGATGGTTTTTCTGGCTGCGCACAGCGCCAGAAGGCGGCGGGCGAAACCTAAATTCGTCACAACGCGGCATGCCAAGAAAACCAGCAAACACAGGCGCAGCCTGACGGGACCCAGACCGCGAGGAAAGCGGACGGTATGAAAAAAATGACACGGCCTCGTTTCGACGTCTTGCTTGCGATGCTTTTTCTGGCCGGTTGCCAAGTCTCAGGCCCCTTGGCGCAATGCGAAATGCGCGCGCCAAAACCACCGAGTCGCATGACGCTGGATTTGGGCAGCAATGTGACCCTGCAACTGGCGTGGATTCCGGCCGGTCAGTTTCTCATGGGCTCGCCGACCAAAGAGTGGACGCACACTCGCAAGGAATCGCCGCAGCACGCGGTGGTCATCAGCAAGCCGTTTTACATGGGCGTATATCCGGTGACGCAGGCGCAGTACGAGCAGGTCATGGGTGTGAATCCCGCCCGGGTCAAGAATCCCGGCAATGCGGTGGACAAAACGTGCTGGCATGATGCCATGGAATTTTGCCGCAGCCTGTCGGAAAAAACCGGGCGCGCGGTGTCGCTGCCGACGGAGGCGCAGTTCGAATACGCGATCCGTGCCGGCACCACGACGATGTATTATTTCGGCGACACCACCAACGACATGGGTGAATATGGCTGGAACACCGGCGATGGCAAGGCGAAGAACGCGCCGGCGGTGGGCTTGAAAAAACCAAATAATTTTGGACTTTATGACGTTTTTGGTTCGGTCAACCAATGGTGCCTGGATTGGGCGGGATCGGATTATCCGGTTCATCCCGGCATGATCAACCCGCAGGGATTGCCGCGCGGCGTGAACCACATCCAGCGCGGTTGCGCCTATTATTACGGGCCACAATGCGGGCGCTCGGCCTGGCGCATTGCGCACCCGCCATCCATGCGCGCCAGCGGTTTTGGTTTTCGCGTGGTGGTGGCGGCGGAACCGGACGCGCAGCCGGTGCGGACGGCCACGGCGGTTTTCGGCACGCCGAATTTTGTCGCCACATGGGATGATCCGGTTTGGCGTCGCGCCTCCACGCTGGCGGATTTTGTGGATTACGAAACCGGCAAATCGGCGCAAGCACCGGTGCAGGCGCGGATTCTTTTCGATGACCGGTTCCTGTATGTCGGCGTGAACGTGGATACCGGCGGCGCGCAAAATTTGAAAGATGCAAAAGTGCGGCGCGACGGCGACTGGTATGAGGCGCAGGTTGACGCCGTGGAAATCCTGATCGGAAGAACGCACGCCAGCGAACCCAAATACCGCTTGTCGCTGACGTGGAATGGCGCGCAGGAAGACAAGGTTTTTGGTGATCGCCCGACGTACGACGGCATCTCGTGGGATGTCGTGACGCGCAAGACGGAACGCGGCTGGGCCGGGCTGGCGCGCGTGCCGCTGGCAGCGTTGCGTTGCGGCGCACCGGGCGATGGCGACGTTTGGCTGATGAATTTCACGCATTGCGGATTTCTGCCGAGAGCGGAAGTCTCGCAAGCCTCCCGCCAGGGATGCGAGGAATTCAACCTGAAAAAGTTTGTGCGCGTGACCATGCGCGGCAATCCGAAACCGGCCGTGGGACTGGTTGAAATGAATCGTCAGGCACGGCCCGCAGTGGACGTGCCGCTCAACGCCAAGGTTGGCGCAGATGGTTTCGTGAATGTGGAGTATTGGGAAAAGGTTCCGGACATCAAGCTGCATTATCTGGTCGGGCTGGCTGTGGAACCGGAGGATGCGACGACGGCGAAACTGGCGGCGGACAAGGAGAACCTGTATTTCCGGGTGGTGGCCTCCGAGCGCGGCATGAATGAGTTGATGGTGGCGTCCAAGACCAACAACGCCCCGGACATGTGGCAGGATGATGCCGTGGAATTGTATCTGGATCCGGCGGGCACGGGCGTGCCGGATTTGTGCCAGCACCTGCAGATCAATGCGGCTGGAGTCTTCTCGGTTTTCGGAAACGAGCCAAGCGGTGGTCGTTCCTGGCGGCCGGGACTGGTGGTTAAAACAGCACGGGATGATGGACATTGGATCGTGGAAGGGAAACTGCCGTTTTCGACGTTGCCATTCACGCCGGAACCGGGCAAGACTTTGCGCCTGAACCTGACACGCACCAAGCCCGGAAAAGCGCAAAGTTTCTGGGAAGATTCGGCGTGGTCGCCGATTTTCGAGTCTGAAAGTTATCAAGACCTTCTTGTCAAACAAATGGGCACGGTGATGTTCAAGTGACGAAGAGGGATTGACATCGCACATGCAGAAACTGGGTTGGAAGCGCGGATTGAGTACGATTCATACGGATTGCGAAAGACGGCCTTTACGGCAGGGGCGGAAGCGGAGTACACTTTTGCCCGGACTTGTGTATCCGAGTGGATGCGCGAAATCTTTGCGAGCAGGCGATCCGGCAAAAATAGGTCGTGGCGTCATGCCGACGCGGCGACAGCAAAAGGAGATGACCATGGCGCACGGAAAGTGGGCAGTTGTCACAACGATGGGACTGGCGGTCGTGCTGGTCTGTAATCTGGCGCAGAGCCAGACGGTTGATCCGTACGAGAAATACGTCAAGACATCAAAGGATTTCCAGGCGGTCAAGCAGGACAAAGAATGGATGCTCAAGGCGTTTCCAAGCTGGGTTTACATGCCTTGGCAGACACTGGGAACGGATGACAAGACCGCAGGGTATTATTCCAAGATTGGCTGGAATGCGCAGACCATTGATTTTCGCGGCGGCACGGGCGCGCTCGGCTGGGTCGAGAAGAACAAGCTGCATTTCTATTGCGACCACACGGCAGAGAAAGGACTTCTCCACATCTGGGACAATGGCAAGCATCCCGAGATTTTCGGCACCGGCATGCGCACGCATCCGGTCAACGATGCGATGAAAACAAAGCTCGAGGGCTTTATCAAGGGCCACATCGAGTCCATGAAAGCATCGCCATTGCGCATGGCGTATGTGCTGGATGACGAAATTTCCTGGGGCTTCTTCTCCAAGCCATGCATGTGGCATGTCACCGACGACCCGTCCTTGTTCCCCGCGTGGCTGAAGGAAATTTATGGCGAGGGCAATGCGCCACAGTATAACGGCTGGGCGTCCTACGACGAGTACCTTGGCAAGTTGTCGGGTTGGAAGGTCAAGGATTTTGATGCCAGCCAGTTGATGGACCAATGGACATTCAATGACTCCATCTGGAATAATCTTCTTGGCGACCTGGTTGCATATGCCAACACCATTGATCCGCAAACGCCTTGCGGTTATGAGGGTGGCCAGGGATCGGCGGCCTTTGGCGGATACGATGTGGCCAAGTACATGCGCAAGATTCAATTCCTCGAGAGTTACAGCGGCGGCCCCATCATCCGCTCCTTCAATCCCCACAATGCGATGCCGCTCGTGACGACGCACTTCTACCAGAATGCCGATGACACCGTCTGGCAGTGCTGGTACAACCTGGCACATGGCAACAAGGGCCACATCGGCTGGGTGGAAAAACTTCCGCCGGATGACGCCGTGGCGCAGATCGGGCCGAACTTCAAGGATGCCGGGCAGAAGGTCGGACCGTTGATGAGCGGCGCGGAATGGGTCCACGATGGCGTCGCCCTTTACTACAGCCACGCCTCTGTGCAACTCGGCTGGGTCATGGATGCGCAGGCGCATGGCAAAACCTGGCGTCAGCGAAACGGCGACGGCATGGGCGGCCAGAATTGCGTGCACAACGCCTGGGAAGACATGCTGGTTGACGAGGGCCTGCAATTCAACTACATCAGCTACGCCGACGTAATCCAGAACGGCATTCCCAAGGAATACAAGGTTCTGATCCTGGCGGACACGCTGTGCCTGTCCGATGTGGAGGCGCGAAAAATCAAGGAATTCTGCAAAAACGGAGGCACGGTCATCGCCGACTACATGCCCGGTCTCTGGGATCAGCACGGCAAGGGCCGTCCCGCTGGTGGTGTGCTGGATGACCTGTTCGGCGTGAAGCACGACCCCAACATGGGAACCGCCGATGTATTCCAAGGCGGACAGAATGGCAACCTTTGGTCCGAGGCCAATCAGGACTGGCACTTTAATCAGTCGGGCGAAAAATTGCTGTCCGACAACAAGTGCATCCTGGATGCATCCGGCTACAACAAGGCGGTTCGCAACATGGCGGTTGGCACGGTGAACAAGTTTGGCTCCGGCACCGCCGTTCTGTTCAACCTCTCCCCGCAGTGGTACAACGCCTATCGCGGCAAGCCCTACGCGGAAGCGACCGCCAAGCGCCAGGTGTTCATGGCACCGGTCAAGAAGGGCCTGCCCGGCGGCAACGGGCGCTGGGTCCAGTTGCTGGGCGCAGGCGACAAGGAAAACGGTTACGAAATCACCTACTGGAGCAAGGGTTCGCGCATGATCCTGTTCCTCTGCTACAAACCGGAGATCAGCGCGGGTTCCATGGGCGGTGGCAACTCGGTGGGACTCAAGTCGGACAAGATCCCGGTGACGCTCGCGTTTTGCGGCACGATTCACAACGTCAAGGATGAGCGCGCGGGCAAGAGTCTGGGCGATGGCAAACAGTTCAAGTTTGACTGGAAGATGAACGAGGCCGTGGTGCTCTCGTTTGACAAGCCGAGGTGATTCGGTTTTTCCTGAGCAAAAACGCATCTATCAAAAACAGCGACGCCGGTTTCGGATTTTCATCCGGGCCGGCGTTGTTGTTTTCCGAACTGCCGGTTTCTGACGCCGCGATGTTGTGCCGTCGCGGCGTTGTTTTTCGGTTTTCCAACTACCCGTTTTTGACGCCTCGAAAAATGGATCCAGAACTCAGGATTCAGTTGTCAGAATTTTGAAAAAATGAGGCGTCAAAAACCGGTAGTTGTTTTCACCGTTGCAACGCCGCAAAGTCAGGCGTCAGAATTCGGTAGTCTCGCCACGCTCACGTCACAACCGGTGCGTTCGTGATTTTTTCTGCAAATGGAAAAGCGTGCGTCTCTGGCGTTGACGGCGGCGGGCGCTTCGCCTAATGTTCCCGTCCGAAATGGCCCCGGGTTCCGTTCAAACAACCGGTGCCGCAGGAGACCCGACATGGCAGCCAGAAACCGTGAGCAGGATGTTTTTGTTGTCGAGGCGGAGCGCGTGCTGGCGCTCGAACCCGATTGCCGCGTGAACAAACTCGGCGGCTATGGCCCGAACAGCGAGGTCATTTACCACGACCATCCCAACAATTGCCCGTCCGTGCTGGTGGACAACCAGGGTTGCGCCACGGCGACGTTCATGTCCAACGGTTCGGTGGGCTTCATGGTCACGACGGCCGAGGGCATGGAAATTCACGTGCTCGACAGCCATTTCGATCCGGTCGAAAAGCGCGAGATCAGCGTGCCGTCCACCAACGTCTGGCTGGCGCTGGGCAGCGGTTCCAAGCGCCGCATCGCCTCGTTGATGAATCCCATTGCCAACGCGGATTGCCCGGCGCAGCGCGTCAAGCTGGTGAAGATCGGCGACCCGGCGCGCGCCATGTGGTATTGCGCGTGGTTCGCGCCGCAGCCGGGCGTGCGCTTCGCCACCGCCGTGCGGCTTTCGCTCAAGACCACCACCAAGGGCCCGGTTTTGCAGCGCGAAATTTATGTGAAAAACCTTGGAAAACAGCCGTTTTCCGCCGAAGTCTGGACCTATTGCAACCTGCATGGCACGCAGCGCTTCGTGTACAACAAGGAACTGTGGTACGACGCCGGGCGGCCGCTGACGCTGACCGACATCGTCATGACCGCCCGCGTGCCGTACAGCGAAATCGTCCAGATCAAACGACTCTCTTCCACGCTCGAAAATGCCAAGGCCGTGGACGCCACCTGCGATTACGCCAGCTTCATTGGCACGACCGGCGACCACGCGCTGCTGCCGCGCGCCGTGCGTGAGGGCAAAATGCTGAAGGGCGGCGCGGGCCGCAAGGTCAATCGTTTCAACACGGCGGCCATTGGCGCCAATCAATTCGCGCTGAAACTCGCCGCGCAGAAACACGCCGTGGTCCGGCAGACGTTGCTGTACGTCACGGACGCCGGCGTCTGCGAGCAGTTCAAGAAGGAAGCCGCCTACAAGGATCCGAGTTATGCGGCCATGGCCAAATCGTTCGACAAGGCTGGCAAAACATTGCTCGCCAAGACAAACGTTGCCAAGGAGCTTGCCACGGCCACGCACGCGAAAAACGCCGTGTGGCCGGCCTTCGAAATTCGTTTGCCGCAGCAACGCGCCGTGGCGGAGTACGCCAACTCGGTTTGGGTCGGCGTCAAGGAGCTGTACGAAAATTGCCGCGCACACGGCGCCAAGCTCGCCGACGGCATCGAGCTCGGCACGCGCGACCGCGGCCAGGACATGTGGCCGAAAATCAAGGAAGACCCCGGCCGCGTCCGCGCCGACTTGCTGCACGCGCTGAGCTTCATGTATGTCACGCACGAAGGTCCGTTCCCCAAGGACCGTCCGCTGACGCTGCGCGAAAAATTGCACGGCATGTTCCCGCGCCAGTATCCGAGCCGCTGGAACGACCGCACACTGGCGGTGAAAAACGACAACCGGCCGTACACCGACAGCCCGCTGTGGCTGATCAATTCGCTCTGCATGTACATCCGCGAAACCGGCGACATCTCGGTGCTTCTCGAATCCGTCAAGACCATTCATCTCACTACGCCCGACACACCGGAGACGTCCGGCATCGTCGGTTGCGACCAGACGCTGCGCGTCGCCGAGGTCGTGGCGGAGGTGCTGGCCTGCTTTGAGCGCCACGCGGATGACACGCCGTACGGCATCGCGCAAATTCTCTATGGCGACTGGTGCGACCCGATTGACATGTTCGGCACGTCCGAGGTCGGCAATGCCAGGACGCGCGGTCGCGGTCGCGGCGTGCAAATCCGCCTTTCCGCGCATCTCTTCCTCGTGCTGGTCGAGACGCTGGACACGCTGGAAACACCGGCGGTGGCCCGCGCGCTGGCGGAAAAAGGCGTGGCCGTGGATCTGGCAAAAATGCAGAATTTCGCCAATCGCCTGCGGAAAAACATTGTTCGCGTGAGCTGGGAAGATGGCGAGAAAGGATTCCCGTCCGGGTTTATCAATTGCATTCACGAGTTCCGCAAGGACGGTTCGCGTCCCGACTATGCCGCCGGCGAAACCGGTTACACGCTCGGCTCCATGCGCGGCACCGATTTCGACGGCATCAAGCGCCGCGAATTGGCTGGCCAAGTTTTCGCCCTGGAAATGCTGGTCACGAAACGTTCCTATCTGGAGACGATTCCCGCGACCGACGCCATCATCGGCAAATTGCTCCGCACCGTGGACAAGCTTTTCTTTGACGCCAAGCTTGGTCTTGTCATGTATACCAAGCCGATCGCCAACAACACCGAGGCCATTGCGCTTGCCGGACGCATGGGCGTGCTGCCCGCCGGTTGCGCCGAGAATGGCGAATACCACCACTGCCAGGTGATGATGCACCGCCACCGTTTGTCCGTGGCCGGCGAGGCCGACACGGTTTGGAGCCAGTTCAAGCCCATGATGTCGGCGTTGCGCGACGAGTCGCTTGGCGGGCCGTTCGAGACGCCGGCGACTTCCTACGTTTCCGACAAGGATGATCCGCACTTCGGGCAGGGCATGTATTTCGGCCTGTCCGGCTCGGTGGACTGGATCGTCGAGGTTTTTCACAAAATTGCCGGGCTGGAATTTTCGCTGCACGATGACACCAAGCCTGCCATTCGCGTGAACCCCAACCTGCCGGCGCTGCTCGACCACCAGTTGACCTTCCGCCGCATCGTGCATCTGGCCACGGGTCCGGGCACGTATCGCCAGCTTCCGCTCAGCCTGCAGATCACGCGCGAAGGCCGCGGCAAGCGCCTGCTGGAAACGCGCTGCCTCGTCAACGGCGAACGTTGCGCCAGGGCCGAGGTCAGCCAGCTTGCCGAAATGGACCGGATTGAAATCGAAATCACCTACGTTTTCGGTTCCTGATGCCGGCCGCTGCAAAACATCGCGCTTCCTTTTGGCGGGATCATTGGTTATAAAGTTGAAACGGTGATCCACGCATGACATGGCCTTTTGATATTGGCGGCGCGTCGGAAGAGCAGCGGCAACTTTTCGCCAAGTTGTTCCGGTATCTGATGGTTTTTGGCGGTGCCATGCTGGTCGCGCTGGCCGTTACGCCGTTGGTGCGCGCGCTGGCGCGACGTCTGAAAATCGGCATGACGGGCATTCCGGATGCGCGGCATATTCACGTCACGCCGACGCCGCGCGGCGGCGGGCTCGCGGTCTTCATCGCCTTTCATCTGGCGGTTTTCGGCGTGGTCTGGGTCACGGCTGGCGATGTCTGCCCGGATTACAGCAACGCGCAGTTTTATAATTTCCTCGGCGCTTCCGCCTTGCTGGCGGCCGTCGGCTTGATGGACGATGTGTTCAACCTGAAGCCGTGGCTGAAACTGGCCGGGCAGATTGCCGTCGCCACCATCTTGTACCTGGGCGGCGCGCACTTCAGCGCTTTCTTCACCAGCAATTTTCCCGACTGGGCCAACTACGTCCTGACCGTTTTCTGGATCGTGGGCGCGATCAACGCCTTCAACCTGATTGACGGCATGGATGGCCTTGCCGCCGGGCTGGCGATGATCGCCGCGCTGGGTCTGGCTGGTTCGATGTTCTTTCGCGGCAAGGCGGAGGCGGCGATTCCATTTCTTGCTCTGGCGGGCGCCAGCCTCGGTTTTCTCCGGTATAATTTTCACCCCGCCTCGATTTTTTTGGGCGACACCGGCAGCATGTTTCTGGGACTCACGCTGGCAACATTTCCATTGATGTCGGCCACCAAGACGGAACTCGTCGCCTCCATCGGCGTGCCGCTCATGGTAATGGGCATTCCGATTTTTGATACCGCCATCGCCATCTGGCGGCGTTCGGCGCGCGCACTGGTTCCGGACGCGGGCTTGGGAAAACGGCTTGGGCGGCTGGGCGTCATGCAGGGCGACAAGGAGCATGTGCATCACCGCTTGCTGGCCCGCTTCGTGAACCAGCGGCGCGTGGCCTTGATTTTTTATTCGGTCAACGCGGGACTCGTGGTGGTCGGCATGGCGGCCATGCTGTTGCAGGATCGCGCGTCCGGTTTGTTTTTGGTGGCGTTTGTAGCAGGCGCGTTCGTGGTGGTGCGGCATCTTACGAAAGTGGAGTTGTGGGAGACTGGCCGCGCGCTGGTGCTGGCGCAACCGGACCGGCTTTCGCACCGCCTGATCGTGCCGGTTTACCTGGCGGTGGACCTTGCCGGCCTGTGCGGCGCGTGGTACCTGGCGCGCTGGCTGGCGCGCATGCCGCTCGCGGCGCACGAGGTAAAAATCTCGCTGCCGCTTTTTGTCGGCCCGGTTTTCGTGATGTTGGTGCTGGCGCGCACCTACACGCGCGTCTGGTCACGGGCGCTGCTGCGCGAATATGCGCTGGCCGGGCTGGCGATCGTGGCAGGCTGCCTGCTGGCTGGCGGCGTGGTCATCCTGTCCGGCGCCGATCAGGAACCGGGCTGGCGGCGCGCCGCGATCATGTTCGGTCTGCTCGCGCAGGTTCCGATCCTGGGCTTCCGCTTGATGAACGAAACCCTGCGTGAAACCGTGTCGGTCATCGAGCGCTTGACGTTGGTGGAACGCGGCGACACCGTGCGCCTGCTGGCATACGGCGGCGGCGACCGCTTCCGGCTTTTCCTGCGTGAACGCCGCAGCCAGACCGGCCATCATGACAGCGTGGTGATTGGCGTGCTGGATGACGACAGCAACCTGCGCGGCCGGCTGGTCATGGGCTACAACGTGCTCGGTTCGCTGGATGATTTGCCGGAGGTGCTGCGCGAGCATCGCATCAACCGCATTGTCCTGACGACCACGCTGCCCGCCGACCGACGCGAAAGGCTGATCGCCGTGGCGCGCGAGGCTGGTGTGCCGGCCAGCGAATGGACCATCACCGAGAAAACGCTGGTGTAAAAACCTCTTCCGCCAACTACCGGATTCTGACGCCTCGGTTTCATGCGCTTCCTGTTCTTTCTGGTGAACTTTTTTCCGGTGCCAACTACCCGTTTTCGACGCCTCGGTTTCGCACCGCTTCTGTTTCTTTTCTTTTGAATTCTGCCGCCTGTTTTCGAGGCGTCAGAAACCGGTAGTTCGGCGCGGTGGCGCAACGACGAAAATTACGGCGTCAAAAACCGGTAGTTCGGAATTCTTTTCGCTCTCGTCAGCAGGCGCGATGTGCGCTATCTTTTCCGAGCCGTTCGATTGCGGCAAAAGGCTGCCATGAAAAAACCTGCTTCCTCCACCTGCATCATCGCCGTGCTGCTGCCGGACCGCGTCGGCATCCTGCGCGATGTCACCGCCGTGATCTTCGAGTGCGGCGGCAACATCGAAGGCATCCGCCAGACCCTCGTGGAAGGATTTTTCAGCCTCGTGCTCGTGGCAAAATTTTCCGCGACCGTCACACCGGAGAGCTTGCAGAAAAATCTGGCCGGCCGTCTGGAGCCCGGCGCGTCCGTCGTCGTGCAACCGCACACGCCGCAGCCGCCACCGCTGCCGTCCGGCATTCGCTATGTGGTGATGACGCGCGGCCCGGACCGCCCCGGCACGATCCACGACATCAGCTCCTTTTTCGTCGAGCGCGGCATCAACATCGAGGACTGGCAGGTGGACACCGAGGGCGGCGACGTGATCTACACCGCGCAGGTGGCGCTGCCCGAAAAGCTTGATTTCATTGGCGTTCGCACCGATTTTCATGCGTGCATGGCGAAGCGCGGCCTGTCCGCCACCATCTGCCACGAAAACATTTTCCGCGCCACGAACGAAGTGGGCCCGATCAAAAACCTGCTGCGCGCCACCCGCGCCGGAGATCCGACATGCTCGCCCGACAAGATGTGCTGACCACGCTGCGGATGGTGCAGGAGGAGAACCTCGACGTTCGCACCGTCACGCTCGGCATCAACCTCAACGTTTGCGCCGGACGCGATCCGGACGCGATGGTTGCCGCCGTGCATGCGCGCATCGTGGATTTGGCGCGCGACCACGTGCGCTGCTGCGATGACGTCGCGGCGCGCTACGGCCTGCCGATCGTTAACAAGCGACTCGCGGTTTCGCCAGCCAGCATTCTGCTCGAGGGGCACACGCAGGCGACTGCGGTGCGCCTCGCGCAGGCGATGGATCGTGCGGCGGCCGACACGCATGTGGATTTGATCGGCGGCTTTTCGGCGTTTGTGCAGAAGGGCGTCACGCCCGGCGAACGCGTGTTGATCGAGTCGCTGCCCGCGGCGCTCACGGCCACCAGCCGCGTCTGCGCGTCCATCAATGTCGGCACCACGCGCGCCGGTTTGAACGTGGACGCCGTGCAACTCGTGTCGCGGCAGATTTTGCTGGCTGCCGAGGCCAGTCGCGAAAAACGCGGTTTTTCCGCAGCAAAACTGGTTGTTTTTGCCAACATGCCCGAGGACAACCCGTTCATGGCCGGCGCGGTTCTCGGACCGGGCGAGGCGGAGCGCGTCATCAATGTCGGCGTCAGCGGCCCCGGCGTGGTCAAGCGCGCGATTGACCGTCTGCTGCAACGCGACCCGGGTGCCACGCTGGATGAACTGGCCGAGGAAATCAAGCACACCGCGTTTCGCGTGACGCGCACCGGCGAGCTGATCGGACGTGAAGTGGCCGAGCGCCTCGGCGTGCCGTTCGGCGTGGTGGACCTTTCGCTCGCGCCCACGCCGCGCGTTGGCGACAGCGTCGGCGAAATTTACCAGAGCCTCGGCGTGCGGCGTCTCGGCGCGCCCGGCACCACCGCCGCCGTGATGATGCTCAACGACGCGGTCAAGAAGGGCGGCGCATTTGCGTCGAGCTCGGTCGGCGGACTTTCCGGCGCGTTCATTCCGGTGATGGAAGACCACGCGCTTTCGCAGGCCGTGAAGGAAGGCACGCTGACGCTCGAAAAACTGGAAGCCATGACCGCGGTCTGTTCCGTCGGACTCGACATGATTCTGCTGCCGGGAAATATTTCCGCCGAGGCGCTGGGCGGCATCATCATGGACGAGGCGGTCATCGGCATCGCCAATCGCAAGACCACCGGCGTGCGCGTGATTCCGGTGCCAGGTGCCAAAACCGGCGACTACGTGGATTTCGGCGGACTGTTCGGTTCCGGCGTGGTGATGAGCCCGGCGTGCGCCGAGGGCGCGGCGGATTTTGTGCGTCGTGGCGGCCACATTCCGGCGCCGATCCACAGCCTGACGAATTAGGCTATTAGGCTGAAGGCTGTTAGACTGTCGGCAGCTTTAGAAAACAGCCGACACGGAGGTCGGCCCTCCATGATTTTGTCTTCTGGAGGGGCGGGCTCTGTCCCGACCGTCTCTGGCCGAATGGCGTTCGACAGGCAGACAAATATTTCGTGTATTTCGTAGTTAATCCAGAAAAGGAAAGAGAACCAATGAAAATCAGCTTGTTTACTGTTTGCTTGCCGGACCACACACCCGAGGAAGGTGCGGCGGCGCTGGCGTCGTGGGGTTTTGATGGCGTCGAGTGGCGCGTGACGGCCGTGCCGGCGCCGGGCGAGCCGGTGGTGAGTTTTTGGAAAGGCAATCGCTGCACGCTCGCGCCGGAAACGCTGGTGGATCGCGCGGATGAAATCGCGGTGCTCTGTCGCAAGCACAAGCTCGGCATGCCGTGCCTCGGCGCATATCTGGGATATCAGGACGCGGAACTGATCGAGCGTGTCATGCAGGCGGCGGCGCGCATGCAGGTACCGCTGGTGCGCGTGAGCGTGGCCAAATACGACGGCAAGGAGAATTACAACAAGCTGCTGGCTGATGCGGTCAAGGGCTGGGAAAAGATCGTGGCGCTCGGCAAGAAACATGGCGTGAAGCCGGTGGCGGAAATCCACATGGGCACGATCATCACGTCCGCGTCGGCGGCGTACCGTTTCGCGTCGCACTTCAAGCCGGACGAGATGGGCATCATCCACGACTGCGGCAACATGGTGTACGAGGGTTTTGAAAACCACCAGATGGGGCTGGAAATTCTCGGGCCGTACCTGGCGCATGTGCACATCAAGAATTCGGTGTGGGCGATCCAGTCCGGCGATCCGGATGGCAACCTGCGCTGGGCCAGTGGTTGGGCGACGCTACGCAACGGCCAGGTCAACCTGCGCGATTTCCTGAAGACGCTGCGCGCCACGGGCTACGATGACTGGCTGAGCCTGGAGGATTTTTCCACGGTCCTGCCGCTTGAGCCGCGCATCCGCGATGACCTTGCCTACATCAAACAGTCGCTGGTGTAAGATGGCGGCTGGCAGGCATCCGGGTTCAGGCTTTGGAGTGTTTTGTCCTTTGGCATTGCGGGACCCCCGTTGCAAATTGACTTCGGAATTGTGACAACCCGACTTTCCTGCTACAATAACGCCACTGTTTGCCTCAGAAGAAAGACCACCATGCGTTTTTCAATTCTCATTCTGGCCTTCGCCATTACACGGCCAGCCCTTACATCAGCGATGCCTGAGCGGCCCAATACGGCGGCTTCCAAGAAGCCGGATGCCGCCGTCGAGATTTGGGCGCCGCCGCCTTTTGAACGGTATTCCGGCATCATCAACCGCATGCCCTTCGGCACGCCGCCGGAACCGGTTGACATTCCGCAGCCGACCAACATGGCGCCGGCACAAGCGGCATTTGTAAACCAATTGACCCTGTGCGCGCTGAACCGCACGCCCGAGGGCGCGATTGAGGTTGGGATTGTGGATGCCAGTCAGAAGCCGCCCAGAAATTATTATCTGAATGTGGGCGAGAGCGTGGATGACATCCAAGTCGTGTCCGCTGAATATGACGACGACACCGTAAGCGTCAAAAAGAGCGGCGTGGATTTGACCTTGCGGCTTGGCAAAGGCCCGACCGTGCCGGGCGCAAACAAGACACCGGTTCTTGCCATGACGCCATCGTCCACGCTGCCTGCGCCTGAAGTTGTTGAGGCACCACGCCGTGCGCCTGAAGAAGGCGAGTCCTATGCCGAGCGGCTGCAACGCCGCCGGGCCGAGATCATGAAGCAGCGCGCGGAAGAGGCGAAGAAAATCCGCACCGAGGCGGAAAAGGAAGTCATTGCGCAAAAAGAAAAAGAAGCCGCCGCCGAAATGGAAAAGAATTTGCGTGCTAAAAACCTCGATATCATTCGCGCCGGGCAACCGCCATTGCCGATTCAGTTGACGCCGGAAGAAGATGCGCTTCTGGTCAAGGAAGGCGTCCTTCCGCCACAGTAAGCATTCCTGCACGGATAACGCGGCGACGACCTTCACCATGTGGGCATGTCGGGGAACAGGCAGTCCTTTGTTTATCCTACGCGTTTGCATGGTAAAAAAACTCTTCATTCGGGCTGCTGAATTCTGTAATCTGTCTCCTGTTTTATGAAATCCCTGTAACCACAAAAGGACACCGACGCATGAAAAAACTACTGGCACTCGTCATGGCCCTTGGCGCAAGTTCAAGTTGTTCATTGTCATTTGCCGCAGAAGCGGCCAAGGCCGAGCCAACACCGCCCCCGGCGGCCATCACGCTCGTGAATGGTGCAGGCGTGGACAGTGCCATGCTGGAACGCATCCGGGCGTACATGCAGGCGGATTTGCACGTGGTAGTGGGCCACGTCTCAACCGTGACGGCGGCCTCGGTTCCGGCGGCATTGAAGAGCGCCACCACCACACATGCGCCGCAGTTCTGCCGCGTGATCTTCTGGCGTGGCGAGAGCGAGATCAAGAACGGTTTTCAACTCATGCCGGATGCCCGCGTGGTGCTGGTGGACACGACGCCCTTGCTGGCCGATCACCCGGATGGTAAAAAACTGGAAGGCCGGCTGGAACGTCAGGCCATGCGCGGCACAGGCTTGCTGCTGGGTCTGGAATATGTGGCGGGGCCGCCCTGCACGCTGAAGCGGATTGGAAACCTGAAGGAGCTGGATGCGCTGAGCAGCAATTTCTCTCCGCCAGCCCAAGGTAAATTCCGGCAGTTGATCCAGCTCGAAGGCGTCGAGATTCTCGATCAGCCGTAACACCGGCATGAGAAACAAATGGCATCCCGGATGGGGATGGCCATATGGCAGGCTACGACCTTCGTGCATGACACGAGGAGTGAAGGTTGATCGGGGCAACGGGGTTGGTTTGCCAACTACCGGATTCTGACGCCATCCTTTTTTGCCCGCAACCGCCGCGCGCGACTACCGATTTTTGACGCCATCCTTTTGCGTCCAAAATATATCTCGAAACCCGGCTGCTGTATCCTTCTTTTGCGGCGTCAAAATCCGGTAGTTACAAATGGCTGGAAACCGGTTTGTGCGGAGGCGTCGAAACCAGGCAGTGTCGTTTTCATTGGGTTTTAGCCATATTCTTTGTTCTTGTTGGCGCGCGGCGAACTTATTACAATATCACCAATTAAGGAAGAAACGTGGAAGGTTTTCGCGTTTCCTGCCGTATATCGCAAGGCAGGGGAAAAACAGCAAAGAGGCATCAATATGAAACAGACAGAAACCCTTATCAAAAACCTCGCATGCGTCGCGGCAGTTGGCATGCTGGCTTGGCTGGTCACGGGATGTGTGATGGACTATGGTGGAAACGTCCGCGGACAACAAACATCCACGCTCGTCAGTCTGTCTGGCAACAATTACAAACTCATCAAGCCGGATGCGAAAGGCGAGAGCACGGGTTTTTCGTTGCTGCTGGGACTTATTCCGATCAGCAGGCCCCAATTCTCAAATGCCAAGGCTGATATGTACAAGTCGGTTGGCGAGCCTCTGAACGGGCGCGCCATCGGTTTTGCCAACATGACGGAGGATTGGGGGAACCGGAACTTTATTTTGTTCACGATCCCGATACTCACGATCACGGCAGACGTGCTTGAGTTCACGGACAAAGCGCCGGGCAAGTAATGGTGTCCAGACTTTTGGACAGATCGAGGTCGCCTACGCCTTCTGATTCTTGAACCGGCGTGTTTTTCTATCGGTGGC
>Ga0182030_10013778_pt1 | contig 16049 bp, 13 predicted proteins | sample 812S3MmetaG_FD_121299 | JGI IMG/M metagenome (GOLD analysis project Ga0182030, IMG submission 121299) | Permafrost microbial communities from Stordalen Mire, Sweden - 812S3M metaG (Illumina Assembly) | ecosystem: Environmental > Terrestrial > Soil > Wetlands > Permafrost | place: Sweden...
CCGCTGCCATTTCCGGTCTTGCACGTCGACACCGGCCACAACTTCGACGAGGTGATCGAGTTCCGGGACCGCAGGGTCACCGGCGAAGGGCACAAGCTGATCGTCGCGTCGGTGCAGGAGTCCATCGACAACGGCCGGGTCCCCGACCCCGGTCCCACGGCTTCGCGTAACCGGGCACAGACGCGCACCCTGCTCGACGCGCTCGAAGCCGGCGGCTTCGATGCGGCATTCGGCGGTGCGCGCCGCGACGAAGAGCGCGCCCGCGCCAAGGAGCGGATCCTGAGCTTCCGCGACGAGTTCGGTCAGTGGGACCCCCGCGCGCAGCGCCCGGAGCCCTGGTCGCTGTACAACGGCCGCATCAAGAAGGGCGAGCAGGTGCGGGTGTTCCCGCTCAGCAACTGGACCGAGCTCGACGTCTGGCGCTACATCGAGCTGGAAGACCTTGAAATACCGTCGATTTACTACGCTCACGAGCGCGTAGTGTTCGAGCGCGACGGCATTCTGCTGGCCGTGTCGGAGTACGCCAGTCCGCAAGACGGCGAAACCGCGGCCACCGAATGGGTGCGCTACCGCACCGTGGGCGACCTGACCATCACCGGGGCGGTGCGGTCCAAAGCCACCGACATCGCCCGGGTGATCACCGAGATCTCCGCGGCCACGGTGTCCGAGCGCGGCGAGACCCGCGCCGACGATCGCACCTCGGCCGCCGCGATGGAAGACCGCAAGCGAGAGGGCTACTTCTGATGACCAGCACCGAGAAGGCCGCCGAAAAAACCTTGCCGCCCAAGGGCATAACCCGTCAGCTGCTGCGCATCGCCACGGCTGGCTCAGTGGACGACGGCAAGAGCACGCTGATCGGCCGGCTGCTGCACGACACTGACAGCCTGCCGTTGGACCACCTGGAGGCCGTGACCGACGAAGAGGGCGTCGCCGACCTCGCGGCGCTGTCCGACGGTCTGCGCGCCGAACGCGAACAAGGCATCACGATCGACGTCGCCTATCGCTTCTTCTCCACTGAAACCCGCAGCTACATCCTGGCCGATACGCCGGGCCACGAGCGCTACACCCGCAATATGTTCACCGGCGCCTCCAACGCGCACGTGGCGATCCTGCTGGTCGACGCGCGTGCCGGGGTGCTGCGGCAGACTCGTCGACACGCCAGGATCGCAAAGCTGTTGGGTATCAAGCATTTTGTGGCGACAGTGAACAAAATCGACCTGATTGACTTCGACCAGGCCGGCTTCGCCGACGTCGAAGGCCAGCTGCGGAAATTGGCGGCACGCCTGGGCGAGGTGGACATCACGGTGATCCCGCTCGCGGCCAAGCACGGCGACAACGTCGTGCACCGCTCCGACCGCACGCCGTGGTATAGCGGCCCCACCCTGCTGGAGTACTTGGAGGGCGTCGAACTGGCCGCGCCGCAGGCCGAGCCGTCGCGGCTGCGGCTGCCCGTGCAATGGGTGTCCCGGCCCACCGCCGACGTGCGGCGCCGCTACGCCGGGCGCCTCGCGGCGGGAACGCTCAGCGTCGGCGATCCGGTAGTTTCGCTCCCTGCCGGCACCCGTTCGACGGTGACCGCACTGGATACCCTCGACGACGACCGCACCACAGGCGTTGCGCCGCTGTCGGTTTCGATTGAGCTGGCCGACGACATCGACGTGGGTCGCGGCGATGTATTGATCAGCGGAGCCGAAGACGCCGTCCCGCCGGTGCTGGCCCGCGAGCTCGATGCGACCGTGTGCTGGTTCGTCGAATCCCCGCTGCGGGCAGGCGACCGGCTGGCCCTCAAACAAACCAGCAAGACCGTCCGCGCGACCGTGCAGGAGCTGCACTCTCGGCTGGATCCGGAGACGCTCGACGAGCTCGATCACCCAGTTGAGCTGACGCTCAACGACATCGGCACCGTGACTCTGCGCACCAGCTCGGTCGTCATTGCCGACAGCTACGCCGACAACCGCGACAGCGGTGCGTTCATCCTGATCGACGAGACCACCAACGACACCATCGGCGCCGGCACCATCATCGAGGCGCGGGAGATCAAACCGGGCACCCACTCGCGCACCGATATCCGCTGGCATCCCTCAGCGCTGGACCGCAGCCACCGATGGCAGACCACCGGACAGGCGGGCGCAACCATCTGGTTCACCGGCCTGCCCGCCTCCGGCAAGTCGACGATCGCGGTGGCTGTCGAGCGCGCACTCGTCGAATCCGGGCGGGTGGCCTACCTGCTCGACGGCGACAACCTGCGCCACGGCCTCTCCGACGATCTGGGCTTCTCCCCCGGCGACCGCACCGAAAACATCAGACGCGTCGGCCATTTGACGCGGCTGCTGGCCGACGCCGGCGTGGTCGCACTGGCCTCGCTGGTCTCACCGCTCAAGTCGGACCGCGAGACCGCCCGCGCCCTCAACGACGCCGCGAAGCTGCCGTTCATCGAGGTGCACGTCGCCACCTCGCTGGCCGAATGCGAAAGGCGGGACCCGAAAGGCCTCTACGCGCGGGCACGCAAGGGCGAGCTCAAGGGCCTCACTGGCGTCGACGCGCCCTACGAACCGCCCGACAACGCCGACCTTGTCGTCGACACCACCGGTGCCAACATCGACGATCTCGTCGCGCAGGTCATTGCGCTACTCGACGAGCGCAGCCCACGCCAGCCGGCAACCTAGATTCACCGCGATCCAATCACTTGGTCCGCGGGCCTTCGGGCGTAACTGTATTGGTCGTGAGTGAGTGGCGTGAGCGAGTCGGCTCGATATCGGCGGACTGGTGGGCGACCCTGGTCGCCGGAGTGATCACCGCGTTGGCCGTGGCCAACGCACTGCCGAAGATTCCGTGGTGATCGCGTGAGCACCACAGCCATCGAACCCGACGAAACGTTAGAAGAGCCGACCTTCACCAGCAGGAGGCCGCTGGACTACGTGCCGGGCGTTCTGCTGCTGATCGGCGTGGGACTGCTGGGCAAATACGCCCAGATCTGGTGGAACGCGCTGGCCAAGCACGAACACTGGCGGGTACCCGACATCGAATATGTGTTGTGGGCCATCGTGATTGGGCTTCTCATCACTAACACCATCGGCCTGCACCGGATTTTCCGGCCCGGTGTACAGACCTACGAGTTTTGGCTCAAGGTCGGCATCGTGGTGCTGGGCGCGCGGTTCGTGCTCGGCGACATCGCCAAACTCGGTGCGCTGAGCCTGGTCCAGATTCTGCTGGACATGCTGATCGCGGGAACCGTCATCATCGCCGTCGCGCGCGCCTTCGGGCTCTCAGGCAAGCTGGGCTCGTTGCTGGCGATCGGCACGTCGATCTGTGGCGTGTCGGCCATCGTCGCCGCCAAAGGCGCGATCCGCGCCCGCAACTCCGACGTCGGCTACGCCATCGCCGCAATCCTGGCCCTGGGCGCCGTGGCGCTGTTCCTGTTGCCGCCGTTGGGGCACGCGATTGGCCTGACCGACCGGGAGTTCGGCCTATGGGCAGGTCTGGCGGTGGACAACACCGCGGAAACCACCGCCACCGGCTACCTGTACTCCGACCACGCCGGCAAGATCGCCGTCCTGGTCAAGTCCACCCGCAATGCGCTGATCGGGTTCGTAGTCCTGGGTTTCGCGCTGTACTGGTCCGGACGCGGGCAGGCCGACGCGATCGCGCCCGGCGCGAAAGCCAAGGCCGCGTTCATCTGGGCCAAGTTTCCGAAGTTTGTGCTGGGCTTTTTGGCGGTGTCCGCGATCGCCACCGCGCACTGGCTGAGCAAGGGTCAAACCGCCAACCTCGCCAACGTCTCGAAATGGGCGTTTCTGCTCACCTTCGCCGGCGTCGGGCTCAACACCGATATTCGCCAAATCGCGCGCACCGGGTGGCGCCCCCTCGTCGTCGCTGTGATCGGGCTCACTGTCGTGGCCTCGGTTTCGCTGGGCATTGTCCTGCTCACCTCGCGCGTATTGCATTGGGGCGTCTGAAAACTACCGTGTCCCGACGAGGCCAGTCTCCGGGGACACGCCGAATCCCCTGTTCTCAGTGAGCAATTGCACACTCAGGGGCCGCCGACGCTGGCCGCAGGCGCCGTTTGTGTTTGCCCGAGCACGACCCGACGGGTGTAGATCTCGGCGAGGAACTGCTCGACCGCCACCGCGGCGTGCGCCGCGCGGGCAGAACCGAAGATTTCGAAAGCGTGTTGTGCATACGGCAACTCGGCATAGACCACGGATTCGTGGCTGAGCTCGCGCAGCCGCGCCACGAAACTGCGGGCCTGCCCGACGGGGACCAACGAGTCGTTGGTGCCGTGCAGCACGAAAAACGGTGGGGCGTCTTGACGGACATGGCTGATCGGCGAGGCGTCTCGAAACGGCTCGGTGACCTCCGAGCGACCCACCTTGAATACGTTCTTGGCCACCATCGGCGCCATCAGCGGATGTATCTCATTGCCGGTTGCGGCGAAGTCGTAAACGCCGTAAAACGGGACGGCCGCGTCGACTCGGGTGTCGGCGTCCTCGAAGCCCGGCTGAAATCGTGGATCGTTGGGCGTGAGTGCGGCCAGCGAAGTCAGATGGCCGCCCGCCGAGCCCCCGGTGATCGCGATCCAGTCTGGGTCGCCGCCGTACTCCGCGATGTGCTCCTTCGTCCAGGCGATCGCACGTTTGACGTCGACGATGTGATCGGGCCAGGTAGAACGCGGGCTGAGCCGGTAGTTGATGGCGACGCAGATCCAGCCCAGCTCGGCCAGATGACTCATCAACGGATGTGCCTGTCCGCGTTTGTTTCCCACCATCCAGGCACCGCCGGGAATCTGCAGCAACACCGGCGCCCGCCCATTGCGGTCGAGGTCGGGCCGCCGCCAGATGTCGAGGTGGTTCCTCGACCCGAACTCCCCGTAACTGATGTCGCCGTCGTGTGCGTAGTCGCGGTAGACCCGCAACATGCGCGCCGCGCCCGGTTTCTTCGCGGTCGCGCCTCCGGGTGCGGGACGCTTCCACAGGTCACCCGATTCCCTGCGGCGTTCGGGACCCAAGCCGGCATCCAGCGCGGCGGTCAGCGGCTCGTTGGCCCGGTGCCCGAGCTGACGCAGGCCGAGCAACCCTACCCCGGACAACAGGGTGAGCAGCCAGCAGAACCAGCGGAGCCGTGGCGGCAGCCGGCGCGACAGCGCCGCCACCGCGGTGAGCTGGACGCCGAGGCTTTGCACCGGAAGTTCCGACGCGAAGACGCCGTAGGCGAATGCGAACCCCGAGCCGTATCCACCCTTGGACAACCGCCGGTAGCCGTTGGCGGTGAATGCGAGATTCAACACGGCCACCAACGGGGCTACCAATCGCTTGAGCATTGTCGTCTCCGCCCTTTCCGTCGCTGCGCGGGCGGGGCCCGACATTTCCTAGCCCCGCTACCCGTCACCGAATCTAATCGCTGGCTTCCGCGGACTTCTCCGGCCTTCCCGCCTTGGCCGGGTCCTCGACGATGTGGTAGGCCGGGTCCAGCATGGATAGCGGCCGGTTGCCGGTCTGCTTGGGCTTGCCGATGATCCGCAACAGCTGACCGGGCTGGATGTCGGCGCCGCCGTGGCCGGGCCGGAACGTAATGCCGATCTCGCCGCTGTGGTCGCCGACGACGATCGAACGCAGGGTGCGCTTGCCCCTGGTGATGTCCTCGACTTGGTTGACGCGTCCCTCGAAGGTGGCGCGGTGGCCCGGGATCAGGCCCGCCACCGTGATCACCGACGACGGCCGGTCGGGATGTTCGTAGGCCTCCATCTCGGTGTCGTCATCGCGGGTAACCCAGCTGCCGAAGTGTTCGAGTTCGCGCGCGACCCGTTGCTCGATACGGTCGGGGTAAGCCTGCTCGATCCGGGATTGAACGTCGTAGGGCACGATGGTCGCCGCGGCGTTCGGGACCATGCTGACCGCTCTGGCGACCTTGTCCGCGGTCCGGTCGTGCAGCAGTCGCCCCAGCAGCGGCGCGTACGTCCGGCGCGGCAACAGCACCGTGACATTGGTATCCGGGTGTTCTTCACCGGCTTTGACGACAAAGAGTTGCGCGGCCCGGATGATCCGCCGGTCCGGGCAGTCCACCACGCGCAAACGGGTGTCCAGTTCGAAGTGATCCCAGCGCTTGCGTATCTGCGTGGCCAGGGCGGAGTCGACCATGAAGTGCACGGCGATCATTTCGTCGGCCCGCAGTCCTTTGCCGTAGCGCAGCGCTTCGATCACCGCGAGGTCGACGGAGTTAACGAACACAAATACCTTGTGCCGCGCGTACTTCACCAAATCGGGCCGGTCAGTGCGGAACATCTCGAGAATGGCGGCCTCGGCGCGGTATTCGCGGTTGAGCCGGATGAGCAGGAACACCAGTATCGGGAAGACGACGACCACCAGCCACGCGCCTTCGGTGAACTTCGCCACCGCGAAGATCCCGACCACGACGGTGGACAGGATTCCCGCGGACAGGTTTATCGCCAGCTTGTGCCGCCAGCCGGGTTCTCGCTCGGTCAGATGGTGTTTGGTCATGCCGTAGCCGGCCATCGAGAAGCCGGTGAACACGCCGATCGCATAGAACGGGACCAGCGCGTTGACCGAGCCGCCGGTGGTCAGCAGCAGCGCCACCGACAACCCGGTCAGGGCGATGATGCCGTTTGAAAACACCAGGCGGTAGCCGCGTTTCATCAACTGTCGAGGCAGGAAGCGGTCTTCGGCGACGAAGCTTGCCAGCGCTGGGAAACCGTTGAAACTGGTATTTGCGCCGGTAAACAAGATGGCCGCGGTGGACGTTTGGACCAGAACGTAGAAGACGTTGCCCACTACCCCGGTACCGAAGACCGCACGGCCAATCTCGGATAACACCGACGGATAGCCGGCGACATAGGGGGTGGCGTGGGTGACATAGGCCAGATAGGCCACTCCGGCGAGCAAGAATCCGAGAATGCAAGCCATCGCGGTGAGCACCCGCCGCGCGTTGCGGCCCTGCGGCTTCCGGAAAACGGTGACTGTATTGGAGATCGCTTCGACGCCCGTCAGCGACGAACCGCCGTTTGCGAACGCACGGAGCAACACCAGGATCGTCGCGCCCATCACCAGGCCATTCCCTTGGTGGACCGGCACCGCTCCGTCGATGCGCGCAGGGTCGTATACCGGTAGATCCCCGAATATCGCGCGGATAACACCAATAACGATCGTCAGGGTGATCATGGTGATGAAGAAGTAGGTTGGCACCGCGAAAGGCCGACCCGCTTCCCGTAATCCGCGCAGGTTGGCGAAGCAGATGAGAATCACCACGCTGACCGTGATCGTCAGGCTGTAGGGACCCAATGCGGGGATCGCCGACACCACCGCGACCGTGCCCGCGGCCGCCTGCACCGCCACCGTGACGACGTAGTCGATCAGCAGGGCTGCCGCGGCGATCTGCGCCACTCGGGGCCCGAAGTTCTCCCGGGCGACGATGTAGGACCCGCCGGCCCTGGTGTAGGTCATGACGACCTGCCGATAGGACGCGGCCACCAATACCAGAATCATCAAGATGACGCCGTTGATGGGCAGCAACAGCGCAAAAGCCGCCAGCCCGGCATGGGGTAGCAGTTCGATCAGGATCTGCTCGCTGCCGTAGGCGGTGGACGAGATCGCGTCCGGCGAGAGGGCGCCCAGCGCAACGGGATTCGATAGCTTCTCGCCGGCCAGATCCTCGGTGATCAGTGGCTTTCCCAGAAAAACGCGCTTGGTGATGTCCTCGATCGACAGCGGGATACGCATTTTGCTCGCCGAAGTCTTCACGACCACATTCCTTACCGGACGATGCTGCGCTTGGGAAGCAGTTGGGTGTGCATCCGATGCATTCTGCCCTGATCAGGAAGCCGCGGGTACAGCGAGCCGCTGCACGGCCGCGCCGATGCGCTCGTCGGTCGCGGTCAGCGCGACGCGGACATGCCGGGCACCGCCCGGGCCGTAGAAATCGCCGGGCGCGACCAGGATCCCCCGCGCGGCCAACCACGCGACGCTGTCGTGGCACGGCTCGCCGCGGCTGGCCCACAGATACAGACCGCCCTCGGAATGGTCGATGGCAAAACCGGCCGCGCGCAGGGCCGGCGCCAGCTCGTCGCGTCGCCGGGCGTACCGCTCTCGCTGCACTTTTTCGTGATCGTCGTCGTCCAGCGCAGCGACCATGGCGGCCTGCACCGGCGTCGGGACGATCATCCCGGCATGTTTGCGCACGGCCAGCAGCTCGGCGACCACCACGGGATCGCCGGCGACAAAGCCGGCCCGGTATCCGGCCAGCGACGAACTCTTCGACAGCGAATGCACGGCCAGCAACCCGGTGTGGTCGCCGTCGCACACCGAGGGATGCAGCACCGAAAGCGGCTCGGCGTCCCAACTCAGACCCAGATAGCACTCGTCGGAAGCCACCAGGGCACCGCGTTCACGCGCCCAGCCGACGACCTTGCGCAGGTGATCGGGGCCCAGTACCCGCCCGGTCGGGTTGCTCGGGGAGTTCAGGTAGATCAGCGCCGGGGATTGCGGACCCAACTGAGTCAGCGAGTCGGCGCGCACCACTTGCGCGCCGGCCAGCCGGGCGCCGACGTCATACGTGGGATAGGCCAGCTCGGGTACCACGACCACATCCGCCGGCCCCAGGCCCAGCAGCGTCGGTAGCCAGGCGATGAGTTCTTTGGTGCCGATCACCGGCAGCACGGCAGCCTCGGGCAGCCCGGTGATGCCGAAGCGTCGGTGCAGCGCGGCCACCGCCGATCCCCGCAGTCGCGCGGTACCGGCGGTCGCCGGATATCCCGGTTCGGAACCCGCAGCAGCCAGCGCCTCTTGAATCAGCGGGGCGACGGGGTCTACCGGGGTGCCGACGGATAGGTCGACGATTCCGTCCGAATGCGACGCGGCCAGCGCTTTCGCGTCGGCCAAGGTGTCCCAGGGGAACTCCGGTAGGGACGCCGACACGGAGGGCCGCTCGCCACGCACCGGCTCGCTCAGTCGCCTTCGCCCTGGGGCGGCAGATCCTTGACCACCTGCGGGTCGTTCTCGGTCATGCCGACCTTGGCCGCACCGCCCGGCGATCCCAGCTCTTCGAAGAAGTCGGCGTTGATCTGGGTGTACTGGCTCCACTGCTCGGGCACATCGTCTTCGTAATAGATCGCTTCTACGGGGCAGACCGGTTCGCAGGCCCCGCAGTCGACGCATTCGTCGGGGTGGATGAACAGCATCCGGGCGCCTTCATAGATGCAGTCGACCGGGCACTCCTCGATGCACGCCTTGTCTTTAATGTCGACGCAAGGTTGGGCGATCGTGTACGTCACGTACGTCTCCTCAACGTTTCGTTCATTTGCTTGTCGTGGGCTGCTGCTTACCTCGCCGCGGCGCTCCCCAGCCGTTCAACAAGGCGTTCGGTTACTGATACTAGACGTCGCACATACACGTCAACTACATGGCACACCCAGCAGGATTACATGGCGTCAGGCATCCCCGCGGGAGACCACGCAGGCTCTCCCCTGCGCTTCCCCGGCGACGCTGTGCGATAGCCCAGCCGGAGCGGCTATCCGCGCCATCGCCGTGCGCATCGGATGTGACCAACGTCACCGAGCTGCTAACCTGCACATAGTTACATTTGCGGCGAAGTCTCCGAATAACGGTGCAATAGAAGCAAGATAACGGTGCGATAGAAGCAAGCCAGCGGGAGCTGGTAGCCTCGATCAGGACGGCCATCGCAGAGCAGATGCCGTTTCTGACGATGCATTAACAGGGGAAGGTGTCCGCAATGGTAAGGCTGTCGTTGGCGAAATTGGCCGCTGGAGTGGGCGGTGCCGCGTTGGCCCTGTCCGCTGTGACCGGGGTGGCGTCCGCGGATCCCATGGACCCGATCATCAACACCACCTGCAACTACGGCCAGGTGATGGCGGCCCTCAACGCGAACGATCCGACAACTGCCCAGCAGTTGAACGATTCGCCGTTCGCGCAGAACTACATCCGGCAGTTCCTCGCCTCCCCGCCGCCCAAGCGCCAGCAGATGGCCACGCAGATCCAGGGCATGCCGGCCGCCGCGAAGTACTTCAACACCATCCAGCAAGTCGCGGTCGTCTGTAACAACTACTGAGCCGAACGGCGCAGTAGTTCAGTAACCGCTGAGCAGCTGGCGCACCCGGCCTAAAGCTTCGGGTCCGACCCGGCTGCAAATTCGCGAGGGGTCGGCGGGTCTGCGGCCCCACAGCAGCAATACCCGCGCCGCGGCATCGGTTTCCAGCGTGGCCGGGCCATCCGGATTGGCCATGCCGATGGCGGTGTGGTCCGTATCGGCGCGCAGCGCGACGTCGTCAGTGCCGGCAACTCGCAGTCGGGCGTCGATGTGTTCACCGGGCGCCAGCTGCTTGGCGCCCTTGGCCAGTAGCGGACGTCCCACCGCAACCACACTGTGCGTCGTCATCCATGGCTGCGCCAGTGCGGCCTGAAAGGGCGTCGGGATATCGGGGTCTCCGGTGATATCCCAGCCGTGCAGCACCAACTCTTCGCGCATGTGCTCGGCGAACCAGGGCACTTTCATGGTCCGGCCGGTCCAGGCGACGTCGGTATCGGCGGACACCTCGTCGGCTGCCACCGCGACCCGGTTCAGGGTGGCCATCCGGTGCGCCAGCGCGTCCCACAGGTCGGCGTCGTTCAGCGCACGCAGTGGCGCCTCGCGCTCCGCGAAACCGCGGGTGCCGACGGGCTCGCCTGCCAGGTGCGCGCCGAGTACCCGGGCGAGTTCTTCGGCGTTTCCGGCTTGGTGAATGACGATGTCGCGCACCGTCCACGCTTCACACCAGGTGCCGCTGTCGGGACGGCGTTGCTGCACCGCATCGACAAAAGGCTGCCACTCGGGAAATCGTTCGTCGTCGATGTCGTTCACGGCTCCGGGTATACCCGGAGGCTCTGACAACTACGCGGCCAACGGGCTGTAAGTGGTGGTCCGCTGGCGGGCGGGGCGCCCGATGCCCTCGGCGATCGCGACCAGCTCGGCCGCCGTCTTCGCCGATCCATGTTCGGAGCCGGCCATCCGCGAGATGGTCTCCTCCATCAGGGTGCCGCCCAGGTCATTGGCCCCGCCGTTGAGCATCACCTGCGTGCGCGTCACGCCGAGCTTGACCCAGCTGGTCTGAATCTGGGAAATGCGGCCGTGCAACATGATTCGCGCCAGCGCATGCACCGCGCGGTTATCGCGATGGGTGGGCCCCGGACGGGCCGCGCCGGCCAGATACAATGGCGAGCTCTGGTGCACGAACGGCAGCGGCACAAACTCGGTGAAACCACCGGTGCGGTCCTGAATATCCCGCAACACGTTCAGGTGGGCGACCCAGTGCCGGGGACTGTCCACGTGCCCGTACATCATCGTCGACGACGACCGCAGCCCCACCTCGTGCGCGGTGCTCACGATCTCGATCCACATCGAGGTCGGCAGCTTGCCCTTGGTGAGCACCCAGCGCACTTCGTCGTCGAGAATTTCGGCGGCGGTGCCGGGGATGGTGCCCAGCCCAGCCTCCCGCAGGCTGATCAGCCACTCGCGAATACTCAACCCGCTCTTGGTCACTCCGTTGGCAATCTCCATCGGCGAAAACGCATGCACATGCATCGACGGCACCCGGGCCTTGACGGCACGCACCAGATCGGCGTAGCCGGTGACCGGAAGCTCGGGATCAATACCGCCCTGCATGCATACCTCGGTCGCACCCTCGACGTGCGCCTCCCAGGCGCGTTCGGCAACCTCCTGGGCGGACAGCGAATACGCGTCGGCGTCACCCTTGCGCTGCGCGAACGCGCAGAAGCGGCACCCCGTGTAGCAGATGTTGGTGAAGTTGATGTTGCGGTTCACCACGAACGTCACGTCGTCGCCGACGGCCTCGCTGCGAAGCGAATCAGCAAGCGCAGCAACGGCTTCCAACGCAGGCCCGTCGGCGGTCGCCAGCGCCAGGTACTCGTCGTCGGTACAGCTGCCGGGGTCGCGTTCAGCCGAGGCCAGCGCGGCGAGCACATCGGTATCGATGCGTTCAGGAGCCCGGGCAGCCAGCTCATTCACGTGTGCGCGGATCGATTCCCAGTCACCAAAGGCGCTGTCGAGATCGCTGCGGGCTTCGCTGTTGCGGCCGTCAGTGTCGATCGACGCATTGAGATCGACGCGCCCGGCAGACTCCACGTCGTCGGGTTCCTGCCACGGCAGGCCCGTCGGGTTGACGTCGCGGGCCAGGCCGGTCGCCGGATCGGCCAGCGCCGCAACGTGACTCCGCACCCGCGGGTCGATCCAGGCGGCACCAGCTTGGACATATTTGGGTTGGGCGGTCAACCGCTGCACCAAGTCGTAGCCGGCCTCCGCGGTGACGGCGGCCAACTCGGCCAAAGCGGGCCAAGGCCGTTCGGGATTGACGTGGTCGGGTGTCAGCGGCGATACCCCGCCCCAGTCGTCGACTCCGGCAGCGACCAGCGCCAGGCATTCCTCGCGGGATACCAGGTTGGGCGGGGCCTGAATTCGCATACCGGGACCCAGCACCAACCGCGCTACCGCCACCGTCGCCAGGTAATCCTCGATGCCGGCGTCGGGGACGCCAGCCATCGCGGTGTGCTCCTTAGCCCGGAAGTTCTGCACGATCACTTCTTGGACATGTCCGAACTCTTTGTGCGACTTGCGAATCGCATGCAGGGTGTCGGCGCGTTCGACCAGCGTCTCCCCGATGCCGACCAGCAGACCGGTGGTGAACGGGATGGACAATCGGCCCGCGTCGGTGAGCGTTCGCAGTCGCACCGCCGGGTCTTTGTCCGGGCTGCCGAAGTGCGCAAGCCCTTTCGTCTCAAACAGCCGCCGCGACGTCGTCTCCAGCATCATGCCCATGGACGGCGCCACCGGCTTGAGCCGCGACATCTCCGACCAGCTCATCACGCCCGGGTTCAGGTGCGGCAACAGCCCGGTTTCCTCCAGCACCCGGATCGCCATCGCCCGAACGTAGGACAGCGTGGAATCGTAACCCCGTTCTTCGAGCCACTGACCAGCCTCGGGCCACCGATCTTCCGGCCGGTCACCGAGGGTGAATAGTGCTTCTTTGCAACCGAGTTCGGCACCACGCCGGGCGATGTCGAGGATCTCTTCGGGCTCCAGGTACATGCCGGCGCCCTGGGCACGCAGCTTGCCCGGCACGGTGACGAAAGTGCAGTAGTGGCAGTTGTCCCGGCACAGGTGGGTGACCGGGATGAAAACCTTGCGCGAGTAGGTGATCGGAAGCCGACCGCCCGCCCCGCGGCGCCCGGCCGATTCCAGACCCGCGTCGCGCACCCGTGCCGCGCTGGCGCACAGCTCAACAAGATCGGCACCGCGCGCAGTCATCGCGACCGCCGCCTCATCGATATTGAGGGCGACGCCGTCGCGGGCCCGGCGCAACACCCGCCGCACGGCCGAGGCATTGGCCTTCGGCGGGACGACGGGGCTCGGCAGGTTGGTGGGCTCCTGGCCCGGAGTCAGTGCCACGTTGGTGCAACTTCCCCGCGATCGAATTTCATCCGCGCGTCCCAAAAAATTTGGCAACTCGGGGTGACATACGCGCAACAGTAGCGTCAGGGCCTGGCCGCGACGCGGTCGACCATCCCAGCGAGTGGGCCACAAATGTCAGCCGTGGGGTCCGCGCCGCCACAGCACCCATACCGGTGGCACCACCCCCAGCACGATCAGCACCAGAGCCCCGTAGGCCAGCACGCCCTGGCCGCCCAGGATGATGTCGTCTCCGGGCCCGCCCATGCTGATCACCGCCACGGTCAACAACCACGTCCACAACGGCAATGCGGCCAGTCGTGGCGATTTGGTCCACTTCCCGGCGGCCCACACCAGGGCCGCATTGACCAGCCCACTGAGCAATCCGCTGATCGGAAACGGAATCGTGCCGATATAGAAAGGCAGCAGCAGGGCCCCGGCGAGTGCGGAGAGGACCCCGTCGACGGCCAGCAGCGCCAGGACAACGACGCGAATAGCGGGGTCTGTTGCGCCGGCGTCCTCGACGGACGCGGAGCGCGGCTTGGTTTCGGTCAGGTCGGGACGCTGTCGAACTGCGACATTATCGAGCCGATGACCCACTGCAGGCTATCGAGTCGGTCCTGCCAGTGCTGCTGGTTAGGGTCCAGGTCGGGGTCCATCTGAAGTCCTTCCGTGGCTGCCTTGTTTGGCAGCCTACCGCGTGTGGGCCGCGGTCAGATCAAGCCCCGCGAGCAGATCTGTTTCCCAGCCACGCTCGTCGCGATCCCCCGCCGAACCTGCGACTAGAACATAGTGCTCTTCGCCCACGATTGGCAGCGCCATGTTGTTCGAAAGGGCACAGGCCCGTCCGGTCGGGCCGACCACCACTTGCGTAAAGTGCGCGGCAAGCGCCGCCGTTTTCGCGGCGCGAGCCTCGGGGTCGGTCTCGACGACGGCGTCGATCTTGTCGTCGGAGTATCCGAAGTCGAATTCCTCGCGTGGCGGTTTGACCCACTCGGGCAGCAGATCGTCTCGATCAAGCGCGTTCCAGCCTGCCTCGAATGCGCTTTCGGCGAGCACCGTCCAATAGAACTTCGGCACCTGCCACGGCTCGCCCGGGTAGTCGTCGCCGGCCGCCGCAGCAACCGCGGCCGTGGTGACTTCGTGGGCGTGGATGTGGTCGGGGTGGCCGTATCCGCCGTTGGGGTCATAGGTCACGACTACGTGGGGGCGCAGCTGGCGAATGATGGCGACCAGCGCCCCGACGGCCTCGCGGTCGTCGGCGTCGACGAACCGCTGCCGACGCCGCTTCGCGGTGCCGACCATGCCCGAGTCACGCCAGCGGCCGGCGCCGCCGAGATAGATAGGTGCGCCGACGCCCAATACCTGTAAGGCCGCGGTGAGCTCGCCAATTCGGTAGCCGCCCAGTTGGTCCGCGCGATCGACGGCGAGTTCGGCCCAGCGGTCCCCGATGACCTCGCCCTCTTCGCCGAGCGTGCAGGTGACGACCCAGACCTGTGCTCCGCGGGCGGTGTAGTGGGCAATGGTGGCGCCGTTGCTGAGGCTCTCGTCGTCGGGATGCGCATGGACGAACAGCAGCCGGGGCGTCTCAGGCATGGACGCACCCTACCGTGGGCGCAGCAAATAGGAACGGCGATGGCTACTATCGTGAAATGGCGCACGTCACCCAAACCGCACCGAAGTTCAGCCGCAGCCGCCGGCGAGGCGAGGTGCTCGAACGTGCGCTCTACGAAGCCACGTTGGCCGAACTCTCGCAAGTCGGATACGGCAGGCTGACGATGGAAGGAATCGCGGCGCGCGCCCATACCGGCAAAGCGGCGCTGTACCGGCGCTGGGCCAGCAAGCATGACCTGGTGCATGCCGCGCTGGTTTTCGCGTTGCCGCCGGTGCCCGAGCCGCGCTCGGGCCGGTCGGCCAGGGATGCCCTGCTGACGTTGTTCATCGCGCACCGCGACGTGTTAGCCGGCAAGACTGCCTTTCCCGGCCTGGACACCATCCATCAGCTGCTGCACGAACCCGAAATGCGCATCATCTTCGCCGACGCCGTGGTGGGCCCGCGGCTGAAGATCACCGAATCGATCCTGGAAGCCGCCGTCGAGGCCGGCGATATCGACCCGGCCACCATCACCCCGCTGACCGCGCGCATCGGACCGGCGTTGATCAACCACCACTTCCTGCTCACCGGGGAACCGCCGAACCGGCGGGAGCTGGCGCTGGTCGTGGACACCGTGATCCCGCCCCGAGCAGCCGAACCGTCCGCGCAAGCGGAGTAAATACTCCGGCTAAGTCTGCTTAAGGCCCGGTTTTCAGCCATTCCCCAGCGTCGCCCACGATGCCGACCGGTACCGCGCCGGACAGGCTGACATTCTGCACGCTGGGGCCGGCCCCGACGATCGTGGTGTCCTGCAAGATCGGCAGCACGGTCGACATGTTCCACAGTCGCGGTTCGACCGCGGTGATGACGTCGTTGATGTTCTTGGTGCCGTTCAGCGCGGCATCGATGTTCGACTGGATGCTGCGATCGCACATTCCGGTCAGGTTCGACGGGGCTTGCACCAGCGCGCCGGGCTCAGGCGGGTGCGACG
>Ga0182030_10013779_pt1 | contig 16049 bp, 16 predicted proteins | sample 812S3MmetaG_FD_121299 | JGI IMG/M metagenome (GOLD analysis project Ga0182030, IMG submission 121299) | Permafrost microbial communities from Stordalen Mire, Sweden - 812S3M metaG (Illumina Assembly) | ecosystem: Environmental > Terrestrial > Soil > Wetlands > Permafrost | place: Sweden...
GCCGTTTCCAGTCCGGGCGACTGGCCGGCGCCGCGGCAGATGGACCAGCTCAAGCTGCAGCTGGAAATGCTGCACCGCTGGGCCATGAGCCAGCAAAAAGCGCCCAAAATGCGGCGCGGCGGCGCGCGCGTGGCCGCTTCCTGAAGCGCCGCATCGGATCGATCGAGGTAGCCATGGATTTTTCACTGACCGACGAACAGCGCATGATCATCAAGACCACGCGCGACTTCGTGCGCAACGAGCTTGTCCCCCATGAACAGGAGATCGAGCGCAGCGGCGTACTGAGCAAAGAGCTGTACCAGCAATTGCGAGCCAAGGCGATTGAGGCCGGCCTGTACGCCGCCAACATGCCGGTGGAAGTCGGCGGCGCCGGGCTCGATACCGTTACCTGGGTCCTCTACGAGAAGGAATTAGGTTGGACCGGCTACGCATTGCACTACGGGTGCGTGGGCCGGCCCTCGAATATCCTGCTGGCCTGTCAGGGCGAACAGCGCGAGCGCTATCTGCTGCCTGCTGTCCGGGGTGAACGGGTCGAGTGCCTCGCGATGACTGAGCCCGCGGCAGGCTCTGATCTGCGCGGCATGCGCGCTACTGCTGTAGCCGACGGGTCGGATTTCATCATCAATGGAACCAAGCACTTTATCAGCCACGCCGATCACGCCGACTTTGTGATCCTCTTTGCCGCGACCGGTGAAGAGTCCTCGGCCCGCGGCAAGCGCAAGCAGATCACCGCGTTTCTGATCGACATGGGCCACAAGGGTTTCACCGTGCGTCCGGGCTACCAGAACGTCTCACACCGCGGCTACACCAACAGCATCCTGGAATTCAACGACTGCCGCGTTCCGGCCTCGGCGGTGCTCGGTGAAGTGCATAAGGGGTTCGAAGTCGCTAATGCCTGGCTGGGTGCGACGCGTCTGCAGGTGGCCGCCACCTGCCTTGGGCGTGCCGAGCGTGCGCTCGAGCTGGCAACGCAGTGGTCGGTGGAGCGCGTTCAGTTCGGGCGGCCGATCGGCAAGTTCCAGGGCGTGAGCTTCAAATTGGCCGATATGGCGATGGAGCTGCGCGCTGCCGAGCTGCTGGTGCTCGAAGGCGCGTGGAAGCAGGATCAGGGCACGGCGACCGATATGGACATGGCAATCGCCAAGCTCAAGGCGACCGAAATGCTGGCGATGGTGGCTGATGAGGCGCTGCAGATTCACGGCGGCATGGGCCTGATGAGCGATCTGCCGCTCGAGCGCATCTGGCGCGATGCGCGCATTGAGCGGATCTGGGAAGGCACCAGCGAGATCCAGCGGCACATCATTTCGCGCTCGCTGCTGCGGCCACACGGCGGCTGAAGCGGCGCACGGCGATCCCGCGCGCCGCCTACGGGTCTTTTCGAACCACAAGTACGCCCGGGCGCAATGACCCCCAGGTGAGCAGCATCAGCAGGAAAGCTTCGATGCGCGAACCATAACGTTGGATGTCGCTGCACCCCAGCCGCGCAAAGGCGGCAGCATATTGGTCGATGTGGCGAATGTCATCGATTAGCGCGACGCCGCCTTTCTTGAGTACCCGCACGATTTCATGCAGCGCCTGCAGCCGGTCATCGGCCTGATACAGATTATGGATTGCCGCGCGCGAGACCACGACATCAAAGGACTCGGGCGCAAATGGCATCCGGCGCATGTTGGCGGACTCGACCTTGACCCGCTCGCTGACCCCCTCGCGCCTGGCATTGTCCAGGGTTGCCTGCCGACGATTGCCGGAGAGATCCTCGGCCTGCCAGATGTCGATACCGGTGGCCATGCCAGTACTGAGCCTGCGCGCCGCGCCGATCAACAACAGGCCGCGGCCACAGCCGACGTCGAGCACCTGCTCATCGCCGCGCCACGTGATGCGATTGAGTAAGCACTCGCTGCTGCGAAGCTTGCCCACTTTGCTGTCCCACAGCATCCACGCCGCCATCGCCAGGCACAGGGCCCCGAGGACCAATCCCGTACCTTTCAGTTCCAGGGTCACGCTCTGCCCGGGGATTGGCAACGGGATGCTGCCAGACCAAACGCCGATAGCCGCGGTCGACCACACAAGCAGCCCGGCACCGGCGGCCAGCAGCAGGTTGCGCACCACGCCGGGGGCGTCTATGCCGTAGTCAGCTCGCTCGGGCGCACTCATGGATTCATCCTCGATCCGCAGGCTCGATCTGGTGCGATCGCCTGAGATGCAGTCAGTTCAGTTCCGATCAAGCTTACCGATACCCAGGCGGCTCGTCACGACGTCTCAAAGTGTTCGGCGCAATCTACCCGACAGCGCACGAGCGCGGGCGCCGTTGCTCGCTCGCCGCTGCTGCCTGTTGCCAGCGACGGTACGATCCGCGAACATGATCGCAGGCGTCGCGGGAGCACAGTCATGACACGCAGGTTTGTTGATCTCTCGATCTGTCTTGAAAACGAGGTCGTGGTTGATCCGCCCTTCATGCGACTCCGCGATCGCCTATGAAACACATCGCGAGAACATGCCTGAAGCGAGCCATTTCTTCCCGGGCGTAGGCGGCAAGCAAGGGCTGTCATCTCGAGAAGTTGCCTACCCTTGAAATCTTGCCCACCGATGGCTGGAAGGTGGCGCATCCCCCCAAGGCGAAGGGGTGTTCAGCAGGCTGGACGCGTGCGGTCGCAATTCTGGAGTATTGATCAACCCGGCGTACGCGCATCGCCAAGACAGAGAGCCCAATCATGCCTGACATTGAAGATCGTATCCGCACCCTGGGGCTGACACTTCCGCCACCCACGCGGCCACCGGCAGGCGTGGCATTACCGTTTCAGTTTGTGCGTGTCCTCGGTCGCCGCGCACTAATTTCGGGACACGGGCCCCAGAATCCAGATGGATCCTTTGCACAGCCCCTGGGCAAGCTTGGGCGCGAACTGACCGTCGATCAAGGCTATCGCGCCGCGCGCCTGACGGCACTGTCCATCCTTGGCAGCCTCAAGCGCGCGCTCGGTGATCTGGATCGCATCGGCGCCTGGAGCCGAGTCTTCGGCATGGTGAACTCGGCGCCAGGCTTTAATCAGCAGCCGACTGTAATTAACGGCTTTTCTGATCTGATTCTGGAAGTGTTTGGGCCGGCCGTCGGTGCGCATAGTCGCAGCGCCGTCGGTATGGCCGAACTGCCATTCAATCTGCCCGTGGAGATTGAGGCCGAGGTCGAACTGCTGCCCGCCAAGTAAGCCAATCTTGAAGCGACCGCGGCCCCGCTAAATCTTGAGAATGAGCTTGCCCATGTGGCCACCGCTCTCCATGTAGGCATGCGCCGCAGGTGCCTCCTCAAAGCCAAATACCCGGTCGATCACCGGCCGTATGGTCCCATCGGCAAGCAGCGGCCAGACGCGGCTCAGCAACTGGCCCTTGATCTGATCTTTAAACGAGACTGGCCGCGGCCGCAGCATGGAGCCTGTGATGTGAGCGCGCTTGACCATCACTTGACGCAGATCGAGCGTGGCCGAGGTGCTGCGTTGCGTGGCGATGATCACAATTCGCCCATCGCTGGCCAGCGCCTGCACGTCACGCTCCACGTAGTCGCCACCGACCATGTCGAGGATCACATCGACTCCGCGTCCTTCAGTGAGTTCCTGAAGCACTGCGACGAAGTCCTCGTCACGATAGTTAATGCCGCGGGTTGCGCCCAGTGTTTCGCAGAAGTGACACTTATCGACCGAGCCGGCAGTGGCATAGACCGTGTGGCCCAGTGCCCGGGTCAGCTGGATCGCGGCCACACCTATGCCGCTGGAGCCGCCATGCACCAGCAGCGTCTCTCCGGGGGCGAGTCGCCCGAAGCCATACACATTGCTCCACACCGTGAAGTAAGCCTCCGGAAGGGAGGCCGCCTCGAGCAACGTCAATTGACCGGGGATTGGCAGCGTCTGCGCCACCGGTGCAACGCAGTACTCGGCATAGCCGCCGCCCGCGAGCAGCGCGCACACCGGCGCTGCGAGCGCGAACTCGGCAACACCGGCGCCGACGGCAGCCACGGTACCCGCCACTTCGAGACCCGGCCACGCCGGTGCGCCTGGCGGTGAAGGATAGGCACCACCACGTTGCAGCGTGTCAGCGCGATTGATGCCAATTGCCGCCACGCGGATCAGCACTTCACCAGCGCCGGGTATTGGGCACGGCGCTTCCCCGATCTGGAGCGCTTCTGGGCCGCCGGGCGTCGGCGCCTCGATGATCCGCATACTGGTGGGTAACGATGGCATTAGAGATCGCTCTTGAGAAGTGGAGGAGGTTTAAAAATCAGGCACTTGGCGTACCTGAGGTGCTAAAGCACAGCGAAGTGCACGCGCATCTTGTCACAGCGCATGCGGTTTGGTCACCTCGGCCACGATCCGAATGAAACTGGGTGCACCCTTCACAAACCGCGCCACAGATTGCCGATGGGCGGCTCGCGGCGCGATATTGGCGGAGACAATGAACACGGTTTATCCACCGCCGGTCTAAGGATTCAATGATTGAATCGCGCTGCTGACGCACCCACCGTCGAACACTGGCGTACTTTTCGCAAATTGCCTATTACGCGGCTCCTAAGCATCGATGCGGGGCGTACTTCGGCACTCGAATCCAAGCCGCCGCCTGCATAACGATGCATGGCACGCGTTCAAGAGCTTGGGAGCGGTAGCGAAATCTCGTGGTCGGCGAAGTAGCTATTCAGAATGAGCGGATCTTGCTTCTCAGCAGCAAGCGCCACGTACATGTCGGGCCGCATCAGGTACATCGCATCTTTTGCCAGCCCCGCTTTCTCGTAGGCGTCGTGCCACGAGAAAGCGTGCAGAGTAATCATGTTGCACTGACTCCAATTCTCGAGTACCGCGCTGGGTGCGCCGTAGACGTGGAGTTGCCAGCCGATGGTCCGCAGTGGTTCGAAATTGTCAGCAATCGGTGTCGGCGCCCATGGCAGGCGGTCGCCGCCTTTGACTGCGCCGGCACTGCCCTCGCTGATCGGACTGTCGCGGTAGCTGATCGCCATCTGGGACACCGCACTGAACATGTATTCTCGCGCCGCCTCAAATCTAAAGAGCGTGGGTGCAACAATCGGCACGATACGGGTACGGATGAAGTCCGCCGCGTGTCCCTGTGCGGTCGCTAAAGTAAACGCCTTGTCGGTGGTCGCAACCAGCTTGCGGGCAAATGCGCGCCGCTCGATCTCATAGGTATCGAGAAGTGCGTCAGAGGCTTGAGCGGCCAGTGCGCTCTTGAGTTTCCACGCTAGATTGATCGCATCCCCAATGCCGGTGTTCATACCCTGACCGCCGGCGGGGCTGTGAATATGAGCGGCGTCGCCCAGCAGGAAAACCCGGCCCTTGCGAAAGTGCTCGGCGACGCGGTGGTGTACGTGATAGGTCGAGAACCAGTTGACCTTTACCACGGCCACTTTCATATGCTCGCGGGCGCGGTCACTGACATCTTCAAAGCTCAGAGTCTCTGCGTGCGTCGCGCGCTCGCCCCGAACCGTCCCGACCAACCGCGCCCGGCCTTGGTCTTTCAACGGAAATACCGCCAGAAAATCGGCTTCATCAAGATCAATGTGCAGTTCGCCATCCATCGCGGGCCCGGCGGCTTCAACATCAGCCACGTAGAAAAGCTGATCATAGGAGCCACCTGAGAATCCCAGTCCCGTCTGGCGTCGCACGGCCGAATGCGCGCCGTCGCAGCCGGCCAGGAACTTGGCAGTACAGATTGCCGATTCACCGTGTGGGCCGCGCTCAGTGGCGGTAATGCCCGCGGCGCCCTCACTGAAACTTACAAGTTCGGTGTGGCGTTCCACCGCGACGCCCAGCTGTCTGAGGCGCTCTTCCAACAGGCGTTCATGCTGATCCTGCGGGTAGATCAGAGGGCCATAGGGCGTCAAGCCCTCGGCGATCGTTGCGAACGAAACGCGCGTCGCGCTCTTGCCTTTCACCCACAGGTTAACCGCCGGGACTTGGTGCCCCTGCCGCAGGACTTCTTCGGTCAGATCGAGCTGGCGGTACAGTTCCAATGTGCGCGCCTGGACGGCGAGCGCGCGTGAGGTGGTGCCCGGGCCTGTGGCTTTGTCGATGACGCGAACACTGGCGCCCTGCTGAGTGAGCCAGAGCGCCAGCACCAGTCCAGTGGGGCCTGCGCCGACAATTAAGACATCGATATTATTCACAGGCACTTTCCTTTGCGCTTCGCCTGCAGGCGCACGCCGCAACCGCGCGCTGCGGCCAGCTAGCCTACGGCAAACAGCTGACCCATGCGTGCTCGCCGCAGCAAATCGGGCCTAGAATTGCACGCCACCGTTGGATGACTCACGTTTATCCGGAGGCCGACAGCGATTGGGAAGGAATGGAACTGGATCTGGCAGCCGCAGACCCCGACCGCCTCCGTTAGCGATCACTATCGACCGCCGCATCGAAGCAGTGGCAGCGCCCAGCCGCTGCCGAGAATAATTGCCGCGCGCCGCTGCCTACCGACCGGTCCATTTCGGCGGACGTTTCTCGCTGAAGGCCCGGGCGCCTTCCTTCAGGTCCTCAGAACGGATTACGCGTTGCACGGCATCGAGTGCATCGTGCAACTCAAACGCCTGATTCTCCGGCACCATTTCGCTGTGCCGCAGCAGCTGCTTGATTGCCGGGAACAGCAGCGGGGGCCCGTCGGCCAGGTGCCTGGCAATCTCCCGCGCCTTGATGAGGGCTGTACCGCGCGGCACGACATGATTGGCCAGACCCCAATGCTTGGCTTCGGCGGCATCCATCCAGCGGCCAGTCATCAGAAACTCAACCGCGATGTGGTAGGGAATACGACGGCGCAGCTTGATGACACCCGCATCAGGCAGGATCGCCACCTTGATCTCGGGCAGCGAGAACTGCGCGTGCTCTTCCATCACGATGATATCGGTGCCGAGCACGATCTCAAACCCACCGCCACAGGCGATACCGTTGACCGCCGCGATAATCGGCTTGTCGAGATTTCGCGGGTAGTTCAGGCCGGCGAATCCGCCGACGCCCCAGTCGGAGTCGGAGGCTTCGCCGCCGGCGGCGGCCTTCAGATCCCAGCCTGCGGAAAAGAACTTTTCACCGGCACCGGTGATGATGGCGACCCGAAGCGCTGCATCATTACGAAACTCAGTAATCACTTCATTAAGCCGCCGGCTGGTGGCCAGGTCGATGGCATTGGCCTTGGGCCGATCAAGCACGATCTCGAGGACCCCTTCGTCGCGAGTAAGTTTGACGGACGCTGACATTTAGTTTTCTCCTGCAAGTCGGATCAAGGCATCTACGGCCACGGCGCCGCGCCCCACCGGGCGCACGATCACCGGGTTCACATCCAGCTCTACCAGCGAGTCCAAATTGGCGCGCGCGTAGCGCGTCACGGCCAGGATCAGCTCGGTAAGTGCCGCCACATCCGCCGGGGGCCGTCCGCGGAATCCCTGCAGCAGGGGCGCGCACTTGAGCTGCGCAAGCGCTGCGCCTATCGACGCTTCAGTGTACGGGGGAAGCACAGTCAGGCTGTCCTTGAGCAGTTCGGTGAGTACCCCGCCGGCACCCAGCACCAGCGTCAGGCCAAACTGCGCATCGATAACGACGCCGACCAGCACTTCCATGACGCCATCATCGATCATCTGCTCCACGAGCACCGTACCCGACAATGCCGCCAGGCGCGCCGCTGCAGCCGTGGCCTGAGCCGGGTCGCGTACATTCAGTACGACGCCGCCAGCATCGCTCTTGTGCGCCAGCTGTTCACTCACCGCCTTGAGTACCACCGGAAAACCAATAGCCTGCGCGGTATCGGCGACCGCGGCCACGGGTACCGTGCGCGAGCTGGGGACGCGCACCCCAAAGGCGGCCAAGGCCGCCTTGCCCTGCGGCTCGGTGAGCGTGCGTACCGCCGCTTTGTCGGCCGGACGCGGGATCTCAAGGGTCACGCCCGCACCGTGGTGCCAGCACTCACCGGCCGCACCGGCAAGGCTCAACGCCTCGAGCGCTTCGCGCTGGCCCTGCAGCGGCACCACTCCGGCCTCAAGACACAGCCTGCGGGTCCCAGGGGAAATGGTTTCGGGAAGCGAGGCGATCAGCGCGGCACGTGTGGGTGTACCTTGCGCCGCGCCGATGAATTCTTCGATCGCGCCCATGAAGGCCGAGACATCCGCCTTCTGCTCCGGTGGATTATCGAGCATGAAGCCCACCGCATCGTAGCCGGCGTGCAGCACCGAGCTGAACATGGCACGCATGGCTGGGCGGTCAAACCAAATGTAGGTGTGGAAGTCGAATGGGTTGGCGATCGTGACGCGCTCGCCCACGATACCGGCCAGTTCCTGCGCGGTTTGCAGCGGCACCGGCGGGAAGTTCAGCTCCAGCGGCTGCGCCAGATCGGCTGTCATCGCCATATCGCCGCCGGAGGCGCCCATAATCAGCACGCGTCGGCCCATAAGCGGTCCGCCGCAGTGCATGAGCTTGAGCGTTTCGCACAGCGTGCTCAAGGTCTCGCAGCGGGCGATACCCGCCTGGCGGCAGAAGGCTTCGAATACCGAGTCCGCCCCGGCGAGCGCGCCGGTGTGGCTCTGCGCGGTGCGCGCTGCCGCCGCAGTCCGCCCGGTCTTGATCAGCGCGATCGGCTTGCCCGCCGCACGGGCGCGCCCTGCGGCACGGGCAAAGCGCTGCGGATTTTTGATGCCCTCGACATAGATGCCGAAGGCACTGACCCGATCCTCGTCCACCAGCATCTCGACCAGATCCTCGACCGCGAGGCGAGTCTGGTTGCCCACCGTGAACAGATAACCGATCGGCAGCGAACGATCGTTGAACATCAGCGTCAGGGCAATCGTGCCGCTCTGACAAATCAGCGCGACACCGCGCTCGGGGCTTTCGCCCACCACCTGATCGGGCCATAGCGCTACCCGGTCGAAGAAATTGACGAAACCGTAACAATTGGGTCCGATGAAGGGCACTTGGCCGGTCCGGGCCTCCAGCTCGGCCGTCAGTGCCGCACCGGCGGCAGTACCGGTCTCGGAAAAACCCGAAGCGAAACACACGAAGCCGCCGACGCCACGAGCGCTCAAGGCCGCGGCGCTGCTGACTGCTTCGCCATTGGGCGCGGCAATGAAGGCTGCATCCGGTGCCGCGGGCAGCTCGGCGACGCTGCGGTAGTAGCGTGTGCTGGCGGTGTCCGGCCGGTGCGGGTGCACGCGCCACACTTCCCCTTGATAACCGATGGCGCGGCTACCGGCAGCGACCGGATCGCACCAAGTACCGCCGATCAGGGCGATGCTGCGCGGCCTGAGCAGCCGCTCGAGCCGTGGATCCATGTCAGGGACGGCTCCGCAGTTCGATCGCGCGCGATCCGGGTCCAGCCGCTGGCAGCGCCAAACTCTCGATCCGCAACTGCTCGATGGCCGCGGCGATCTCGGCCGGAAAAGCCACGGCCCGCGGTGCGGGGTGCTGGTTCACATGCAACAGCATGAACTCGGATGTGGCCACCGCTTCTGGCGTACGCGCGGTGTACATCTCGAGGGCGGCGTGGATGCGCTTGCGGTCGGCGGCCAGGATGCGCACTTGTACACTGAGCGCATCGCTCTGCTTCACTTCGTGGAGGAAGTGCAGATGCATCTCCAGCGTATAGAGCGTGCAGCCAGTGCGTTTTCGATAGGCTTCATCGAGGCCGAGGCGATCCATCAGTGCATCCACGGCGCTGCTGAAGATGACCGTGTAATAGCCATCGCGCAGATGACCGTTGTAGTCAATCCACTGCGCCGAGACCGCAGTGTCATAGATTTTCACGCCTGCCATGGCTGCAGCGTACCGTGAAAACCCCGGCTTAGCGCAGCTTCAGGCGTTCACGGGTTTCGGCCGGGGACAGTACCCTGGCACCCATGGCCTCGATGATCGTACGGGCGCGCGTGACCAGCTGGGCGTTGCTTGCGTACACGCCGCGGCTCAAGTACAGATTATCCTCAAGGCCGACGCGCACGTTGCCGCCGAGCAGAATCGACTGTGCCACCCACGGCATCTGCATGCGACTGATTGCGAACGAAGTCCAGATGGCATCGGCCGGCAGCGTATTGACCATTGCCAGCAGGTGACCGGTATCGGCCGGCACGCCCCAGGGGATGCCACAGCACAGCTGGATCAGCGCCGGGGCATCGATCAGCCCTTCCTTGATCAGCTGGCGCACGAACCAGAGATTGCCGGTATCGAATATTTCCAGCTCCGGCTTCACACCCAGCTCCCGCAGGATGGCTGTGCCCTTGCGCAGGTAGTTGGGCGTTGAGACGTAGGCGCGATTGGCGTCGCCGAAATTCAGGCTCCCGCAATCGAGGGTAGCGATCTCGGGCCGGAACTTGCCCTCGTGGCACAGTTCGATCACATGGCGCATGCGCTCTTCCTGGCTCACGAAGTCGGTGCCAGGAGCCGGCGTGTCGGCCATGCCATGGTCGCCAACGTAGATGTACCCGCCCATGCCGCAGGTCACATTGACGATCACATCCACACCACTGGCGCGTATGTGTTCAATCACGGAGCGGTAATGCTTGGTGGCCATACTGAAGGCGCCGGTCTCCGGATCGCGCACGTGGATGTGCACGATGGCGGCGCCGGCCGTGGCCGCTTCGACTGCCGTGGCGGCGATCTGCTCCGGTGTTACGGCGCAATGGGGGCTCTTGGTGACCTTGGTGTCATCGCCGGTCACAGCGCAAGTGATAATGACGTCGGAATTCATGACATAAGCCCCCTGATAAAATGTCCCTATCCGTGAGATTTCCGGCACTCGGCGCTCGCTCCGGTACCGGGCACTTCAAAGCCCTGCCGGCATTCCGAACGGCCGTAACTCCATAATCATTATATTATATCGCACATAATAATTAAGCTACCGCAGCCTGCGACTAAAGGCTTCTGCGGCCGAAGCTCGACGCTGCGCGCAAGGCTCGCTATGGTAATCGGATAGATGATTCCACCGCGTCTGCGCCAGGCCTTTGAGAGCACCACCTACCGGATTCGATCGCCGGCCGGAGCCTTTGTGCTCAAAGTGGGGCACCGCTCGATGGCGCTGGCACTGTTGCCGCGGCACCTGACCCAGGTTGGCAGCGTGCTGGTCACTGCCTGGAACCCCGCCGGCCGGCGCCGCAGCCTGGCCGCCAACCGCGCGGCCGAAAAGCGCCTGCGCCAGCGCCTGCGGGCCTGGGGCCTCAAGTGGTGGCCGGCCGTGGCGCAGGATCCCAAAGGGTTGTGGCCCGATGAATGCGGCGTGCTGATCGTGCAGGTCTCGGAGCCGCTGGCCGCAGAGCTCGGGCGGGCGCTCGGGCAGCGGGCGGTTTTGTTCGCCGGCGCCGACTGCGTGCCACGCCTGATCTGGCTCTAGATACGCGAGAGCGGCAGGTAGTGATCGAGCAGCAGCGCCAGGAACAGCCACATCAGGTAGCTGATCGAGTAGCGGAAGACGCGCATCGGCAGATCATCGCGTCGCGTCACCTTGAGCATCACTGAATACCACACGAAGCGCGCATTCAGGGCAGTCGCTGCCAGCAGATAGATCAGGCCGCTCATGTGGGTCAGATATGGCAGCAGCGTGACCAGCACCAGGATCACGGTGTAGAGCATTACGTGCAGGCGCGTGAACTCCACCCCGTGAGTCACCGGCAGCATCGGGACGTCAGCGCGCGCATAGTCGTTACGCCGTGCAATCGCCAGCGCCCAGAAGTGCGGCGGCGTCCACGCGAAGATGATCAGGAACAGCAACAGTGCATGCGGATCGATCGAGTTGGTAACCGCTGCCCACCCGAGGACCGGTGGCGCGGCACCGGCGGCGCCACCAATGACGATGTTCTGCGGCGTCGCGCGCTTGAGCCACGCGGTATAGACGATCGCGTAGCCAATCAGAGAGCCGAAGGTCAGCACCGCAGTCAGCGTATTGACGAACACCACCAGCAGCAGCATCGAGAGGGCACCGAGCAGCACGGCGAAGGCCAGCGCCCGGGTGTGGTCGAGGTGGCCACTGGGCAGCGGCCGCCGCCGGGTTCGGGCCATGCGGGCATCGATTTGCCGGTCCAGTACATGGTTGATGGCGGCCGCGGAGCCTGCCGCCAGGGCAATCCCCAGATTGCCAAAGATCAGCGCCTGGAGCGGTGGCAGACCTGGCGAGGCAAGCAGCGTCCCGACCACGGCTGTCAGCACAATCAGGGCGACTACCTTGGGCTTGGTCAGCTCCAGGTAATCGCGCCAATGATTGCCGGCCAGCGGCTCAGCCTGCGGTTGGCTGTTCATCGGGCTGGCCTCAATGTGCAGTTCAGGGCAACGGTCGCCAGCAGCAATAGCGCTGCCCCGGCGTTATGGGCGGTCGCGAGCCACAGCGGGAAGCCGCGCGTGACCATGGCGAGGCCGATGCACAGCTGCAAGCCTAGCGCACACAGCACCAAGATGGCCGAAGTATGGGCGGCCGGCTGCACGCGTGAACGCAGGCAGGTCACTGCTGCACTGAGCAGCGCCAAGGTCGTGATCAGAGCGCCCAAACGGTGCGTAAAGTGGATGGCGATTCGGGCGGGCAGGTCAAGGACGCCCCCCTGGTAGTTGACGCCCAGGCCATGCCAGAGCACAAAGGCATCCCGGAAGTCGGCGTGCGGCCACCAGGCGTTCTGGCAAGTCGGCAGATCGGGGCAAGCGGTGGCCGCGTAATTGCTGCTGGTCCAGCCACCCAGGGCGATCTGCAGCGCCAGCACCACCAGGCCGATGCCTGCCCACAGTCGGGCCCGCTGGATCACTTCGGCAAACAGCGGCACGACGTTCTTCCAGACGCGGTCCTGGCTGCGCGCCAGGTTCAGGACCAACCACCACAACGCCGCGAGCGTGGCCATGCCCAGCAACAGATGCAGGGTGACGATCAGGGGGTTGAGCCGCCAGGTCACGGTCAGCATGCCGAGCAGGCCCTGGATGACCACCAGCGCCAGCAGACCGATGCCATAGCCAGGCCTCATCGGCGTATCCCGGCGCCACTGTATCCCTAATGAAGCAATTAGCAGGATTATGACGCCGAATGTTCCAACTGCGTAACGGTGGATCATCTCCCGCCACGCCTTGCCGGCCTGTACAACCGTCGTCGCGGCCAGCGCCTGATCGTGTTCTGCCCCTGCGGGCGTCAGGTGCCCATAACATCCCGGCCAGTCGGGGCAACCCAGCCCGGCATCCGAGAGGCGCACGTAAGCGCCCAGCACCACAATCACGAAGCACAATCCGAGCGCGAGGCTCGCGAGCAGGCGGATCCAGAGTGTGCGTGACATGCGTGGGGAAATTCAGCCGATGTGTGAGAGGTCCAGGAGCCGCTGCAGGTCCTGGCGCAGACCCTTGGGGTTGGCCTGCGAATCGTAGCGCATCATCAGATTGCCGAGCGGATCGACGATGAAAATCATCTGGTCCTGGCGCTCCCTCGGAAACAGATCGAGCAGCGGCCCGGCCTGGAGTGTACTGGCATCGAGGCGGATCAGGCCCTCTTGCTCGCGGCTCAGATACTCCGCATCGCAACAGCCCGGGCCGGCCACCAGCACGCGCTGCACCCGCTCGGTGAGTTTGCCGAGCGACAACCAGGTCTGGCGCGCGGTCACCAGGGCGCCCTGGCAGCTCGCCTCGCACGGGCCAACCCCCACGACCACGAGCGACCACTTGCCCTTAAAGGCTTGTCCACCGGCAACTGCATTCACGGGGAGCGCGCGCACCGGCTGGATCAGCTCGCCATGATTGGTGTGCCCGGCCGGGCGCCACCCCGAACCGTAGTAGAGCCAGAAAGCGATGCTCAGCGGAGCAACAAAGGCGATGACCAGCCCGACGAGCGGTGCGCGAAATCCGCGGCGGGGAGGCTTGGGTTGGTTCATGACACAGTCCGTGACTTGAGATTCAGGGCAACAAACAACACCAGCGCCAGTACGGCGAAACCCCACCATTGAATGGCGTAGCCGATGTGCCGGAGCGGCGGGAACTGGGCGCTGGCGCTGACCCAGCGGCGAACAAAACCGTCCGGCTGGCCGGCCCCGAGCAGGATCTGGCGGCTCTCGACCGGCTCTCCCAGTGCAGCCGCCAATTCGCTGGTGATCGGGAAACTGGTGCGTTTGGGCCAGCTGGGTCCGGCCTCGGGCGCGGCGCGCCCCGCGGTGATACCGGTGACCGGCAGCTCATCCACACGTCCGACCAGCTGCCGGTGCTGCCCAGCATCCAGGCCAATATCCGGCACGGTGCGCCGGCTGCCCTCGGGTAGCGGCAGCCAGCCACGGTTGACCAGTACCAGGCGCCCATCGTCGAGCCGAAAGGGGCTCAATATCTGGTAGCCGATTCGTCCCCCATCGGTCATGTTATCCAGCAGGAACTGGCGCGCCGGTTCGTAGTGGCCTTCGAAGCGAACCTGCTGGTAGCGCGGCACCTGAGCCAGCGAGCGGCCGCCCAGATCCGAGATCTGCAGCGCGCCGTTATCAAAGGCCGCCTGTAGCACGCGCTTCTCGGCGGCTCGATGCAGCTGCCAGCGCCCCAGCTGCACGAACAGCAGCACGCCGGCCAGCGTCAACAGGGCCATCCACCAGGAAGCTCGAAGCTCCCGGCTCCGATATCCGATCCGCAACACGTTATGGATGCTCCGACCTCCGGGCATGCCCGGGGGTGCTCATCAGGGGCGCGCATTTTGCAGTCCTGGCGCCCCTGAAGTACAGCATTGGCGTCGGTCGCGGCTACCCGGTCCTGGTCGCGGCGCCGGAACCGATCATGCCCGGCCACGCCGCGGTGAGCTCCGCTACACTGGCAGCCCCGCTAGGCCAATCGCAGGAGCCCTCGTGGAAGGCGTTCGGGTTATTGTCATTCTCGCGTTTCTCGGCATCGTCTGGAGCCTGGGCACGGCGCTCTACCATCTGTCCCGTCCCGGCGGCGACTCCAAGAAAATGGCCCGGGCGCTGACCTTGCGGGTCGGCCTGTCGGTGGCCCTGTTTCTGCTGCTGATGCTCGCCTGGCGTGCCGGCCTGATCGAGCCTCATGGCGTCGGCCGCTGAGGCCGGCAACCGACAGCGCACTGTTGGGCTGACCTGTGCGCTGCTGGGCGCCGTTGGCTTCGCATTCAAGTCGATCCTGGTCAAAGCCGCCTACCGCTACGGCGTCGATGCCGAGACCTTCCTGGCACTGCGCATGCTCTATGCGCTGCCGTGGCTGGTGCTGATGGGTATCGCCGCCGCGCGCCGCGACCCGCGCACGCTGAGCTCTGCCGATCTGATGCGATTCGTGCTGCTCGGCCTGAGCGGCTACTACGCCTCGAGTTATCTGGATTTCCTCGGACTCAAGTACATCGCCGCCTCGCTCGAGCGCGTGATTCTCTTCATCTATCCGACGCTGGTTGTGCTGTTCGCAGCATTTCAGCGGCGCCGGGTGCCAAGCGCGCGGCTGCTGGCCGCGCTGGCGCTGTGCTACGGTGGTGTGGCGCTCGCGCTCATCGAGAATCTAAGATTCGGTGGCGAGCACCTGCTCCTGGGCAGCGCGCTCGTGTTCGCCAGTGCCCTGTGCTACGCGGCCTATCTGCTCGGCAGTGGCAGCGTGCTCGCTCGCCTCGGGGCGACACGCGTCACCGCCTGGGCTACCGGCTGCGCCTGCGTGCTGGCGCTGCTGCAGATGCTGCTGCTGCGCGGCGTGGCTGCCCTGATCGCGCCGGTGTGGCAGGTGCAGCTGCTGGCGGTTGCCCTCAGCATCTTCGCCACGGTACTGCCGATCTGGCTTACTGCCGAGGCGATCCGGCGTCTGGGCGCCGGCCCGACCGCTGTCATCGGCTCGCTCGGACCGATCATCACAGTCGCGCTGGCGATGCTGTTTCTTGGCGAAACCATCGGCCTCCTGCAGCTCATCGGTGCGGTCGCGGTGATCGCAGGCGTGCGTCTGGTCAGCGCCGGCGCCAGCTGAGACGCTGGCCGGCGCCGTGAATTTAAGCTTTTGGAATTCGCGGCTTCCGTCACCCGTAAGCGGTCCATCCGCTGACGGGTGACTGCGTCGATTCGCGGTTCAATCTGGCGCACCGGTACGGAGTAACCCGTTCCTGAACTCGCCAGTCCCCGC
>Ga0182030_10013781_pt1 | contig 16048 bp, 15 predicted proteins | sample 812S3MmetaG_FD_121299 | JGI IMG/M metagenome (GOLD analysis project Ga0182030, IMG submission 121299) | Permafrost microbial communities from Stordalen Mire, Sweden - 812S3M metaG (Illumina Assembly) | ecosystem: Environmental > Terrestrial > Soil > Wetlands > Permafrost | place: Sweden...
GATCCAGGCGTCGTCCCATTGTCCCATTGCGAGACCGCGGGCGCGGCCCGCCGGCAACGGCGTCTCCCAGCCGGCCTTTTGCGCCGCGAGTTCGAGCACGTTGCGCGCGCGGCCCGGCGGCAAATTCGCGAGCCGGAATGCAAGCGGGTCTTTTCCCGCCGCGTGGGCGAGTTCGTCGACGAACGATTCGGTTGCGAAGGTATTGGCGTTTGCGTACGGCGCGCGCCAGTGACCGACCGGGATCGACCCGTCGAGCATGTGGTAGTCGACGAGCACGTTCGGAATCGTGTACGCGAAATTTCCCGAACCCGCCAGAACTTGCGGATCGACGCCGGCCTTCACCTGACTTGGTGACGTTCGCGCATTGATCGACGAGCACGCAAGCGTGTGACGGTAAGCGGCGATCGTTCCGTCGCTGGCCAACGTGCCGGCGAGTGCGTGTGTCGTGCCGGGACGGTACGGATCGTTACGGATGTCGTCCTCGCGCGTCCACACGACCTTGACCGGTGCGCCGATCGCCTTGGAAACCTCGACCGCGTCGGTGACGAAGTCGATCTCACCGCGACGGCCGAAGCCGCCCCCGCACAGGGTCGGGTTGACGGTGACCGCCGCGAGCGGCAGCCCAGCGATCCGCGCCGCTTCAGATTGCGTCTTCGTCGGCGACTGCGTCGACAACCAGAGCGTCGCGTGATCGGCGCGCACGTCGGCGGTGGCGTTCATCGGCTCCATCGTGGCGTGCGCGAGATACGGCGTCTCATAGTTCGCGCTCACGACGGTCCCGGCCGCAAGCGTCGCCGCAGTATCGCCGGTGCTTTTCAGCACGGCACCGCGCGTCTGCACGAGCGCACGCGCACCACCGTAGAGGGAGGCGGTCGAAAGATTCGCATTCGGGCCCGGCGCGTACGTCACGGTAAGCGCCTTGCGGCCTTGAAAAGCGGACCATGTGTTGTCGGCGACAACCGCAACGCCCGACGTGATTTGCACGACCTTGCGGACGCCGGGAACCTTCATCGCACCGCTAGCGTCGAACGACGCGACGCGGCCGCCGATCTCGCGCGGCTTCTCCACCGACGCATACCGCATGCCCGGAATCTTCACGTCGATGCCGTACACCGCCCGGCCGTTCGTCTTCTGCGGAACGTCGAGCCGGCTCTGGCGCGTCCCGATCAGGCGGAAACGATCGGCCGGCTTGAGCGCAACCTTCGCCGGAACCGGCAACGCAGCCGCAAGTTCCAACAGGTCGGCGTACTTCGCGGTTTGACCGGCGGGCCCGGCGACGACGCCGTACGCCGTCGTGCAGTTCTGCGCGTCGACGTTCCACTTTTGCGCGGCGGCCGCAACGAGCATCGCGCGCGCCGTCGCGCCGGCTTGCCGCATCGACGGTCCCATGCTCTTCGTGCTCCGGCTGCCGCCGGTCGCCATCGCGTGCTGGTTCGGGTCGTAGTAGCGTGGTTCGGCCGGCGCCAATTCGAAGCGCATCCGGTCGAGCGGCAGATCGAGCTCTTCGGCGACGAGCATCGCGAAGGTCGTCGCAATTCCTTGACCGAGCTCGGCGTCGTTGACCATCACGGTCGCCGTACCGTCGGCGTGCATCTTCACCCAAGCGACGGGTGAGAAATCGTGCGCGGCCGCAGCGACGGCCGTCGTGGGACGCAGTTCGATCCCAAGCGTCAGACCGGCGCCGCCGACGGCGACGATCCGCAGGAAATCGGTACGGGCGATCTTCGGTCGAATCATGGGCCAAAACTTCGGCCTGCGACTTTAGTCACCTCGCGGGTGTGCGCCTCAGGGCGTAGAAAACGGGCCAAATGAGCGAACTTCCGCGACTGAATTCCATCATTGCCGCCCTCGAGGCCGGCAAGACCGCCTTCACCACGTTTACCGGTGCCGATCGCGAATCCGCGATCGCACTAGCTACGGCAAACTACGACGGTATCGTCTTCGAGATGGAACACAATCCGTGGGACATCGCCGCCCTGCGCGATAGCATGCAGTACTTGATCGATCGCGGGCAGGTCGCGCGTTCGGGTTCCGTTGCGGCGAAAGTGACGCCGCTGGTACGCATTCCGCCCAACGGCGCAGAGAAAGCGCAATTCCACGCGAAACAGGCGCTCGATCTCGGTGCGTACGGCATCATCTGGCCGCACATTTCGACCGTCGAAGAAGCCTATAACGCCGTCGCAGCATGCCGCTATCCGCGGCTTTCCGGGAAGCCGCTCTACGAACCGCAAGGCATTCGCGGCGATGGACCGACGCGGGCGGTTCGTTACTGGGGCGTCACGCAAGCGGAATACTACGAACGCGCCGACGTGTGGCCGCTCAATCCCAAAGGCGAAATCTTCGTCATCTTGATGATGGAAGACACGCGCGGCATCGAAGCGCTGCCGAACATCCTCAAGAACGTGCCCGGCATCGGCGCGATTCTCATCGGCGAGGGCGATCTCTCACAAGAACTCGGCTATCCGCGCCAGTACGAACACCCGCTCGTCGTGGAATGGATGAAGCGCATCGTGACCACGTGCAAAGAACACAATATTCCCGTGGGTCACCCGCACGTCGACACGAAGAACGTCGAGCGCATCGTGAGCGAAGGCTATCGCTTCCTAATGGCTAGCCCGACGCGCAGCTACGCGGCGCTCGATACGGGGCGCAAACTCACCGGACGCTAGCGGCTCCTGCGATTCACTGTAGTTGATGCGCCAGCGCTTCGATCGCATTGCGAAATGGTATTGGGTCGATCGCGAACTGTTTCTCGGTTACGCCGAGCTTACCAAGGTGCGTCCCCAAATTACCGCGTAGCGGCTCGTATGAGCCGCGGACGATTCGGCCGCCGTTGCGCGACATGCCGAGATCGATCGCCGAGCAAAACACGGTGCCGACGAGATCGGCACGCACGTGGCAGAGGAGCGTGAGCCGTACGAGGCCTTCACATTCGATGAACACCGGGGTTTCGGACGGCTTGGCCGCGATCGGAAGGCGGATGGCTTCCCCGATGGCCTTATCCCGCAACCCGATGAGCGCGGCAATCAGGGCACCGGCAACCCGTTCCGAAAAGATGAATCGCGCCTGGAACTCGCGTTCGTAAGCATCTTGTCGTCCATCACCGCGGCCGCGCTTTTCGTCTTTTTTGCGCAGAATATCTTCGATTCCCATAAGCCCCCTCAACCTGCTGATTACGAATCAGCGAGAGGTCGTCCCTTCATCGGAAGTGTACGGCCTGAAGGCAGATGGGCGTCCAGGTTCATCATCTAGAGTCCGAGCGTGCTCGGGGCAAAGAGCTCGTCGATGCGGACCGGGCGCGCGAGGAGTTGCTGCGTTTCGAGGTAGCGCAACAGGGTATCAAGTGCCGGACGCGCAGCCGCAATTCCGTAGGCCCAGGGATCGCGCGCGAGCACCCCATGCAGATGCCGGTCGACGAGTCCGGCTGCGAAGTACGGCGCAAGTGTCTCGAAGCTGCGGCGGCGGACCATCTCGGCCGCAGCCTGGAAGGCGTCGAAGAGGTTGAGTGCGACCCACGGGTATCGCTCGACAATGGAGCGCCGCACGACGACGCAGTGGTTTACCGGATAGATCGAGGTTTGGGCGTAGTAGCGCGCGCTTTCCGCGGCGACGTCTGGGAAGAGCGGCCGCACGCGCCGGTCGCTGCCGAGATCCGCTCGGCTTCGATCGACCAAGTTGCGGGCAGTGATGTAGTGAAAGAGCACGTCTAACTCGCCGTCGAGTAACATCCGATCCAGGCTCTGCGAGTCGGCGAGATACGAGAACCGCAGGCCGGGCGGCGGCTGAAATTGGGTCGCGCCCCCGAGGCTCCGGTCCGCGCTGCGCTCCATGAACCACTCGAGATCCGTCGGCTTCACGCCAAACTGATCCTCGAGAATTCCGCGCGCCCACACGACCGACGTCTGCACGTACTCGGGGACGCCGGCCCGCTTTCCGCGCAGGTCCTCGGGCCGCTCGATTCCGGCGTCCGCGCGAACCAGCAATTGGGTGTGATAGAACCGGCGAACGGTGAAGATCGGCAGCGCCCACCAGCGGTCATCGCCGCGCGAAACGGCGGCGCTGAGTCCGGAAATGGACATCTCCGATACGTCGAATTCGGCGAACTCGAGTTGGCGCCAGAACATCTCGGCGGACTCCATCGGGCTCAGCAGCAAACGAATCCCCGCGGGACGCACGTCGCCATTTAACAACGGGCGCGTACGCTCGTTGACCGTAAGCGCGGCAGTGAGTTCGAGCTCGCTCATCGTTTCGACGCTTTCATATACGTCGCGTCGAAATACTCGTCGAGGGCGGGCGCCGCGGAGATCGCGCCGCCGCTCACGGCGATCGCGGCCATTGCCGCTAACCCGCCGGCTACGTTCGTCTTGTCGTTAATCGTAAAGACCCGCTTCTGCCGGAAGTCGACGTCATAGGACTTCGCGGCCGTCGGCGGTGCGATGTTCGTCGCTTTGATCAAGGCCGCGATCGCTCCGTCTTCGTTGGCGTATCCGAATTGCACCGCACGGCGTAATGCGCGCACAAAGCGCACTGCCGTATCGCGGTTGGCCGGCGTCGATGCCCACTGCGTGTTTACTGCAAAGCACGTGTCGGCCCAGTTTTTTATAATGGCCGACGCCGGTTGCAAGATGTGCAGGCCGTGCTCCTGCGCGAGGATGTCGAAGGGCTGCGAGAGGACCGTCGCCTCGACGTTGCCGGAGAGGATTGCCGCGTAGCGCGACGAGCTGCTCGGTGAGGCGCTGACGTCGAAATCGGCGCGGCTGAGATGCTGCGCCTCCGCCATCGCCGCGAACGTGAGCGACGAGATGTCTTGCGGCGAGCCGAGGACGATGCGCTTCCCTTTGAGGTCGCTCCAGCTTCCGATCGGCGCGGTCGCAACGAGATTGTAGGGGTTCGGTCCGAACTCGGGCGCGATGATCTTGAGCGGCAACTTCCGCGCGGCGGCCTCGATCTCGATATCAGAGCCGTCGAGCGCGAGATCGGTCGCACCCGTTGCGACCATATTGATCGTGTTGACGTTGCTCCCGCTCGTCACGATGGTGACGTTCAGCCCTTGGGCGCGAAAGAAGCCCTGCTGGTCGGCAATGTATACCGGCCAGTTACCACTCCCGGGTGCGTTGATCGCGAGCGTCACGTCGACCAAACGCGTCTGAGCCGGCGTCGTGGCGGGTACGAGCAACAGAGCTGCGGCGAGGAGCGTTCCAGCCGTGAGTTTCGGAATGGGACAGATCATAGACCACTTCTCCATCGATTTACCCGGCAAGTCCCGATTGGTTTGCCAGCGAACGACCTGATTGCCAAAGGAGGCCCCGGTTGGGAGCAGCACTCACGGCCGACCGCATTCAGTTTGCGTTCACCATCATGTTTCACTACCTCTTTCCGATCGGAACCATGGGGCTGGCGCCGTTCGTTGCCTGGTATACTCTTCGTGCGGCTCGGACTCATGATGCGACGTACGATCGTGCAGCACAGTTCTGGGCCAAGATCTTCGCCGTAAATTTTGCCATCGGCGTCGTCACCGGAATACCGATGGAGTTCCAATTCGGCACGAACTGGGCACTCTTCTCTGCCCGTAGCGGAGCGGTCGTCGGTCAACCGCTCGCGATGGAAGGCGTGTTCGCATTCTTCTTGGAGTCGGTCTTCCTGGGCGTTTTTCTCTACGGCCGGCGTTACGTTTCGCCTACGTTGCACGCCGCGTCTGCAGTGCTCGTGTGGATCGGCGCGTGGATGTCGGGCTTTTTCATCGTCGCCGTCGACGCATGGATGCAGCACCCCGTCGGCTACACGCTCGCGAGCGACGGGCGCATCCAACTCGAGAGCCTGGCGGCCGTCTTGCTCTCACCGTTCGCCTGGTGGCAGTATCTGCACGCGATCACGGGCGCGGTGCTCACCGGTGGCTTTCTGGTGGCCGGCATCGGCGCCTACTATTTGCTTTCGCGGCGTCAAGAACCATACGGGCGCCTCTTCGTGCAGACGGGCGTGAGCGTCGCATTCGCGTTCTCGATTCTCGCGATTTTTCCAACCGGCGACCGCAACGGCGCCAACGTCACGGAGTATCAGCCGGCCAAACTCGCCGCAATGGAAGGCCTCTTCCATTCGACCTACGGCGCGCCGCTGGATATCATCGGCATGCCCGATTCAAAGACGCAAACGCTCATCGATCCCATTGCGGTGCCGGATATGCTCAGCTTTCTCGCCTACGGCAATTTCAACACCGCCGTCAAGGGTATCGCATCCTATGCTCCAAACGACCGGCCGCCGGTTGCGGTAACGTACTACGCCTATCACATCATGGTCGGCCTCGGCATGCTCTTCCTCGGCCTTAGCACGCTTGCAATCGTATGTTGGCGCTTTCGCGGCTTCGATCGGAGCCGGGGGCTCTTATGGATGTTGATGCTCGCGATGCCCTTCCCATACATCGCTAACGAAGCCGGGTGGGTGACGAGTGAGGTGGGGCGTCAGCCATGGATCATCTATGGCCTGATGCGAACGGCGGCGGGCGCATCCAGCAACGTTGCAGCGACGGAGACGATCTTCACGATCGCCGGGTTCGTCGGGATGTACGCCTTACTCGGCCTCCTCTTCATGCTGCTCGTCATGCGCGAGGTCGGCATTGGGCCCGAAGGCGAGAATGCCGGCATCGCGCTTGCGCAGGCCGCACCGTGATCGTCGTGGCGTTCATCGTTCTCGTGCTAATGCTGGGAACATACGTCCTACTCGACGGCTACGACCTCGGCGTCGGGATCGTCCACCTCTTTGTCGCACGCACCGATTCCGAACGCGCCGCGACGATCGCGAGCATCGGTCCGTTTTGGAACGGGAACGAGGTCTGGCTCATTGCGGCGGGCGGCGCGCTATTCGGGTTTTTTCCGCTCGTTTACGCTTCGGCGTTCAGCGGATTCTATCTACCGTTCATAGTCGTACTGTGGCTCTTGATGTTCCGAGGTATCGCGCTTGAACTACGCGGGCACATTGCGAACGAGTTGTGGTACCGGTTCTTCGATGTGACGTTCGCACTCGCGAGCGGCTTATTGGCATTGCTGTTCGGCGTCGCGCTGGGTAACGTCGTTCGCGGTGTGCCGCTCGGTCGCTCGCATTACTTCGAAGGCACGTTCACCTTTTTGCTCAACCCGTATTCCGTCGGCGTCGGCCTCCTAGCCGTCGCCGCTCTCGCATTGCACGGGGCGGCCTGGATTGCGATGCGCGTCGACGGGCCGGCAGCCGAGCGCGCATCGCGTGCGGTGCGTATCGTCAGTCCCATAGTCGCCGTGCTCGCCGCAGCGATCACGTACGCAACGTTCCACGTGCGTTCGCCATGGCCCAATCTATTGGCGATGCCGTGGATCGCGCTCGCGCCGCTGGCTTCGTGCGGGGGACTCTTCGGAGTCATCGCAACCCGGGAACAGCCAGGTCGAACCTTCGCGGCCTCGACACTCTTTCTCGCCGGCATGCTCGCCTCCGCGGCGGCAACGTTGTTTCCATATCTCTTGCCGGGTTTTCCATCAGCCGATGGCGGCCTGAGCATCTACACGATCCCGGCTTCGCCGAACGTTCTCGCGACGATGTTGCCCGTCGTGATCGCCGGCCTCGCGATTGTCGGCGGCTATCGCGCGTTCATCGCCGGCCGCTTCGCTCGAGGCAGATTCCCCACCGTATAAAACGCAATCGTCAACGATTGCCGACAGGCGATTCGAGGATCTTATCGGCATTGCGGTTGAAGCGGTAGCGCGGAAGGACGTCGAGGTCGGTTCCCGTTACGCGAATGACCCACGCTCTGCCGGGCTGGTTCGTCGAGTGGATCGCACCGGACGGGTAGAAACGGGCTTGCCCCTCGCCGAGAACATACTTGTCGATCGCGATCAATTCCGCGTGTTCGTCGGACTCGGGATTCTCCCGCCGCCAAAGCGTCATCTCGGTCGCGCCCTTTGCGTTCCCGTAGACGGCCCACGACGTCCCGTGGCTATGCGGCATGCCGGGTTTCTGCGATGGGGCGTGGACGTGTGCCAAGACGTAAACGTCCGTCTCCGGATCGTGATAGAGGACGCGCTTTCCCGGCGGCATCGAATCGTCGAACGTCGCGGCGACGAAGGCCGGGTTCGCCAGCAGTTGCTGCAGTTTTTCCGCGACGCGCGGGAGCCCGGCTTGACCGTCGGCTTTCAAGATTGCCCGCAACTCGTCAGAAAATTCGGCCAGGCCGTATGCGCTCATGGGTCTCCTTCGCGTGCTGGTGGTCGCCCCGAGGTTACCATGGCGATAATTGGGGGGCAATCCCTTGAAGGCAGATGTCATCACCGCGCGCAGATCCGCCTCGAACAACTCCGCGTTGATTGAGGCGGCCGCGCGCGAGCCGGCCGCAGCGGAGTGGACGAGTTTTGCGATGCGGTCCGTCGCGTTGCCGGCAGCCCAAATTCCAGGGTGGCTCGTGCGGCCTTCAGCGTCGATGAGCGCGAAGCCGGACGCATCGACGTCGCAGAGCCGGATCGCTAAATCGGATGCGGCGCGGGTCGGCATCGCGACGAAAATCGCCTCGCGCGCGATCTCTTCACCGTCCGCGAGAACGACTGCGCGCAAGCGGCCATTATCGGTGGCGAACCGGCGCACGTCTTTGGCAACGACGCGCACGCCGGCGGCCTCTAATCGCGCGCGGGTATCAACACCGAACGAGGCGGCGTCGGCCGAAATGAGCGTTACGTCATGCGACCACTGCGTGAGCAACGCGGCCATGCGCGGCAGCTTGTCGGTGGTACCGATAACCCCGATCGCACGCTCGCGCACCTCCCAACCATGACAGTACGGACATTCGGCTGCGTCGACGCCCCAGATCTCGGCAAGTCCGTCGATAGCCGGCAGCTGATCCGCGAGACCCGTCGCCAGGACGATCGCCCGCGCCCCCCAGGTTCCGGCGGTGGTGGTGACGACGAAGCCGCCGGCTTCGTCCGGCACGATCTCCAAGACACGAGCGGCGATGATCTCGACGCCGTATCTTGCCACCTCGGCGCGGCCGCGGCTCAACAACTCTGCTCCCGACACCCCATCGTGGCCCAAGAATCCGTATGAGTGTGGCGCGGCGGCGTTACGCGGCTTCGCCTCGTCGAACACGATGACGCGCCGGCGCGCGCGGCCCAACACGAGCGCGGCGCTCAGGCCTGCGGCTCCTCCGCCGACGATCGCGACGTCCAAGGTTGTTGCATCGGCATTCATCTAGTGAAACTACCGAACGTCAACGCGGCGTCCCTTTCCCGAGAACACGGGCCCTCATCGAACCTTCAGACCGTCGACGTTCAAGAAAACGCGAATTGCGTTCATTCCTCGGTGCTTGCAGCTAATGCGAGCGCGTCGAGAACGAGATTCCACGAGCGGTCGTAACCAGTAGCGTTTTCGTCGTAGGTCTCCAGCGGCGCCGCGCCCGCACTGTGCGTGACGGTGATGCGCGTCCCACCTACGATCGGCTCGAACTCGACCTCGACGAACGTCGCGCGCGCGGGGCCGCTGCCCGGATACCAGTCGAGTGCCAAGCGATGCGGCGGCTCGAAGCGCCGCACCAGACCAAGCTGTACTTCCGTTCCGTCGGCCGCGCACTCGTAGAAACGTCCCTCACGCTCGATCCGAATCGTGCTGGCGTCGTCGTCGGTGTGCCGGCGTTCGCTCGGCCACCATTCGCCGGCGCGCTCGGTGAACAAAGCGAAAGCACGTGCCGGCTCGCACCGCAACTCGACGGTCTTGACGATCATTCGTCGGCCAACGCTTCGAGCCGCGCCAGCGCGACGTTCCAAAAGCTATCGATGTAGTCACGCACCGAGCGAAAGCCTTGCACGCGCACGGCATAGACGTTCAGCGTGCCGCGTTCTTCCGTCTTGACGAGTCCCGCGTCTTGCAGCACGCGCAGGTGGCGCGAAATTGCCGGTCGGCTCACGGCAAAGTGCCGTGCGAGTTCGCCCACGGGTTGAGGAACACGGCGCAACTCGGCCAGGATTTCGCGGCGCACCGGGTTGCCGAGTGCGTCGAACGCGTTCATTACGTGGCCGCTTCCGCGTACGCCTTCAAGCATGCGGCGAACTCGTCAAACGCCGGCTGCAGATCGGGGATCGATTTCCCGATCAGCCCTGCCAACGCTCCGGTGTACTCTTCGCGCATCGAAAAGCCGACGCCGCCGCTTTGCGGACGCAGTTCGAAGACGCGCTCGCCGCGGAAAAGTCCGAGCGGCATAGAGCTGCTCCACACCATCCGGCGCGGAGCCTCGAACGCGACGACTTTGACCGGGAAGGCACGGCCCGGCGCGATCTTCGCGTGGACCGTAACCGTTTGGCCCAGCGCGATGCTGCCATCGACCGATGAAACCGTGGTGTTCCAGGTGGGATACGCCGGGGCATCGGTGAGAATGGTCCAAATACGTTCCGCGGTCGCACAAATCGTCGTTGTGACGGCAAAGATTTTCATGAGCAGATGGTAACATACGCGTTACCATTCTTGCAACTACAGCTCTGCGGTTTGGACCTTACTTCATCTCCGACGGAGTTTAGACACTTCTTGCGAACTTGCCACTCAGTATCATCGTGGCTACATCAGTTCCAAAGTCGTCCGCCCTCAGCAAAGACCTTCTCCCATGGCTCGTCGCGGTCGCCTTCTTCATGCAATCCCTCGACTCGACGATCCTGAACACCGCCGTGCCCGTCGTCTCGAAAGCGCTGAGCGTGTCGCCTTTGGACATGCGGTCGGTACTGGCCAGCTATGCGCTGAGTCTCGGGGTTTTCATTCCAGTGAGCGGCTGGATGGCCGATCGCTTCGGGACGCGGCACGTGTTCGGGTGGGCGATCGCCCTTTTCACGGTCGGTTCCGTCCTCTGCGGCTTTTGTAGCAACATCCACCTACTCGTCGCTTGCCGCGTGCTTCAGGGTTGCGGCGGCGCGATGATGGTGCCGGTGGGGCGCCTCACGTTGGTGCGCACGTTCGCGAAGTCGGAGCTCGTCCGCGCGATGAGTTTCGTCGCCATTCCTTCACTCATCGGGCCGATGCTTGGTCCCGTTGCCGGCGGACTGATCGTCGCGTATCTGAGCTGGCGCTTCATCTTCTTCGTCAACGTGCCCATCGGCATCGCGGGCCTCATTCTCGTCTATATGTACATGCCGGACTACCGCGAAGAGAAGAAACGGGCGCTCGATATCGTCGGCCTGATCCTCTTCGGCTCCGGAGTTGCGCTGCTGTCGTACGTGCTGGAAATCTTCGGCGACCACACCATGGGCACGGTCGAAATAGTCGGGCTCTCGGCACTTTCGGTGCTGCTGATCGTGGGTTACGTTCTGTACGCGTCGCGCATCGCAAATCCGCTGCTCCAGCTCTCACTCTTTCGCGTGCGCACGTTCAGCGCGGCGGTGAGTGGCGGCTTCTTCACGCGCCTGTCAATGGGCGGCTTACCGTTTCTGTTGCCGCTCCTCTACCAGGTCGGCCTCGGATACACGCCGGTCCAGTCCGGCTTGCTCATCATGCCCCAAGCGATGGCCGCACTGGGGACAAAATTTCTGCTGCCGAGCATCTTGGGCAAGATCGGCTATCGCATGGTGCTGATCTCAAACACCGTCATCATCGGACTCGTGATGATGCTGTTCGCAACGATCGGCTCCGGCACGCCCGCGTGGTACATCGTCGCACAAGCGGCCGTCTACGGCGCGTTTCAGTCGTTGCAGCTGACGAGCATGAACACGCTTGTCTACTCGGACGTCCCGCAAAAGCAAACCAGCAATGCCAGCTCGATCGCCAGCACGTTGCAGCAACTCTCGATCAGCTTCGGCGTTGCGGCCGCCGGCCTCACGGCAGCGTTTTTCATTCCGGCGAGCGTGCGCTCCAATCCGATCCAGCTCATGGACGGTCTGCACAAGGCATTCCTCGCACTCGGCGGATTCACGGTGTTCTCCACCGCCGTGTTCTGGCAGCTCAGAGCTGCAGACGGCCGAGCGATCAGTCACCAAAAAAAAGACCTCGTCGCCGGCGACTAGATCGGCAACGTCCCGATCGTCTCGACACTGAACTGCTGATTGCGAATCACCGCTGCGTCGCTCATCCGGTGACCAAGCTGCGGGCTAGAACAGCAAACGGCGCGACGGATCGCGGACAATAGGGTCGATGCGATCGCCGTAAGCGCGCGATTCGAACGGGAGCTCGTCCGGAAGGCGCGTTGCGTCGATCGTATCCCCGTCGATCGCGGCCGCGTCGACGCCGGGGGTATAGGCCGCGCCGTTGCGCTCGTCCACGTGGAAAACAGGGATGCCGGTGGCAACTGCCATGCGGCCCTTACCGGCGTGTATGCGCCAGCAGAAGGCGGCGTCATCCGACGTGTTCTCACTCGGCTCGCCGAATGGGTTGGGACCGAGCGCGCGCAGCAGCGAAACTCGGTGGAGCGTGAAATGGAAACCAACCTGCTCGACGTCGACGACCTCGCCGCGCTTGCAATTCACTCCGGGAATCAGCACGGAATGCCGGTCGGCGAGGCTGCGAAAAGCCGCCGCGCCGCTCTTGGCAACGCGTGGACCGAACAGCGCGGCGAGCACGTCGATCGACGGATGCCGTTCGAGCGTACGCATCATGAGCGTGAGGGTTCCGCGCACGAAGAAGGCGTCGCTGTCGATCCAGAAAACGTAGGGATCGGTACCAGGCGCGAAAAGCGCGGGGTCGTCGGCCGCAGCAATGGCCTCGGCCGCAAGCCGATTGCGCGCGACGTCGACTGTTTCGCGGTTGACCATGCGAAGGATGAGGCGGTGACCCTCGGCATTGTTGACCAATGCCTGAAGCAGTTCTGCGACGACCACGCCTCGTGTCGGCATCACGACGATGGCGCGCACCAATGGCACGTCAGCCATCGTCGACCGCGAGCTCTTCGGCCAAGCGACTCGTGTCGATCGTGTTGCCGTCGATGACGCACGCGCCGAGTCCCGGCGAATACGCAGCGCCATTGCGCTCGTCGACGTGGAAGATCGGAATCCCGGTCGCCACGGCGATGCGCCCGCCGGCACCACGTATGCGCCCGCAGAAAGCGGCGTTGTCGGAGACCGTGTCGCTCGGCGCGCCGAACGGTGCCGGGCCGAGTCTGCGCAGCAGTGATATGCGATGCAAGATGAAGTGTAACCCGACCAGCTCGACGTCGACGATGTCGCCGCGGGTAAAGTTCACGTCCTCGGCCAGATACGAGTTCTTGTCGCTGACGTCGCGAAAGGCGGTCGCGCCCCGGTTGGCGGCACGTGGCCCGAACAACCCCGCCAGCACGTCGATCGAGGGGTTCGCTTCCAACGCGTGCAGCATAAGCGTGAGCGTGCCGTGCAAGAAGAAAGCATCGCTGTCGATCCAGAACACATAAGGGTCGCTGCCGGCGGGGAAAAGTGCCGGGTCGTCGGCGGCCGCAAGAGCTTGCGCGGCCAACCGGTTGCGAGCGACGTCGACGCTTTCGCGGTTGACCGTGCGGACGAGAATGCGATGGCCCTCTGCGTTGTTGACGAGCGCGATAACGAGTTCGGCGGCGACGGAGCCCCGCGTCGGAACGAGCGCGATCAACTGAGCAGCGGGCGCCATCGCGCCTTCTTTTGCGCTGCGCACGGTGAGCGCCTTGGCGATCGGACAAAGCGCGGTGGTATCATGTGAGTTACGGGCGCCCTTCAGCCGGAAAGTCATCGCCTCGGCCACCGGAGGCCGTCGCAAGGCACAAGACGGGGGCGAGCAAAACTGGTCGACAGTTGCCTCACTCGGAAACTCGGGGGACTTCAACATGAACGATACCGCTGAAAGCGGACTTGCGATCCGCATCCACCATACGATGCTGCCGGTTGCAGACATCGACAGATCAATCACGTTCTATACCACGCTCTTAGGCATGAATTTGCGATTTCGCCGAAAGAGCGAAGCGCGCATGACCGAACAGGCGCACGTCGGATACGGCGACGGCGCCGTGCGTTCTTCGATCGAGCTCACGCAAGCCTTCGGTGAGCGTGCTCCCGAACAGGTAACGCCGACAAGTGGCCACATCGGAATCGACGTCACCGACATCCGCCGGCTCTGTTCGATCTTGGAGCAGGCCGGCGTAACGTTTCGGCGCCCACTGACGCCAAACAGCAGACCCGGGTCGCGAAACCTCACGGCGCACATCCTTGATCCGGACGGACATGATGTCGAACTCATCGAGCGACACGACGATTGAGCGGTGCTTTCTAAGCATTGAAAGGGCTTGTTAGCAATGATGCGCCGAAATTGGAGATGCTTGCTGGCGACCGCGGCCGGCGTACTGATGATTGCCTGCCCCCTAGCGGTTCGCGCCGGTCCGCCGTTTCTCACCGACGATCCCGAGCCGGTGGACTTTGGCCATTACGAGACGTACGTCTTCACGCAGTGGGACAATTCGCCGGGTAATGGCTCGACGGTGACGGGGCCGGCCGTCGAATTCAACTCGGGCTTCCTGCCGAATCTCCAGTTACACCTGGTCACGCCATTCGAAAACACGACGATTCCAGGGATGCCGAACGCCTTCGGCTTTAGCGATACGGAAGTCGGCGTCAAATACCGATTCGTCACCGAATCGGCAACACGACCTCAGATCGGGATCTTTCCAATGGCCGAATTGGCAACGGGCGATTCCGCGCGCAACCTCGGCAACGGTCAAACGTGGTATCGGCTGCCGCTTTGGATACAGAAGAGTTTCGATAACGGCAAGTGGACCGTGGACACGGGCGGTGGTGCCGCGCTCAACCACGCGCCGGGGCAACGCGACTATGGCTTCGGTGGCTTGCTCGTCCAGCGCTCGCTCGGCGCCGGGCTGACGCTCGGCAGCGAGATATTCACACAAGGTGCCACGGCAGTCGGGTCGACTCCGACAACCTTTTACAACGTGGGCGGCTATATCAACCCGTCGGATCAGTTCAGCATTCTCTTCAGCGTTGGCCACAGCATCGCAGGCCAAAGTCACGCGATCGGCTACGTTGGATTGTACTATACGTACCCTAGGCCGGCGAAACAGTGATTCATTGCGGGGGCGGTTTCATCGCGTTTGCTTCAAGGAACCACACTCTCGGTGAGATCTCGAGCCGCGAGATCACAACCGTGCACCCCGTAGCCGCAGGGCATTGGCGATCACGGATACGGAACTGAACGACATGGCAAGCGCCGCGATCATCGGGCTCAGTAGGAGTCCGAAGGCTGGATACAATACGCCCGCGGCAATCGGAATGCCGATGGCGTTGTAGGCAAACGCGAAGACGAGATTCTCGCGAATGTTGCGCATCGTCATCCGACTGAGCGTTCGTGCTCGAGCGATCCCGGCCAGGTCGCCTTTGACCAGGGTAATCCCGGCACTCTGGATTGCGACTTCCGTCCCGGTGCCCATGGCGATTCCGACGTCGGCCGCGGCGAGCGCCGGCGCGTCGTTGACGCCGTCGCCGGCCATCGCGACGATCAGGCCTTTGGTCTTCAACGTGGTGACGATGCGGTGCTTGTCGTCTGGCAGAACATCCGCCTCGACTTCAGCGATGCCGAGTTGCTTCGCCACCGCTTGTGCGGTCGTAAGGTTGTCGCCGGTGAGCATGACGACGCGAATGCCGTCGGCCTTCAGTCGCTTGAGGGCGTCAGGTGTGGACTTCTTGATGGGGTCGGCAATCGCGATGACGCCCGCCGGGGTTCCGTCTAGTGCGAGAAAGAGCACAGTCGCACCAGCAGCTCGAAGTTCATCGGCTCTTTTCGTCAGGTCCGCTGCAATGATGCCGTCCGCGCTTACGAGTTTCGCATTCCCGAGCGCCACCTGCCGATTTCCGACATCGCCCGTGACGCCCTTACCGGTGATGGAAGCAAAGTTCGCGGCCTCGGGCACGTCAATACCACGCTCCCGGGCGGCGGCAACGATCGCCGCCGCGAGGGGATGTTCGCTGAGGCGTTCGAGACTTGCCGCGAAGCGAAGAATTTCTGCTTCGGAAAGACGAGAGACGGGCACTACCGCTGTCACCTTCGGGTGGCCCTCGGTAAGGGTTCCGGTCTTGTCGACGACGAGCACGCTGACTTTTTCGAGACGCTCTAGCGCCTCGGC
>Ga0182030_10013784_pt1 | contig 16046 bp, 10 predicted proteins | sample 812S3MmetaG_FD_121299 | JGI IMG/M metagenome (GOLD analysis project Ga0182030, IMG submission 121299) | Permafrost microbial communities from Stordalen Mire, Sweden - 812S3M metaG (Illumina Assembly) | ecosystem: Environmental > Terrestrial > Soil > Wetlands > Permafrost | place: Sweden...
AGGCGGCGAGGCGCTGCCCAGGGAGTTGGCCAACGAACTGCTCGACCGCGGCGGTGAACTGTGGAACTGTTACGGCCCCACCGAGACGGCCATCTATTCCGCTGTCGTACAGATTCACCGCGAGCCGGGAATCGTGCCCGTCGGGCCGCCCATGCCCAACACCACCTTTTACGTCGTGGATAAAGCCGGCAACCTCGTTCCTCCGGGCGTAGCCGGCGAACTCTATATCGGCGGAATCGGGGTCAGCCCCGGTTACGTTGCACGACCGGAAATGAACGCGGAGCGCTTTGTCCCAGACCGCTTCGCGACCGAGCCTGCCGGGTCCCAGGGAACTCTCTTTGCCACCGGCGACCTGGTCCGCATTGTGAACGGTAACCAGCTCGAATTCTTCGGCCGCCTCGACTTTCAGGTCAAGCTGCGCGGCTTTCGCATCGAGTTGGGCGAAATCGAATCCGTGCTGCGAAACCATCCCGCTATCTCGGACACCGTCGTGGTGCTGCGGGAAGATGTTCCAGGCGAGCCGCGGCTGGTGGCCTACGTCATCTTTTCCGGCTCGCCCGTTGGCGCTGCGGCTCTCCGCGAATACGGCTCCAGATCGCTGCCGGAATACATGCTTCCAACTCTGCTCGTCTCCATGGAGCGTCTTCCGCTCTCCGGAAGCGGAAAGATCGACCGCCGAGCCCTTCCCCGGCCTGAATCGATTCCCTGGCAAATAGCCGCCGACAATACTGGAGCCGAAAAAGCCTCCGATGCCCTCGAATCGACGCTCCTTCGCATCTTTCGCGAACTTCTCAGGCGGGACTCGATCGGCGTCACCGACAACTTCTTTCACTATGGCGGCTATTCTCTCCTGACGGTACAGCTCTTCGCCGAAATCGACCGCGAACTGGGCGTGAAGCTCCCGATCTCGCTCCTTTTCGACGCGCCAACCGTTCGCGATCTGGCGAATATCATTCGCAACGGAATTTCCCCCTCTGTGATCGTACCGATTCGGCCTTATGGCAGGTCCGCGCCCATCTTTCTCATCCAGTCTTATCTGCTTTACGGCGCCATCCTGGAGATTGTGGAGCCGGACCGCCCAGTCTATGGCGTCCGCGAAATGGGCGACGAGCGTGAACCCATGAGCATAAAAGAGCGCGCCCGCCAGTTTACCCAGGAGATTCTTGCCGTGTGGCCCGAAGGCCCTCTCAGCCTCGCCGGCTGGTGCGCAGCCGGGTCACTTACCGTTGAGATCGCCTGCCAACTTCGAGAAGCAGGGCGTCAGGTCGGCTTGGTCGCGCTCTTCGACGCCGAACGCCCTGGGTTCACGCTACCCAAAGGATGGGGTCCCCGCGTCGAAAGGCTCTCGCAAAAGATCAGGTTTCACCGGGGACGCCTGCGCCAGCTCTCGTGGGCTGGCAGAGCAACGTACCTGCAACAGGCACTCGAACGCAATTGGGGCGCGGCGATCGAATTTCTCCAATTCTCCTATGCGCGGGCGACGCTCTGGTTGCCGTGGCAGTTGGGCATTTCCGGCTCCAAAGCGGAATTTGAGAAAACCTACTCCGAGGGCGGTGGAGATATCATACGGACCTATCCTGGACGGCTGAACCTCTTCCGCGCGGCAGACATACCAAGTTTTACCGAAACTGACCCGACCCTGGGCTGGTCCGCTGTCGCCGACGAAGGCGTAAAGGTCAACTTCGTCCCCGGAGACCACATCTCCATGTTCAAGAGGCCCCACAACGACGGTCTGGCCAAGAAACTGCAAGAGGATCTCCAGGAATTCGACGCCTCGTCCCTCTATTCCAGGACCGGCTAGAGCATTTTAGGTAATGGTGTAGACCGAGCAACCGATGATCGCGTGGCCTTTCTATCAAAGAAAGGCCACACTTCGCAGATATTTCGGGACCACAGTATTACCTAAAATGCTCTAGTCTCCCAAGTCTGTAATTCATTCAAGAATTGCTGTCATCCTGAACGTAGTGAAGGACCCGCTTTTCAGCAATTTGCGCCTCCAATGCTTACCTGGAAATATATTACGAACTTCCGACTCAGGACACTAGTGGTATGTCTAACGCAGATCGTCGTTTATTCGTTTTGAAGGGTACGGGCTTTAGCCCGTACATAAGCCTCGCAAAACCAATCGGGCTTTAGCCCCCGAGGGAATGCCGATCCCTCGATCTCTGCCTTTGTAGGGCGTGCGAAATGGACTCAATCATTGAGACACTACACTAGCTCGCCGACGGCCCGCTTGAAGCCACAGACTCGCGCGCCCCAGGTTGCTTTCTCGGCCGAATTCTGGCCGGCACCCCCACTGCGATCGAGTTCGACGGAACGTCTGTGATCACCACCGCGTTTGCACCGATCGCCACATCGTCTCCGATGTGAATGTTTCCCAGGACTTTGGCCCCGGCGCCGATATCCGCGCGATTGCCTATCGCTGGAGCGCCCCGCTCACCGGTATGGCGCAGGCCGACCGTCACGCCGTTGCGCACGATGCAGTCATCACCAAAGACCGCGTCGCCGCTGATCACAATGCCGCCAAAGTGTTCTATGCGGAACCTGCGGCCAAGCTTCACTTCGCAGGGAAGCTCAATTCCTGTCAATATTTCAGAGAAGACCTTGAGCAGCTTGTAGGCAAAGGAAAACGGCAGCCGAATGGCTCGATTCCGAATCCCATACCGCCAATTGCCGAAGCGATAGACAATCATCACCCAGAGCCCTTGACGGGTCCAATCGCAATCATGAGTCCGCCAATCTTCGCGGATATTTTCAAACAAGCCTTTGCTCCTTACACCTGGGGGCAGGCAATACCCGCAGGCAGTACTAAAAAATCGGATCGAACCCGTCCGCTTTGCAGAGAATCTCCAAAGCGGAATGTAATGCACGACGAAGCAAATCCGGGTGCGGCGGCAATCAGGCGCTGATGTCGCGCCGCTTGCCCTTGGACTCCACAATACCGTATTTCTGTAGCCTATAGAGGAACGCCTTGTACTCAATCTGCAGCGAAGCCGCAGCCTGACGGCGATTCCAGCGGCTGGCCTCGAGAGCATTCAGCAACAACTCGGTCTCGGCGTTCCGCGAAGCCTCTGCCAGCCGATCCAAGCGATCCGGCCGGTCAAAACGATCCGGGCGCTTCAAAGACTTGACCGCCTCGATCTCCCCTGTACCTTCACCATTTGCCCAAGTTCCAGCGGCAGCCGATTTCGCCTCGGGAAAGTTCGCTACCTTGGCCAGGGTCAGGCCGGAACGCAACTCTTCCGCATCGTCCAGCAGCTCCTGAATCAGCAAATCTGAATCCTGATACACCAGAAAACGGCGCATCACGTTTTCCAGTTCGCGCACATTGCCCGGCCAGCGATACTCCAGCAGAAACCGCTTCAGCGCGTCTCGGATCACTGGCGGCTTCTGCCCCTTGGGCGCGTGGCGGCGCAGCAGCATCTCCGCCAGCGGCAAAATCTCCTCCCGCCTCTGCCGCAGCGGAGGAATGACCATCTTGATCACGTTCAGCCGGTAGTAAAGGTCCTCGCGAAACGCCCCCTCCTGGATGGCGCGCGTCAGGTCGCGATGGGTCGCCGCCATCACCCGCACATTCACCTTGATCGTCCGATTGCTGCCGAGAGGCTGAATCTCGCCGTCCTGTAAAACCTGCAAGAGCTTCGTTTGCAATCGCAGGTCCATATCGCCAATCTCATCCAGCAGAATCGTGCCGCCCTGCGCCGTCTCAAACCGTCCCTGCCGATCGGCCGTCGCGCCGGTGAAGGCCCCCTTGGCGCTGCCGAACAGCTCGCTCTCGGCCAGCTCCGGCGGCAGCGCGGCGCAGTTCAGCTTAAGAAAAGGCTTGTCTCTCCGCGGAGATAACTCACACAACCGCCGCGCCATCACCTCTTTGCCCACGCCCGTCTCTCCGCTCAGCAGCACCGGAACCTCGGCCATCCCCACCCGCTTCAGAAACTCCTCAGAGTGCGGCAAAAAAGTGCTCGCATAGGCCCCGTTGGCCTCGCCGACGGCTTCATTCGCCGCGGCCGCTGCCGATTTCAACGCGCGGCGGAGAGTCGCCCCCGACTCGGCATGATTCAACGGCTTCTCCAGTATCCACGCCGTCAGATTCCCACCCGACAACATATCCAGCAGCGCGCCGCGCTCTGGCGTCACCAGCAGAATATGCAGTTCAGGCCGCGCCGCGCCAAGCTCCACAACCACCGCGTAGTCGCTCTGCCGGCGCATTGCAATATTGAAGACCACCACGTAAGCCGGACAGCCCGGCTCCAGAAGGTAGGCGACGCCCTCCTCGATCGTCCGAAAACACAGCGCGCAGAATCCCTCCGACGCCAGTCCCTGGATCAGTCGCTCATGCATCTGCGGGTTCTGCACTACAAGAACAATATGGCCGCCCATCGGACCTCTCAATATGGATTGCAATCTGCGTCGGCAACAAAATTCTTGAGCCGGAAGCCTAAGAAAGGCCCACGGCACGGGGGGAATTGGCTGCGGTGCGGGGAAAATCGAATCGGACAAACCATTGGGAACAGCTTCGCTGGATTATTGCGTATCAGAGGGCTCCGGACCTCTGCTAACAATTTATTGCGTACTTCAACACATCGCCGGTGATGCATCTGGGACCTCGCGGGAAACGCTGAAGTCGATCCCTCGAAATAATGCGATGAGTATATTGGCACGACACTGTGAAAGCAATGCAATTTCTTCCGCCCACGGTGTATCACAGTCCACGCAAGATACTTCGCTCCTTTTTGCACCGTATTACTTCCGTAAATGATTATCTGTCTTGCTCAGGCATCAGACGCGACCGCCGATCATCGTTCCTCTGTTTGGAAGGGTACAACTTGGGAGGAGATGGGCCTTGAAGGGTACGGGCTTTAGCCAGCCCATAAAGTCCACAGAATCAGCGGGGCTTTAGCCCCTGAGGGAACGCCAATCGACCAGCCTAAACCCCTGAGTCCGCTGAAAATGGACCCGTCCATTAAGGCACAACCCTGATCAAAACCCGATACGTCTGGCCTGAGCAGGATGAATAATCATCCTTCCGCAGTTTACTGAAGTACCCTGATCGAGTTACTGTCAGCAAACAGTTTGCGCTGACTTAAGTTCATAACTCGACGCCACCTTGTTTAAGATTTTCTTCACCTTCACTCGAAACAGGAAGATTCTCTGGAAACTTTGCAGCTTTTTTGGATTTATTCCCCCTAGACCTACAAACAATATATTGACAAGGAAGCACTTAGGAGTTTGGCTCGCGAATTGCTAGAAACACAGCAAGATCAGCCTCTTCTGCCCCCACAGGGACGCTGCAAGCCTCAACACCCAAGAGAGCGTGACCCGTGCCCTTAAATCGAGACATCTACCCGAATCTGAAGCTCAGAATGTACACCACCGGCATTCGGCAGAACCGCCTTGCCCGGATGCTCGGCATTCACGAGGCTTCCCTGAGCAGAATCATGAACGGATTTCGCGAGCCCACCGGCGATCTCCGGACCCAACTGGCCGATATCCTCCGAAGCGACCCGGAATGGCTCTTCTTGAAGATGCAGATTTCGGACGACATCGCCAGCGCTGGAAGTCAGTTCGCAATTCGCCACTGATAAATGAGCGTCTGAATTCCAGATAAGCGCCGGATCTGTATCGGATTCGCTTCTCTTTATACTTGCGGTGTATCTGGGGACGCTCGGAGTGCCCGGTTCCCCACCAGGCCCCACCCGCGCAGCGTATCGGAAAAACGCAGCCATTTCGCGAGGGATTTGGAGCCATGTTGAGTGCTTCCTGCAAGACTGTAGCTGTCCTTGGGGTTCCTTTCTGCAACCTGACGATGGATGAAACGGTTGCCTTGATCGAGGAACAGATTCGGGAAGGCGGATTCCATCAGGTCGCAACCGCCAGCGTCGACTTTCTGAAGAATGCCATGCAGGATAAGAACCTGCGTGACGCACTCTGCTCCTGCGACATGGTCGTTCCCGACGGGATGCCCATAGTCTGGATCTCCCGGCTGTTCGGAACACCGCTCAAGGAGCGCGTCAGCGGTATCGACTTGGTCGAGCGCCTGGCCGAAGTCTCCTCGCGGCGCGGATACGGCATCTTTCTGCTCGGCGACACCGACTCCCGTTCGCAGCGAGCCGTCCGGGCGCTCCGGCAGCGATACCCGGAACTGCGCATCGTCGGCCGTTATTCGCCCGAGCCCAAACCCCTCGAACAAATGGACCACGAAGAGATTCTGCGTCGCATTGAAGAAGCCAGTCCCGACATTTTGCTGGTGGCCTTCGGCATTCCCAGGCAAGAGCAGTGGCTCGCCATGCATCGTGATCGATTGAAGACGCCCGTCTGCATCGGAATTGGCGGGTCCCTCGATTGCATCTCCGGCACCGTCCGCCGCGCCCCGCTCTGGATGCAGCGCAACGGCCTCGAATGGCTGCACCGCACGGTCCAGGAGCCGCGGCGACTGGCCGCCCGCTACACGGCCGGCGCCATGTGCCTGTTGCGGCGCCTGCCCGGTTATATCGCCGCCTCTCTGGTTCAGCCCAGGCACACTGGCGCCCCGAATCTCCTGGTGCGGGAGGTGGGCAACACCAAGCTGATCACCATGATCGGCAACCTTACCGGTCCCGTACTTGAAGAGTTCAACCTCCATAGCCGCGACGCCTGCCTTGAAGGTAGGAACATCGTGGTCAATTTCTCCAAGGCCGGTTACATGGGCGCGGAGTCGCTCGGCTCGCTGATTCAATTGCAGGGCCGGATGCACAAGCGCCGGGAACAGCTCTGGCTCGCCGGACTGCCCACGCACATCTCCCGCGTGCTCCGCACGGGACGATTGCATAACTTTTTCATGACGACTACGATGGTCAGTGATGCACTCTACCGCACCGCCAAGGTGGAACAGCGACTGCTCGCGAATCTTACCCCCGCCTGGGGAGTCGGCGACCTGGAGACGCCGCACGTCGATGTGCGGGTTGAATTGCTGAGAGGCGTCTGCCAGAGAATGATTGAGCCGTACAATGGTGAAATCGAGCATCAGGGTGGGGATTCTACCCGTACGCCAGCCGCCTTCGCCAGGGCTGGCCGGTAATTTCAGCTCCGGATTTGGGCGCGCCGCGCTCGGAGGGCTCCGCGTCGGGGGTCCATGACCGGAAAGCAATGTACCGAAAGAGAGATGGGCGTTGATTCCGATGACACACCTGCTGTTGACACTCACGGGCGCAGTGCTGGCAGTTATCTCGCTTCCATTGGTCCTGGAGTTGCTGCTGGTCACCGCCGCCCAACTGCTCCCTTTCAAGGCGCGCATTGGGCCGGTCGCCGCTCTGCCGGATTTTGCGCTCGCCATCATCGTTCCAGCTCACAATGAAGAGCTGCTGGTAGCCCGATCCGTCCGCAGCCTGCATGCCTCGGCCAATCCCAACGTCCGGATCTTCGTCGTCGCCCACAACTCGACCGACGCCACTGCGGCTCGCGCCCAGGAGGCCGGCGCGGAAGTCCTGGTCTACGACGACCCCACCGCTCGCGGCAAAGTCTTCGCTCTCCGCTACGGATTCAGGCACGCGCTGGACGCAGGCGCAGACGCCGTCATGGTGGTCGATGCCGATTCGATCGTCTCCGCCAACACGATTGCCGTCGTCGAGCAAGCCTTTGCCGCCGGGGCCCGCGTTCTCCAGTGCCGTTATGAGATGGTCAGCACCACAGAGAAATCCAGCACCCGCCTCTCCGCCCTGGCCTTTCGCGGATTCAATGTAATCCGCCCGCAGGGACGAGAACGGCTCGGCTTTTCCGCCGGCATTCTCGGCAACGGATTCGCGATCCTGCGGCCCGTCCTCGAAGCCATCCCCTACGACGCCTTTTCGGTCGTCGAAGATCTCGAATACCACCTGCATCTAGTCATGGCCGGTGAGCGCGTCCGCTATCTGGACGAGGCTCTGATCTCCGCCGATTTCCCGGAATCGCGCGCCGGAGAAGCCGTGCAGCGCTCGCGCTGGGAGGGTGGCCGCTTGCTCACCGCCCGCACCTGGGCACTGCCGATCGTGGCAAAGGTGTTACGCGGGCGCCTGCGCCTGCTGGAGCCGCTCTGCGACCTCACCGGTTTGCCGCTCGCCTACGGAGTTTTTACCCTGCTGATTGCCCTGCTGCTACCCCTGGGCTGGCTGCGCTGGTATGCCGTTGTTTCGCTGGCCATCGTCCTCGCCCATGTGCTGGCTGCGGCATGGGCCGGGCCCGATTTCCTCGGAACCATGAAACTATTGGTGCTGGCTCCCTACTATATCTTGCGCAAGCTGGCCATGATACCCGGCGTGTTACGCGGATCGAGCGCCAAGGCCGACTGGGTTCGCACCGAGCGGGATAACACATTGTAGGGATGGAATCTTACCACGACTTCAGCCATACTTACGGTATTACTCGGGACTGCCGACGTAAGTCAGATCGTGAACAAATTGGAAACTCTCCTCACTTACCAATCCTGACGGAGGTCAAGATGAAATTCGGTACAAGACATTTGCAACTCGGCTGCCTTGCCTTGATTCTCGGATTCACCGCCGCCTCGCTTTGGGCTCAACAGCCGGCGGCTCAGGATGCGTCCTCGGCAGCCAGCGTTGTGAAGCCAGCCCTGCCCGGTCAGGCTTCGGGTCCGGTTTCAGGCCCGGTACTGAACGTCCGCGACGACAAGGTGCTCGACAGCTTCCAACCGCCCATCAACGAGGAATACACCCTCGGGGCCGGCGACGAGATTTCTCTGGATTTCCCCACCCAGCCCGACCTGAACACCAAGACCACCGTAGGCCCGGATGGCATCATCACCCTCAAGGGCGCAGGCCCCGTGCAGGTCGCCGGTCTCACCCGCGACGGAGCCGGCAAGGCTGTCGGAGACTCGCTTTCCAAGTATTACAAAGACGTCAGCGTGACCGTCAGCGTGGAGAAGTACAGCTCCAACAGCGTGCGCGTCATCGGCTATGTGCAGCACCCCGGCTCGTACACATTTGAGGGTACGCCCACGCTGCTCGACGCCATCGGCAAAGCCGGCATGATCCAACCCCAGGTCACCAGCAACGGCTCTTCCACCAGCGTCGGCCCCGGCATCCCGGAGACATGCACCGTCTACCGCGGCAACAATACGGCGGTTCAGGTGCAGTTGGAAAAACTCCTGCACGATGGCAGCACTCTCGCCGACATGCGCCTGCGCCGCAACGACATCGTCTACGTCCCGCAGCCCCAGGAACTGTTCGTCTCTGTCCTCGGCCAGGTCGCAAAACCCGGAACCATTCCGCTCACCGCGCAGTCCACGCTCACATCCATCCTCGCCCAGGCAGGATGCTGCAACGACAACGGCGGCTTCAATCCCAAGATCCACATCCTGCAGCCCTCCACCGGCAAGGATTTTCAGATCAGCTATAAGGACGTGATGACGTTGAGCGGACAGCAGGAATACAAGCTGCACTCCGGCGACGTCATCATCGTCCCCATGAACGGACTCAGCAAGTTTGGCGTTATCATGCAGAAAATCAGTCCAGTGTCGACGATGATGAGCCTTGCCGCCATCGCCGGCGCCGGCTAAACTTCGCCGCATCCCGTGTCGGCTCGTTTGCGGCCTGCCGAACTTCGCAATCGTTTGCAACCTGAACACGCACGACCCTATCCCCTGAGGGCCAAATCGAATGTACATGACACCGACCCCCAATCCCGACCAACGCAATCCGATGTCGAGCCAGTATCCGCTCCGTCCGGCTGCGCGGACGAGTCCCTACCGCATTCATATTTTCAAGAGCATTCGGCTGCATCTGGCCAGCTCGCTGATGGTCACTTTGCTGGTCCTGGGACTGGGACTGGCGGTGATCGCCAAGCATAAGCCCTCGTATGCCACCGCAACGACAATTGTCATCTCGCCCACCCCCATCAAGACGCTGGTCGAAGACCGCGAGCTCGAGCAGCCCTACGACTCTTCAGTCGCCGAAGCCATCAAGGACATCACCAGCTACAGCGTCCTTTCCGAAGCCATCAAGAAGATGGCTCCCGGTACCTGGCAGTTTCCTGGCGAAGACGAGCGCAGCGCCGTCGAACGCCTGCAACGAGTCATCAACGTCACCCACCTGGGCATGACATATCAAATTGAAATTGCCATCGAAGGGCCTAGGCCCGAGCATTTAGCCGATATCGTCAACACAGTAGCCAGCACTTACATCGCCTGGGCCAGGACCGGCAAGTTCTTCGATCGCGATGAGCGCCTCGCCTCCCTCAAAGATGAGCAGACACGCATTCAGGGCAAGACCGATGCCCTGCTCCAGGAGCAGGATCAGATCACCAAGGCCCTCGGCGTCGCCTCGGTAAACAGCAAAGGGTCAAACACTCTCGACAGTGACAACGCCAAAGTCCAGGCTGACCTCACCACAGCCCGGGAACAGCGCTTCGCCGTCGAGTCTCAGTTGGCCTCGCTCAACAACGGCGACGCGACCGCGTCCAACGCGGCCCTCAACGCCGCCGCCGATGAGATCATCGCTTCCGATCCCGGCCTTGAAACGCTGAAAAAACAGCTTAGCCAGACTCGCGCCGACCTGGTCGGCAAACTGAACAATATGACCGAAATTGCTCCACAACGTAAGGCGGCAGAAGACCAGCTCGCGCAGATCGACAAATCTATTCAGGACCTGCAAACCAAACTCCGCCGCCAGGCGATTACCCAACTGGAACAGAAGCTGCATACCCAGCTCGTCCAGACCCAGACACTTGAAAACAAACTGAACCGCGAATTGCAGCAGGGCACCCGGCTTGCTGTCGACACCGCACCCAAGCTCCAGCGTGAGGCTGAAATTGAGGCCGAGTTGGCCGGCCTCCAGTCACGGCAGACCGACGTCGATACCCGTATCAGCAATCTGCAGCTTGAAGGCAGCGCCCCCGGCTCGGCGCACCTCTTTGCTCCGGCCATGACTCCGCTCGGCCCGGAGAAGAGCAAGGTCAAGATACTGCTCATCGCCATCTTCCCGCTGGCCATCTTTGCCGGGGTCGCCTGCGCCGTCGTCCTGGACCTGCTCGACCCGCACATCTACACCGCGACGGACGTCGAAGCTGTACTGGGCTTCGCGCCGCTCGGCATGCTCTTCGACGACCGCGAAGTCACCCAGATCGTCTTCGACGAATGCGCCCTTCGCCTGGCTGCCGGGGTCGACCATGCCTCCCGCGAGTCCGGCGCCCGCACCTTCGTCATCACCGCCGTCAACTCCGGCGCGGGAACCTCCTCCATCGTCGAAAGTCTCGGCAGCATGCTAGCCAAGCTTGGCCGCCGAACGCTGGTCATTGATCCCTCCGGCAATTCGGAACCGGTGGCCTTCATCACCCTGGGAAGCGATATGCTGAAGCGTCCAGTGCAGTTTCCCGAGCCTGCCGCAAGCGCTCCGCCCACCACGGAGCTGCAAAGGTCCCGGCTCTCCACGCCCTCCATCCCCACCCGCGTTTCACCGCTGCAAGGGCTGGTCTTTGAACGCTTCCAGCACTTGGCGGCGGACTATGACATTGTTCTGATCGATGCCGCCCCCATTCTCATCTCGGCAGAGAGTGAGTACCTCGCGCGCATGGCCGACGTCACCATCCTCGTCGCCGAAGCCGGTAAGACGAAAAAGGTCTGGCTCACCCGCGCCGCCCGGCTTCTCGAACGACTTGGCATCTCCGGCGCCGCAGCGGTCGTTAACAAGGTCGACCCAGCCCGCGTTGAAGAAGCGCTCAAGCACGACCTGCGTGAATTCGAACTGCGCTCCGACCGCGTCAGCCTCCAGGAATGGTGGAAGCCGGGCAGAAAAGCCGCCCAGCCATCCTCCGCGTCTTCCTCTCCGTTCGACCACGACCGATCCCGGGCAGACGAACAGGAATCGGTCTTCGTCAAAGACATCTAGTGTCCCGAGTCTTTAATTCGCTCAGGAAATGTTGTCCTCCTGAACGTAGTGAAGGAACTGCTTTTCAGCAATTTGAGCGTCCAGCGCATAGCCGGAAATATGTTGCGAACTTCCGGCTCATGACACTAGTGTCTAGCGGTCTTCCGAAAAGTTGCCATTGGATCGCAGCCCCGATCGATGAAGCAGGCCCTCCACGCGCGTACAGCCTTTCCTGGAAACCGCAGTGCTGCGATAGACTTTTGCTATTCACCAAAGTGGTTGTCGGTCGTATCCCTAATTTCCTTGATCCAACCGTAGCCTCACTAAACCTCGCAAACCTGATTCGACGGGTCCGCTGTAATCATCTAGCTTAGGGGATTCGTCCAATCCTCAGTTCAAACCCACTGTGCCACTGTGCCAAAGTGCCAGCTCGTACACGAAAGCGCTTGACACCATGAGTCCTGACCCCTCGCACCGCTCTCTGGATCTCTCACTCATCATTGTCTCGTTCAACACCTGTAAAGTGCTGCGCGAATCGCTCGAATCGGTCCTGCGCGAGCAGGGCAATCTCCGCATGGAAATCTTCGTCGTCGACAACCATTCCCACGACCGCTCCGTGGAAATGGTCCGCACCGAATTCCCCCAGGTTCAGGTGCTGGCCAGCCAAATCAACCTGGGCTTTGGCGCAGCCAACAACCTCGCCCTGGCCAAAGCCCAGGGCCGTTACGTGGTTCTGCTCAACTCCGACGCCTTCCTCTGTCCGCAATCGCTGCAACTCGCAGTCCAGCACATGGACGCATCCCCGCACGTAGGATTGGCCGGAGGCCGTCTCGTCGGCCGGGACTTTTCCCTGCAACCCTCCGCGCGCATGTTCCCCACCATTCTTTCCGACCTCTTCGTCATCACCGGCCTTGCCCACCAGTTTCCAAAGTCGCGCTTTTTTGGCCGCTCCGACCGCACCTGGGCCGATCCTCTTGAACCCGCGGAAGTCGACTGGGTTCCCGGAGCCTTTTCTATCATTCGCGCTGAGGCTCTTGACAAAGTAGGCTTCTTCGACCCCGATTTCTTCCTCTATTCCGAGGAAGTAGACCTCTGTCTGCGCATCCAGCAAGCCGGCTACAAGATCATGTACTGGCCAGACATTGTCGTCATTCACATCGGCGGCGAGTCCTCGCGCCAGATCAAGACCCTTGAGATGTCCTCAACCGGCGCCCAACTCATCCGATGGCGCATGCGCAGCACCCTGCTTTACTACCGCAAACACCACGGAACCGGCGCATGGCTGGCAAAGATGCTGGAATTAGTCGTCTACCGCCTGACTGCGCTCCGCAACGCCCTCAGCCGAGACCCTGAGCGCCGCAAGCGCGCCGGCGAGAGCTGGAAGCTGGTGCAACTCATGCACCAGGCATGGCAAGACACGCAAGGCGGCCGCATCTCACCACCGAGGCCGTGGAAATTCGACTAGAGCATTTTAGGTAAATGATTATCTATCTTGCTCAGGCATCAGACGCGAGCGCCGATGATCGTTCCTCTGTTTTGAAGGGTACAACTTGGGAGGGTACGGGCGTTGAAGGGTATGGGCGTTGAAGGGTATGGGCGTTGAGGGGTATGGGCGTTGAAGGGTACGGGCGTTGAAGGGTACGGGCGTTGAAGGGTACGGGCTTTAGCCCGTACATAAAGTCCACAGAATCAGCGGGGCTTTAGCCCCCGGGGGAACGCCAATCGACCAGCCTCAACCCCTGAGGCCGCTGAAAATGGACCCGTCCATTAAGGCACAACCCTGATCAAAACCCAATACGTCTGGCCTGAGCAAGATGAATAATCATCTTTAGGTAATGGTGTAGACCGACCAACCGATGACCGCGTGGCCTTTCTATCAAAGAAAGGCCACACTTCGCAGATATTTCGGGACCACAGTATTACCGAAAATGCTCTAGACCCGCCGCAACCCGGAACGCGGCGAGCGCTGCTCCAACAGGACGCCTATAAGAGTGGTTACCGCCAGCCCCACCCAAAGCAAGCTCACAACCATCAACGCTCCCACCGTTCTGTAGAGCACGAGGTCCATGTAGTGGTACGAGAGCGTCTCGCAACACCACAACCCCACCGAAAGCATCGTTCCCGTCATCGCCACAGCCACTCCGCGCCGACGGCGAAAGCGCCGCTGAATCGCAGCGCAGCCCAGAATCAGCAGGCCCGCCAGCACCGCCAGCGCCAATAACTGCGGCGATCGCCGTTCACTGTATACATCCCGCGCCATGGCCCTTGCCATCCAAAAAGCATGGAGATTCCAGCGCAAATCGAAGGCAACATCCACCACCAGCCCCAGTTGCAAGCCAGAGAGCAGCAGCCAGATTCCGCTTGCGTCGCCCCTCCGCCGCGACGCAAACCATCGTAACGCGCACGCACTGAACGAAACCGTGTAGGCTATCAATCCAGTTACGCGCGTCGGGGAAAACCAGTCATGACCTGCAATCATGGTCTAATCTTGGAACGAATGATGCTATTTGTCGAGCTTTGGGAGAATGCATGATCGTCGCCCCCCTGGTCGCCCTGGGCGCATGGATCCCCATCGGCCTCTACCTCTTCCGCCGGCTGCCGATTCGCCACGCGATTCTCTTCAACTTTGTCGGGGGATGGGCCATCCTCCCCGCAGCCAACTATGCGCGGACCGCCAACAATGCCTTCCCATACTGGATTCTGGGCACCAGCCTCGAATCCGACTACTTCATCACCAAAGCTACCGTCATCGGCCTCACCGGCATCCTCGGCATCCTCATCTTCGATCACGCCAGCATCAAGCGCTTCCGGCTCACCGTCTGGGACGTAGCCATGGGCATGTGGCTCATCGCCCCCCTGCTCTCCGCCATCGCCAACCCCGACACCATCCAGGAAGGGTGGAGGGGCGAGTTCTATCAGATCCTCGCCTGGGGCAGTCCCTACCTGATCGGGCGCCTCTATTTCACCGATACCAGGTCCCTGCGGCTCGCGGCTAAATCTTTCGTGATCGGCGGTCTGGCCTACATTCCCCTCTGCCTGCTCGAACTCCCCAGAGGCCCCTGGATCTACGCCTGGATTTACGGCTACCAGCCTTTCCAGACCAACGGCGTCGATCGCTGGATTGGCTACCGCCCCATCGGTTTGCTTGAAAACGGCAACCAACTCGGCATCTGGATGGCCACCGCGACCCTGATCGCCCTCTGGCTCTGGAAGCGCAAGACCGCCATATCCATCCTCGGCATTCCCATTCGAAGCGCGGCAATTGCCCTGCTCGCCGTCACCCTGCTCTGCCAGTCGACCGGCGCCATCATCCTCTTGCTGCTCCTCATCCCCTTCGTATTCGTCGATCCGCGCCACTTATCCAGAACGGTCAGCATTGTCCTGGTCCTCGGCATCCTGGCCTTCGCCATCTTCCGCATCGGCAACTGGGTCTCGCTCCACCAGCTAGTGAAGGAGAACAGCGCGGCCCATGGCGTCGACAGCTTCTTGAGGAAAATCGGCAAGGGTTCGCTGGGCTGGCGGCTCAAGCAGGACGAAAGCCACATCAACACCGCGCTCGCCGAACCGATCCTCGGCTACGGCGAATGGAACTGGTGGCGAGAAGGCTTCGAACGCCCCTGGAGCCTATGGCTGCTGGTCTTCGGCATGTATGGCAGTGTCGGCCTCGTCTCGCTTGAAGCAGTGCTGCTCATCCCAGCGCTGCGCGCCGTCTGGTTCCCTCTCGCCCGCTCCGATATCGGCCACACCAACATGCGTCACACGCTTACAGCCGCAGTTCTGATCACCGCCATCGACAGCCTGCTCAACAGCGCTATCCTGCTCCCGCTGCTGCTGGTCATCGGAGGCATGGCCATCTGGTCCAGCAACGACGAGGAACTGGAGACGAATCTCGAAAAAGCCTCCGCCCTGGCCCGCAAAGAACAACGCAGACGACTGCCGACCCCACGAAGGAAATCCCTTCCCGCGAACTCCGGAGACCTCGTTTCCACAGAGGAGTAGCGCAGTTGCCGTTGCTCATGCTTTTGCCATGCCCTTGCTTTTCTTGCTCTCATTCCCGAAGGGAATCTGCTGTTACTCTCGGTTCTTCTTTGTAACCTGTTAGAGCGTTTTAGGTAATGGTGTAGACCGAGCAACCAATGATCGCGTGGCCTTTCTATCAAAGAAAGGCCACACTTCGCAGATATTTCGGGACCACAGTATTACCTAAAATGC
>Ga0182030_10013785_pt1 | contig 16045 bp, 15 predicted proteins | sample 812S3MmetaG_FD_121299 | JGI IMG/M metagenome (GOLD analysis project Ga0182030, IMG submission 121299) | Permafrost microbial communities from Stordalen Mire, Sweden - 812S3M metaG (Illumina Assembly) | ecosystem: Environmental > Terrestrial > Soil > Wetlands > Permafrost | place: Sweden...
CATCTGCGCGCTGGAGCGGATGCCGCCGAGGAACGGGTACTTCGAGTTGGAGGACCAGCCGGCGAGGACGATGCCGTAGACGCTGAGCGAGGCGATGGAGAAAACCAGGAGCACACCGATGCCGACGTCGGCGATGACGCCGGGCGATTTCATCGTGTACCCCCAGGGCAGCGTGATCGGGTGCGTGCTGCCAAAGGGAATGACGCAGATGGTGAGCAGCGCGGGCACCATGGCCATGGCGGGCGCCAGCCAGAAATAAAGCTTGTTCACCTTCGCGGGCGTGAATTCCTCCTTGAGCATGAATTTGAGCGCGTCGGCAAGCGGCTGGCCGAGGCCCCACCAGTTCCACTTGGGCATGGTGAACAAGCCGAGGATGTTGACGCCGCCGAGCGGTACGCCGACGCGGTTCGGCCCGACGCGGTCCTGGATCGCGGCGCTGATCCAGCGCTCGGCCAGCACCACGTAGGAGACGAGGCCGAGGATGACGTTGACCACCACGAAGATCTTGATGAGTGTGGTGAAGACGTCGGGAACCCAGAGCGGAACGCTGGCGGGCAGGTCGGCAAAGAAAAGAGGAAAGGTCATGCGACGTGGGGGGAGGGTTGGGCGGCGCGGGCCGAAGCGGCGTTCTGGAGTTTCAAGTCGATGCCGAGATCGCCGATTTTGCTGAGGCTCAGGCCGGCGAAGGCGGGAGTCGCTTCGGCCATGGCCTTGAAGACTTCCTCGATGGTGTGAACGCCGTTGCCGCCTCCGAGGGCCGCTTTGAGTTGGAGCAGAATCTGGAAGTCGTCCATGGCATGGCCGGGGACGGTAATCGCCTTGTTGAGGCGCTGGAGCCGTCCCGCGCCGTTGATCATCGAGCCTCGTTTTTCGGCGAAGCTGGCGCCGGGCAGGACGTAGTCGGCGAGTTCGGAGGTGGGGCAAGGCAGGATCGATTGGACGGCGAGGACTTTGACGTTTTGTACCGACGTCAGCGGCCATCCGGCATCGCCCACAAGATTTTCATGCAGGACGAAAAGCGCCTCGATGCGTCCGGTGTCGACGCCATGCCGGATTTGCCCGAGCGTTTTGCCCTGGTTGGAAAGTCCGAAAAGTTCGACGCCGCGCGTGTTGGGATTGATGTCGGCGCTGCGGAGGATGCCGTCTGCCTCGCCCTGCCGCGGCACGATGTCGCAGAGCACCTCGTCGCCGCCGAGCGCGCGGCGGATTTCGCCGAGCAGGAAAGCTTCCTCGTTCGTGAGCCGTCCCGAGGCGACGATGGCGATTTGTTCCGGGCGAAGTTCCTTTAATTGCGCGGCGAGGCGCGGGATGATTTCGCCCCACGGCGTCGAAAGTTTGCCGTGGCCGACTTTCGCGACGGGTTCGGTGAGCCGCTCGGGCAGGTGGATGTAGTGGAAACCGAGCCGGCCCTGGTCGCACATCCACTGCGAATTGACCGCTTCGTTTTCGCGGGGCGTTTGGCGATAAACGAGCCCTTCCCGGCTGCCGACGATCGTGTTGCAGCCCGTGGCGCAGCGGGTGCAGATGCTCTTGGTTTCCTTGAGAAACCAGACGCGCATCTGGAACCGGAAGTCCTTGCTCGTCAGCGCGCCGACGGGACAGATGTCGACGGTGTTGAGCGAGTAATTGTTGTCGAGGCGCTTGCCGGGATGAACGGCGAGGGTGGTGTGGCTGCCGCGGTCGATGAAGCCGAGCACGTCGTCATGCACCATTTCCCTGGAAAAGCGGATGCAGCGCGAACACATGATGCAGCGTTCGTCGTCGAGGACGATCCGCTCGCCGATGTCGACCCGCTTCGGTTTCTTCACCTTGTCGTCGGTGAAGCGGCTGCCTTCGCTGCCGTACTGGACCGAATATTCCTGGAGCTTGCATTCGCCGGCCTGGTCGCAGATCGGGCAGTCGAGCGGGTGGTTGATGAGGAGAAATTCCATCACGCCTTTGCGGCACTCGTCGACCATGGGCGATTCGGTGCGGATGCCCATGCCTTCGGCGATGAGCGTGGCGCAGCCGATTTGCGCGCGGGGCATCCAGGAAAGCTCGGGCCTGCCGTCGGCGGCGAGGACGGGTTTGCGCGCGGCGTCGAGCTTGGGCATGCCGAGTTCGACCAGGCACATGCGGCAGTTGCCGGAGATGGAAAGCTTGGGGTGGTAGCAATAGTGGGGAATAAATTTCGCGGCGCGGCGCGCGACCTCAACGACGTTGAGTCCCTTGGGAAACTGCATCCAGACGCCGTCGACCTGCACATTGAGCAGCGGGGCGTCGGCGGGCGTGTGGTCGTGGTTGAAGGGATTATTCACAGGGATCGAAGGAAAAAGGGAGGGACTTCGGAACGACGGGAAAGCTCCGGTGCGCCGGGCCGTGAAGACCCGGCGCAAAGGTTTTTTTTAGCTTCGGCTCAGCTTAGGAATTGGGTTTGACCACTTCCGGGGCTGGCGCCGGTGCTGGCGGCGGCGGTGTTGAATTGTCCGAACAAGCGGACACGAACGCGGCTGACAGGGTCACCGCACAGATGAGTACGAAGAGTTTCAAGTATGACTTCATAGGTTTTTTCTGACTTTGGTTTGGGTTAGACTTACAGGTGTTCATGTTAGCGGGAAGTTGGCGCAGGGCAAGGCCCCGGCTGGATTTTATTCCAATTCGCGTTCAAGGTGAGCTTAAGGCGCGCAGGATTTTTTTCTGCTGGCAAGACGTGAGGAGGGAGCATACCCGCAACGGTCTGTAACCGACGAACAACGCCGCCAGCGGGAAAAAGGACAAGCGAATTAGGCTCATCTTGAACGCGATTTGGAATTAGGCGATCTCCAGTTTTTTTAGCGGAACGGTGTCGGCGGCCGATTTTTTGTGGACGGTCGAACCGTCGCCCATGGCATGGTTTTCAAATTCATCCTTGAATTTGGCCACGAAACTCTGCACCGGCCAGGCGCAGGCCTCGCCGAAAGCGCAGATGGTTTTCCCGGCGATGTTGTCGGCGACGTTGGCGAGCAGGGCGACGTCGTCGGGATGGCCGTGCCCGTGCGTCAGCCGGTCGGTGATTTTCTTCATCCAGAGCGAGCCTTCGCGGCAGGGCGTGCACTGGCCGCACGACTCGTGCGCGTAAAACGCGGCGATGTTGGCCAGGCATTCGACCATGTCGCGGGTCTCGTCCATGACGATGACGCCGCCGCTGCCGGCCATGGAGCCCGCCGCGGCCATGGTGTCGAAATCGAGCGGGATGTCCTCCAGGCCGATCTCCTTTTCCTCCATCGTGCCGTCGGGATTCTTCGTCTTGATCTTGTACCGGTCGCCCGCCTTGAGCACCTTGGCCGAGGAGCCGCCGGGGATGAGCGCCTTGAGCTTGCGTCCGCCCTTGATGCCGCCGCAGACGTCGTTGAGGAGCTGGCCCAGGGTGAGCGCGCCGACCTCGAATTCGTAGTAGCCCGGTTTCTCGACGTCGCCGCTGACGCAGAGGAGCCGCGTGCCGGTGTTGTTGGGCTTGCCGAGTTTGGCGTAGGCCGCGCCGCCCATCGCGACGATGTGCTTGATGTCGCAGAGGGTCTCGACGTTGTTGACGATGGTGGGGCACATGTAGAGGCCGAGCACGGCGGGGAAATAGGGCGGCTTGATGCGCGGGTAGGCGCGCTTGCCTTCGAGCGATTCGATCAGGCCGGTTTCCTCGCCGCAGATGTAGGCGCCCGCGCCGCGATGGACGTAAATTTCGAGGTCGTAGGCGGTGCCGCCGATTTTCTTGCCGAGGAAATTTTTCGCCTTCGCCTCGGCAATCGCCTTTTCGAGGATCTTCGCGCCGAGGGTGAATTCGCCCCGGATATAGATATAGGCGAGATGCGCGTTGTTGGCGTAGCAGGCGATGATCATGCCTTCGAGCAATTGGTGCGGATCCTTGTAGATGATCTGCTTGTCCTTGAAGGTGCCGGGCTCCGATTCGTCGGCGTTGCAGATGAGATAAACCGGCTTGGTGTTTTTGGCGGGATCGATGAAGCCCCATTTCACGCCGCAGGGAAAACCGGCGCCGCCGCGTCCGCGCAGACCGGAGGCCTTGACCTCGGCGACAATGTCCGGCCCCTTCATGGTGAGGGCTTTTTTTAGCTCCTTGTAACCGCCATGGCGCAGGTAGCAGTCGATGTCGATGGTGTAGCCGGGCTTGTCGATGTTCGCGAAGACGAGGCGTTTTTCAGCGATGGGCATATAACTTAAGAATTTTTGACGGAATTAACGGAATGAACGGAATTGGGAGGCAGGGGATTTTAGACAGGAGGAACATGAAGGGAGAATTACGTTAAAGTTTCTTGCAAGCCGAGTTGCTTCTCACAACGACGACGGGCAAAACTCACAATATTTGGCCTAAACACAAAGAGGGATGCCGATATCAACGTACATACTATGCCCAGGAAAAAAATAAGAGGATAGGGCGGACTGGTTAGAGGGATCCCTTTCGAGTAGACATAAGCAATAAAATAAAAGGCTGCACAGGCATCAAAGGCCATCTTAAATCCAAAAAACCAACAGAAAATATTTGCCATTAGTTCCGCGCGTCGGATTTTTTTCATGTCAAAAAATTCCGTTAATTCCGTTAATTCCGTCAAAATTCATTTGTATTTCAGAAGAAGCTCGTCGGCGCGCGGGCGGGTGACGTTTTCATAGAAGTCGTCGTTGATCATGATGACGGGCGCGGTGCCGCAGGCGGCCAGGCATTCGACGAACTCGACGGAATATTTCCCGTCGGGACTGACCGCGAGGCCGTGCGCGTCCGGTTCGCCGACCTTGCACTTTTCGCGGAAATAATCGTGCAGCGCGTAGCCGCCGCCCAAGGCGCACGAGAGCGTGCGGCAGACTTTTATTTGGATTTTGCCCGCCGGATGCTGGCGGAACATGGGATAGAAGGTGACGAGTTCGAGGATGTTGATCGGTTGCAGGTCGAGCTTGGCGGCGATCCATTCGATGCCCTCGGGCGAGACGTGGCCGAAGGTCTCCTGCCAGAGATGGAGCAGGGGCAGCGACGCGCTCCGTTTGGAAACCGGATAGTGGGTGATCAATTCGTCGGCCTGCGCTTCGAAGCCGTTGGGCAGGACGGGAGCGGGATGATGGGGATCGACCGCGCCGGGATAGACGGCCCCGGGCGGGACGGTCTGCGTGGCGGGGTCGGCGACGGGGCTGAGGCTTTTGGCGGTCATGATTTGGTGGGGGAGGGGATCGCAGTGCGGAAAACGACTCCGTTGACAAAGATAACTTGGAAGTCTCCGCCGGGCGGGTAAGGGTCAGTCGGATAGTGATAGACGTCGCCAGTGACGCCGGTCGATTCAGAGTGCTCGATGCGAAGGGGGCGTCCCTTGAGTTGCTCGACCTGGGCGATCGTGAGGGGTGGCTTCGTGTCGTTGATTTTCTCGAAGGCGGACAGAAACTTTGCCGATTTCTCCGCCGTTAGCACGGCCGAGCCGAGCCAGATGGCGACGGCGATGACCATCGGCGCCATGATGAGCGCGGAAAAGATCATGACCTTTTTCATCGGGTTCATTTGAACTCGCCCTCCGTGGCGATGACTTTGTCGTTGAGGAAGGTGATTTTCACGTCGGAGGAACTGGTGTGATAAGTATAAGTCGTGCCCGAGACGATGCCGAGCGCGCTGCTGGTATTGGAACTCGTCGGCTCGCCGAGAATCGCCTTCACTTCGGTGGTGGTCATGCCGTTGTGGATTTTTTGGAGGTTTTCCTCGGTGAGTCGTGAGCAGGCGGCGACCAGGAGAAGGGCGGCAACGGCAAGGAGAGTGGTGCGGATGTTTTTCATCATGTTTACCGGTCGCATTCGCCCATGACGAAATCGAGGCTGCCGAGAATCGCGACGACGTCGGCCACCATATGGCCGGGCAGAAGCTTCCCCAGGATGCTCAGGTTGACGAAGGAGGGCGCGCGAATTTTCAGCCGGTAAGGCACGCCGCCGCCCTTGCTCTGGATATAGAAGCCGAGTTCGCCCTTCGGATTTTCCGCGCCGAAATAGATTTCCCCGACCGGCGCCTGGATGCCCTCCGTGACGAGGATGAATTGGTGGATCAACTCCTCCATTTTGGTGAGGACCTTGTCCTTGCGCGGAAGGAAGCCCTTGCCGTCGGCGACGTTGATGGGGCCGCCGGGAAGCGTGGTGAGCGCCTGTTCGATGATGTGCACGCTCTGGCGCAATTCCTCGAGGCGGCAGAGATAGCGGTCGTAGCAGTCGCCGACCGAGCCGGTCGGGATCGAGAAGCCGTACTCGGGATAGGTCAGGTAGGGGCGTTCCTTGCGGACATCGTAATTGACCCCGCTGCCGCGGAGGTTGGGGCCGGTGAGGCCGAAGTCGATGGCGTCTTCCTTCGAGATGATGCCGACGCCCTGATTGCGATCGACGAAAATCTTGTTGCGGGTCAGGAGCTTGTCGAGTTCGTCGATTTTGCCCTTGAACTGCTCGACGAAAGCCCGGGTCTGCTCGACGAAGCCGGGCGGCAGGTCGCGGGTCTGGCCGCCGATGCGCGTGTAGCTGGTGGTGAAGCGCGCGCCGGTGAGCAGCTCGATGAGGTTGTAGATTTTTTCGCGCTCGGTGAAGGTATAGAGAAAGACGGTCATCGCGCCGGTGTCCATGGCGAGCGCGCCCATGCCGAGCAGATGCGCGGAGATGCGGGCCAGTTCGCAGCAGATGACGCGGATGACCTGGCCGCGCGGCGGGACGGTCCAGCCCATGAGCTTTTCGACGGCGAGGGCGTAGGCGACGTTGTTGGCCAGCGGAGCGAGGTAGTCGAGCCGGTCCGTGTAGGGGACGAACTGGTTGTAGGTCATGTTCTCGGCGATTTTTTCGTCGCCGCGATGGAGGTAGCCGACGTCGGGCATGGCGCGCGTGACGACCTCTCCATCCATTTCGAGCAGGACGCGCAGGACGCCGTGCGTGCTCGGGTGCGACGGCCCCATGTTGAGGATGAGCTTTTCGCCCAAGGGCCCGCCTTCGGCTTGCTCCTCCTCGAAGTGCCGCGTGACGCTGTCGGGTGTTTCTAGAATGATCTCAGGCATACAATTTAGACGGGATTAACTGGGAGGAGAATTTTTTGACAGGATTAACAAGATTAACAGGATTAGGGGGCGGTAAATTCGGGAATATTGGACAGCATAGAAGGGGCAAGTGTCCGGCTCTTTCTTTTGAATTCCAAACTATTCGCTCCGAAGTTTAGAAGGAGTCCGGTTTCTATTTTTGTTGCTGTGAGGTAATTGACCAGTTGGACTTCGTGCGCGGAGTTGAGTGCAGAAACGGCTTTGAGTTCCAAAATCAAACAATCCTCGACAATAATATCCGCAAGAAAATCACCGATCATTTCGCCGTCAAAATAAACGGGTAATGGCTCCTGACTTTCTACTTTGAGTCCCAATGCTTTTAAACGAAGGAGGAGGGCATTGTGGTAAATCGACTCCAAGAAGCCCGGGCCAAGAACGCGATGAACGTACATCGCTTCACCGATAACCTTCTTGGTTAGCGGATCGGGTTGGGCCGGGTTAGCAGTCATAATCCTGTTAATCTTGTCCCAAAGTTAGTGGGTCAACTTGCGTTGAAGGTTTGAGCGAGGTTTCAGCCATAATCCTGTTAATCTTGTTAATCCTGTCCAAAATTTCAGCGCTCGGCGGGATTGGCGCGGGGTTCGCGGATGGTCGTGGGCGCCTCGCCGATGGCGGGCGGCTTGTCGGCGGGCGCGGCGACGAAGGGACCGCCTTCCATGGGCGCGCGGCGCGAAAATCCCTCTTCGCCGGGCAGGTCGCTGGGCAGGCCCTCCAAGGGAAAATCCTTGCGCAGCGGATGGAAGGGATAGCCGTCCCACATGAGGATGCGGCGCAGATCGGGATGGCCGTTGAACTTGATCCCCATCATGTCGAAAATCTCGCGCTCGTGCCAATCCGCGCCCTGGTAGACGGGCACGAGGGAATCGACGGTGGGATCGTCCTCGCTGACCTTGAGCTTGACGCGCAGGTGCGCCCGGTCGTTCGGGCCGCCGAGCGCGCAGAATTCATAGACGATTTCGTAGCGCGGCTCGTCGCCGAAATGGTCGACGCTCGAGATGTCGACGAGGTAGTTGAAGCCGAGTTCGTTTTTGAGATGGGCGGCGGCGGCGCGGATGATGTCGCGGTCGATTTCGACGGTGTGCTCGCCGCGAAATTCCCTGGGCTGGCCGATCTTGCCGGGGAATTGCTTTTGGAGGGAGGCGATGGATTCTTGGGCGGGCATGGGAAGAATTTTGACGGAATTAACGGAATTAACGGAATGAAGGCAGGGGAAGTTTTAGACAGGATTAACAAGATTAACAGGATTGGCAGGAGGAGTTTGAACAGTCGGCTTTGCCTTCGTCGAGGTGCGACAGGAGGTCCATAAAATGCAGAAAAATCCAAATAAACTAAAACCCAACGAGGGGCCGAGTGTATATGGGCCGGTATGGCGAATAGCTATGAGGACAGTTAGCGATAGGATTATTAATGCCAGAATTGAGGTGATCGCGAGGAAAAGCCGCCAACTGCGATAGGTCAATCGCCAAAGAGCAAAACCCAATATGAGAATAAAAATGTGAGGAATTACGGCGGGCCGTTCGGTTAAACAAACAAATACAAACAAAGCGGTCACATATACCCGCGCACCCCAAAGCATGACATGATCGAGCGCTTTCATGTTCGTGGGTTTCCCTTACGCCGCGACGCGTTCGTTGGCGGGCGGGAGTTTTTTCAGGTCCGTGGCGGAACGTTCGAGCATGATTTTGTTCTGGAGGCGCATGAGGCCTTCGAGCAGCGCTTCGGGGCGGGGGGGGCAGCCGGAGATGTAGACATCCACGGGCAGGAGTCGGTCGATGCCCTGGAGCGTTGCGTAGCTGCGGTACATGCCGCCCGAGGAGGCGCAGGCCCCCATGGCGATGACCCACTTCGGATCGGGCATCTGGTCGTAGATGCGCTTGCAGGAGAGCGCCATTTTATACGTGACCGTGCCGGCGACGATGAGGAGGTCGCTCTGGCGCGGGGAGAAGCGCATCACTTCCGCGCCGAACCGGGCGATGTCGTACCGCGCGCAGGAGGCGGCCATGAGTTCAATCGCGCAGCAGGCAAGGCCCATCGGCATGGGCCAGAGGGAATTCTTCCGCATCCAATTGATGGAGGCGTCCAGCGTCGTGAGAACGACGTTGCCTTCCACCTTGGAGTTATACGAGAGGTCGCGTCCATGAACCATATCGGCCAAGAATAGACTGCGCCGGGAGAGCGGCAAGGCGAATTGTCAGGAATTTAAGGTAGCCGGCGGAGGCCCTGCGCCGGTGCAGTGGTAGCCGTCGCGCGCCGCGACAGTCCGGCGCAAGGGCCTGCGCCGGCTACCTTCTGAGGTACGACGGCTACCTTGGGCTTGAAGCCGTGCCCAGGCTGGGTAAAATGCACCCATGGTTCAGAAAGGCTTTATCGCGGTTTTCGAGGAGGCGCTCGCGCGGGCGGAGATCTCGGAATGCGTCGCGTCGTGGCTGGAGCGCTTCGAGAAAGTCGAGCAGGTGATCCCCCAAATGGAGGGAACGCTGGAGGTGAAGGAACCGAGCGAGATCATGTGGGAGCCGAACCTGCAATTCCGCGTCCTCAACGGGGAACAATTCGCGTGGGTCTACGTGTCGCTCGACAAGCGGGCCATGGAGACGACCGGCTTTCAGGACGCCGAAATTTCCTTCTGCCTCGAAGTGCTGCTGGAACTGCCCGGCGTCGCCGAGGTGATCGACGAGAAGAACCAGCGGCGGCTGGATGAACTGGAGAAGGCCGGGATTATTTAGTGTAGCTCCTGGAGGGTCAGACTCCGTCCTGCCCCATTCTGCTACATTGTTCCATCATGAATCCCCTCATCTCCATACCGCGCGAGGCGCTCGCCGAGCTTCTGCGGGCTTCCGGGTCGCTCCTCACTCCCGAGCAGTACCTGGCCTCGCTGCCGGAGCTAAGCACCTATAAGAAATACCCCGGCCGGGCGAAGGCGGCGGCCGTGAGCAAGTATTTCCTCCTCGTGGTTGCCGTCCTCGCCGTAGTGCTCCTGCCCATTTTGGGCTTTGGTTTTGAGAACCTGGTCATCGTGGCGGGTCTGGCGACGGTCACGTTCTTCGAATACCGCGTGCATCGCTACTTTCGCGATAACAATCCCAAAGCTCCCAACCTCGGCTTTCGTAATCAATCGTGCTTCGCGGCCGGCATTTTGATCTACTGTTTGTACCACGCGTTTTCCACGTTTCAGATACCGCTTCAGACTCAGACCCTCGTCGAGGAAAACAATCTTATCGATCTCAATATGCTCGGGAGCCTGGTGCGGGTCTTCTATCTGAGCATAGCCGTCATCGCTGGCGGCTCCCAGTTCGGGCTGGCCTGGTACTACCGGGGCGCGCAAATTAGAAAACCGATTTAGCCGGTCCTGCGGACGGCGGTAAAGAACACAAAGAACTCAAAAAAAGAACGGAAGAACAACCTGCTTTTCTTTTCAACATTCTTGTGTTCTCTGTGTTCTTTTGTGGCTAATGATCGCGTTCCCCGAATGAATGTCGCTTCCGATTCGCCGCCGCGTTTCCTGGGCCTGTCGCCCGCGGCCGCGGCCATCCTGGTCATCGCGCTGACGACGGTGTTCCGCTTCTTCTACTGCGCGTGGCTGCCGATCCTGCCCGACGAGGCCTACTACTTTCAGTGGTCGCGGCACCTCGATGCCAGTTACTTCAGCAAGGGCCCCGCGGTCGCCTACACGATCGCCGCCGGCGCCGCGCTCTGGGGCTCCGACAACCTGGGCGTCCGTTTTTTCGCGGTCCTGCTTTCCGCCGGCACGGCCTGGCAGATGTTTCTCCTCGCCCGCCGCTGGTACGATGAAACCACCGCGTTGATCGCCGTCCTGATCACCAATGTCGTTCCGATCTACGCCTTGGGCGCGGTGGTGATGACCATCGACCCGCTCTCGGCCTTTTTCTGGATCTGGGCGGCCCATTTATTTTCCCGCGCAATCCAGGAGGAACGCCTGCTCGACTGGCTCCTGACCGGTTTCGCCGTGGGCTGCGGATTCCTGGCGAAATATCTCAACGCGCTGGAACTGGCCGCCTTTCTCGCCTTTCTGCTTCTGGTTCCCACGCGCCGCCGGCTGCTCTTGAAGCCCCGCTTCTGGTTGATGCTCGCGGTCGCGGCGCTTTGCGCCACACCGGTTTGGTGGTGGAACCACCAGCATGGCTGGGTCAGCGCCACGCAACTCGGAAATCGCGGCCATCTCAACGGCCCTTTTGATCTTCATTTTTCCACTTTTGCCAACTTCCTTGGCCTGCAGGCGCTGGTGATTTCGCCGCTTCTTTTTTTAGCGCTCCTCGCGACCGCGGCGACGGTTCTGATCAAACGGCCAGGGAAAAAAGTCACGCCTGAAAACGAGGGCGAACTTCTGCTCCTTCTCCTTTTCCTCTCCGTGTTTCTCCTTTATGCGGTCCTGGCGCTGCATTTGAGGGAGGAGCCCAACTGGCCGGCGGTCTCGTACCTGACGCTCATCATCATCATGGCCTCGCGATGGCGAAAAATGCTCGCGACTGGAACGCGAAGCCAGCCCTTCATCATCCTGGCCTTCGGCTTTGCCTGGCTGCAAACGCTCCTGATGCACGACACGCAATTCCTCCATCTACCGCAAAAAATGGACCCGATGGGGCGCGTCGCCGGCTGGTCCGAAATCGCGGCGCGCCTGAACGATCTGCGCGGCGAGCAACACGCCGACGTCCTCATCGCCGACGCCTACAAGGAGGCGAGCGTGTTTTCCTTCCATCTGCCGGACAAGGCTTTCATCTACACGTTGCGACACTCGCCGCCGTCGAATCAATTCGATTTCTGGCCCGGCTATCCGACGGAAGCGCCGCATCGCGCGCTATGGATCACGGGCGAATCCACGACCGCCGCGTTGCAGCATGATTTCAACACGATCACCTTCGTCGAACGCGTCGTCGTCAGCTTCCGCGGCAAGCCGTTTCGCGAATACACCATTTACCTGTGCGAGAATCCATCCTACGGAGGGAGCAACTGAATTTTTGACGGAATTGACGGAAGAAAAAGCAGGGAAGGTTTTTGGGATAGGATTAAGGTGATGAACGGGATTGGCTCGAAGGAAAATCATCTCCTTTTTAAAATCATTTTAATCTTATTAATCCCATCAAAAACTCTCCCGCTTTTGCCTTCCAAAAAATTCCGTTAATTTGGTAATTCCGTCAATTCCGTCCAAAATTCAGTAAGAAGTGTATAGGAAAATTCCATGACTTATCCCGAGGCCCTTTCCTATCTCGGCCAGACGCGCCGCTTTGGCATGAAGCTGGGCCTGGAACCGATGCGCGAATTGGCGCGGGCGCTGGGCGATCCGCAGGAAAGGCTGCGCTTCATTCACCTGGCCGGGACGAACGGCAAGGGTTCCACCGGCGCTTTTTGCGAATCGTGCCTGCGCGCCTCCGGCTATCGGGTGGGACTCTACACGTCTCCGCACCTGGTCAGCGTGCGCGAACGAATCCAGATCGACCGGCAGCTTATTTCCGAAGCCGATTTTGCCGAAGGCATGGCGGTCGTGCGCCGAGTTGTGGAGGAGCGCAAAAATCACGAAGTCACCTTTTTCGAGCTAATGACCGCGCTTGCGCTCTGGTACTTCGCGCGGGAAAAAGTCGACTGGGTCGTGTGGGAAACCGGCCTGGGCGGGCGCCTCGATGCCACCAACATCGTCACGCCGGAAGTCTGCATCATCACCAACATCGGACTCGATCATCAGCAATACCTGGGCGAATCGATGCGGGACATCGCGGCGGAAAAAGCGGGCATCCTCAAGCCGGGCGTGCCGGTCGTCAGCGCGGTGGAAATCGGGGAAGCTTCCGAGGTGATCCGCGAACGCGCCAAGGCCGGGGATTGCGCGCTCACCCTGGTTCATCGCGACATGAAAGTGGAGGACCTTGGTTTGCGTGGAAATAAACAGATGGCGCGAATCGACGGCCACGAATTTGCGCTGGGCCTGCTCGGTCCGCATCAGATTTACAACGTCGCCTGCGCGGTCGAGGTGATGCGGCAACTCAAGATTTCCGATGCCGCCATCGCGCGCGGCCTCGAAAGCACCGTCTGGCCGGGCCGCTTTGAAATCCTCTCGGAAAAACCGCTCATCGTCCTCGACGGCGCGCATAATCCGGCGGGGGTCGCCATGCTCGTAGAAACGTGGCGTGCGTTTCTGGCCGCGCGTTACGGATGGAGCGCGCGCGAAACCGATTCCCGCGCCCGCCTGGTTTTTGCCTCCGTCGCCGACAAGGACATTTCGAAAATGGCGCAACTGCTTCGACCGCTGGCGCGGGAAGTCTCGCTCGTGCGCCTGGCCAACGAGCGGAGCGCGGAACCGGCCCTGCTCGCGCAAGCCTTTGCCGGATTGCCCTGTGCCTGTTACGATTCGGTGCCCGCCGTGTGGCAGGATATGAGCGCCGCTCCCGAGTCAATAACTCTCATCACCGGGTCGCTTTTTCTTGTTGGAGAAATGCTTGCCCGGCGGCAGGACAATGCGGAAGAATACCGGCTCAACGAACGATTGGAAAAATTCGCACCATCCCGATAACCTGATTTTATGGTTCGCATTCGCGCGATTATTTTTGATGTGGGGGGCACCCTGATTTATCCCGCCGATCCGGTGGGGGAAACCTATGCGCGCCTGGCGTGCGCCCACGGCGTCAAGTTGCCGCCGGAAGCCACCACCGCCGCGTTCCGTGAGGCCGTGAAGAGTTCCTCGCCCCGGCCCAAGGGCACGATTCCCTGCGACGGCAACGACCGCGCCTGGTGGAAGCAGGTGGTATCGCGTTCGCTGCATGAGAACGCGTTTGCCGAGTCGGCCGCCTTCGAGGCTTTTTTTGAGGAGCTCTATCGCTATTTCGCCAAGCCGGAAGCCTGGGGCATCTATCCCGAGGCGCTGGAAGTTCTGGAGGCCTTGCGCGACTACAACGTCGATCTCGTCGTGCTCTCGAACTGGGACGCCCGGCTCCATACAGTGCTGGATGGAAGCGGCCTGGGCGGCTATTTGCCCCAGCGCTTCATCAGCGCGGAACTCGGTTGGGAAAAGCCCGATCCGGCCATCTACCGGCACGTGGCGGAAATCCTGCGTCAGCCGCCCACGGCCCTGCTGAGCGTTGGCGACGATCCGCGCAACGATGTGGAAGGACCGCGCAAGGCCGGATGGCAGGCGATGCAGATCGAGCGGCCCAAGCGGGACCTTTGGACGGTGGTGCGGGCCGTCACCGGGCGATAAGCTGCTCCGCTATAAGCCATCCTATTTTCATTGAAGCAATGCTAATACTTGCCGTCCTGCGTTGACGCTTCCCCCACCCCTTACTAAGGTTCGCCCTTATGGCTTCCACTGTTACTCTTCCCAAACAGCGCCGGTTCGGTGAAACGACCCGCTCCGACGCCTGGTGGATACAACCGATCCTGGTTTTCCTGGGCTTCTCCGCGTTCATCGTCTATTCGACCTGGGCCGCGTTTCAGGGAATAGACAGCACTCACTGTTATTATTGGTATGGCGGCGAACCTGGACCGACCTACCACCCCAATTATCTTTCACCGTTTTATTCGCCGGAGTTGTTCGGTTCGGTCCCGCATCCGGGTCTTTTCGGCGTCATACCATCGTGGTGGCCCGCCTTCCTTCCATTTTCACCGGCGCTTTTAATTATGTGGATTCCGGCGGGGTTCCGTTTCACCTGCTACTACTACCGCGGCGCTTATTATAAGGCGTTCTGGCTCGACCCGGTCAATTGCGCCGTCGGCGAACCGCGCAAGACCTACCTCGGCGAACGCTACTTCCCGCTCATCATCCAAAACATCCACCGTTACTTCTTCTATCTCGCGGTGTGGTTCATCTTTATCCTTTCGTGGGACGCCTGGGACGGCTTGTGGTTTACCGACGACTTGTCGGGGACGCAACATTTCGGCGTTGGGGTCGGCTCGCTGGTCTTGATCATGAACGTCTTTTTGCTGGCGAGCTACACCTTCGGCTGCCATTCGCTCCGGCATCTGATCGGGGGATTTTTGGACTCAAAATCGAAAGCGCCGGTCTGCGCGAAAGGTTATTCCTGCGTGAGCTGCCTCAACAGTCACCACATGTTTTGGGCGTGGCTGAGTCTGTTCTGGGTTGGTTTCGCCGACCTTTACATCCGCCTTTGCGCCATGGGCATCTGGCAAGATTTCCGGATTTTCATTCTCTAACCCGCAACTGAAAAATTTGCCATGGCTACCAGCTACGAAACATTTGAATACGACGTGCTCGTCATCGGCGCGGGCGGGGCGGGTCTTCGCGCCGCCATTGAAGCCTCGGCGGCGGGGGTGAGCGTCGGGCTCGTCTGCAAATCGCTGCTCGGCAAGGCGCACACCGTCATGGCCGAGGGCGGCATGGCGGCGGCGATGGGCAATGTCGACGACCGCGACAACTGGAAAGTCCATTTCGCCGACACCATGCGCGGCGGCCAATACGTCAACAACTGGCGCATGGCGGAACTTCACGCGAAGGAAGCCCCCGACCGTGTTCACGAACTGGAAGCCTGGGGCGCCGTCTTCGACCGCACCAAGGATGGAAAGATTCTCCAGCGCAATTTCGGCGGACACCGTTACCCGCGCCTGGCCCACGTCGGCGACCGCACGGGCCTGGAAATGATCCGCACGCTGCAGGACCACGGCATCCATCAGGGCATCACCGTCCACATGGAATGGACGATTGTCACGCTGCTCAAGGACGGCGGGCGCGTCATCGGCGCGTTCGGATACGACCGCGAGCGCGGACGCTTCAAAATTCTTAAGGCGAAGGCGGTTGTCATCGCCTCCGGCGGTCTGGGCCGCGCCTACAAAATCACGACCAATTCCTGGGAAGGCACCGGCGACGGCCATTCGCTCGCGTATCATGCGGGCGCGGAGTTGGTCGACATGGAATTCATCCAGTTTCATCCGACCGGCATGGTGTGGCCGCCGAGCGTGCAGGGGCTTTTGATCACGGAAGCCGTGCGCGGCGAAGGCGGCGTGTTGCGCAACAAGGACGGCAA
>Ga0182030_10013786_pt1 | contig 16043 bp, 16 predicted proteins | sample 812S3MmetaG_FD_121299 | JGI IMG/M metagenome (GOLD analysis project Ga0182030, IMG submission 121299) | Permafrost microbial communities from Stordalen Mire, Sweden - 812S3M metaG (Illumina Assembly) | ecosystem: Environmental > Terrestrial > Soil > Wetlands > Permafrost | place: Sweden...
AGCGGCAGCATCCGAATCAGTTCTTCGAGATTGCCGGCTCGCATCGTTGGTTTGATGAGTCCGACGGTGCCGCGCCAACTTGGAAAGGCCATGCGGGTGGCCTTCCCCTTGGCAACGTCCAACCCTCCGGTGGATTCAGTCGCGCTTCTTGCGCTGGTGAATTCCGAATTCGTTGCCGTCGGGATCTTTGCCGAACGACATGAAGCATACCGTCGTCTCGAACGGATCGCCCAATGTCGCGCCTTGGGCACGGAAGCGCGCAACGGCGGCGTTGATGTCCGTGACCGCAAACAGAGCTTGATAACCGCTCGCCGTGGGTGCCTCACCGGGCTGCCACACGCCGAACGTGGTACCGTCGGCGAGTTCGAATTCGGCGCCGTGCTCGCTCTCATCGATCGCGGTGGGCGTCATGCCCAGTACGTCGCGATAAAAAGCGATTAACCGCTTTGCATCCCGGGTGGCGGGTCCAAAAATATCGACCCCGGTGATCGAAGCGGCGGCTGGGGCGGTGGTTTCCATGACATCTTCCTCTCGGGTGTTGTTTCGCGTATCGTAGCAGCCTATACTTGACAAGCAATGTCAGGTATCTTGGCGCGGTGAAATCCGACCGGCTTCTGGCCTTGCTGCTAGCGCTCCAAAACGCCGGCAAGCAATCGGCGAGCGCCTTGGCCGAGAGCCTCGAGGTGTCGGTGCGCACGATCTATCGCGACGTCGACGCGCTCTCGTCAGCGGGCGTTCCGGTCTATGCGGAGCGCGGCAGTCATGGCGGGATCGTGCTTGCCGATTCGTATCGCGATACGCTTTCGCGATTCGACGAAGACGAGATGCGCGCACTCTTCGTATCCGGCGACGGGGCGCTAGCCGATATCGGGCTCATGGGCGGCCACCGCAGCGCGCTCGCCAAACTCGCGCGCGCCATGCCAAGCCGGGCACAAGAAACACTCGGGCAAACGCGCGGTCGCGTTCACGTCGACTCCAGCCGCTGGATCGGCGTATCGGCGCCATCCGCAACCCTCGCGTCCTTGCGCGAAGCGGTGTGGAACGATCGGTGCGTGTCGATCGCTTACACCGATCGCCGGGGTGCGGTAACGCGACGAACGCTCGAGCCGTTCGGCTTAGTGGCGAAGGCCGGGATCTGGTATCTCATCGCCCGCGACGGTGCAGCGATAAAGACATTTCGCGTGCAACGGATTCCGCGCGTGCGCGTGCTCGAACGCCGTTTTGTGCGGCCGAACTCATTCGACGCCGGTGAATATTGGAGGGGCGTCGCATCGCACGTTGCTTCGGAAGACGCGCCGTACGTCGCGACGTTTCGCATGACGCGGCGCGGCCTCGCCAATGCCGCGATCTACTGTACGGTGCAGTCACGGACGCGCGTGCGCGGCAGTTCCGAGTGGCTGGTGCGTATCGCGTTTCCATCGATCGAGGCAGCGGTCCACGAAGCGATCGGCTGGAACGACGAGGGTGTCGCCGTAGAGCCGCCGCTGCTCTGCAAACGGCTCGCCGAACGAGCGCGGGCCTTGCTCGAGCGCTACAGCGGTTGATGGAGGTACTGCGCCAATGCATCGTACCATCCCGTTTGGTCATCGCGCGAGAAGTGTGCGTTAGCGCCGCTCGGATTGGGGACGAGGAATATCCGCGTCGCTCCGACGCGCACATCTTGCAGACCCAGAGTGACGTCCGTCGCTTTTCCGGCAAGCATGACGTGAACGTGCCGGTAGCCGGTGATGCCGTGGAAGCACGCGACGCGCGGACGATAGCGGTCGATTTTTTTGAGTAAGCGTTTGACGCCCGCGGCTAGCTCCGATGTCGCGAGATCGCTCGCCTTCGGCGTTGGACGCTTCACGAGATCCGTGAAACCGATGCCGTAGTTCAACAAGGCCCGGTCATGTTCGGGCCCGAGCTTCTCAACATTCAGCGCGTCGCGCGCTTTCAGGCTTAGCGTCGAACGCGAGATGCACGGCCAGAAGCGGTTACTCGCGCGCGCGAAGTAATGTCCCTGCTCGGCGGAATAGACCGATGGATTGATGCCGACGAAAACGACGTCGAGCGCTTCGCTCAGAAGGTCGGGTAACGTCATCTCAAGCGGCGGCGGCCGACAAGAACCGCGATCGCGAAACGCCCATCACCCGACGGTTGACGCTCCGTTGATCCCGCCCTTCTATGCTTCCACGTCTTAAGCAGCAGGAAAGGCCGGTCTCACTGCCCCAGCTTTAGCTCGCGTATGAAAGACATCGCGGGGCGCGTTGCCTTCGTTACCGGGGCGGCACAAGGTCTCGGACTCGGCCTCGCACGCGAACTTGCGCGCGCCGGTGCGCATGTGGTCCTGGCGGACCTTCAAGCGGAACCGCTGCAGCAGGCAACAGCTGAGGTCGCAGCTTTTGGCGGGCGTACGTTGGCCCTTACGGTCGACGTCTCGGATCGCAGCTCGCTCCAGGCCGCCGCCGAGCGCGTTCGCTCGGAGTTCGGCAAGCTGCATATTCTGTGCAACAACGCGGGCATCATTACACCGCGCAAACCCATCTCCGAAGTCACGGAAAGCGAATGGGCGTGGACGCTCGGCGTGAACCTTTATGGCGTGATCAACGGAGTGGCGGCCTTTCTCCCGCTAATTCGAGAACATGGCGAGGGCGGTCATGTTGTGAACACGGCCTCGATCGGCGGCATGCAAGTGGGCAAAGGGCGAAACACCGGACCCTACTCGGTCTCGAAGTACGGCGTCGTGGCGTTTTCCGAGTCACTGTCGCAAGAGCTCGATGGCACGAACATCGGCGTATCGGTCCTCTGCCCAGCGGCGGTAAACACGGCGATTTTTAAATCGGCGGCGCGCCGCCCTGACCGCTTCGGCGGGCCGCTTGCGGTCGAGCAAGATGAAGCCTACGATCGCGAGTTGCGTGACGTCGGGATGCTCCCGGACGACGTGGGCAAGCGCGTCGTCGCCGCGATACGAGCGGACGAACTGTTCATCTTCACGCACGAACATTCACGCGAGTGGCTCGCCGAGCGCTTCGGGCGAATTCTCGCCGCGTTCGACTCGCTCGAGACCCCCTAGCCACGTGACGCTTACGCTGTGCGCCAAATGCGGAGCTACAATGGAATGCGCGGCTAAGTCAGCAACGCCGTGTTGGTGTTTCGAGCAAGCCGTTGTCGTACCGCAGGTCAACGCAACAAGTTGTCTCTGCCGCGTTTGCTTACAAGCCGAGCAAGAAGCGCAGCGTAAAAAACGATAACGGTGCAAATCACCGCCTTATGCCAGGAAACGGCGCTAAGAGTTAGCGCGATGAAAACACTTCTTACCACTCTCGCACTCATTGCTGCTTGCAGCGCGCCTGCATTCGCGGACAGCGGCAGCCGGCTCGACGCCATCGGACTTGCTCCGGTCGGCAACGTACCAAACCACGGAATCGATTACGGCCTCAGTTACGCCGTCGCTCAAGTCGGTCCGGTTCGCATCAGTCCGCTTGCCGACGTCGCCGGCGTCAACGGCCAAACGAGCTTCCATTTCGGCGCGGCCGCCACAGTCAACGTTGCAAAACGCTTCGACGTCGGCGTCGCCGAAGTCCAACGTCCCGGAGCGATGGGCTTCGACCGCCTGGCAACAACCGCGATCGTCGGCGTCCGGCTGTAAACGCGTCGCGCGATTTAGCCTGGCATCCGTTTGGGGCGGAAGTTTCAAAGCCGTGCCACGTGACGGCGCTCGCAGGTAAAGGCCGCGAGCGCCGATGAACAGGTGGTGCAGTGACAACAAAGCGGGTGTGCGTCTTCGCAGGCCCCTCACTGCCGGCATGCGATCGTATTGCCGAGCCGGAATTTTTCTTTGCTCCGCCCGCCGCTCGCGGTGATGTCGAACGTGCGTCCGACGACTACGACGAAATTTTGCTCATCGACGGAGTGTTCCATCACGATCTCGCGCCGACGCCGAAGGAAGTCTTAGCGGCCTGTCGCCGGGTACCGTTTTTCGGCGCGGCCAGCATGGGCGCGTTACGTGCGGTCGAGTGCCGGCCGTACGGAGCGATGCCCCTGGGCGCGATCGCCCGTTGGTATGCGAGCGGAGTGATCGACGGTGACGACGAGGTCGCCGTCGCGATGCACCCCGAGACGCACGTCGCGCTTACGGTGCCGGCGGTGAACGTCCGTTACGTCGCGTGGCTCGCCTGCCGCCGCGGCATCCTCGACCGCGCGAGTGCGGACGCCTGGGCCCACGCGGCGCGGACGACGATCTACTACGCCGAGCGTTCGTGGCCGGCGGCCGTGGCGTGCGCGCCGGCCGCCACACGCGAAGCGTTGCTCCGCGTCGCACGCCAGGAGGGCGACCTCAAGCGCTGGGACGCGCGCTTTGCGTTACGTCGCGTCTTGCGTCAGCGCGAGGCCCGCTATGCTAGCTGCTGAATTGCTGCGGCCGGGACCAAAAACGAGTGGATCGTTCGACCGCTGCGTTCCGCTCGACGCGACCCTGGCGCTCATTCCGCGGCTGCGCGAGCGTTTCGGCATCACGCGAATCGCCGATATTACGCACCTCGATCGAATCGGGATCCCGGTGATGAGCGCGATCGTTCCCGATTCGCCGGACGCGATCAGCGTCTACAACGGCAAAGGTCCGACGCGCGAGAGCGCCCTCGCCGGCGCGGTAATGGAAGCCGTGGAGCGGCAGGTGGCAGCAGCACCGGGACTTGCGCCGTCTGCGATGGGCGGTCGTGACGCCGTCGAGGGCCTCGATCTTATCTCGGGCGCGCCGGTTTTCGTGCCGCTCGGTGCGGTGCAGTGTCCGTGGTACGGCACTCCGGCACTGCACGGCTCATCGACGGACGGGCTCGCCGCCGGGAACACCTTGGCCGAAGCCGCCTACCATGCATTATGCGAACTTGTTGAACGGCATTTGTGGTCGATCGCTCATGCAACGGGCCACTTGCGGCCACAAGCGATCGTAACGCGTTTTGCCGGGGGCGCGTTGAGACTCCCCGATTTTGTCGACGATGCCGTGGCGCCGGAAATCGCTCTGCCCTCGGGATCCGTCGTCATCGATACGCTGGCAGAAAAGGTCCGCCGTGCCGGCCTCGTTCTCCGGTTGCGCGCGGTCGACATCGATCCGTTTCCAATTCTGCTCGCCGCCACCATCGGCGATCCGCTCGGTGGTCCATCGTCCGCACACACCGGCCTCGGTTGCTCGTGGTCACCCGAACACGCCGCGATTCGCGCGATTACCGAAGCGGCGCAGGGCCGCGCGGCCGACTTTCTCGGCGCGCGCGAGGACCTTCAGCGTCACGACGATGAGACGGTCACTCCATACGGCGCGCGCCGCACCTACGGCCTGCCGCTCGGACGGTGGTACTACGACGCACCCGCGCCGACGAGTTCGCTGCGCTCGTTTGCCGACCGGTCGACGAACGACGTGGCGCGCGATTTGCTCTTGCTGGTCGAAGCGCTACGGAGCGCAGACGCCGGCCCCGTCGCTCTCGTCGACCTCTCGCCACCCGATCTTCCGATCCACGTCGTCCGGATCGTTGCTCCCGGCTTGGAAAGCATGGGGGCCGGCAGAACCTTCGGCGCGGCAATTCGCACGATTCTCGACCTCACGATTCCCATGCCCTCGACGGACGCCAAATCACTCACGCTAACGCGATAAGGAACACACCATGACGGAAAACGAGATCGATCAAGTCAGCCGGAGTTGGATCGGACATCTCGCGACGAACCCTGCGCTGCGGGGGCAGTTGAACGCGGCGATGCAGTCGGGTGCCGATGCAAACGCGAGGGTAGCCGGACTCATCAACACGACGGTCGGGGCAAAGGCTAACGTCACTGCGGATGACGTTTCGAAGATCCAGACCTACGTGAAGAGCGCATTGCCGGCGGCAAACGCGGACGACCTCACCGAACACATTCGCCTCACGCGGCTAGGGACCGGCGGTCCCGGCGGCCCCGGCTGGCCCGGCTAGGCGATAGAGGCAATAAAGGAGCGGATCGTAGCCCCGGCTTCGGCCGGGGAGATCTCGCTGCCGCCGCGATCCGGCTCGTCGATGGGCGAGGCGCCGGCTGCCGTTCGCTGCGCACGCGCGATGTTCGCCAGCCGGGCGGCATCGTCGGGCCGCTGCAAGAACTCGGCCACGGCCGCGAGCGCTTCGACGCACGCCGCCCGGCCGAACATCGCGCCGGACGGCAGTTCTTCGAACGCGTCCCATATGAGTTGCGCGGCTTCTGCGGGCTCGCGCTCCGTCAAAGCGCGGCCGAGATGGAGCGAAGCCGAGCAAACCATGAACGCATCGTCGCCTGCGCGCGCGCGATCGAGCGCCGCCGCGAAGTGCCGCACGGCGCCGTCGCGATCGTTTCGTACCAACGCCGCTTGCCCCCACTCGAACGCGGCCGCCAGGATCAACCACGGCTCGCCGCCGCGTTCCGCGCGCTCGGACGTGGCCACGATGTCGTCGTAGGCGTCTATACCGAGCGCCGATCGTGCGCTGCAGTCCGCGATGGATGCGTAAATCGCGAGCCATTCGTCACCGCACGTCGCGGCTGCCTCGAGCGCGCGCGCCGCGTACGCCGCACCGGCGGTAAAGCGATGCCGGTTGAGTTCGATGAAGGCGCCCGCAACGCAAGCCCACGCGACCCCGGCCGGCGTATCGTCCGCGCCGGCCGCGAACGTTTCAACCCAAGTCGAACCTTCGGTCAGCGCGCCGGTCCGCATCCAGAAAAACGACAGGGCTCCGAGCGCGCTCAAACCGCTTTCGCGGAGCGCGACGTCGTTGCTACCGCGCGTGAGCGCCGCGCGAACGTTATCGATGTCGATCGAGAGGCGCGCGATCGCCTCGTCCTGGCTCGCCCCGCGCAACGCCGGTCCGGCGGCGATCGATAGTTCGAGGTAATGCCGCGCGTGACGCGCTGCGAGCTCCTCGCCTTCGGCCGATTCGCGCAGTTTCTCGCGCGCGTAGTCGTGCATCGTCTGAAGCATAACGAACCGTGGCGGATCGGCCCGATCGACTCCGACGAGCGATTTGTCGTGTAACCGGGCGAGCAGATCGAGGACGCGGCTCGCCTCGATGTCGCCGAAGGCGATCACCCGTTCGGCATCGTCGAGCCGGCAGCCGCCGGCAAACGCCGCGAACCGTCGAAAGACGAGCGCCTCGTCCGGTTCGAGCAGTTCGTAACTCCAATCGACCATGGCGCGCAGCGTGCGGTGATACGGGAGGATGGTACGCGATGTAGCCGAGAGCAACTCAAATCGCGTGCGCAAGCGCCAGAGAATCGTTGCCGGATCGAGCATGTCACAACGCGAGGCCGCCAACTCGATTGCCAGTGGAATGCCGTCGATACGATGGCAAATCGCTGCCGCGGTCTCGCGGTCAGCGGGCGGAAACTGCAAGTGCGGCGCGACGGCCTTGGCCCGATCGATGAAAAGTTCCAGCGCTTGATCCGGTGCGAGCGGGCCCAACCGGAATATGCGCTCGCCAGTAACACGCAGCGGCTCGCGGGTCGTCGCGATGACGCGCACGTCAGAACAGCGGCTCAATAACGCATATGCGATCGCCGCCGCTTCGTAAAGTACGTGTTCGCAGTTGTCGATGACGATGAGCTGATCGCGCCCGCCGCACGCCGCAACGATGCGATCCGCGAGCGGCACGTCGCCCTCATCGGAAACGCCTAACGCGGCAGCAAAGGCCGCCAGAACCGAGGTTCCGGTTGCAATCGGCGCGAGTTCGACAAACGCGATTCCATCGCGAAATCGCTCGCTCGACCGGCGAGTCGCCTCGAGCGCGAGCCGGCTCTTGCCGACGCCGCCCGGTCCCACGAGCGAGATGAGCCGTGCGCCGGCGAGTGCCCCGAGCAGTTCGGCGAGATCGTCCTCGCGGCCGACGAACGACGTCAACGGCGCCGGAATGCGTAGCGGAGAGGCGATTCCGGCAAGGCTCGTGGCGGCTTGACGCCGGCGCGGCAGCGACGGGCGAATAGCCGCCGCTTCGAGCCGTTCCCGGTCCGGTCCGTCGAGCTTCAGCGCGGCGATCAACAACGCCAACGTTTGCCGCTGTGGCGCGCGGCGCGACCCGCGTTCGAGCGAACCGACGGCCTCGGTGCTGATCCGCGCGCGTTCGGCTAAGGCCTCCTGTGAGAGACCGGCTGCCATTCGTAAGCGGCGCAATAGCGGCCCGAAGGCCGTTACGGCACCATCGCCTTCCGCGAATCGGCCGTCTTCGAACACTGTACGGATAACGAGTACGGATGTTGGTGGTTCGGCTCCCCCGCTCCGAGGACAATCGGCCTAACCCACTTGGAGCTAGGAGAACGCCAATGATCGACCTGATCGAGATTCGCCCGGTACCCTTTCACGCCATCAAACTCATCGACGTGCTCGTCCGCGCCATGAGCGAGCACGACCCCGACACGGCCCAGCACCTGGAAGCAACCGCCCGGATCGCCGAGCAAACGGCCCGCGCGATGGGGCTTCCCGAACCGATCGTCACGCGCTCCCGCAATGGTGCCCGCTTGCACGACATCGGCAAGATCGATCTCGACCTGAACATTCTGCGCAAGCCGGGCAAGCTGACGAGCTTCGAATGGAAACTCGTCAAGCTCCATCCGGGGCGCGGCGAAGAAATCCTCAGGGAGATCCCGCTCCTGCGCGAGCTCGCACCGATCGTCGGCGCCCACCACGAACGGTTCGACGGTCGCGGCTATCCCAATAACCTGATGAGCCACGAGATCCCGCTGGAGAGCCGCATCATCTCAGTCGCCGATGCATTTGAGGCGATGACCGGCTGGCGCTCCTATCGCAAGCCGCTCTCCGTCGACGCGGCGTTGTTCGAATTAGCCGCCAATTCGGGTACGCAGTTCGATCCGGCCGTGGTCAACGCGTTCCTTGCCGCCCATGCTATGGCGAGCGAGGATCGTAAGCGGACCGAAAACGTTCTTACGGGTTTGCCGGCACTCGAGAAGGAAACATCGCGTGATGACCGCCCGGTGTGCGAAATGTGGCGCCTCGATGGACTGCAGTGCCCAATCGGAGACGGCGTGCTGGTGCCTGCAACAAGCCCCTGTCGCACCTCAGGCCGGCGCAACCGGCTGTCTGTGTCCAGCATGTCTGAGGAATTATGCGCCTAATCCGAACGCGGCCAGACGCCGACTCGCCAGCGGCACCGCTATCCCGCTGTCATAGAAAGTCGTGCCGCGCCATCCGGCGCGTCTTGCCCGCGACCGGAGAGATACGCGAGCGCGGCGTTCACACCGTCCGTCGTTCCGATCTCGTGCAGGCGCAGACCCATCTGCACGCCGGCGAGCGTACCCGCGAGCATCAGTTCGTTGATACTTCCGAGGTGGCCGATCCGAAATACCTTGCCTTTGAACTTGCCAAAGCACGTGCCCAGCGACATATCGAAGCGCTCGAGGATCGTTGCGCGAATTGCGTCGGCATCGATACCGGCGGGCACGAGCACGGCCGTGAGCGAGTTCGTGTATTCGCGCGGATCCTGCGCGACGAGTTCGAGATTCCACGCGGCAACGGCATGGCGCGTGGCCTCGGCGAGTCGCGCGTGGCGCGCTAACGTGTTCGCGAGACCCTCCTCGCGCAAGATCATCTTCAGCGCTTCGCGCAAACCGAAGAACAGCAGCGTCGGCGAAGTGTACGGATAAAACCCGATCTCGTTCATGTCGAAAATCGGCGTCCAATCGAAGTACGAACGCGGGAAACGGCTCTTGCGATGCGCGGCGAGCGCCTTTGCCGAGACGACGTTGATACCCATACCGGGCGGCAGCATAAGGCCCTTTTGCGATCCGCTCACCATCACGTCGACGCCCCACTCGTCATGCCGGTAATCCATCGTGGCCAGCGACGAGACGGTGTCGACAAAGAGCAGCGCCGGATGACCGGCAGCATCGATCGCCGCGCGGATGTCCGCCAGGCGCGAGCACACGCCGGTCGACGTCTCGCTGTGAACGACCATCACACCCGCGATCGCGCGCGAGCGATCGGCGCGCAGCCGTTTACCGATTTCCTCGGGATCGGCGCCATGGCGCCAGTCGCCCGGGATCACATCGGCGGTGAATCCGAGCTTGCGCGCCATCTCGGCCCATTGGTTCGAGAACTGTCCGGTCTCGGCGCATAACAGCGTGTCGCCCGGATTGAGGGTATTGGTGAGGGCCGCTTCCCACGCACCCGTTCCCGATGATGGGAACAACGCCACCGGACCCGAGGCCCCGCACAACTCGCGCATGCCGGCCAGCAGTTCGGGCACCAGCGTGCTGAACTCGGGCCCGCGGTGATCGATGACCGCGCGGTCCATCGCACGCAACACGCGCTCGGGAACATTCGATGGTCCCGGCAATTGCAAGAAGTGATGACCGCTATGAAATGCGCTCATTGTGCCGGCACCAGCGTGAACGTCGCCGGATCGAGCATCACAACCAGCGCGCAGGCAAATCGGCATCGAACCACGGGCAGCCTCCTCCGGTTTTTGCCAGGGGCACCAGCGGAGCCGCGGCAATACGTCGTTCGTGGAGACGGGGCCAGGGTCCGGCGCGGTTGCAACTGCCGACGGCTACAGCGAACGGCATTTCGGCGGCAAGACGTTCGATGCGTTCGATCCGCCGGCTCACCACGCGGCGGCTGCGGCGTTGCACGACCGGCTGGTAAGCATCGGATTCGGTCCGGATCGGGCAGCCGCGCTGTTTGGGGTCAAGGAAATCGCCGACGTCCGGGCGAGCCGCGCCGGATACTTCGATGCCTTCGTCCTCCCGCACGATGCTGCGGGGCGGGCAGCGCGTTTCTTCGTCCTGCATCAGCCCGAATCCGAAGCCGATCTGCGGACGTGGCTGGGCGATGCCGCGGTAGATCTGCTTATCGAGATGGCGGCGATCATTACCGTCGCCGGCCGCCGGCGTTCGCTCGTCAGCGCAACGTGGTTTGCCGGGCGGCTGATCTTTGCCGACGCGCGCGCGTACAACGCCGTCTGGCCGGACGAGCCCTTCGCGGACTACGTCATGCCGCCGGGCGGCGATTCCGTCGGGCTCGAGCGCGTCGCACCGCGCACGCCGCGACGTGCAACGCTCGACATTTGCTGTGGTGCGGGCGCGCAGACGCTAGCGGCAGCGGCGTATAGCGAAACGGTCGTCGGCGTCGACCTCAATCCGCGCGCGCTACGATTCGCGCGCTTCAATGCCGCCGTCAATCGCGTCGATCACGCGACCTTCGTGCTCGGCGACGTGTATGAACCATTGGGTGATGCGCGCTTCGATGCGATCCTGGCGAACCCGCCGTTCGTGCCTTGGCCGCCGGACGATGCCGAATTGCTCTATCGCGGCGGCGGTCCAACCGGCGACGACGTTCTCGCGCGCATTCTCGCCGGCGCGGTAGCGCGACTCGAAGCGCATGGATCCCTCGCCATCGTCGCCGATTTCGCGAACGTGGCTTCGCTAGCCGAGCGCATCGCGCGCTGGCAGGGTGAGTCGCGCCGGACACTGATCGTGCTTCAGCACAACTACGAATTGCTCGCCTACGCTGAGACGCATGCGGCGCACCACGATGACCCGGCCCGGCGCCAAGCCCAAGTCGTGCGTTTATTGCAGCACTTCAAAAGCGCAGAGATCCAAACGCTCGACTTCGGCTACATCGTGCAAGAGGCGGCCTCGGGTTCAACGCACGTGGTCCGCACCGCAGCGCCGCTCGCCGCGTCGATCTCGGCCGACGTTGCTGCCTGGTTCGCGCATCAGCGCCGGCTCGCGACGGATGATATCTCGGACACCGTTCTCGAACTCGCGCCGGGTCTCGGTTTGGTGGATGTGGCTGAGCGCGCCCCAGACGGCAAAACCGGCGCGTCATGTTACGTCGCGCCCGGTCCGGCATCACTCCACGAGCCGGGCGCCGTGTCGCGCCCCGCGTTCGCGCTACTGATCCGCGTCGCTGCAGGCAACGTACGCCCGCGCGACGTGACCGACGAAGCCGCTGCCCGCGAACTACGCGAACTGCTGCAACGCGGTTTGGTCCGACTCCAAGCTACAAGCTAATGCCGATCGGGCCGAACATGTTCGTCATGCTTTGAATCGGGGCAATGTTTCCGGTTGCGCCGGGCGCATACACGGTGATGAGACCCGGCACGCCCGGTACGCTGAAGTTGGTCACGAACAGGTTGCCGGTGGTCGCCATCACGAGGCCCTGTGGCTGCGCGAGCAACGTGTTCGACCCGGCGATCGTAACCGTGGGCGCGACGTTCCCGGTTGCGCCGGGAGCGTACTCCGTGATGCTGTTGCCGTTGGCGTTGGTGATGTAGAGGTTGCCGCTCGCGTCGACGGCCACGCCGCTCGGCACGTTGAGACCCGTCGCGGCGCCGGAGATCGTTCGCGCGGGAGCGACGTTGCCGGTCGCGCCGGCGGCGAAGACCGTAATCGAACCGCTTTCATTCGCAACGTAGATATTGCCGGCCGTATCAACGGTAAGTCCGGCCGGGGTGCTCAGTCCGGTAGCCGCGCCGGCAATGGTCACGGCCGGCGCGATGTTGGCGTTCGCGCCCGAGGCATAGATCGTGATCGCGTTCGAAGTGGTGTTCGCGACGATGAGGCGGCCTTGCGAATCGATCGCAAGTCCGCGCGGTAGGCTCAGCCCGGTCGACGCTCCCGCGATCACAAACTTCGGTGTCACGTTGCCGGCCAGCGCGGGCGGAAAGACAAGGATTTGATTTAAGGTCTCGTCCGCGACGTAGATATTGCCCGCGGCGTCGCGCACGAGACCGGTCGCACCGGCCAGTTGCGTGTTCGGGCCGGCGATCGACGACGACGGATTGATCGCACCGTTCTGCGTCTGCAGAATTTGCAGTACGAAGGAGCCGCCATCGGTCACGTACACGAACGAACCGGCCGTCGGCGGAACATACGTCGGAATCGGCGCGGAAGAGTTGCCGTTGCCCGAGCCGCCGCCGCAGCCGGCCAGCGCGATCAGTGAGCAGAAAACCGCAACGACCGAAAGACGACGCATATCCTTACCTCGCGAGAAGATTTCAGCAGGCTCGGCGCCCGTCCCTCGCCTATAAAGATGAGAAATGTCTAAACTCGAAGACGTACGGGCGCTGGTGTTCGACGTGTTCGGCACCGTGGTGGATTGGCGTAGCGGCGTCGCGCGTGAGGCCGTGCCGTTCTTGGCCCGCCACGCGAAGGGTGCCGTCGACGCGGCGGCATTCGCGGATGCATGGCGCAAGCGTTATCAACCCGCGATGGAGGAAGTGCGCAGCGGACGCCGCCCCTTCACGCGCCTCGACGTGCTGCATCGCGAGAACCTCGAAGGGATGCTGCCCGACTTCGGCATCGAACCGGCGAGCGTGCCCGTCGCGGAGTTGGACGAACTCAACCTCGCCTGGCACCGGCTCGATCCGTGGCCTGACGCGGTCGCCGGGTTGACGCGGCTAAAGTCGCGCTACATCATCGCGCCGCTTTCGAACGGCAACATCATCCTGATGATCGACATGGCCAAGCGCGCCGGTCTGCCGTGGGACGCGATCCTCGGCGCCGAAGTTGCGCAAGCCTACAAAACGTCGCCCGAAGCGTATCTCCGGACCGCCGATATTCTCGCCATGAAGCCGGCTGAGGTCTGCCTCGTTGCGGCGCACAACAACGATCTTGCCGCGGCCCGCAAGTGCGGCTTACGCACGGCGTTCGTTTATCGCCCGAACGAAAGCGGCCCGGGGCAGACGCCGCCCGGGCCGGATCAGGAGTGGGACGTGATTGCCGGTGATTTCGGCGAACTCGCGGGCATGCTCGGCGTCTAAACGCTAGTAGCGCTTGTTGATCCAATCCCGAATATAGTCCATCAGGTTTTTCATCACGTTCGAGTACTGTCCGGGCGTCGTTTCGCAAGCCGTGCACGGCGTAAAGACGTGCGTCGAACCCTCGATCACGATGTAATCCTTATCCTTGCTCGAGGCCAAATCGTACTCGCGTTCGACATCGCGAACGAAATAATGCGCGCCCATCGCGGCAAAGAGTTCGGGAACGGCAATCGATTGCACCGCACACGTCGTCGAGTTGTTGCTCGAACAGTCGTCGATTCCGTCGAGCGCGTTCGTGGAGCGCACGGCGTTGGCGCTGAGAAAGGAACGGATGCTCAAGATCTTCGTGCCGTTATCGAATGTATAGTGCAACGCTTTGAGTTTTGGATCGGGGACGTACACGCTGTGCACGACTTGACGCACGATCGAGCCGTCGTTGCGTAACAGTTTCTCGGGTCGGACCGTACTCATTACCCCGGCGATCGAAGGATCGAGCATGAAGAGCCCGGCCGACGCACCCGGACCGGAACCCGGATTTCCTCCGCGCGGAATGACGATAAGGTCGTCGTCGGGGAAACCGTACGTTCCGTTCTTCATCGCTTCCAGTTTCGCGAGCGAACGATCGATGATGTCGTTCATGCGTTTAGACTGAGCGGCGAAGTAACGTCGCTGGAAGTCCGCACTGTAATGTGAGACACCGCCCGGATTGTAACCGTTCTTCGGGTCGAACGGATCGAGTGCCGGATCGAAGCCGGCATCCGGCGGATCGTGCTCGTTGAGCACCGCCGGATTGAGGCCGCGCAGCACGTTGACCGGATTGCCCGGGTGCGAATCGGCGAACACGATGCCGTCGGCGGGCGGTAAATTGGCGAGCGTATCGGTGCACTTCACCAAACGTTTTGGATTGGTGCAATATCCGATGCCGTTCTCAGCGACGGCCTGGTAAAAGCTCACCGTCGGACCGCCGCCGCTATGCCCGAACAATAATACTTTGGTGATGCCCGGCTGTTTGCGCAAGAACGCGATCGCCGCTTTGACGTCGAGCGCCATTTCCTCGAAGCGAACGAGTTCCTCATTGTTGGTGTAGCGCGTGTTGACGCAGAGCATGAGGAAGCCGCGTTGCGCGAGTTGCGCGCACGCCGGATGGCGCATGAAGTCGGCCGTGCGGTGGACGACGACCAGCGCGACGTGCGGCGCGGGCCCGCTATCGGGCTTGTAGAGCGCCGCCTCGGCCGGTCCGAGTGAGATGAACGTGGGCGCGGATTGGGCGCTCGCCCACGCCGTGGTAAGCCCGAAAAGCATCGCCAGGACGGTGAGTGTCCGCCGCACCCATTGCGCTCGGGACGTGGTTGCGCTCATAGTTTAAGTGTTACCACAGAAATGTCAGGCATACTTTCAACGCAAAGGAGGCCGCAGAACATGGTACTGCAGACACGCGTTTTAGCCGCACTCATCGTCCTGGCCGTGGCGGCCATTCCGGCCGGCACGTTCGCGCAGACGACGGCCCCCGACTCGCTACCGTCCTATGCTCGGCCAAACTCCGGAACGGGCGACGAAACGATCCACGGGCGCATTGCGTCCTTTGACGGCGCCTACGACCTCCAGGTCAGCGACGATCGCGGTTTCGTCGACAACGTCAAGCTGCAGCAAGGCACGATCATCAATCCGACCGGCGTCCGCCTAACATCGGGGATGAGCGTGACGATCCACGGCGTCAACCGCGGTGCGGCGTTCGTCGCGAACCAGATCGACACGCCCTACCAGTCATACGGCGCCACGTACGGTCCGGTGCCGGTCTACGGTTCGCTCGTGTATCCGGCCTATCCGTACGCCGTGTATCCGTATCCGGTTTATGGCTATCCATACGAGCCGCAGTTCGGATTCGGCTTCGGATTCGGGCCGAGCTTCCACCGCGGGTTCCGGCGCTAAGAACCCCCGCGCTGACTGGAGCCGGACGCCGTCGGCCGGCGCCCAAACGAGCGCGGATGATCGGCCAAGGCGAGTGAACGCACGGCCATCGCAAGCGCGCTCGCGACGCGCCCTTGCCGCATCGCTTCGTCGTTATTCCCGCTGAACGCCGCGTGCGTCCGCGCGATGTCGGCATCGAGCGCTTTCTGCGCGAGGTCACGCGCTTCGGACGTGTTCGCGAGTTTTACATCGGCTGCTAACCGGGTCGCATCGAAGGGTCCGCTCATTCCGCGACCGTGATGCATGCCGCCTGAGCGGTGCATCATCTGCGGACCGCCGTGCATCATCTGCGGGCCGCCATGCATCATCTGCGGGCCGCCATGCATCATCTGCGGG
>Ga0182030_10013787_pt1 | contig 16043 bp, 6 predicted proteins | sample 812S3MmetaG_FD_121299 | JGI IMG/M metagenome (GOLD analysis project Ga0182030, IMG submission 121299) | Permafrost microbial communities from Stordalen Mire, Sweden - 812S3M metaG (Illumina Assembly) | ecosystem: Environmental > Terrestrial > Soil > Wetlands > Permafrost | place: Sweden...
ACCCTGACCGCGTTCGTATCCATGACTGCGCCCGTGCCATAGTCTAATGGACTGCCGCCCGTGCTCCAATAAAAGGGACTCATTCCGTGGGCAGGGGCGGAATCAACCAGATACTTGTTCCAATAGTAACAGGAAAGACTATTCCAAGCTGCCTCCGTCGCATTGGTCGAAAGGACCGACTTCCCCGCCGCCTGGAATTCGCCGATCATCACCGGAATGCCTTTGCTGACATATTGCTCAACCAGTTGTTGAAAGCCGGCGTCCATTGCCCCTTCTTCGGGTGTGCCGCAGTCATGAGACGGGTCTCCGGAATAATGGTAGGCCGGTCCCCAGTAGTATTGCATCGCGCCCCACGTTGCGTCGCCCTGCAATTGCGTGAACTGAAACGGCGTGTAGTTATGATATTCAACCATCAGGCGATTGGAAACGGTATCCGTCGGCAGGCCATTCATCCACGTCGGATCCGACACGCTTTGGAGCACCAGCCAGCGATTGGTGTTTTTGCCGGCCACCGCCCGAACCGCGTTGACGAAAGTCTGGTAGTAATACATCAACGTGCCCATTTCCGTGGGATTATTCACGGTGGGTTCGTTGCAGGCGGCAAACAGCAAATGGTTGTCGTAACCGGCAAAGGTGGTGGCAATCTGGGTCCAGTAGGCCTGCACCTTCGCGTTGATGATGGGATCCACCGTCGTTCCAATGTTGCTTTGCAGCCAGCCATCGTCCCAGTGATCGTTGATCATGACGTACATCCCCGCCGCGATGGCCCCGTCAACCGCTTGTTTGACCTGTGCCATGTAAGCGGGATTGATCACGTAGTTGGTGACGCCGCCGCTGAGGTTGGTGGTGGCGCCGCCCATGTCCCACGCGCACGGAATGCGCACGGCGTTGAACCCGTTTTGGACGGCCGAGTAGAATAGCGCCACGTTGGGCGGACCCCAGTTCAATTCCAGCGCATTTCCGACGTTCATCCCGTAGGTCGGATTTGGCCACGGCATGGCGGCGGGCATATTGGGGGCCGGCGCTTGCAGGCCAAGCGCAAACACCGCATCAAACTTGTGGCTGCTGCCGGTGGTGATCGTGCCGCCGCTGACGGGAATGAGCGCAATTTCGCCACCGGCGTAGGCGTTTGTGGCCGCGGCCAGCGCCGCATAGCCGCCGCCAGATGGCTGTCTCCCGAAAGAAAACGCGTAGGTTTTGCCCGCCCCCAGTTGCGCGTTCAGCCCGCTCCATTTCAGCCAGTCACCATCGGTAAAACCGGGATTCGGCGCGCTGACCGTGACGAGTAACGTCGCGGTGCTGCCATTCATCGAATAAAGGTTCAGATAATACGTCGGCGTGCTCGCGGGCGTGCCGTAGCCGCCTCCGGAATCCAACCCCGCCGTCTTGATGGCGACCGACACCAGCTTCATCGCGTTGGTTCCGGTGGTGAAGGTCTGACCGGCGGGCGGATTGTTGTCGGTGTAGTAATTTAGTGTGTCAGGAAATTTCTGGTTGCCTTGGGTCGAAAGTTGGTGGATGTCGTTCGTTCCCGGACTTGGCGCGGCCGATCCAAGGTCCGTAAGCGTTTGCGCCCACAAATGCCCCCCGGCGGCCGCCGCGACCAATGGCAAAAGGAGACTGTGCTTTAGGAGGTGCATTTCTTCACAGTCTTAATATAGCACAAACCGTCCCGGAAGGATTGTCGATGTTTCGCCGGCAACCGCCGGCAACTTCACGGCAAAGAGGGACGCGGCGTGCAGGGTTGCGTTTGCACCGTGGCCGTTGCCGGGGCGAGGCCGTCGGCGCTGGCGGTCAATTTCAATTGGCCCGCGTCGCGGCTGCCTTGCACGATGATTTGGGCCAGGCCATTGAACAAACTGCGTGTCCACGGCGCTCCCGCCGCCGCTTTGTCCGGTTCATGGCAGCTTGGATCGCCGTTGCCCAGGCCAATGATGTTGCCGGGGCCTTCGAGGGCGAAATTGATTTTGTCCTGCGCCACCGGCACCGCCCGGCCTTGCGCGTCGCGCGCGGCCACGGTGAACACCGCCACGTCTTCGCCATCGGCGTTGATCGTTTTGCGGTCCGGCGTGAGTACAATTTGCGCGGCGTTGCCGGTGGTTTCGACTTTGGTGTCAATGATCACGTTGCCCGCGGCGTCGAAGCCTTTGGCGCTCAAAGTTCCCGGGGCATATTTCACCTGCCAGGCCAGGTCGGAATTTCGCTTCATCTCCTGCCGGCCCAGCGAAACCCCGTTCAAAAACAACTCCACCTGCCGGCAGTTGCTGTAAGCGACCACGCGCAGGCCCTGACCCTCCTTGCCCGGCCAGTTCCAATGCGGCAGCAAATGCAGCACGGGGTTCGTTTGCCACCACGATTGGTAGTAGTAAAAAGCGTCCTTCGGAAATCCGCACCGGTCGAGGATGCCGAACTGGCTGCTGATGTTCGGCCATCCCATGGGAGACGGCTCGCCCCCATAATCAAAACCGGCCCACATAAACGCCCCCGACAACCACGGACGTTCGGCCACGAAACTCCAGAGGGTTTGGGCGTTCGGCGGCGTCCAGCCCGGCCAGTTCGTGTCGTAAGCGCTGATGGCACCATGCTGCCAGTCGTTTGCATAGCTGCCGCGGGTGCTGACGATGCTGCCTTGTTCGGTGCAGACTTCCGGCTGGTTCGGGTGGTCCGCGTGGTATTTGTCCGAACCGGGGTCAATGAAATAATTCCAGCCGCGCACCTCAATGACGGAATTGATGCCGCGGAACGTATTGCCATTGGGCGCCGCGTAGGTCACGGGCCGCGTCGGATCGAGGCGTTTGACCAGACTCTGCATCGTCCGCGCGACGTTGGCGCCCTGGGGCGTGTCCTGGACGCCCCGTTCCTCGTTGCCAATGCTCCAGATCACCACGCTGGGGTGGTTGCGGTCGCGGCGGACTTGGCCGTCCCATTTGCGGAGGCTTTCCGTGTCCGCTCCGGGCAGACGGTGCTCGTCCATCACCAACATGCCGAGGCGGTCGCAGGCGTCGAGGAATCCGGGCGCCGGCGGATTGTGCGCGGTGCGGATGGCGTTGCAGCCCATTTCCTTCAACCGGCTCACGCGAAAGGGCTGAAGTGAATCCGGCACGGCGACGCCAACGCCGGGCCAGTCTTGATGAATGCAGACGCCCTGAAGTTCGTAATGCTTGCCGTTCAACAGGAAACCGTTGGTTGGATCAAAGCCCGCGGTGCGGATGCCGAAAACAGTTTGATTTTGATCCACCGTTTTGCCGCCGACCGAAACGGTCGTGATCAGTTGGTACAGTTTTGGCGATTCCGGCGACCACAGCACCGGCGAAGAAAATTTTGATTCCAATTTCAGCACCCCCGGCGACCCGGCCGGCACTTTTTCCGATTCCTTGAAGCGGGTCAGCGATTTGCCATCGGGCGAGATGATTTCGCAGTTTACCATCGCCGCCGCGTCGTTGGTGAGTGAATTGAAAAGACTCGCTTCCACGTGGATGTCCGCCTGGTCGGACGGAACATTGTTCTTGAAGGTGGAGAAAACAAAAATTCCGTCCGGCGCGATGGCCACCGGCGCCGCTTTGTCCAGCCAGACGTGACGGTAGATGCCCGCACCTTCGTAGAACCAACCCTCAAATTTGGTCGCATCCACCCGCACCGCCAGGGTGTTCCGGCCGCCCAGATGAACCACGTCCGTGATGTCCTCGCGGAAGGGGTTGTAGCCGCCCATCGGATGGCAAACGAGCCAGCCATTGACCCAGACCGTCGTGTCGCGGTACGCGCCGTCGAAGGTCAGCCAAATTCGCTTGCCGGCATCCGCCGCCGGCAGTTCAAACGTGCGGCGATACCAGCCGACGTCGTTTTTCGGAAAGCCCGGCCCGATTGGCCGCGAGCCATGGTCTTTGTCGCCCGTCCGGTCGAACGGCAGCTCAATCGCCCAATCGTGCGGCAAGTTCACCGTGCCCCACCCGGAGTCATTGAACCGCTCGGTCACCGGACCGGTGCCGGTGCCCAGATGGGACAAATCCGCGGCGTTCGGCCAGTCGTCGCCAAGATGGAATTTCCAGTTTGCGTCGAGGGAAAGATGTTCGCGCGGCATTTCGCCAGCCCTCCCGGCCGCAGCCAGGAATACGGCCAACACCACCGACGCCAGCGCGTGAAAACAGGGGTTCCGGTTCATTGTGGGAGCATGAGATGGCATTTACTGGCCGGCAATTGTCATTGGTAATTTCAGCCGGATGTCGTCCGACGCGGCTCCGACCGCGAATTCGTATTCGCCCGGCTCGACCACATACTGCTTTTTCCCGGTGTCCCAATACCGCAGTCGCTCGGCGGGAACTTCAATCGTGACCCCGGTGGATTCACCGCTTTTCAGGCTGACGCGGCGGAAGCCGCACAGCGCGAGCTGTGGCTGCGGCACCTTGGAATTCACATGGCGGTAGTAAAGCTGTGCCACCGCGTCACCGTCGTATTTGCCGGCGTTCTTCAGGGTGAACGTCACTTTCGCCGTGCCGTTGGCGGCCATCACCTTTGACGCCAGCGCGCCGCCCGCGTAATCAAAGGCGGTGTAGCTCAGGCCATGACCAAAGGCATAGAGCGGGCGGCCGCTGAAATACCGGTAGGTGCGGTTGGTCATCGAGTAATCGGTGAACGCGGGCAGGTCCGCGGTCGCCCGGTAAAAGGTCACCGGCAGGTGGCCGGAGGGGTTGACCGCGCCGAACAGGACTTCCGCCACCGCGCGGCCGCCTTCCTCGCCGGGATACCAGGCTTGCAAAATCGCGGGCAGATGTTCGTCCTCCCAGGTCAGCGCGAGGGCGGACCCGCTGCAATTGACCATGACCATGGGCTTGCCGGTGGCCTGGAGCGTCTCCACCAGTTTCTCCTGCGCGTCCGGCAGTTCAATCGAATCACGATCGAACCCTTCGCCTTCTTGCGCCGGAGTAATCCCGCCGACATAGATGATCAAGTCGGCATTCATTGCGTTGCTGACGGCTTCGGCGCTGAGTTCCGGCAACGGACGGGTCGTGGTGTTGTCCTGGGTGCTCCACGCGGCCGTCCCGGACTTGGTGGTGATCGGGCTTCCCAGGGCGAACGTGACTTCAATGTTCGTCCCGGCCAATTGCTGAATGCCGTTCAGGATCGAGACCGGGTGCGACGCGGTTCCGTGGTAATTGCCGTGCAGCATCGAGGTCGAGTTGCCGTTGGGACCGATGACGGCGATGCGTTTGAGTTTCGAGCGGTTGAGCGGGAGCAGGCCGTCATTCTTCAACAGCACCAGCGATTGCCGGGCAAGTGCCAGGGCCACCTCCTGGTGTTCCGGCGTGTCGTTGTCCTTGAGGGTGTATTGGGAATAAGGATCCTGGCCGGCCGGATCAAACAGGCCCAGCCGGAAACGGGTCCACAAGGTGTGATACAGCGCGGCGTCAATCTCCTTTTCCGTGACCAGGCCCTGCTGCACCGCGCGCACCAGGGCGTTGTAATCTCCGCCGCAACACAGGTTGCAGCCCGCCTTCACGGCGGCGGCGGCGGCCGCTTCCGCGGTGTCCACATAATGATGTTGCTGGGCCCCCCAAACGTCGTGGATCGCATCGCAATCGGAAACCACATAACCCTCAAACCCCCATTGTTTGCGCAGCAGATCATCCAGCAAAAAGGTGCTGGCGCTGCAAGGAACGCCATCAACGGCGTTGTATGCGCTCATCACCCCCGCCACCCGGCCCTCGCGCACCACCCGCTCGAACTGCGGCAGATAGGTCTCATACAAGTCGCGGTCCGAAACCTCGGCGTCGAAGCGGTGCCGGTCCCGTTCCGGGCCGCTGTGCACCGCGTAATGCTTGGCGCAGGCCATCGCCAGCATGTAGCGGGGATTGTCCCCCTGAATGCCTTTGACAAACTCGATGCCGATTTCGGCCGTGAGGAACGGGTCTTCCCCGTAAGTCTCCTGGCCGCGGCCCCACCGGGGGTCGCGGAAGATGTTGATGTTGGGCGTCCAGAAGGTCAGGCCGTCCCACCACTTGGAATCGCCTGCATGCTGGTTGGCGTAATCGTTATGCTTGGCCCGGCCTTCAATGCCGATGACCGTTCCTTCCTGGTGAAACAACCCCGGGTTAAACGAGGAAGCCGCCCCCACCGGCTCGGGAAAGACCGTGGCGATGTCGTTGTTGGCCACCCCGTGCAGCGCCTCGTTCCAATAATCGTAGGCGGGCAGGCCCACCCGGGCAACGGCCGGCGCGGCGTTCTTCAATTGCGCCACTTTTTCCGCCAGCGACAGGCGGCGGATCAAATCCTCCGCGCGCGCCTTCAGCGGGCGGGACGAATCGTGCCAGACCGGCGGTTCCTGGATGTCCGGCACCCGCACGGCGGCGGCGGAAAAAGCGTCCGCCAGTTCCGACGCGCTGAAGGCAACCACCGATGCCCCCCCGGCATTCTTGATTTCGATCGTGTTGAATTTGGCCGCGCCTTTGCCCGCCATAAAGGAAATCTTGAGCGGTCCGCGCAGGGAATCATCCACGTGCTCAACCGTGCCGCTGACCTCCGCCACCTTCCGCGCCCCGCCCGCCGCGGCGAAAATGTCGAAATCCCCGGCCAGCGACACGTCCCCGGCCGTCACGCCGAACACGCGTTCCCCGGCCGCCCCCGCCTGGGTCTCCGCCGCGCCGATCGTGACCGTGTATTTGCCCGCCGGCAGTTGCGAGATCGTGACGGTAAAATTCGTGCCGTTGATGTCCTCGCGGTAGCCCGCCGCATTGCTGCCGGCCCCTTCAATGACCAGCGACGCATTCTCTTTGCGATGCGAAAAACTGCCGGCGACGTTCACCGTCAGACCGCAGGTGGCGCAAATTTCATCGGCCGCAAAAGTGGCCGACGCGGCCAGCAGCAATCCCGCCAGCAACAGGGTTGCGAACGGAACGCCATTCAAATGGGGGTGGGGGATTCTCATCTTGGCAAGGGTGGTTGACCGGGCGACCGGGGGTGGATCATTTCTATTGTTTGATGTTGACCGAAGGTTAATGTGAAGTTGGTGGCTGGACAAGGGATTTTCAATTGTGCAAGGCTGCCGACAAAGTCGGGGTGGGGACGGCTCGTCCCCACATCCGGCCACCGCCTCGTCCCCCGGCCCTTCGGGTTTGCCGTCCAGCGATCTCCCCCCTGTGCCCGGCTCGCAGGCCGGGGCCCACCCGGCGTAGCGTTTGCTCATGTTCCGACTTTGTCGGTAGCCTTGTTCAATTGTGCGGTTTGGACCGGGTGACACTGCCGCGGAGCGCCGGTCTCTGACCGGCTTATATCCACACGTTCGTCGTGCCAGGGTTCCTGTGGTGGCAACCGTTCTGATGGGTCGGACGTCCAAAGCTGGTCCCGCGGTCGCGGGCCCAGCGTTCCTTTCGGCGGTAATGTCCAGTAAATCAAGCACTTGGGCGTGTGGAAAGCGCCCGTTTGGACCCCTGCATGCCGAAGTTATTGGTGCATTTTTTGCACCGCCGACCTCGAAATCCAAGGCCGCCAGGTGTGCAAGACCAAGAATTAACGCAAGCTGTTTTAATACAATGTGTTACAACTAAAATTGTGGTTAAAAATAACCAAAAACAACCATAAATAACCAAAATCACAGTTTCGTTTTTCCGGGACGTGACCATTTATAACAAGGCCAGCGCCGCTTCCGCCATCTTGGGCGCGGTGAGACCATGCCGGGCATACAGTTCCTCGGCCAAATAGGCGGACTGGCCGAATTCACCGTGGATGCCAAGGGTCTTGAGCGTGTGGGCGACGCCGGCATTGGAGAGCGCGTGCGAGACTTGTGCGCCCATGCCGCCAATGAACTGGTGGTCCTCGATGGTCACGATGCGGCCGCCGCAGTTCTTCACCGCCGGGCCGATGGTCTCAAGGTCCACCTGGTTGACGAAGGGGTTGCTGATGACGGTGGCTTTGACCCCCCGGGCGGCCAGGAGGGTGCCGGCTTCGATGGCTTTGTTGACCAGCACGCCGCAACCGATGAGGACCACGTCCGTGCCGGTGGACAGGACTTGCGCCTTCCCCCAAGGATATTGGGCCCCTTCAATCCATGTCAGCGGGTAGTTTTCCCGGCCGACGAAAAAGAGGCAGCTCTCGCCGTCCTTGCCGGCGGCGCGGTCGGCCGCGAACCGCTGGATGGCTTGATACATGAGGGATTCGGCTTCGTCGGCGCAACTCGGCGCGATGACGAGGGTGTGGGGGATGGCGCTGGTGGCGGCCAAATAGGTGGTTGCCTGATGGCTCGCACCATCCGCCGCGTCCTGGAACCCGACATGCGAGAAGATCGCAATGACCGGGGCTTGGGAAAGGGCGGCCATGGTCAGGGGGAGGTTGCCCTTGGTGACCCCAAATTGGCCGAACGTGTCCACGATGGGAATGAATCCGACTTTTGACAGGCCGGCGGCGGTGCTGATCATGTTCGCTTCGGCAATGCCGACTTCGATCCAGCGGTCGGGAAAACTCTTGTGAAACAGGCTGATGCCGGTGGAGCCCTGCACGTCGGAGGAGACGGAGAAGACGGGCAGACCTTCGGTGGCGGCGCGGACCGCAGCCTTGGCCAGGCCGGTTTGGACCTTGTCCTTCTTCACGGACGGGGGGAGATTCGCGGGGGCACTGGCAGCCTTGGCTTTCTTGGCGGCCTCCTTGGATTCCCATTCCGTGCGGAAAGCCCGGGCCCAGGCGGAAAACTCGTCAGGGGTCTGGCCGCCCCAGATTTCATCGACAAACTCGACGATCTTGCCGCCGTTGGACAGCGGGAAACCGTGGCCGCCGGAGGCGCTGTCCATCGTGGTTTTTACACCATAACCTTTAACGGTTTTTGCGATGATGGCGACCGGCTTGCTCGCATCGGCCCGGGCGAGGGCAAGGGCCTTTTCCAGCGCGAGATAGACGTCCTGAAGTTGGTTGCCGCTGGGAACGTGGAGTACGTTCCAGCCCAACGCCGGCAGGCCGGCCAGCGTCGGCCCCATGCTGAAGGCATCTTGGGTGATGCGCCCGGAGAGTTTGGTGTCGTTGTCAGAAATGATCATCACGAAGGGGTTCAACCGGCCTTTGGCGGCGAGCCCGGGGATCGCCGCAAAGGCTTCCCGGGCCTCGCCTTCCATGCTCGCGCCGTCGCTGACCACGCACACGGTCACGCGGTCGTTCCCGGCGAGCCGGTCGCCGATGGCCAGTCCCTGCGCCTGCGGCAGCGAACTGCCCAGCGGGCCGTTGCTGAGCAGCACGCCTTCGGGATTCAAATGGGATTCGCCGTGGCCGGTGAGCTTGCTGTGAATGCCGCGAAAGCCTTTCAGCGCTTCCGTGGTCATGCCGTCGAAGCCATACAACGACCGCACGGCGTAAACGCCGTTTTCGCAATGCCCCGCGTCATTGACGAAATGGTAGGCCTCATGCCATTCGCGGCCCGGCGTGGCAAACATGACGCCGTGGAGGGCGGACATGATTTCTGCAAACGCCGCCGGCCCTCCCCAGTGCGAGGCCGCGCCGCCGATGACCGCGTGCAGGTCCATCAGCGCCACCAGCGCGCGGCTGGCGCGCGGATCTGCCAGCGTGACTTCCCCGCCGGCGGCGTTCCGGACCGTCACCGGATATTTCGGAGGGGTCCGGGGGGTGGGCGCGAGTTTGGATTTGAGTTTGAGCGGCGCGAGCGGGGGGGCGGCGACGGCTTTGACGACAGAAGTATCAGCGGCCATAAATGATTTAGACTTTTCTTTAATTTAAATAAATGAGCGGCCATTCTAAAAAAGCCCGGCCCAAAGGGAAGCTTTTTGTAGGGTGAATCCGCCCGGTACCGGGCCGGATAATGGCATCATCCGCTGTTGTCAGGCGACGAAATCTTGCTATACTCCGCAAGTGCCTCTGAACAAAGATGCTATGCCCCGCTTGATTCCGGCCCCCGGACGGATGGCCGGAGCGCTTGGTTTTTCGCTGGCGCTTTTGCTGGTCGCCGGCTGCGAACAGAAGAGCGCCCCGCCGCCACCGCCGCCCGAGGTTCAATTCATCACCGTGGCGCCGACGAATTTGCCGGTGTTTGAAGAGTGGATCGGCACGTTGGACGGTTTTGTGAACGCGCAAATCCGCGCGCAGGTGACCGGTTATTTGCTCAAGCAGAATTACACCGAGGGCGGCAAGGTTAAAAAGGGTGATTTGCTGTTCCAAATTGACCCCCGGCCGTTTCAAGCCGTGCTCGACCAGGCCCGAGCCAAACTGGCGCAGGACCAAGCGCAGGTGGGCAAGACCGAACTGGACGTGAAACGTTATACGCCGCTGGCCCAGGAACAGGCCATCAGCCAGGAGGAGCTGGACAACGCCGTGCAGGCGAACCTCGCCGCCGCGGCGCAGCTGAAGGCGGACGAAGCCGCCATCACCAACGCGCAATTAAATCTCGACTACACCCAAATCACCGCGCCAGTGGACGGGCTGGCGGGCCTGGCGCTGGCGCAGACGGGCGATTTGCTGTCACCGTCCTCCGGTTTGCTCACCACGGTTTCGACGCTGGACCCGATCAAGGTTTATTTTCAGATCAGCGAACAATCGTATCTGAATTTCTGGCGGCACCACGCGGCGGGCAGCGGGGCGGAAACGAATGTGGAACTGCAACTGACGTTTGCCGATGGCACGGTTTATCCGGCCCCCGGGAAATTTTTCTTCGCGGACCGGCAGATCAACCCCAACACCGGCACGCTGCAGATTGTCGGGGTGTTCCCGAACCCGGATTATTTGCTGCGGCCCGGTCAATACGGCCGGGTGCGCGCGCAAACCGCGGCCCTCACCAATGCGCTGCTGGTGCCGCAGCGGGCGGTGACCCAGCTTCAAGGCTCCTATCAGGTGGCCCTGCTCAATGCCACCAACGGGGTGCATCTGCAAAACGTCAAAGTGGGCGAGCAAACCGGCCCGGTCTGGGTCATCGAAAGCGGCCTGCAGGCCGGCGACCGCGTGGTGGTGGAAGGCGCGCAAAAAGTGAAAGAAGGCATGTTGGTCAGCCCCAAACCGTTTGAAGAAGCGGCGGCGCGGTAAAGCGATGAGCCCATTCACGCATGTATAAATTCTTCATCAACCGCCCGATTGTCGCGATGGTCATCGCCATTTTGATGGTCATCATCGGCGGGGTTTCGATGGTGAGCCTGCCGGTGTCGCAATTCCCCAGCATCGTGCCGCCGGAAATCCGCATTCAGACCACCTTCATCGGCGGGGACTCACAAATGCTGGCCCAATCCGTCGCCACGCCTATCGAGGAGCAGATGAGCGGCGTGGACAACATGAATTACATGTATTCCATCAGCGCCAACAACGGCGTGATGCGCCTGGGCGTAAATTTCGATGTCAAGACCGACCCGAACATTGACCAGGTGCTTTCCCAACTCCGTGAAAACCAGGCCGTGCCGCAACTGCCCCCGTCCGTGCAAAGCTATGGCGTCACCCTGCTGAAATCGCCCTCCAGCCCGATGATGCTGATCGCCCTGACCGCGCCCAAGGGCACGCATGACGCGACGTTTCTGGCGAATTACGCCTACATCAATCTGGTGGACCAAATCACCCAGTTGAAGGGGATTTCCAACGTCGGCGTGTTCGGCGCCGGCCAGTACGCGATGCGCTTCTGGGTCAAACCGGATGAACTGGCGACCCTCAACATCACCGTTCAGGACATCCTCAACGCGCTCAATGCGCAGAACACGGTCAACCCCGCCGGGCTGGTCGGCGGGCCGCCCACCCCGCGCGGACAGGAGTTCACCTATGCCATCACCGCCCAAAGCCGGCTGGTGTCGGAAACGGAATTTGGCAACGTGGTCATCCGGGAAAATCCGGACGGTTCGCTGGTGCGGCTGAAGGATGTCGCCCGGGTGGAACTCGGGGCGCAAACCTACAACTTGGTTGGCAAATTAAACGGCGAACCATCGGCGATCATGGCGATTTATCAATTGCCGGACTCCAACGCGCTGGACGACCAGAAGCGCGTGCTCAACCTCATGGAGAAGCTCAAGCAGAGTTTCCCCGGGGATTTGGATTTCGTGGTTTCCCTGGACACCACCCGCGCGATTTCGGAGGGCATGAAAGACATCCTCCATACGCTGGTCATTGCGCTGGTCCTGGTCATCATTGTCGTCTTTGTTTTTTTGCAGGGCTGGCGCGCCGCGCTCATTCCCTTACTGGCCGTGCCGGTTTCCCTGATCGGCACCTTCGCGTTTTTCCCGATGTTCGGCTTCACGCTGAACACGCTGTCCCTGTTCGGCCTGGTGCTGGCCATCGGGTTGGTGGTGGATGACGCCATTGTGGTGGTGGAGGCGACCGAGCGCCATATTGAGGACGGCATGCCGCCCAAGGCCGCCGCGCTGCAGGCGATGCATGAGGTCGCCGGCCCGGTGATGTCCCTCGCGCTCATCCTCGGGGCGGTGTTTATTCCCACGGTTTTCATCCCGGGCATCACCGGCCGGTTGTACCAGCAGTTTGCGCTGACGATTGTCATCTCCGTCATGCTCTCCGTGTTCAATGCGCTGTCGCTGAGTCCGGCGCTGGCGGCCATGCTGCTCAAACCGAAGGATAAAAACCATTCCCACGGGCCGCTGGGGAGATTTTACGCCTGGTTCAACCGCATGTTTGACCGGGCGCAGCACCGGTACCTCAAGATCGCCGGCACGCTGCTGCGCAAGGTGGTTTTCTCCGCCATCCTGCTGGCGGTCATTCTGGGGGTGGCGCTGATGCTCGGCGCGCGTCTGCCCACGGCCTTCATCCCGGTGGAAGACCAGGGTTACGACTTCGTGGTCGCCCAACTGCCCTACGCCTCGTCCTTGGAGCGCACGGACGCCGTTTGCAAAAGGATCGAGGACGTTTTGAAAAACACCCCGGGCGTGAAATACTACACCACGGTGGAAGGCTTCAGTTTGCTGAGCAATGTGCAGGCCACTTACAATGCCTTCTTTTTTGTGACGCTCAAGCCCTGGGCCGAGCGAAAAAAGGCGGACGAACAAATTGGGGCCATCCAGACGCACCTCAATTCGGTGTTGTCCAAAATGCCGGAGGCGCAGGTGGTGGCCTTTTCCCCGCCGTCCATCCAGGGGGTGGGCTCGGCCGGCGGTTTCCAGTTCATTCTGGAAGACCGCTCGGGCAGCCAGGATCCGTCTTTTCTCACGCAAAATGTGAACAAATTCCTGGCCGCCGCCAAAAAGCGCCCGGAATTAACCGGCCTGCTCACGACCCATTTGCCGGACGTGCCCCAAGTGTATGTGAAAGTGGACCGGGACAAGGTTTTGAAACTGGGTTGTTCGCTCAACGATGTTTATACCACCATGCAAACGTTCATGGGGGGGAATTTTGTGAACTATTTCAACCGGTTCGGGCGGCTGTGGCAGGTGTATTTGGAGGCGGAGGACTCCTACCGCACCCGGGCGGAGAATCTGCTGCAATTTTATGTGCGCAACAACCAGGGCCAGGCGGTGCCCCTCTCGGCGTTCACGGAGATTCAACATCGCACCGGGCCGGAATTCGTGATGCACTACAACGAATATACCTGCGCGCAAATCAACGGCTCGGCCGCGCCCGGTTACAGCGACGGGCAGGCGACCAAGGCGCTGGAGGAGGTGTTCGCCCAGACCATGCCGCCCGGCATTGGGCATGATTATTACGGCATGTCCTTTCAAGAGCGACAGGCGGCGCAGGGGGTATCGCCATTGCTGATTTTTTCCCTGTCCGTACTGTGCGTGTTTTTGATCCTGGCCGCGCAATTTGAAAGCTGGTCGCTGCCCATGAGCGTGCTGCTGGGGACGCCCACGGCGATCTTCGGCGCCTTCTTTGCGCTGACCCTGCGCGGCTTTTACAACAACGTCTATGTGCAAATCGGCCTGATCATGCTCATCGGTCTGGCGGCCAAAAACGCCATCCTGATTATTTCCTTCGCCAAAACGGAATATGAAAAGGGCCGGTCTATTTCCGAGGCCGCGCTGACGGGGGCACGCATCCGGCTGCGGCCGATTCTGATGACCTCTTTTGCCTTTATCTGCGGCTGTCTGCCGCTGTGGTTCGCCACCGGCTCGGGCGGCGTGTCGCGTCAGGTGCTCGGCACCGTGGTGATCGGCGGCATGTTGGGGGCGACCTTCGTGGACATCTTCATCGTGCCGGTCACTTTTTCCATCGTGGAAAAAGCCATCGCCCGCTGCAGCAAAAAGTCCCGCGAAGCCCACGACCACCCCGCGCCGGATCCCACCGGATGAGTGTGAAAGTCCAAAGTCCAAAGTCCGAGGTCCAAAGTCAATCCACGCACCGGTTGGCTGGAAGTTGGGTTTTGGGCTGTGGCCTCGGCACGTGGTTGCTGGCCGGCTGCGCCGTCGGACCGGACTACCAGCGACCGGCGGATCGCGACCTGACCCCGGCGACGTTTCGCGGGGAAACGTCGTCGGCGACCAACTCCCTGGCCGATCTGCCGTGGTGGCGGGTGTTCAACGACGACACGCTGCAAACCCTGGTCCGCACCGCGCTCACCAACAACTTCGATTTGCGAATTGCCGTCACGCGGGTGGAGCAGGCGCGGGCCGCGGCCGCCCAGGCGCGCGGGCAGTTTTATCCTCAATTGGATTATGGCGTGGCCGGCGGCGCCGGGAAGAACATTGGGGCCGGGGACGCGCCATCGCCGACCGGCAAGTACGGCAGTGAATTGTCAGCGTTTGTGACCGCCTCGTGGGAACTGGATTTGTGGGGCCGGCTCCGGCGGCTGAATGAATCGGCGCGCGCGCAATATCTGGCCAGCCAGGAGGCGCGCCGGGACGTGCAGATTTCGCTGATCGCGCAGGTGGGGCAAAATTATTTTCAACTTCTGGCGCTGGACCGGCAGTTGGAGATCGCGCGGCAAAGCACCAATTCCTACGGCGAGAGCCTGAAAATATTCCGGGAACGATTGCAGGGCGGCGTGGCGTCCAAACTGGAAACCGCCTCCGCCGAGGCGCTGATGGATGCGGCGGCGGCGACGATTCCCGACCTGGAACGCCAAATAGCGCTGCAGGAAAATCAACTGAGCGTTTTGCTGGGACAAAATCCGGCCGCCATTTTGCGCGGAAATATTCCGCTCGAACAGCAAACCCCGCCCACGGTTCCCGCCGGTCTGCCGTCCAAGCTGCTGGAGCGGCGGCCGGACATTCTCGAAGCGGAGGACCAGTTGCATTCCGCCAACGCGCAGTTGGGGGTGGCGAAGGCCAATTTCTTCCCGCAACTTGATCTGACCGGGTTGGTGGGCGAGGTGAGCCCCGAACTCTCCGCGTTCACCTCCGGCGGCCAGGCCGCCTGGGGGCTGGCGGCCGGGTTGACCGGTCCGCTGTTTCACGGAGGACAACTGCGGGCGCAATATGCGCAGGCGCGCGCCGTGCGCGACCAGGCGGCGCTGCAATATGAAGCGGCGGTGCTGAACGCCCTGCAGGAGATCGCCAACGCCCTGGTGGCGCGGGAGAAACTGACGTCCGCCACCGCGCAACAGGCGCGGGCCGTGGACGCCTACCAAGAGGCGGTGAAAATCGCCATGGAGCGGTACCGGTTGGGCGAGGCGGACTACTATCAAGTGTTGCAGGAGCAGCAACTCCTGTTTCCGGCGGAGAATTCGCTGGTGCAATTCCAACTCAACGGGCTGCTGGCGACCGTCCAACTGTACACCGCGCTGGGCGGCGGCTGGGAAAGGGAAAGCGGGGGGACCGGTGAATGAGCGGCTGAAACTTCGAAAATGCCTTCGGGAGGGATAATTATGCTCGCGCCGACGCGCTCGCAGCGCCGGGTGATCCCGCAGTCGCGCGTACGCGTCAGGTTAAGCCGGCGTCCACGAAATTGATAAGTTCGTAGAAATTTTTTCGGTCGGTGCGTGGTTCGTAATAAATGAGGTGACGCACTTGGTGGGCCAGCCAGTCGGCGGGCGTGACCCGCAGCACGGCGGCGGCAAAGAGACAGGCGCAGTGGCCCACCACGCGGGCGAACCGCAGCAGGCTCACCTGCCGGGCCGGGCCGCTGCAGGACTCCAAGGTGTCGGCCCCTTTGACGACCAACAGGCAAAACAACAATTTGGTCAGGACCGAAAGCCGGACCAG
>Ga0182030_10013788_pt1 | contig 16042 bp, 12 predicted proteins | sample 812S3MmetaG_FD_121299 | JGI IMG/M metagenome (GOLD analysis project Ga0182030, IMG submission 121299) | Permafrost microbial communities from Stordalen Mire, Sweden - 812S3M metaG (Illumina Assembly) | ecosystem: Environmental > Terrestrial > Soil > Wetlands > Permafrost | place: Sweden...
ACCTGCTTGGTCACCGGCGGCGCCGGCTTCCTGGGATCGCACCTGTGCGACGAGCTGCTGAAGCGCGGCAACAGGGTGATCTGCGTGGACAACCTGGAGACGGGCTCGCTGGCAAACATCGAGCACATCCAGGACCCGGGGTTCACGTTCCTGCACCTCGACATCATCGAGCCGTACTTCATCGATGAGCCAATCGACTTCGTCTACCACCTCGCCTCGCCCGCGTCGCCGATCGACTATCTGCGGCTGCCGCTGCACACGCTGAAGGTCGGCTCCTACGGGACGCATCACACGCTCGGGCTGGCGAAGGCGAAGCGCGCGCGTTTTTTGATCTCCTCAACGAGCGAGGTGTATGGCGACCCGCAGGAGCACCCGCAGCGCGAGTCCTACTGGGGACATGTCAACCCGATCGGCCCGCGCGGGGTCTACGACGAGGCGAAGCGCTATGCCGAGGCGCTGACGATGGCCTACCACCGGCAGCAGGGCGTCGACACGGCGATCATGCGGATCTTCAACACGTACGGTCCGCGGATGCGCCCGAACGACGGTCGCGCGATCCCAACGTTCTTACGACAGGCGCTGCAGGACAGGCCGATCACCGTGTTCGGCGACGGCAGCCAGACGCGCTCGTTCTGCTTCGTCAGTGACCTGATCGCCGGGATGATCGCGCTGGCAGAGTCGGGCTACCACGATCCCGTCAACATCGGCAACCCCGACGAGTTCACTTTGCTCGAGCTGGCGGAGACGATCGTCGAGTTGACGAGCTCAAAATCGGAGATCGTGCACGAGGCGCTGCCGATTGACGACCCCAAGGTGCGCCGGCCGGACATCTCACTCGCCCAGCAAGTACTCGGCTGGCAGCCAAAGGTGGGGCTGCGCGAAGGACTGCAGCTAACGCTCGATCGTTCGGGCACCGAGCAACTCATCGGCATCGGGTAGCGGACGGACCCGCTCAAGCCCCGGCGGTCGGGGCGAGCTCCTCGGATGAGGAGGGAGCACCGTTGTCCGAGGCGACACCAGGCGAGGAATGCCCACCCCCCGGGTAGGGGACCGGCCCGCCCGACTTCGCTTTGTTGGCGATCACGCCCAGTAGCGGCGCGCCACTGCTCGCGAGGACATGGTGAAGCTGCTCAGCGGCATCTCGCCGGCTGTGGCCGACCCTACCCACGATCACGACCCCATCGACCTTCGCGAGCAGCGGGAACGCATCCGAGACGGCAATGAGTGGCGGTGTGTCGATCACGACGAGGTCGTATGCGGACTTCGCACGCACGAGCACCTCGTCCATCGCACGGCTCTCAAGCAGCTCGCCCGGGTTGGGTGGCAGCACAGCACCGGCGGCCAGCACGTCGAGCGTATGACCCGCCGGCCCCTCACCGGACGGTGCCTGCAGATCGACCGACTGAGTCGCCTCCTCCATCGGGACAGCGCCGATCAGCACGTCAGCCAGACCCTGGCCGAGTTGGATGCCGAGATGCTCGGCCAGCGTCGGCTGCCGCAGATCAACCTCCAGGAGCAGCACCCGTGAACCCGACCTCGCCGCCGCCTCAGCCAGATGAAGAGCGATCGTCGTCTTGCCATCACCCGGCGCGGGCGACGCAATCAGGACCGTGCGCAGGTCGCGATCAACGTTGAAGAAACGCAGATGAGCGCGAATCAGGCTGAACGCCTCGGCCTCGACAGGCGGCAGAGCCGTCCCCTTGCCGTTAAGCGCGGCACTCTCGGGAACTAGGCCAAGCATGGGCAGGCTATAGATCCTCTCCAGTTCCTCAGGGACCCTGATCCGGCGGTCGAAGCGCTCGAGCACGAGGGCAATGCCAAGGCCGAGCAATAGACCCAGAACCGCACCCAGGATCGTGTCCGTTTTGGTCTTTGGCGAGGAGGGGCTGGAGGGCACCAGCGCTTCCGAAGCCACTTCCACGCTGTTGTAGTCTAGTTTGGCAAGGAGGCCCAGCGTGTGGGCGCGGTCCTGGAGATCCAGCCCATCCGTGCCAACCCTCTGAGCCGGGGAGAGTGCCGCCAGCTGCTTATTTACTAGCGCCAGCGCAGTCTCGTAGAACTGACGATTGGTGCGCTGCTGCTCCTTGACAAACTGGCTGGCATAGGTGTTTGCGATCGTGGCCGCAAGCGTCGGAGAGGTCGAGGTTGACGAGACGTCGATGATGTTCGATTCCCCTTTCCCGCTTATGCTCAAGCTTGCGTTGACCTTTTCCCCAGTCAGCCCGTGACCCAGCACCCTCACGGTCTTCGCCGTCACGTCGCTGACCCGGACCAGTTCAAGGTTGCCCTGCTGCTGGGCCAGGGGGGTGACGCTGCTGCTGGTCGCAAGCCCGGCGATCTGCTGATCGAGCTGGCTGTTGTTGAAGGCCAGCTCAGCGGCCGCCGTGTACTTCTTGGGTTTGTGCTTGGCGTAGCCGTAGGCTGCACCAGCGACAAGGATCAAGCACAGTAGGATCCACAATGCACGACGGCGAATGATGCCCAGCATCTGCTCGGCACTTAGGCTTGTCTGTTCAGAGTCCATCAAGTTGTCCTACTCGCGCATCCATGTCCAAGGCCCGCATGGTATCGGGCGACGCAGGATACAGCAAGCACCGTCAAGCCACATAGGATGCTCGTTGTTGTTCGGTAGGTGCAGCTCTGAAATTTCGTGATCTTTCGTGTTTACGCAACCTAGCCCCCACTACCCACGGCGAACTATGTGGCTTGCATCACTAGTTCTGGTCGCGGCTCTTACATTGATCTCTCTCCTCTCAGATGGAGGGAACTCTCATGCCTTCAGGCACTATCAGTCTGTCAGACTGAATCATTCGTTACCACGCCGACTTCACCACATCCGCCACCCTGGTGAGAGCGCTACACAGCGCACGATCCTGACCGTCGAGCCTACACACCTCGAAAAGGAGTTTGCGCCAGGCGCGGTTGGTCTATCAATCGAGGCAGAGGAACTCACCACCAGAGACCTGAATACTCACCAGGCACCAGTAGCACTCATGCGACTCCTTGGCCCGGGCGTGCTTCGAGTGGGTGGCAACTCGGTTGACCACGCCTGGTGGACCAGCGACGCTGAACGACCGCCCGCCTGGGCCACCAGTGTAATCACACCCGCCGACCTGGTCAGTCTTCGTGAGCTTTTGGAAGCCACAGGTTGGCGGACAATCCTTGGAGTCAATCTCGGTCACTTTGACCCTACCCGTGCGGCGAACGAGGCTCGGATTGCGCACAGCATCTTGGGTGGGCGCCTGCTAGGCATTGAGATTGGCAATGAGCCCAACGGCTACGGTATTCCGTCGATCGGTCTGCGCGGCCCGACTTACGACATAACTGACTATCTCAACGAAGTATCTGCCTACAGCGCTGCGATCCACACCGTCTCTCGTGGGATTCCCCTATACGGACCAGAGGTGGGCGCACCGACAAGTTGGCTAACGACCATCGGCTCGGCTGCGCAGATGCCGTTTGCTGTGCTCACGGCGCACTATTATCCAACCTCATATAGTGTTCCACAAGGTCTTTGTAAGGGGACCTCTTTGCCCACGGCGCTTGACCTTCTCGCACCACGAGTTCGCCAGGAAGAGAACGTTCTGGTTGAGATGCTTGTCAGTGCTGGCCAGCACGCGCGTCGCCCAACGCGCATCACTGAGACCAATACCACTCACTCCTGCGATGCCAGCGGCGCGCCTGATACCGGCCCCGTCTTCGCCAGCGCGCTGTGGTCCTTTGATTGGATACTACGCGCTGCTAGCGCTGGGGTAGTCGGCCTCAACTTCCATGGATCTTTTGGAGGTTGCACGTCAATTACATACAGTCCTTTATGCGCCCCAAGAGACACGAACGGAGTCCATGTTGGTGCCGGCCTGGAGTACTACGGCCTCTATGCTGCTCGACAACTCGAGGGGGGCCGCTTCGTCCCAGTTGATATCAGCGGACAGAATGCCACAGAAAATCTCGCTGCGTACGCAACCGTCCACCCTCGTGGTGTGATTACTTTAGCCATCGAGAACTTTGCCACCAAAGGTTTGGCTTCTTGTCTCCTGGAAGTGCCAAGCTATGACAAGGCAACCAGCGAGTCCTTGGTCGGCTCATCGGCTAGTGCCACCAGCGGTGTGACTTTCGGGCATGCTTCATTTAATACAGTCGGAGTGCTACGCTCAACGAGCACGAAGGTATCCGGGCTAGGCGATCGATTTCGGCTCACGCTTGCACCCACAAGCGCCATTGTCATAACGCTGCGTAGGTGAACTAAAGTGATAACCGTCTGTCCTCAAGTCTTGGCCGCTGGCACCGGCGTCTTGGACGCCGAGGCACCATTAAGTGGTCGATATATAGCATCTTCAGCAAGCGTGGAGCCCATATCCCGCTACCACTCAACTACCCTGACGGCGCGAGCATGTCCGTAGCGCGGCGATTGCCTGTTCGCGAGAAGGTGCTGTGTGCCCTGCTGGTGCTGAGCGTTTCTCTAGGCAGTATCATGAATCTCGGCGGTGTGACAACGTCACAGCGTGCGCTAGTACTGGCCGTGCTGCTCGTGGGCACGATCCTTGCGCTCCCGGGCGGCCGTCTACGGACTACGTTTGGGCGTGCTACCGCAGTGTGTGCGTTTGTCGCCTGCGCTGCAGTGTCTTACCTGCGCTTTGCCGCCGCCCCGATCGCCCCGATCGGGGCGCGCACCATGATCGGCTTGGCGCTGATGCTTATGATCGTGACCGCATTCGCCTTCTGTGCGTTACTTGCACCGGCAGACGCATTGACCCGCCAGCGCCGCTTGCTTTGCGCGCTCTTCTCGCCTGTCTGCTTCGTCGCCCTCGATCTCGGTCTTTATATCGTCGGCTTCAGCTTTCCTAATTCTCAGTCTGAAATAAAGGAAAAAAATGGATCAGCGCAACTGCTGAGTCTGATCGGCATACATACGAGCCGGGTCAGCGACCTACCGCTCAGTCCCGGTCTCAACGGCACGGGAGAGGCTGCTGCCTTAGCACTAGTCATCTGTGCGGTGCTTGCGTACCGCAGTCGAGGAAGGCTACGGCTGGTATCCCTTGTGGGAGTTCCCATGAGCTTCACAGTAATTCTTCTCACCGATAGTCGTGGGCCCCTGGCCTACGCGCTGCTGGCCCTCATAATTCTGACATTTTTGCCGCGATGGGCGAGACGCACGGTTGCAATTCTCCCTCTCCTATTGCCAATTGCACCAGCAGTCATCCTGTTCGTTGTCGGCCATCTGGGGAGTCTGTCGGAAACGCTCAACCGCAACCCGGGTAATGGTAGTTTTGCTACGGCGACCGGTCGCTCAAAGATTTGGTCGATCGTGGCGCAGTTCTTGAGCCACCCGCATGCAGAGGATCTGATCGGCTATGGAGCCTATGGTCAGGTCAGATCGGGGGTTGGCTACCAGTACGCCTATTTGTTTAGTTATGCAGAACATCCCGTATTTAATGGTGTTCACAATATCGCCCTCCAGACCATTCTAGACATGGGCTATATCGGGCTTGCCCTGTTCTTGATCTTTCTGGTCGTTGCCGTCAACTCCGCACGCGTGTCCTATCAAAGGACAGATACGCCAGAATCGGCCGCGCTGCTGGCCGCTCTGATCGCTCTAAGTCTCTTTGGCGCCAGCGAGGCCCTTCCGGGATTAGCCGGCATTGATCTCCTGATCTCAGCGATAGTGCTGGCCTGTGCAGCCATCCGAATGCCGGCTTCGGCTCGATTGAGACCGACGTCAGCGGATCATGCGTTGGCTCCCTATCGGACGACCAACGCGCCACGCATGTCGGCAACACCACAGACACTTGCTCGCTGCCTACGTCGGATTGGACTAGCGTGAGATCGACCGAGTGGCCATCAGCCGACGGCAACGCTTCCCAGGCACTGGAAACCATCTGGCTCTCAGGCAGACGACGACTTTCCCTGTGGTTCAGGACCCTGTTAGGGTTCCGCTATAGATGAAGATTCAGCTCTGGAGCTATAATTATGACCCTGAGCCGCAGGGAATTGCCCCCCTTAGCCGGATGCTTGCCGTAGAGCTTTCGGCACAGGGGCACCAGGTTCTGGTTGTGTCCGCGCATCCGCACTACCCCGAGCCGAACTGGGGCATGAGGCTCCGTCCATACCGAGAAAACCGCGACGGCATCTCCGTCCTGCGCCTCCCGCTGTGGATCGGTCGGGACAGCGGCACCGAGCGAATCAGACAAGACCTGAGCTTCACGATGATGCAGGCGCTCGTAGCGCCCCTCCTCCCCGCGACCGACGCAGTGATCGCCGTGACGCCCTCTTTCCCCGCTCTCGCGCCCGCCATGGCGTTCGCGCGCGCTCGCCACGTTCCGTGGGTCTTGTGGGTGCAGGACATCGTCACTGACGGCGCTGTCACCACGGGCTTGCTCGACGATGGTCCGCTGCTGAAGGCGGCACTGGCCTTCGAGCGTATGACCTACAGCTCCGCGAGTCGCGTGGTGGTTATCTCCGATGCGTTCCGTCAGAACCTCCAGGCCAAGGGCGTGCCGAGCGAGAAGATCGTCCGTATCTTCAACCCGTCGAGTCGGCAGGTCCCGGAGCCGATTGACTTAGATGCCACTCCCGCCTGTCCTCAGATCCTCGCGATGGGCAACATCGGCCACTCGCAAGGTCTCGATCGAATCGTGGATGCCTTCCAGGAGAGCAGCGAGCTCGAGGCCCTCGACGCGGAGCTTGTGATCGCCGGCCACGGCGTCGCCGCCGACGACGTTCGCGCTCGGGTGCAGAGCGACCGGGTGCAGATGCCCGGCGTGCTCTACGGCGAGCAACTCGAGCCCGTCCTGAGAAGCGCCTCGATCGGCCTGGTGAGCCAACGAGCCAACGTCCAGGAGTTCAATCTCCCGTCCAAGCTGATGAGCTACATGGCCTACGGGATCCCCGTGATCGCCTCGGTAAATCCGGATTCGGAGACGGCCCGTATCGTCAGAGACTCCGGCGCTGGCTGGGTGACGGACTCACAGACCCCGTCGGAATTCGCCGCTGTCGTGGCCGCGAAGCTCAGAGATCCAGAGACGCTGAAGACAGCCAGCCGAGCCGGCTTCACCTACGCCAACGACAACTTCCATCCCCAAGCGATCGCCGCTAAGTTCGAAGCCGTCCTCGACGACGTTGTCCGCAACAAGATATAAGTCGCAACCGCCACTTACTACTCGGCGGTTGCGCCGGCCGTCCACTGCTCGATGTTGTACTCGTAGATGTCCTTGAGCACGTCCTCGATCCCATAGGTGAGCTGCCACTCTGAGTAGTCCTTCTCGAACGAGCCGAAGTCGCTGACGTACCACTGGTGATCGCCGATGCGAGCCTGATCTGAGAGGGTGTAGTCGAGCTTGCGGCCGGTGATCGTCTGGCAGAGCTCGATTGCCTCGAGCATCGAGACATTGGAGGATCGACCCCCGCCGAGGTTGTAGACAGCCGCAACCTTGGGGTCCTTGTGAAAGGCATGGAACGCGCGGACGACGTCGTGCGCATGAATGTTGTCGCGGACCTGCTTGCCCTTGTAGCCAAAGATCGTGTAGGGATCTCCGGTGACGGTGCATCTCATCAGGTAGGCGAGAAAGCCGTGCAGCTGAGCGCCGGCGTGCTGCGGTCCGGTCAAGCAGCCGCCGCGAAAGCAGACGGTGGGCATCTCGAAGTAGCGGCCGTACTCCTGCACCATGATGTCCGCGGCGACCTTTGATGCGCCGAAGACCGAATGGGTGCAGCGGTCGATCGACATATCGACCGGGATGCCACCGAACCACTCGTGATCCTCCGGCAACTCCCAGCGTGTGTCCAACTCAACCAACGGCAGGTAGTTGGGGCGGTCGCCGTAGACCTTGTTGGTCGAGGTGAAGATGAACGTCGCACTCGGGCAATGCTCGCGAGCAGCCTGGAGCAGATTGAGCGTGCCGACCGCATTGACACTGAAGTCCGTGTGCGGCTCGCGCGCCGCCCAGTCATGTGAGGGTTGCGCAGCGGTGTGAACGATTAGCTCGATCTGGGACCCATGTTCGGCAAAGAGACGATCGACGCCCTCTCGGTCACGAATGTCGAGGTCGATCGCCCTGAAGGAGTCGCCCAGCTCCTCAGCCAACCGACGGCCGGAGGGCTTGGTGGAGGCCTCGGCGCCAAAGAAGTAGGCGCGCATGTCGTTGTCGAGACCGATCACGTCGAAGCCCTGCTGCGCGAAGAAGCGCGCCGACTCGGAGCCGATCAGACCTCCAGATCCGCTAATTATGGCAATTGACATAGGTTCTCCGTCGGTTTCTACGTGGTCACGATAGTGCTAGAGCCTAGCGGGCTCACGACTCATCCGGTACGCTTGCCCCACGATGACGGCCAGCCTGACCGACATGACGATAGTAATGCCGACGTACAACGACGAGCCGTCGACGCTGCGGGTAGTGCTCAAGGCAGCAGCGTCTGAGCCGGTCGAACCGCCGCTGATCGTTGTCGACATGTCAACCGACAACCGGATCCGACATGTATGCGACGAGTTCGGCGACCGGATCAGCTACCACCACTACCCCGAGTCGACTGGCGTCTCCGATTCACGCAACCGCTGCGTCGCACTTGCCAGCACGCGCTACATCACCCAGCTCGACTCGGACGTGCTTCCAGACCACGGCTGGCTGGAGCCGCTCGCACGGAAGCTCCGTGAACCAGATGTCGCCGTCGTGGGCTCGCGCGTCTTGCCTCGATGGCTAGCGACGCCTCCCCGGCTTTTCAAGTCACGGGCTGCCGCGCCACTGCTTTCGATATTCGACCTCGGCGAGGAGACAATCGACGTCGTACGTCTCATCGGCGGTAGCTACAGCTTCGATAGAGAGCTCGTATCCGATCCGCCCTTTGATCTCGCGCTCGGTCGCAAACCGGGCGATGCGCTCGCCCTTGAGGAGAACGCGCTTTGCGAAGCAGCACGTGTCAACGGGTTCCGCGTGGTATACGTTGCTGATTCCGTAGTTCACCACATGATTCCAAAGGAGCGTCTCACATGGCGTTTTATGTGGAGTCGGGCCCGGGTTACGGGACGCGAGCGTCGGCTCGCCGGCAAGGTGGAGTCGCTTCCGCGACCGCCCAGAACGATAAACGACAAGGCGTTCCTGCTGGCTATCGCACCCGCAATTCTGACCGGCATGGCCCAGCCAGAAGCTCGCACAGAGATGCGGTCTTCCTAAATTTCACAGCTTTCCTGAATCAGCTTCCACGGGTCGAGATACACCCGGTAACCGTATGAGTCGCTGCCGGTTCAAGATCACGGCCGTAACCCCGGCCGCTATGACGATCCAGGCCAGCCGAATAATAATATCTCGTACATCGTTGGCGCTCACTGTGAGCACGCAGCCCGCATATGCCAGCGCATCGACAATGAATACGACACAGATACTCAACCACGGGTACTGTATGGTGGTATCGGTCAATACGCTGTATAGCAACACTCCGCCCAGCAACACAGCGTATCCCGCCGCCGATGCGATAGCGGCAGCCGTGAGCCCGCTGGTCGGGACCAGTGTATAGATCAGGCCAAGATTCACGACGGCCGCCGCAAGGCTCACCACCCAGATGTGCCGCGTTCGACCATGGGTCAGAGTTATCCCATTCATGGGAATCGAGTAGAGCCCGGCGAACGCATAGCCCAGCACAATCCAGGACGTGAGACCAGAGGCGGCGTGATACCGCGCATTCAGGAACACGTTGATGACGACTGGCGCGAGTAGGGCACAGGCGAGGGAGAGAAACGAGACGGCCGCAACCTGCAGCTCGATGAGCGAACGTAGGTTTGTGACGGAGCCCTGCTTCCCAGCACGCGCGTATGTGGGCATGAGCGCTTGGTTGATTCCAACCACCAGTACGAGAAGTGGTGTGGCCATGTTGGAGGCGAGGCTGTATACACCCACGGATGCTGTAGTGACCAGTGCCGCCAGCAGCACCCTGTCGGCCAGCTGCAACGACCACAGCGCTGCAAAATGAGGCATGACCGGCAGACTCCGGCGCAGGGTGTTCCGGACGAGAGCACGATCAAAAGGCCGTGGACGACGGTATGGCACCACCACCATCGCGACAACGAGGGTCGCGGCCGATCCGAGGCTCAGCGCGACGAGCCAACCCGTCACGCCTGCCCGGAGAGCAACCACGAAGAGTACCTCCAGACCAACGGTCATGACAGTGGAGACGACGTTCAGAACGACGAAGTCACGCAGGCGTCGATCCACGCGGAGCAGCACGAGCGGCAGCGTGGTCGCGGAGACACTCAGAGACGCCGCCAGCATCGCCAGGCCCAGCTCGCCGACACTCAGAACCGGGCTGCCCCAGAGGAACGGGGCCATCACTGCGGTCACCGCGGTGCCTGCAAGGAGCGGAGCGATGAGCAGGAATGTCCAGATCGATCGCACGAAGCGATTGCGTGCGTCAGGGTCATCGGAAAGATGCACCGCGCTACGGAAGACCGACAGTTCGAGGCCAAATGCGAAGATGACTATGGCAACCGCGTTCGCCGACAGAGCGATGGAGAGCTCGCCATACTGGCTCGGCGCCAGCACCCGCGTAAAGATAGGAAGGAGCAGGAACGAGATCGCGCGATTCGTCGCCATGGTGCCCGCGTAGACGATGCCGGAGCCAAAGAAAGATTTGGCGCTCGAAGGCGCCCCCGTGTCTAGCGAAGCTTCGTCACCGGCTGAAGGCTGCTCAAGTCGGCTGCTCACGCTAGCCACAAGCAAGTCCAGTCAGCGTGCCGGCGCTTGTGATGTTGCTGACATGCACAGTGCATCGGCGACCTGATAGGGAGTCATTGCATAGCCCACTGCCTTAGGTTTGTGTCCAGCCGTGGGACTGCAAGTATGATCCTCATGCTCAAGCGTATCCCAAAGTGTATCGTCCCGCCGAGACCCATGCTTGCACAAGGGCTTCCCAGACGAAGCCAAGCTGACTCTAGCGCGACACCCGCGCAACCACACGAACGATGAGCTCACCAGACCCGACTAACTCTGTTCCCCATCCCTCTCTGGAGAGGGCATACGCGAGTGCCGGGATGACAGCACACAGGGCCCGGAAGCTCGGCGTCATATTGGCGACTCCCGGATATCGAGCTGCGCTACGTCACGGCGTGGCGGCAGCTACCGAGCACCATCGCTCACCCCGGATCCCCACTCCCGCGAGTGTGCTGGACGTGGGCGCCAACCGCGGGCAGTTCGCGCTCGTCGCGCGACACCGGTTTCCCTCAGCCGCGCTGTTCTGCTTCGAGCCACTTCCGGAGCCTCGCGAGCGGCTGAAACGGATCCTGCGCGGGACGTCCGATGCGCAGATCTTTCCCTATGCGCTCGGCCAGGAATCCGCCACCGCCACGTTTCATGTAACCACTGATGACGACTCGTCGTCAATCCTACCCACGACCTCGATCCAGCGCAGCATGTCTCCGGGCAGCGCGCTGGACTACGACACGCAAGTGGAGGTCAGGCGTCTCGACGAAGTGCTCGACATCCAGCGGCTTCCCCGGCCGATCTTTATGAAGATCGACGTCCAGGGCACCGAGCTCGACGTCCTGCGCGGGGCGGAAGCGCTCGCGGAGATAATTGACGACATTCTCGTGGAGTGCTCCTTTATGGAGCTGTACGAGGGCCAGGCGCTGGCCGCCGATGTCGTCGACTTCCTGAATGGCTGGGGTATGCGCATGAGCGGCGTACACAACGTGGTGGCAACTCCCGATGGCCACAGCGCCCAGGCCGATCTGCACTTCTCACGGCCGGCACGGCCGGCGACCTGATGCCAAGCCCATCGTTGCGGGTTGGCCTTGGCCTGCTATCGGTGTATCCGTCTAGCAATGCGGGAACGACGACCTACGTGCGCGGACTACTCTCGGGCCTCTCTGAGGATGAGACCGTCGAGGTGATCGCACTCGCCAACCCCGCGCTGGGGAGTGCGTGTGGCGACCTCGCGGATCGTCGCACGCTGGTGCGGGGCTCAAAGCGGTTCGCCACAGCAGAGCGGCGCTTCGGTCGCGTCACCGCACTCGGAATGACCGCCGCGCTGCCCGTTGTCACTGCGGGTGGTCTGCAGCAAGTCGATGTTGTTCACTACCCGCAGACGGTCCGCTCGCCGCGCGTGGATCGGCCGGTCGTGGTCACGCTCCACGACGTCCTGCACCTGGACCTGCCGCACCTATTCTCGACTTCCGTGCGGATCTGGCGACGCCTCATGTACGACGCGTCCGCGCGACGGGCAGACGCAGTCATCACCAACAGCGAACATTCGCGCGCGCGCATTATCGATCGTCTGGGCATCGACCCGGGCCGTATCCACGTTTCCTATCAGGGCGTGGACACTATGCAGTTCACCCCCGAGCCCGCTTCGAACGACGCCGAAGTCCGCCGCAGTCTGGGTATCGACAGACCCTACTTCTACTATCCGGCGTCGCTCGCGCGCCACAAGAACCACAGCGCGCTGCTGCGCGCGCTGCGTCTTCTGGAGGGAAGACGCTTGCTCCTCACGGGTCCCCACGCCAACCGGCTCGACGAGATGCTGGCTGAGGCCGACGCGTGCGGTGTCAGCGACCGGGTCCAGCACCTTGGCATGGTCGCCGCCGAGGCGCTTCCAGCGCTGTACCGCGGGGCCTCCTGCCTGATCTTCCCTAGCTTATACGAGGGGTTCGGCGTGCCGATCGTAGAGGCGATGGCATCGGGATGTCCAGTGGCATGCTCCGACTGTGGAGCGCCCGCCGAGATCGCCGGCAGCGCCGCCCTTGTGTTCGACCCCGAGCAGCCAGAGGCGATCGCTCACGCCGTGCGGGAGCTTGACGATCCAACCGTGCGAGAGCGCTGCGTCACAGACGGACTCCGGCGCGCAACTCAATTCGATTGGCTGAGCGTCGCGCAACGGCATCGTCAGGTGTACGAGTTCGCAGCTCGCTAGGCTGTGCGCTGAATGTCGACGACAAGCAATCAATCTAAGGGTAACGAGGCCGCATACGGCCAGCGCAAGATACGAGAGACCAAGGCGCGGCATTGGGCCTACCGCGGACTGAGCGTGCTGGGGTTGCGTCCGCCGACGGATTCGGCCAGCTACATTGAGTTTACGCCCGCTGTTCATGATGCAGAAGAGTTCAGCGACTTGTCTACACGTGTCAGCTGCTATTTGGGGGATGTCGGCCTACCTCTTTATCTACCCGGCCCCCGCTTCGCGCTCGACCCATCCAGTGTGCCGTACATGGAGCCGGAATTGGTGCAAGATCCCGGCTGGGTCAGTGAGCGCCCCGAAGGCATTCCCTACCTTCTGGTCCATCGGCTTACGCTTGCTTCATTTGCGCGCCTTGTCACCCATCGAGGTGCCGGAGCCACCGTCGTCGACAAGGAACTCTACAAGCTCACGGAGCTGTCCTACTGGCGCATCCGCGAAAACCTCGCGTGGCCGAACTACCCCTCAGCCGACACATCGCTGTCACGTCTCAAGGATCGCTTCCAAGGCGCGCGGTCATCGTTCATCCTCGCCACTGGCCCATCGGCCCTTACGGTTGACCTCGACGCCGTTGATGCAGACATCCGCATTACATGCAATTCCGCAGTAATGGATATAGACAGGCTGCGCGCATTTCGGCCAAATATCATCGCATGTACCGATCCAGTCTTCCACTTCGGTCCGAGCCGTTATGCGGCCGCTTTCCGTCAAGACCTTCTGCGGGCGATCGATCTATGCGACCCTGTGCTCGTCTGCGGAAGCGATTGGGTGAGCCCATTACTGAATCTCCTTCCCGAGCTAGAGGACCGCCTCGCGGTTATCCCATTCCAGCGAGGAGGACCATGGCGATGGCCCACAAAGGAGAACCCAACAACCCGCTCAACCGAGAGCGTCCTGACAAACTTGATGATTCCAGTCGCCCTGATGCTGACCGACCATCTGTCGGTTGCCGGAGTCGACGGCCGTCAACCCACGGAGAACTACTTCTGGACCCACGGCGTTCAATACTCCGATGAGCTGATGAAGACCGTCTTCGACGCCCACCCAGCGTTCTTCCGCGACCGCAACTACGAGGATCACTACGACCGGTACTGCCAGGGGATCGAGGATCTTTTGCAGGCTGGGGAGCGCGCAGGTAAGGTCATTGTGGGAGCCGCTCCAAGCTGGATCCCAGCCTTTGGCAAGCGCGGCGCCTCGCCACCTCCGATAGCTTAAGAGTGCTCAGCGTCGTCGCCATAGCAACTACCAATACTCTTTGATAATCTGCAGCTCATGCAAATCGAGAATCTCATGAACGCCGACATAGCGGTTCACACTGACCTTCATGGCGGCATTCCGATCACTTATGGGCTACAAGCGAATGTCCTGCACTGGATTTCCTCACAGTGCCACACTGAGATGACGACGTTGGAGACGGGTTGTGGTCTTAGTACCGCCGTCTTTGCGAACAGTGGGGCATCGCACACATGTATCTCACCTTTCCCATCTGAGTTCGAGCGTGTTTCCTCTTGGTGTAAGGACAACGGAATATCGACTCATCGGGTGACCTTTATAGGTGAGCGATCTGACGCAGCTCTTCCATCGCTTGAATCCAACTTAATCGACCTCGCACTCATCGACGGGAGTCATGCGTTTCCCCAAGCGTTTGTCGACTTCTACTACATCGCGCTACGCATGAACCAGGGAGGGATCATCATTATCGATGATCTTCAACTTTGGACGGGTCTCACACTGCGCAACTTCCTCGCCAAGGAGAAGGGCTGGGAGGAAGTTAAGTCCTGGAGTGGAAGAACAGTGGCATTTCGTATGACGGCCGCGTTTGATCCCATGCAGCCGTTTAGCAAACAGCCATACGTACTGGAGCGGTCAGCGTACCAGGGTCTGCAAGCATATGTAAAGCTCATTCGACAGGGCAATTATCGATATGCCACCACTCGGGCGACGGAGGCACTACGGCGCCGTCTCAAGAAATAGTTGAGCCTGCGGCTACCTCAAGCAATGGCGCCAAGACAGGCCATTAGTCCGTCGGCCACCGCGGGCGTGCGTGCAGCGCATAGCGAAGTTCGCTGATCCAACTCCAACGGTATTTGCTGGCCCGCCCCGAATCGAACTACGCCACCGCTCTCACGAACTATCAGCCCCCCCGCCGCGGCATCCACGATTCGACAGCGTGTAACGTTGACCATCGCATCAACACGCGGTGTTGCGACCTGACACAGCGCAACAGCGATAGAGCCCAGGATGCGCCAACGGTAGGCAACATTAGCGAGTGGCGCTGCCAGCTCTGCGGTACGCCGCGCGTCGCTCGTCTCGACACAAAGCAGCTCCAGCCGCGCATCCTCTGTCAAGCGCTCCTCGGCAAGCGGCTCGACCGGCTTCCCGTTCAAGAATGCCCCGCCGCCACGCACAGCGTGGAACGCCTCGCCTGTGCCGAAATCCCAGACGAACGCGACCGCGAGATCGTCCGTGGTCAGCCCATCCGCGACGGCGATCGACATCGCGTAGTGGCCGAGACCACGCTTGGCGTTGAGCGAGCCGTCGATCGGGTCGATGACCACGCGCATCTCGCCGTCGCCATAGCGAACGACTCCCCGCTCCTCTGAGACTGCTGTGAACGACGCACCTTCGCTCGCAAGCTTGTCGAGCTCGGCGAATACCGCGTCCTCGGCGAGGGCGTCTATCTCAAGCGTCCTGTCCCCTCCTGCACCGACGGTCCCAACCTCACGCAGCCTCGAATCTACGTCTGTGCGGCGGTCCAACTCCGCTGCGGTGCGTGCCGCTGCGCGGTGGAAGCTCTCGAGCCAGCGATCGGCGCTGCCAACCGGATCGTTGAGGTTCACGCGGTCGAGCTTTCCATCAAGCTGAGCGTCGCCTCCGCGATCAGCCAGTCCAGCTCGGTGTCAATGTCGATCGCCTCCGACGGATCCATTACGTATACGAGCGGTTTGGCCCCGATGCGGTTGTGCCGAGCTTCGAGTACGTCGCGACGGAAAATGTAGACGCACGAGTTCTCTTCCATGACCGGATCGAGATCCTGTGTGCGGACCAGGTTGTCCGGATCGTGATTGATGGCGCTACCATCCGCAGTCCACAATCGTGTATGGAGCGG
>Ga0182030_10013789_pt1 | contig 16041 bp, 12 predicted proteins | sample 812S3MmetaG_FD_121299 | JGI IMG/M metagenome (GOLD analysis project Ga0182030, IMG submission 121299) | Permafrost microbial communities from Stordalen Mire, Sweden - 812S3M metaG (Illumina Assembly) | ecosystem: Environmental > Terrestrial > Soil > Wetlands > Permafrost | place: Sweden...
GGTTCATGCAATCGACCATCACGGGCGGTATTTCGACATCGCCGGGCCGCTCAACGTCGCGCGCCCTCCCCAGGGCCAGGTGATACTTCTGCACGCAGGAACCTCCGATCGTTCTCGCGAACTCGGGGCCAGAGAAGCCGATGTCATCTTCGCCGCGGGGCCGAACTTCGAGGCAGCGAAGGAGTACTACACGGACATCAAGACCCGCGCGGCTTCTTATGGACGCCACGCCAGCGAGATCCAGATCCTCCCTGCTCTGCAAGTGACCGTGGCGGAGACCACCGCGGAGGCGAATCGCATCTTTGATCGGCTGGAAGAACTCCGTCCCCAGATCGTCGCTCCCGTGACGGGGCAGAAGTCCCGTGAGGGTGCGCTTGGTCAGAGCCAGCGTGTCAGTGCGCCCGGCGCGTCGCCGCGGGGGCTCGTCGGCAATCCGAGCGAGGTCGCTGACTACATCGAAGAGTGGTTCGTCGAGGAAGCCTGTGACGGATTCAATGTCTTCCCCAACTACGTACCGGGTGCGGTTGAGGCGTTCGCCGAACTGGTGATTCCCGAGCTTCAGCGACGTGGCCTGTTCCGACGCGAGTACACGGGCACCACCTTCCGGGACCATCTCAACATCGCCACGCCGCCTAACCGGTTCGCCGGCCGCGATCGATCTATGGCGCCTGAACGCGCCGCGTCCCGATGAGCGGCGCCGTTGTGCTCGAGCGGCCTGTGGTGCTGGTGGACGATCCTGTGATGTTCGCCGTTCGTGGTTGTGAGCCCGGAGAGTTGGTCACGATCAGCGCTACGTGGAGCATCGGCGACGAGATAGTGCGAACCGAGGGGCGCTTCGTCGCACCCGCCGACGGCTTCGTCGATCCGGCTCACGATGTGAGCGTCGGCGGCACCTACGTCGGGGTCGAACCCCACGGTCTGTGGTGGTCGATCGATCGCCAGGATCCGTTCGAGGAGCCTGATGTTCTCTCACCCTGGAACGTAGTGATCACCGCGTCGGCGGGTGAGTGGGAGAGTACGGCGCGACTGACCCGAGCCAAGGTTGACTCCTCCGTTCGTCGGGTGCCGGTGCACGCGGGCCGACTACGAGGCGTCGCTTTTCTCCCCGACCGAGCGGGACCGGTTCCCTCCGTCGTGGTGTTTTCCGGCTCGGGTGGTGGGCTGGGGGGAGTCGGCGGCGTCCAGTCGAGCGCGGCTCTCTTAGCCAGCCATGGATTCGCAGCACTGGCGCTGGCGTACTTCCGATACGAAGACCTGACCCCGGATTTGGTGGAAATACCGCTCGAGTACTTCGCCGAGGGAATCGAATGGCTGAAGACCCAAGTGACCGTCCTCGGTGATCGGGTCGCGGTGGTGGGCGCGTCACGCGGTGGCGAGCTGGCGCTCTTGCTCGGAACGGTTTACCCCGATGACATTGCGGCCGTGGTGGCCAAGGTGCCGAGCGGGGTGATCTGGGGCGGGATTGGCACGGAGCCGAAACCCAACGCGGTGGCCTGGACGTTCGAAGGTCGTCCGATCGCGCCCCTCTCGGGTGAAGGATCTGATCGCGACGACTTACCGCTGCGCGACGGCGCGATTGTGCTCACTCCTTCGTTCGAAGAGCGTCTCGCTTCCGCCTCCGCGGATGACTTGGCCGATGCCACCATTCCCATCGAGCGCAGTGGCGGGCCGGTCCTCCTGCTGTCGGCCGAGGATGACGCGATGTGGCCGTCGGTCGCTCTCTCGGAGATCGTGGTAGAGCGCGGCGCGGCTAAGAACGCCAAGCAGCCGATCCGTCACCTTCGCTACAGCGATGCCGGGCACACCTTCACGACTCCCTCGGGCTTTCCCGTCGCCCGCGCCGCTGTTCATCCGCTGTCGGGCCAGTACTACGCCTACGGCGGCTCCCTTTCAGGCAATGCGCACGCGAGCGCCGATTCCTGGAGAGAGATTCTTGAGTTCTTACAAGCCAGCTTGTCGACGTCCTGACGTCGGCAGCGTAAATCAACAACAAAGAGAAAGAAGGAGAAGTTCAATGCAACCACTCAACGAGAAACGAGAACCTGCGTTTCGCGGGCGCTCGCTTAGGCGCGCAGTAATTGCGCTATCGGCATTGGCACTGACGGCTGGGGTGCTGCCGACTGTCGTCTCTGCCGCGACAAGCAAGGCAGCGACCAGCACGACGGTTACCCAAGGCATCGTTGGCGTGGCGCCTGGTTACGTTTTCCCGTTGGCGCCGCTCGGAGCTCCCACATCGGGCACTAACACCGAGCGCTTCAACTGGCTCATGTACCTCCCGCTCTACCAGCTCAGCAACACGGGAATCGACAGTGCCGACAGCCTCGCTGACGCTCCCGTGTACAGCAATGGCGACAAGACGATCACGATCCACCTCAAGAGCTACAAGTGGTCCGACGGCACGCCGGTCACGAGTCGCGATGTTGTGTTCTTCTACAACCTCGTCGTGGCGAACAAAGCGAAGTATTCGAACTACACGGTCGGTGAGTTCCCTGACAACGTGACCAGTCTCACGGCGCCGGACGCGACCACCGTCGTCGTGCAACTCACCAAGGCGTACAACCCGACCTGGTACACCGACGACCAGCTGGCCACCTGGATGGCGCTGCCGCAGCAGACCTGGGACGAAACGTCCGCGAGCGGGCCGATCGGCGACTACGACGAGACGACGTCCGGGGCCCAGGCGGTCTACACATTCTTGACATCGCAGGCGTCCAACACGGCGACGTACGCTACGAACCCGCTGTGGAAGGTGGTTGACGGGCCATGGGAGATCAAGTCCTTCCAGCCCACGACCGGTCCTGACGTCTTCACCCCGAATCCGGACTATCCAACCCCGCCGAAGATTAGCGAATTCGTCGAGACCATTTTTGCGACCGACTCCGCAGAATTCAACGCGCTGCTGTCCAATGAGATCAACATCGGGACAATCCCACCGGAGGATCTGCCGCAGCTGTCACGGCTCGAGGCCAACTACACGTTGACCACTTCGCCGTTCTGGCACATTGGGTTCGACAATCTCAACTTTAAGAACCCTAAGACCGGTCCAATTGTGAGTCAGCTCTACATCCGACAGGCGCTTCAACACCTGGAGGACGAGACCGGCCAAGCAGATGCGTACCTTGATAACGAGAAGGCCGGGTACCCCGTGTACGGCCCGATCCCGCCCAAGCCGACGCCACTGTACGTGTCCTCCGTGCAGAAGACCGACCCGTACCCCTTCAGCGTGAAAACGGCGCGATCGCTTCTCACCTCGCACGGCTGGACCATCCCGAAGAGCGGTGCGGCAACGTGCACGCGGCCAGGTACGGCGGCGACCGAGTGCGGTGCTGATATCGCCAAGGGCACCAAGCTTGAGTTCAATTTTGAGTACGACACCGGCCAATCCTTCCTCGAGAGTGAAGTGGCGAACTTCAAGAGCGACGCGGCTGAGGCAGGGGTCGTCTTCAATGTGTCTTCGGCGCCTTTCCAGTCGGTCGTTGGCACCTTCTTCGGACCGGCCAGCGGTTGGGAGATGGGTACCTGGGATGCGGAAGGGTACTCCGGTGGCGACGAGTCACCGTACCCCGCTACCGACGGGTTAAGTACGTCTATTAACTTCCAGTCCGCGGAGCTCACGAAGCTTGCTAGCGCGACACAGACCTCGGCGAACGGCGCCGCCGCCATTGCGGCGTGGGACAGCTACGTGACGAAGAACCTACCGGTGCTTTGGACGCTCACCACCTATGGGCTCAACGTCGTCAGTAAGGACTTGAAGGGTGTGGAGTACCCGGCCAGTGGGTTTGAGAACACCACGGATTGGTCCTTCTCGTAGTGAGCGATGGGTTTCGTCGGTATCGCAAGGGCCCACGCGGCTGGACGATGTCCAGCCGCGTGGGTCTTGGCGACCGACTGCGCCGTGACCGGTCGGCGCCAGTCGTGGGCCGTCGACTCGGGGAAAGGACAGCATGATCGGGTTCATCATCCGGCGCATCATTCAGTCGATCGTCGTCGTGTTTGGCGTTACCTTAATTGTGTTCCTCCTAATACACATGTTGCCCGGAGGACCCGCGCGAGCGTTGCTCGGAGACAGCGCGAAGCCGAGTCAAATTAGGTACTTCAACATCGAGAACGGCTACAACAAGCCGGTGTTTGTGCAGTACTGGCGTTACATCGACGGGCTCTTTCATGGGAACCTCGGGTTCTCCTATACCTATAACCAGAGCGTTGTCTCACTGCTCGAACAGAACATCCCAAAGACGGCCTATCTGGTTGGCCTCTCGTACGTGTTCACCATGTTGATCGCCGTTCCCGTGGGAATCGTGCAAGCGGTGCGGGCGAACACGGCGGTCGACCACGCGCTGACGGGCGCGGGGTTCGTGGCCTACTCCATGCCCACCTTTTGGCTCTCCACGTTGCTCATCCTCTGGTTTTCCGTGTCGCTGAAGATCTTTCCCTCCGAGGGTCCCCAAGGCGCCTCCGTCAGCGCCGCCCTGCACGACCCGCGCGCGATGGTTTTGCCGGTCTTGAGTTTGACCGTGGTCTCGGTGGCGATGTTTAGCCGGTTTGTTCGCTCATCGGCCACGACCGCTTTGACCCAGGACTACATACGCACCGCTCGGGGAAAGGGTATTTCTCCTTACCGGTTGATCCGCAAGCATCTGCTTCGTAACACGCTCGGCCCCATGGTGACCTTGTTCGGCGTCAGCCTTCCCTTCGTGATCGGCGGTGCGATCGTGGTCGAAGAAGTCTTCAACTATCCCGGGATGGGACTGGTGCTTTGGAAGGCCGCTACCAGCCATGACTACCCCCTCTTGATGGGGTTCACCTTGGTCGTGGGAGTTGCGACGGTCCTGGGCAACTTGATTGCCGACCTCTTGTACACGGTCGTGGATCCTCGAGTGCGACATGCTTAATCTCACCCCGGCAACCAAGCAGCCCGACGTCCTTGACGCACTCCTTGTTGTGGAGGGACCGGCCTCGGGTCAGATTGCGGCGGTTGAGCGCGAGAAGTGGCTGAGCGTCAAGTCGTACCTGCACAACCCGGTGGGGCTGATCGGTGCCGGCATTCTTATGTTCATGGTGTTGTTCAGCTTCGTCGGGCCGCTTATCTACCACACCAATCAAGTAGCGACGAATCTCACTGCGGTCGCCCTGGCCCCGAGCGCAAAGCACCTGCTCGGGACCGACGAGTCGGGCTACGACGTGGTCGGGCGGCTCATGTTGGGAGGCCGATCCACGCTCGAAGTTGGATTTGCGGCCGCGCTCATTGCGAGCACGCTAGGCACCGCGTGGGGCGCCATCGCTGGTTTTAGCGGCGGCTGGGTCGACACGATCATGATGCGGGTCGTCGACGCGATCCTTGCGATTCCGCCGCTACTACTCATTCTTGTGGCGGCCTCGATCTTCGTACCCACGGTCCCGGTCATTATTGCGATCATCGCCGTGGTCTCCTGGCTGATCACGGCCCGCTTGGTGCGGGGGGAGTGTCTGTCACTTCGAGAGCGCGAATACATGGCCGCCGCCACGGTGGGCGGCGCAACCAAGCGACGCGTCATCGTGCGTCACGGATTGCCGAACCTCATTGACATCATCGTGGTGCAGACCACAATCGAAATGGCCAACGCGGTGCTTTTGCTGGCGGCGCTCAGCTTTTTGGGCCTCGGGCCGCCCCTGCCGTCGACGAACTGGGGCGACATGTTGAGCCAAGGCCTCACCTTCATTTACGACGGCTACTGGTGGCTCATCTATCCCGCAGGCATCGCGATCGTGCTCACCGTGGTCGGCTTGAACCTCGTGGGTGACGCAATCCGCGATGCACTGGACATTCGGTTGCGTGGTCGATGAGGTACACGGTGACGCGAAGAGTCGCACAGGTGGTCACATGAGTGAGTTACTCGAGGTCGTAGGACTTCAGACCGAGATTCGCACTCGCCGTTCGATCGTGAAGGCCGTTGAAGGGGTCTCCTTCAGCATCCGTGCCGGCGAGGCGGTTGGTCTGGTGGGTGAGTCCGGTTCGGGAAAATCGATGACGGGGATGTCGCTCATGCGACTGTTGCCCCACGGCGGTTCGATCACGGGCGGGAGCGTCAAGCTCAACGGGCGAGAGCTGACCTCACTCAGCGAGAAGGAGATGCGCGAGGTTCGGGGCAACAAGATCGGGATGATCTATCAGGACCCCATGACCGCACTGAACCCCACGATGACCATCGGCGAACAGGTAGCTGAGCCGATTCGAGTCCATCTGGGTCTGGGCAAGCGAGCCTCGCTGGAGCGCGCCGCCGAGTTGCTCGATCTGGTCGGGGTACCCACACCGTCCCAGCGATTGAAGGACTATCCGCATCAGCTCTCGGGCGGACTTCGCCAACGAACGGTGATCGCCATGGCGCTCGCGTGCGAACCGGACCTGCTGATCGCGGACGAACCGACGACGGCACTGGATGTGAGTATTCAGGCTCAGATTCTCGGGTTGCTCGGGGACCTCATTGAACGCCTCAACATGGGCCTGCTGCTCATTACCCACGACATGGGAGTCGTCGCCGACAGGACCGACCGCGTCATGGTGATGTACGCCGGTCAGATTGTCGAGTCGAGTGACACGTGGACCTTGTTCAACCACCTCAAGCATCCCTACGCCGAGGCGCTCCTCGAGTCAATTCCCCACATGGACATGGATCGCGGAGACACGCTCTACAGCATTCCGGGCATGCCGCCAGATCTCTCCCATCCCCCGACGGGATGTCGCTTTGCTCCGCGCTGTCGCTTCGCCGAGGATCGGTGCACGCAGGAGGCACCCACGCTGGAAGAAGACGGGGACTCGCACACCTACGCCTGCTTTTTTCCGGTCAATCGAGTGGAGGGGGCGCCGAGGCGGATTGAGAGCGAGCAGGCAACGAGAGTTGCGCCGCCGACCTGGCGAACACCCGAATCAGACGCGGCGCCCGAGGGCCCGCTCTTGGTCGTGGATCACGTGGTCAAGGAGTTTCCTATCCGACGCGGCGTGTTTCGTCGCAAGGTGGGAGCGATCCAGGCGGTCTCGGACGTCAGTCTTGAGGTGTCACGCGGCGAAACCTTCGGCCTCGTCGGGGAGTCAGGTTCGGGAAAGACCACCCTGGGTCGGCTGATCATGGCGCTGGAAAAACCAGATGCGGGAAGTGTCACGTTCGACGGCGTGCAGCTGTCGAACCTTAAGGGCAACGCCTTACGCCGCAAGCGTCGAGAGTTCCAATTGATGTTCCAGGACCCCTACGCCTCACTCGACCCACGAATGCGCGTGCATTCGATTCTCCGTGAGCCCCTCGCGTCACAGGGGGTCGGAACAAAGAAGGAACAAAACGACCGAATCGCCCAGCTGCTCCACGAAGTAGGACTGTCCGCTGCCGTGGTTGATCTTTACCCTCACCAGTTCTCTGGCGGTCAGCGTCAGCGGATTGGTCTGGCGCGGGCGCTCATGATCGAGCCGCGCCTCATCGTGGCCGACGAACCGGTCTCGGCGCTGGACGTGTCGATTAGGTCACAAGTGTTGAACATGATGAAGCGGATTCAGTCCGAACACGGACTCACCTACATCGTCATTTCCCACGATCTGTCCGTGGTTCGGTATCTGGCCGATCGGATCGGGGTCTTGTATCTCGGCAAGCTGGTGGAGGTCGGACCCGGTGACGATGTGTACCAGGCACCGGCGCATCCCTATACGGCGGGTCTGTTGGCCTCCATACCCGCGCCCGCACCGACCAAGCCGCGGGTTCGTCGTCCGGCGGCTCTCTCGGGAGAGTTGCCTTCTGCGAGCGCTCCTCCCTCTGGATGCCGCTTTCGCACGCGATGCCCGCGGGCGGATTCGATCTGTGCGGAAGAAGAGCCCCTGCTGCGCCCCTTCAACGAGAGTGGCCATTTAGCTGCGTGTCACTTTCCTCTCGAGACGCCGGTCGAGATCCGTTCGCCAATGTCTGCGGAGAAACCGGTCGAGATCCGTTCACCGATGTCTACGGAGAAAGCAGTGCGATGAGCGCGAGATCACAACGTCACGAGCATTTCGTTGATGCCTCGGAGCTAGGCGAGCTGCTGCATGGGTCACGGTCCCCTGTCGTTCTTGACGTACGCAACGAGAATGGTGTGCTGGACGGTCGCCCTGAGTACGCAGCCGGTCACATACCGAACGCGGTGTATGTCGACCTGCCGAGCGAGCTCGTTGGCCGACGTCACGATCGCAGTGGCGCGGGACCGTTACCAGACGTCACGTACCTTCAATCTCGAGCCCGTGCGTGGGGTATCTCGAATGGGGACTCGGTAGTCGTGTACGACAACGTCTTTGGAACCAAAGCAAGTCGGGCCTGGCTGGTGCTGCGTTGGGCGGGCATCGTCGATGTTCGGATCCTCAATGGAGGCTACGCGGCCTGGTTGGAGGGAGGCTACGAAGTCAGTGCGGAAGAGCCGCGTGTCGTACCCGGCGACGTCCATCTCAGTCCGAATCAACTTCCCGTGCTCGACGCCGACGGAGCCGCGGCGTTGGCGCGCGACGGCGTCCTGCTGGATGCGCGCGGTGGCGAACAGTTTCGAGGATCGAGTGTGGACGGACGACGCACGGGAGGCCACATCCCCGGCGCAGTGTCGGCACCGACGAGCGACAACCTCGACGAGCGCGGGCTCTTGCTGGATGAGGGACCACTACGGCGACGGTTCGAAACTCTTGGCGCAGATGGTTCCCAGCCGATCGGCGTGTACTGCGGGAGCGGCGTGGCGGCGGCGCACGAACTGGCGGTGCTGGGGAGCCTCGGCTTGGTGGCGAGTATCTACGTTGGATCGTTCACGGCGTGGAGCTCGGATCCAGCGCGACCGGTGACGACCGGCCCGTGACTCGTGACTCCCCATGGAAGGTCTTCTTTCGCCGATCATCGGCGGGAGTGCCTACCCCAAGCGCGGACGGTAGCGTCCAGAATATGTAATTGAATAGACTTAATTAACTCGATAGACTTAATAGAGAATCCATCAACACTTAGACAAAGGGCTTGGCGTGGCGCACACAACGAAAAGACAACTAAAGATCGGCTTGGCCGCGTATGGCACGGGGTGGGACCTCGACGCGTGGCGCCTGCCCGACGCAACGAACTCGGGGCTGCTCGATCCGAGCGTCATCAGTGACGTCGCCCTCACTGCTGAGCGCGGAAAACTGGACTACATCTTCGCGGGGAGCTCTCTCGCATCCGAGCCACTCGTGCTCAGTCGCATCTTCCGCTGGGACAGCGCGGTCTTTGGAGGATTCGCAGCGGCAAAGACCGAACACGTCGGATTTCTAATGACGTACAACTCGTCCTTCGAGCACCCCTTCTTCGTCGCACGCCAACTCGCGACCCTCGATCGCTTCAGCCATGGGCGAGCTGCGATCAACACCGTGTCAGGCATCGACCGTGAGGGAGGGCCGACGGAGAATATAAAGGTTCTCAATCCTCCCAGCGAAGAGTCGAAGTATCGGCGCGCGGCGGAGTTCACTGAGGTCCTCTATCGCCTTCTGTATGAGAGTTGGGATGACGATCTTCTCCTCGACGACAAAGTGGCGGGCACACTCACGAGGCCCGGTTCGTGGCACGAGATCAACGCGAAGGGAGAGTTCTTTGAGGTCCGCGGCCCCTTGAATGTTCCGCCCCCTATTCAAAAGCACATCCCCAATGTGCACGTCGGCGAATCAGAGGACTCGATGAACTACGGGGCGCATTGGGCCCAAGCGCGCTTCTCGCCGTACTACGGGATACAAGAGGGAAAGGTGCGTTACGCCGAGCAGAAGCGACGCGTGGCGGAGGCGGGGGGCGACCCCGAGAAGTTCCTCATCCTTCCCGGCGTTACTCCCTACGTTGCGGCAACGAAGAAGGAAGCCCGCGCGAAGTACCGCCAAGTCCTCGCCTTCCAGCAGGTCGTCGAGCTCCCAGCGGCATTCGCTGCCGCGTTCAACCTTGACGCGGAGAAGGTCCGCCCCGACGACAAAGTGGTGGACCTGCTGGGCTTGGCCGGTCTCGATCCCGAGATCGTGGAGTGCGCGCTTGTTGCCGAGGCCGACTCGGGGCCTGCTCCCTTTGGCCAGCAGCTGGGGGGCAGAGTTCGCGACTACGCAGTTATCGCGCGCGATGTCATCGATATCGTCAGTGACGACGAGCAGGTTACTCTCGGTGATCTCTTTCGCGTCGTCCAGAGGCATCGGCACGGTCAGGACAAGTTCGTCGGTGACACGATCGATTTCGCGGACTGGTTCGAGGAGAACTTGGAGGAATCGGTCTTCGACGGTGCGCAGGTCTTTCCGCCGTACCATCGCGGTCCGGCAGACTTCTTTGTGGATCACGTCGTGCCGGAGTTACAGCGCCGCGGCATCTTCCGCAAGGAGTACGAGTCCACTCGTCTTGAAGAGAATCTAGGAACCATCTGAGACGCTGGCGTCGCTGCAGCCACCACGCTGCGGCGAGACGCGTCGTCGGTGGTGGCGACGGAAACAAATCCCAGAGTGAACCCTCGGTCCTCGAGGAGCACAGAACAGGAGAACCAATGGCAGCGGTGCAGCTTCGGCGCTATCAGCTCAGTGAGAACACTCTGGCTGAGTGGGTGGCGCACTGGCGAGAGGATGTGGTGTGGCTTCGCAAGGAGTATGGGTTTCGCGTGCTGTTCGCATACGCGGATTACATCAACCATCAGTTCGTCTGGGCGGTGAGCTACGACGGCTCCCCGGAGCAATTGGTGGCGCGAGACCGCGAATACCACGCTTCACCAGAATGGGAGAAGGCCAATGCCGGAAAGAATGGACCGATCTTGCGAACGACAATCTCCATCGTTGAGGAAGTCTGGCCGCCGGCAACGTGAGAAAGAATAAGGTCCGCAATGGTTGCGCAGGTCTCCTAACGAGAGCGGCAACTCCCGGGAGGCTCGCGGGTAGTGCCGGGAGACCCCCGCGTTGTATGAGACCTCGAGCGGTAAGGAGTGACGCGTGACGTCACTGGAGAAACGGCCCTTGGGACGCACCGGCGTCGATGTCACCGTCCTTGGGTTCGGGGCCATGGAACTCCGAGGAGTGCGCCACCGTAACCCGCGTCCACTCGCGGAGGGGCAGGCGGCCAGCGTGCTCAACGCCGTCCTTGACGCGGGCATCAATTTCATCGACACCTCGATCGACTACGGGGCAAGCGAGTCTCATATCGGGAACGCCATCTCCCATCGGCGTGACGAGTACATCCTCGCCTCGAAGGCGGGGTGCCCGCTGGACGGTGAGAGGTTTGTCGACGCCCCTCCAGGTCCTCTTCCCCACGACTTCAGTCGCGAGAACATTCGAAAGGGGGTTGAACAGAGTCTGCGTCGGCTTCAAATCGACTACCTCGACCTGCTGCAACTTCACATCAGCCCACCTTTGACCACGATTCAGCGTGATGACGTCGTGGAGACGCTCCTCGGGTTGAAGGAAGAGGGGAAGATCCGGTTCATCGGCTCCTCGTCGACCATCCCCAACATCGTTGACCACATTGAACTCAAGACCTTCGACGCGTTCCAGATCCCGTACTCCCTCCTCGAGCGTGAGCACGAAGACGCCATCTCCTGGACCCATGAACAGGGAGCCGGGGTCATTGTTCGCGGCGGAGTGGCAAGGGGTGGACCCGCACCGGGTCAGCCGACGCGAAAGAACGTCTGGGAATTGTGGGACGCCGAACACTTCGACGATCTCCTCGACCCGGGTGAGACTCGGGTCGAGTTCACCTTGCGCTTCACCCTCAGCCATCCCGGGCTGAGCACCACCATCGTTGGAACCTCGAGACGGGAGCACCTCCTGGAGAATGTCGCCGCTGCGCTGCGGGGTCGTCTGTCGGATGACGTTTACACAGAAGCGAAACGACGGCTTGACGCGGCTGGCGAGGTTCCCACTCCGCTCGATCGCACCGGGTCGAAGTGATTGCTCGGAGAATCGATAGCCCGACTGCAACATCTGCGAGCAGCCCGCTATCCGTGTGCAATGTGATGGTTAAGAGACTTCGCGTCCAAGGTGAGTCAGGTGCCCGCTCCCGTCGGAACCCGTCGGGCGCTGATAGGCATTAATACTCGCTGGGGAGCTAGGCGATGGCGCAACGATTCGGACCGAGTTCAATCTCGGTCGCGTCGTCAGAAACTGCTGATCGTCCTTCATTGATCGAGACGATCTTCTCGTAGTTCGGTGGACGATCCTTGACGTTCGCGACCGCCCACGCAACAAAATCCTGTTCGCTGAGCGCGAACGCGGCGAGTGTGTGACGAAGTTCGCCGAGGGGCTTGGCGACGAATGAACCGGCGTGTATCTCTACGGAAGCTCCGTAATGTGCGGGAAAAACTATGACGTCGTCACCGAGCGGCAAGACGCGCTCGTGAAGACTGCGATACAGGTTGTGAGCGAACGATTGGGCTTGATCGGCGAGGTCGGGCCGACCCACGCTCTCGAGAAAGAGTGTGTCGCCGGTAAAGACGGCTTTGTCGGCCAATTGAAAGAGTGTCGAACCTTCGGTATGCCCCGGGACGCTGATCGCTTCAACGCTGAGTCCGCTGCCATTGGCGAGCTCGATTGTCGTGCCATTGACGAGAGGTTCGAACTCGTAGAGAAAGGGGTCGGAGGGGCTGAGCCGCAAGGTTGCCCCGGTCGCCGAGGCGAGAGAACGAGCTCCGCTGACGTGGTCGGCGTGAAGATGCGTGTCGAGGACGTCACTAATGCGCCAGCGATGCGTGGCTGCGACGCGAATGTACTGCGTGACATCTAACGAAGGGTCGATGACGAGGGCTCGATTCCCCGCGCCGACCACGTACGAAAGACATCCTTTGCCTCGCCGACGAAGTTGGATGACCGTCGCATCTCCGAAGGTCGCCTCCACGGTGTCGTAGGTCGACGCCCACGCTTCCATGCCACCTTCGAGTACGTGCGAGGTGACGCCGTGAGCGCGCAAGATTGCGGCCCCTTTTTCGGCGCGAATTCCTTTGGCGCAGATCAACACGATGAAGCGCTCGTCGGCGAACTCATCGACGTGACGCTCGAGATCACCCAGAGGAATGTTCACCGAACCCGGTATCTGCCAATCCGCGAACTCGTCGGGTTCGCGCACATCGATCATCAACAAGGAGGGGTCGGTGTCGAGAAGTTGCACGAGCTGGTCGCCCGATAAGGAAGTTGTCGTTGCGCCGGTATTCATGGTTGCACCGCGACGGATCGGCTTGAAACGATTGACATATTGAGACCCTCTTTCTAGATTGACGAGAATGGCGGCGCTGGAATTCCTACCAATCCTAGTGGTTTGATAGATTGGAGCGATTGAGTGGAAGTTTGAGTGTCTCAACCATCGATTTCAATACCTCTATGAGGAGGCAGACTGCACCAAATCTGTACCCTGACGGGAGCCGTTGACGGAGGATTAATCCCTTTCCCTGGATTCGCACCGTCGATTTTCAAATATGAGTCGTTAACTCTTTGAAGGTCGGTCAAAGACGCGCAGACCGTCAAGCACCATCGCCAGTAGTCGCTCACCCTGCGCTTTGACCAGCGTGGGTCCGGTACACATGCCCCCGACCAGCAACATGAGATCTGATCCGTCGATATCAGATCGCGCTACGCCTGCGCGCTGCGCGTTCTCAAGCACCAGCGTGAAACTCTGTTCGACTCGTTCGCGCGAGTTCAATCTCAGTTCCGGATTTTTCTCGAATGATTCACGCAGTTCAGTAAGGAACACTCGCTTACCAAGGGAATAGCGCAGAAAAGAATCGAGCCAGTTGACCAAAGCCTCCCACGGCGCATAGTTCGCGACCGCCTTCTCGGCGGCGAGGAGCAGTTCTTCGACGTCGGTCCGATAGACCGCCTCGACCAAATCGATCCGACGCGGGAAATGTCGATACAAAGTTCCCGCGCCAACCCCCGCTTGAAGCGCGATTGCCTCCATCGAGGCATCGCTACCTTGCAGCGCAAAGACCTCGCGCGCGGCGACCACCAGTCGGTCGTGATTTCTCTGCGCGTCCGAGCGGATCGCGCGATGGGCGCTTTCGTCCAATATCGGGCCGTCAACGGACTCCAAGGGTGTAGTCACTGGGCGAAGCATACGTCCAGTTCCCTTTGTTTTGTCCGTCAATAGCACGATCCGGAGGCACTCTCCGTATAGTTATTGAAGAAGTCTCCGTTTCTTGCCCCTCTTTAACGGAAAGGTGATTGGCAATGCCTACCTCAGCCAGCCACGTTGCGCAGTCGGCGCAACACGACGTTGCGTCGCACAACGTCAGCGAGGCGGTTCGATGATCCAAGGTCCATTAGCCGGTCGATACTCGGCCGTCGCAACAATGGTGATGTTCGCACTGATACCGTACTTGGCGCTCTCTGCGGCGCTCGGCCCATTGACGCCGATCATCAGTAAGCAACTCCACATGTCTGCGCAGACGTTCAGCCTCGGAGCGGGGCTGGCCAATGCGGCCTACGCGCTCGGTACCGTGCTCGCGGTGCAGTTTGCCCAACACTTTCCCCAGCGGCGCATGTTGGTTGTGTACGCGGTCCTGCTCGTCATCGGATCGATACTCACTGCGTCGGCAACAGATGCCGGCATGTTTATCACTGGCCACATCATCCAGGGACTCTGCACCAGCCTGCTGTTGATTTCTGCAGTCCCGCCACTGGCCATTGGCTATCCCGCGAACAAGCTGCGCGACACCGCAGTGATCATGAACATGTGCATCTTCGGAGCGGTCGCGCTGGGGCCTCTCGTTGGTGGCCTGCAGGCCGAGTCACTCGCCTGGCGGCCTTTGTTCTGGATCGTCGTCGGCATTGCGGTCGTCGCACTCATTCTTGTGCTGTTGACCTTCGAAGACTCTCCGCCAGCCAACCCTGATGCGCCACGAGACCCGCTGGCGATCGGCCTCTCCGCCGTGGGGTGCGTGGCAGCTTTCTTTGGTGCGTCTGAACTCACGAGCCACGCGCTGCTCAACGTCGAAACGATCGTGCCCCTGCTGGGCGGTCTCGGTCTCATCGTCATCCTCGTCATCTACCAGTTCCGCGCGAAACGGCCACTTCTAACGGTCAAGGCAATGCTTACGAGCTCGATACCTGTCGCCGGAATCGTCGTCGCGCTGTTCGCCGCCGCCGCATCGGTGTCCGCGACCGCGCTGACAGTCGGTGTGCTCGAGGCGCGTTACAGTCCGCTTCATATCGGCCTTCTCTACCTGCCCGAAGTCGCCGGTGCCGTCGTTTCGGCGGTCGCGCTCGGACTCGTCATACGTAAGAGAGCGATGCACTATCTCCCGCTCGTGGGCATGATCATGCTGGCAGCTGGCATCGTCGTCTTTCGAATCTCCGTCCCGTCGAGCCAGGCGATGACTCTGCTTGGTTCGGGCCTCACCGGACTTGGCCTCGGCGCGACGGTGGCGCCGGCGTTGTTCGTCGCCGGCTTCTCTCTGCCGGCGGCGAACCTTCAGCGGGTGTTCGCCATCGTCGAGCTCTTCCGAGCGGTCGCCGCCTTCATGGTCGCTCCGATCTTCATCCACTTCGCCGCCGCGACCGGCGGAGGTCTCGATGCGGGCACCGCCATCGCGCTGTGGGTCGGACTCGGTCTCGCCCTCGGCGGCGCGATCATCGGAGTTGTCATCTATATCGTGAGCGGCGCGCGTCCCCAGGCACCCGACCTCGATCGCTTCCTCTCTCAGGCCGATCCCGCGTGGGAGTCGCCACCGCTGTTCGCGAAAATTCGCCGAAACGCGCCCGAGACTAAGGTCCCGGCAATGGCGGGCGCATCTACTGAAAGCGACGACTGACATGTCCACAAATGAGAATGGTGCGACCACGCCGTGCGGTCCGATCCTCTTCGTCTATGACGGCTCAAAACTCGCGGCGCTGGCCATCGAGCGCGCGGGGCGTGAGCTCGCGACGGGTCGCGACGCCATCGTGCTCTGCGTATGGCAGCCCGCCGATGTCGGCTTCGAGCCGGTCAGCAAGCGCCATTTCGACGCCGATGCGGCGAACGAAGTCCGCCAGGCCGCGGAAGAGACTGCAGAATTCGGCGCGTCGCTTGCACGGACCGCGGGTTTTCAGGCCCAAGGTCTGACCGCGGA
>Ga0182030_10013791_pt1 | contig 16041 bp, 14 predicted proteins | sample 812S3MmetaG_FD_121299 | JGI IMG/M metagenome (GOLD analysis project Ga0182030, IMG submission 121299) | Permafrost microbial communities from Stordalen Mire, Sweden - 812S3M metaG (Illumina Assembly) | ecosystem: Environmental > Terrestrial > Soil > Wetlands > Permafrost | place: Sweden...
GCGCGCCTAGGTGAGCACAGATTGTTGTCGCCCGCGGTGGGCGGAACTGCGTCAGCTAAGCTATCCCATGTTTCGTTAATAGTCCAAAGCGGTTGCATAGGTGTGGCGCACAAAGATTGCAAACAAAGGCGGGTTTTATAAAACAGATTCTCGAACAACTTCGATTAGGATTTATAGCAATCTGTTTCTGGACTGCAATTGTGCCTGCTTGTGCAATAAACCCAGCTTGGCAAACGAGTGTTTTTACTAAATTACTTGAAAACGTTTCTTTCGGTGAGCACGGCGTGCTTATTAAAAAACCGATTCAGAGAGGCCTGGAGTCCTCAGAAAGCGATCTACTGAAATCAGAAGAATTCATCAAGGTCGATACGGTAAACGAATTTCCTCCGGCGATAAAAGAAGGTCTTCAATGGCTGATTCTAGATGGCGGCACGATTGCCGATACAAGTGATGCCATACAAGAAACTGATGTTCAAGAGTCTAGCAAAAAGCTGCCACTTCGAAAGTTGGTTAATGCGGGGATATCCGATCATTTTTTCTTGCTGACCTACAGGCGTGGTGGCTATGCTCCATCTATCTGCATACTGCTTTTTGAGCGAGAGGGGAAAAAAGTTTTTTTGACACGCGGTATAGATAAAGCCAACTTATGCTCGCTGGCTGATGCGGTCAAGCTAATAATGGATACAGGGCATCATGAGATAGACACTTATTGGTAAGCTGCAGAGCGTCTTGTAAATGCCATAAAATCAAGCTTTTAAGGCACGAGTGTCTCACTTGAGAATTTTATGGAGTAACTGAATACGGTGCATCTTGATTTATCGAAATCGATGCACTACTGGCAAATAAATTCAACTAATGGATTAGCAGTTTTCGAATAAGAGCATCAAAAGTCAGCTCTGTAGACTTATATCTAACGATTCAGCTAAGATGAGCACGTGATCAGAGCTAGGTACACAAGTTTTCGAATGACGAAGAAAAAAGTCTGCGCATGTGTAATCGCCATTTTACATTCCCTGGGGCTATTTGGGAGATCCTCAGCGATTGCGACTCCAGCCGCATTTGGAGAGGAGTTTAAGCATAAATATTCTACAGAACACTTCAATTTTTATTCGATGGACGATGGAACCTCCTCTAAAGAGTATGGTAATTTTCTTGAGGATTTTTTAGTTTACCTGGAACGCAATTTAACAGCGCTGCCATCTGGCTGGCCTGTTGACTTTTACATCTTGGACGATGAGCAATCGCTCAATGTCTTTTTGAAAAAGAAATTGGGTGAGTATAGAAATGTACGTGGTGCGTTCTATCCCAAGTACAATGCCATGTTCACAAGCAAAAATGGGGGTCTTGGAACTACAGCGCACGAACTTATGCATAAGATCGTCGGAGAGAAGTTCCGAGAATTAGAGCCATGGGCGAAGGAGGGGATTCCCAGTTTCTTCGAGAAGATATATGGCTATCGAGACAAAAGTGGTCCAGTATTTTACTTGGGATATGAAAATCCGTGGCGCCTCCAACAACTCGGAAATAGACTCACAACTCTGACTATCGAACAAATTGTGAGTGACGGGACAAAATCTGATATGTACTACCAGTCAGAGCGCCGAATGTTGTCTACGTTTCTCTTTCATGAAGGCAAGTTGAAAAAATATTTTTCCTTGGCAGTATCGAACACCGAAAAACACAGCGGCACGTTGCTAGAAGCTGCTCTTGGAGAAAGCATGTCGTCAGCAGATGCCAAATTTAGCAAATTTACTAGCGGAGTGAACACGAGCACTAAGCGACTGCTTAACGTACCTTCCAGTAAGTATTGCCGGTCTAAACAAGAGTTCGAAAACTTCTATAATGTGAATCGCGATGCTCTGCGCCCAGTTGAATATTAGCGCCGAGTCCCCAACGATCTAGTTTTCAAACAACGATCGCATCAATATTTCTTCTTGCCGCAACCATTAGCTGCTGTCGTTTCTTTCGCTCCTTTACGCCAGAACCGATGTCGTCTATTTCCAAAACACACTTCCATTTGCGTGCACGCAGTTACTTTCTAATTGCTTCGAGCTGCATGGGCAAAGCTTTTACTGATCGGCTGTTGAGTCTCGGACGTATATACCAGTGCGCAATTTTGTGTTTTTTCACGGTGTCCAAAAACCTATTCGAAAACTTTAACCGAAACCGGGCTGATCAGGGCTTTTCAAAAGTCGAAATTTGCCGACCAATATCTATAGTTTTTGGGCACCTCGGTGATAAGCCACGTTCACAGATATTGCGCTAATTTCGCACCTCGTGAAGTTCTTTCCATGTTGCTTATCCTGGTTGCAGTTTCAAACCAGCACAAATACTAGAAACTTTCAAGAAAACTTATCAGCTTATGTCACCAAACTCATTTGGATATTTTTTCACGAACTGATAAAGCCGGTCTGTCACATCGTCGTGGCAACTGAAAAACTCCTGAGTCCACGGCTCGAGCTTCCTAGCGAGCTCTTCATAATGACCTTCCACAGATTTCCTAATCGCTTCTGGCGTATCCGGTAGCCCTTCAGGAAAAGCAGCTTGTATTGCTCGGCTGCAGATGTTGGCCGCAGTCAGAGCGCCGATAGTTTCAAAAGCAGTCACAGCAAAAGATGCTGTTTCTGATGAACTATTTACAAAATATTGAGCGAAGCCACCATTAAAAACTTCATCCTGTAATGACCAGATGGTAGAAAGAACCTTTTGTGGCAAAGACTGAATTTCAAATGGTTCTCGCCATCTCTGCACCTTATCCGAATCTGCTAATTTGATGAGTGCTTCATTCTTATCGATCAATTTAGAACCGGTGGGGACGTCTGATGCATCGACCGAAATAAAATCGAATCTTTTGGCTGTTGGATTGAAATAGCGACCGCTTCCAAACCAGCCTGGATTGTTCAACTCAAGTTGATGGCGTAGGCAAAACACAGCCACCTCTATACGCAGCCGCTCACATCCATTAGCTACACAGGTCTCGGGTCCGCATTCCGGACCAAGCAGATTCCAATAGTAACTCCAAAGACCTGCCCGTTGCGCAAAGGCATCTTGTTTAGTCTTGTTTTCAACACTTTTAAATGATGCATTTTCGACAAACTCGGCGAGCCCAGCTTTGTCCCGCGATATCAAAGTAAACACAACCCAATCGCATACATAAAATATTGGGTTGAGTCGCTGGACAACATGCCAGAATCGTCGAATCTTCGGCAGACTAAAATCATCGGGTTCTTCATAGCCGTCAAAGTCTTCGCCTTCTTTCAAAATTTCCGCTATGTCGGGAGAATTAAAAGAGCCATCCAAAATGAATATGGACTCGCCATTGCCAGTGATCATAAGGGGCGGCCAAGAGTGCATCACTGGGCTCAGACCATACCTTTCGCCAATAGTCCAACCATCTTCAAACTTGTACGGAGCGCCACCAACGCAGCCATCCACAGCAGTAACCAGCAGCCGAAAGCCTTTGAGCGGAGGCTGCACCCATTCGAAAAAATTTGAGAATCCGACTTGCCGAGACTGCAACCAAAAGAACTTCCCCTGAAGTCCTTTACGATAGTCATGTTGCCAGTTTATTTGTGGCACCGTCATGAAATCATCTGGTGGTTCTTGCATGTATTCGTTACCAGTATTTTTGCAGGCGACTTGATGATGTTCAACCTGAACCTAAGAGTTGAGTCTTGGCTCACAGCATAACGCACGCAGAATTTTATTGAATAAACTCATGGACCTCGGAACATGGGCTCCAAAATGGGACTGAAACCTGGCTCTCCGCAATCACCTGTCCTATTAACGGAGATGTATTATCCGGAATAACGAGCAAGGTGAAAAATCGGCGCCCAAGCGCAAGCTCCCATCGGCTATGTTCTTGCGCAATTGACAGCAACCCTAACAACCAACAAGAATCTTCCTGCCAAGCCAAGTCCGGACGAATGAGTTCGAGAACTCGACCACCATCAGATTCGGAAGCCTCAAGACAAGAGAAACCATCGCGCAGGCGATCCAGGTTTCGGTCGTCCGAGTTGAGAGAGTAACCGAATTGTTCCTCCCAAGACAAAAGGCTGCTTAGCTTAGTTACGGTTGTCGCCAATCCATCCCGGCAGTCTAGTGAATCAATCGAATAACCGTGACGCTGAAGCCATGACAAGCATGAGCCATGCCGACGCTCATCGATAGTGGCGAGACCTTCACAGCTTACGATTGCCCAAACGTCGAGACGACTCCAATCAAGATTCTGAAATACGGCCATTCTGATCCCAAGGCGTCCTCTGACAGCTGCCCGAATATCGTACAAAGTCCCACTGCGCCGGCAAAGTCATACTACACCTGTGAATTGCGAAGTTCACACCAGTCTGGGAAAAACTACATCAGACTGTCTAAAAGTCTTCAAGGGTGTATAGATTCAGCTCGTAGCTGCAAGAACAAGGAACCGATTCATGGCAGAGCACGGTCGCGAAATCGATCTCAATGCATCAAAGACTGCAAATGAGCCGAGCGGCCTTCAGTATCAGCTAGGGCAAATGCCCTTCAAGGAACTCAGACAAGGGTATGCGCAGTTGCGACCGGGCAACGGCGAGGCCGAGGCGCAAGCAGCTCCAGCCGAGCGCTTACCGCGCCCTGGACAGGCAGAGGCGGGTCAAAAGCCTGGCGAAACGCCTCCCGTGACCATCAATGGGAAAACCTATTCCGACTATCTGAAGATTCCGGGCAATGAGCCCGTGGAGCTGAAAAACCCTAACGGGGAACCCGTACTTGGTCCAAACGGGCAGCCCGTTTTCGGTCCCAGTCGAGCGAATCTGGATAAGGTCGCGTCTGAATTAGGTCAGAACGTCTTCAATTTGCCTAAGTTTGGTCATCGGGGTGAGTGGGATTTCCAACGTATGAGCGATGACAAAGGCAACGAAGTTTTCACCGAAAAATACAGAGATTTTGCCAACATCGCCATCGGTTACGCTTTTGCTGCAAATGGGCATTCCTGGCAGGATGCTGCTTCCATGGCTAATATGTACTGCAAAGGCACAACCTGCGACTTTCCAGAAAAAGACAGGACGAAACAATATCCGAAACTGTCCTCGCGGCAAGTCGAAGACTACAAAATCGGCGAAGCATTGTATCACAGCCGTCATCCGAACCAAGCGCAGTGAGCGGGTTCTCGGAGCGTTCGTTCTATCAGGGTGGATGAAATATAAGGATTCCCGCCAAAACTTTTTCATTATTCGTCGTTGATTTTGCCATGTCACTAACCTGACACAAGCCTGAAACCATCGCGACACTCCAGCTCGCTATTCTGTTTCCAGAAAGAGCAACTGATCTTCTGGGTGGGCGAATTACTAGGGGTAAAGCAGTCATGGAAAAACAGCAAATCGAACAAACCGCAAAATCCTTAGAATCTCAAGTTCGCGAAGGAAAAACGGACCGTTTTGCTGAACAATTGCACAACATGCCTGAGGCTGATCGCAAAGCCATCGCTCAACAAATCAAGGCGGACGCGCAGAAGTCTCCTGATTTTTTGCCTAACTTGACTTTCACAGATAACGGCGAGCTCAAATCTTCTGATAGCTACGGAAATTCAGACCGCGTAGACCACGAGACTAAGTCAACACACTCTGAATTTGACAACGGTAAGCTCAAAACAATTGATACCAATAACTTCAACGGCTCAAAAGATCATTATTCGTTCGACCCTAACGGTAACCAGATATCCAACGACAAGACATCCGCAAACGGTGACAAAGAACACGACGTATATGATCCCAGCACTCATAAGCAAACTTCCGCGCACATCGACTTCGCCAATGGAGATAAAGAAGACGATAAGTTCAATCGCAGCAGCGGCAACAAAGAAACCTCCGACCTTACACATGCAGACGGCAGCACCGATCATGCTGATTTCGATCGATCCGGTAGCGTCATTTTAAAATCGCACTCCAAGAAGGCTGATGGAACTCAGATAGACGCTATATACGACGACAAGACCACTAACCCAACATTCGTAAATATCACTTCTCCTTACGGCGAACTCAAACAGTTTCACTACGATCCAAAAACAGACGCGCTCCAGCCACTTCCACAAGCGCTAAAGAACTAATTTAGTCAGCTTGGTCCGGCGCGCGAATCTATTTCGAACGTTCGTTATCCAGCGCTAGGGCGGGGGCGCTGTGAATTGACAGCGGCAAAGTCAAACTGCGCCCTCAATGACTCGAAGGAAGCTGATAAGGCAAAGCATTGCGGTAAAGCGTGCCCGGATATTTCTCGTACTTATGAATAATCTTTTCTTCGGCACCGCTGTTGATCAACTGACTGAGAGCCGTGTCGATCATGTCTTTGAACTCCAGTTGTCCTCGCTTGAACATCCAGCAGTTTGGAAATACCCGAATTGGCTCAGCTTTGGATAGGCATTCTATGGTTGCCGGATTATGAGCGAGAAATTCCTGTGCTACGGCTGGCTCCTCGAACGATGCATCGGCCTTGCCCGTTGAAACATTCAGCAGCACTTGTTCCACACCAGAGAGCTGGGGCAAAGAGAGCTTCTTAGCATGCGGAAAGTCCTCGTTAGCGATCACCTCAGCGGTTTCCCCATCGACTGTCGCAATAACGTGTGACGGTGAGTTCAAGAGCGCTAGATTGTTCTTCGCGAAACGCTTGTCGCCTGCTTTTACCCAGGCATAAATGGGACTGAAATAAAGCGACCGGCTAAAATCGACCAACCGGGCTCGGTTGGAATTCGTCCAGATGGGAGTAGCGATCATGTCATAACGATCGGTTTGCAAACCTTCAATCATGGTGCCCCAGCCTACTTCTTCTGCCCATTCGACCTTCAGCCCGAGATTCTTTCCCACCAATTCAATTGTTTCGATTCCAATTCCAGAGAGCTTTCCGCTATTGGGATCCTTCAAGCATCCAGGACTGTAGACGACGTAACCACAACGAATTTTTCCTTGTTTGATAACACGGTCGTACAGGCTGGTTGATTTCGTGGCTTCAGCGGCTGGGCGAATGCTATCCTTCGAACAAGCAGACAGCACCACACATAGTGCCAAGACAAAGGAAGTGCAGCGAATTGCGGAAATCACTTTTTGTTTCTCCATAACTATGGTAATGGTCTCGGATGATTACTTGCTTCGGATGATTTCTTGCTTCGGATGGGATACAACAATATGCAAAAGAACAGTATATATCGAGTCGGGCTACTAACTTGCAGACTCTATTACGGAGAGGAATTTCTTAACCCTCTCATGCGCCGGAGAGTCGAGCACTTCCCTGCCACCAGATTCAATGATTTGTCCAGCGTCCATAAAAATTACTTTGTCTGCAGCTTCTCTGGCAAAGTTAAGTAAATGGGTGATGATTAGGATGCCGATGCCCTTCTTAGACAGCCTCTTGAGATACGACAGAATAATCGAGATTTGCTCAACGTCGAGGGCGGAAGTTATTTCATCCAGGAGTAAGTACTCGGGTTGCAGCACGAGAGCGCGAACCAGGGCCGCTCGTTGTCTTTGACCGACCGATGACTCGTTAGGATAACGATGAACGAAGTTGCCCATGTCGAAGAGCTCAATTAGATCCTCGAGCCGTCTCTGCTCACTGGCGTCCGCAGAATTGTCCTGAACGGAGTGTGCTGCGTTCACGCTCTCTTGCTGATTTTTTCTGCGCTCTAAGCCAGGCTTCCAACCGCTGCGCAGTGTCAAAGGCAGCTTTATATTTTGGAATAGTGTCAGGTGAGGCCAAAGAAATAATTGTTGAAACACTACTGTTATCAGCGGCCATGGCGGCGGTATTTTTTTATCCGACGGAAAAGTATATTCTCGCTCGTTTACGACAATTGTGCCGCTGTCGGGCGGTTCAAGCATAGCTAGCAACTTGAGCAAGGTGGTCTTGCCTGAGCCGCTTGGACCTATGATTACCGAGATCTCTCCCGGTAGCAACTCCAAGTCGACATTGTCGATAATCTTGCGTGTACCAACCGTTCGTATGAGTTTGCGACCTTCAAGCATCAGCTTATCCTGTGTCATTTCTCTGAATAATCTCGCGTAAATTTCATTTTCAGCCACAGAGCCAGCCCGTTCAAAGGCAGGCAGACAGCCAGAAATACCAATCCCAACGCTGTGTAAATTTCAACGGGCTTGTAAATCTGGGCATTAATTTGCTGAGCAACACGAAATATTTCATTCACAGAAATAAGACTGGCAAACAATGTTGCTTGCAGCATGTTCACTTGAATCATCAACAGCACTGGCACTGTCTGACGTAACACAATAGGCAGTTGTATATGCACGAGAATCTGTGCTGAAGTCATGCCGCAAACCCGACCGGCGATAATGTATTGCGAAGGGAAGTCCAGCAGAACTCCCCGGATCACGTCAGCTACAGCAAATATGTTAATTATAGTGAGCGTCGCGGCGGCAGTAACGAATGGATCGATCACTACCCCAAGCAACGCCTGCAGAGGATAGTGCAACCAGAATAAAAAGACGAGAATTGGAACGCCCGAAAGTACGAATGAAAATATCTTACTTGGAAATCCAATTATAAACTTCCATTTCGCACCCAGAGATCCTATCAGACCACCTATGGTCAGACCTAGCACCCAGACAATCAGGGCAAGCTTGAATGTAGTTCCCATCCCGTTCAGGAACGCTTCTCGATACGTGGTAAGGATTTCTAGAACGCTCATGTTACAGTTGATGTTTTAGTTGATGCTTGGGTCGATCGTTTCAGTCGATCTTGCGGCGCCGAATAGCACTACGGAGGAAAAACTTCTACACTAGGAAGTGCCATTTTACTCCATGGGCGGCGGAAATAACGAAGTTGGCATAAAGAACGTGGTACGAACGTCTGCTATTGCTTGGGCTTGCTGGTAGCTTTGGCAGTTCGTCTTGTGGCATTGTGGACTTCTGGATAAGCCACACCTCTCCAACGAATCGATGACAGCATTTCGTCTATCAGAACTTTGTTGTCGTCGAAGTCCCTTTTGATGCGCGCGAGAATGCTGACACGAAAATCAGACCAGTGACCGACCGGGATGAATAGTTCGGATGCGTATCCACGCGGCTGTTTCTTTGCATCCAGGCTGACTCCCGTGTTTAACAAGACCAGCTTCCCTCCAATTTTCTTGACGGCTAATTCGTCTAGAAGAAAATCGGGATTTTTTGCATTCATGAGTTGATTGTTCTTACCGGATGTGTGAAAGAAGCAGCGTGAAATCGTTCCGAATTCTTTCACTGCATTTTGATAGCGTTTGTCTCTTGGTCCCCATCCTGCGTCATTCTGCCAGGCACTGAAAAAAATGACGCGAGGTCCTCGATTGCATAGTTTAACTAAAGCATCATGTACAGGATTGTTGAAACCATTGACGCACAAGTACTCAAATGGTTCATCCTTCACTGGTTTGAAGGAGAAAGACACCTGACTCTCTGTCCAGAAATCCTCCTCCGTCCTATCGCCCCCTTCCCGCTTCCAATTGCCAGGCAGAAGCATGCTTTGAATTGGCGAGCCCTCCACATCGGAGAGCGATTTTAATCCAAGCTTTGTTTTGCTATCAGCATTCAGCGACGACTCATTCGATTCGCCTGCAAGGCAGGTTGGAGCGAATATGATTAGAGAAAAAAGCATACATAACGACTGTCCAAGTGCTCTCATATTTATTGATCCTGAAAAAGCTAACACAGGGTTTCTGTAGATCATATGGAGTATTAGGCAAACATTTGGCAGGTTTCGGCTATCAAATTGCTGCATTAGCGGTTTTAATTATGAGGATATCGAATAGTTTCGAGGGGCGGCTAGCTGCGGTCGGCGCGTAAAGCCCACTGTACCGAGTCTTCGGAGGATGAACCATGACTTCTGCTGTTAAAACTAGATTGGTCGATGCATTCGCGGCTCAGAGCGCGAAGGATTCGCTGCAAGCAACCAAAATTCCTCGCCGCGAGTTGCTGCCTGACGACATTCAAATAGACATTCAATACTGCGGTGTTTGTCATTCGGACCTCCACCAGGTACGCGATGAGTGGGGTTTTAGCGTTTATCCGATTGTGCCGGGTCACGAAATCGTCGGCAACGTGACAGCGGTGGGGACTGCTGTGAAGAAGTTCAAAGTCGGCGACATGGCAGCCGTGGGTACGATGGTTGATTCATGCGGCGACTGCGCCGAGTGTAACGAAGATCTGGAAAGCTACTGCTCGGGCAACATTCAGACTTACAACGGACAGGACAAGCACACCGGTAGCCCCACATTTGGTGGCTATTCCGAGAGCATAGTCGTTCGCGAAAAGTTCGTCTTGCAAATGCCAGAAGGATTGGATGCGGCAGGAGCGGCACCACTTCTTTGCGCCGGCATCACGCTCTATTCGCCGCTGAAACACTGGAAGGCTGGTCCGGGGAAAAAAGTAGGTATTGTCGGTCTGGGTGGGCTCGGACATTTGGGCGTCAAGATCGCTAAAGCGATGGGAGCGCACGTCGTGCTCTTCACGACATCGGAATCTAAAATCGCCGATGGTAAAAAACTTGGTGCCGCAGAAGTTGTATTGTCGAAGAACACCGACGATATGGCCAAACACGATAATTCATTGGATTTGATTGTAGACTGCGTTTCTGCCGAGCACAATCTCAACGACTACCTCGCTACGCTAAAGAGAGATGGGACACTCGTTATGGTTGGCGCCCCCGAGAAACCGCTACCTGTTAATGTCTTCGGGCTGTTGACTAAGAGGCGTGCCTTTGCGGGTTCGGCCACTGGTGGTCTCATTGAAACCCAGGAGATGCTGGACTTTTGTGCGAAGCATAAAATTGTGGCCGATATCGAGAAGATTGACATCGCTGAAGTCAATGAAGCTTACGAAAGACTGCTTAAACAAGACGTCAAATATCGATTCGTCATCGATATGAAGTCAATAAAAAAGAGTTAGTTCGCATCTCCTTACGCAGTTTAAAAAGCATGGTTTTCGTGGCGCTATGTGTCCGTGATGAATTGCATTCTTCGCAAAGTAGGGCGCTTGTAAAGAGTAGGTAATAGCTTTGCAATTGGCGCTTTCCCTCATTGACGCGGTTGTCATACTACATTACGGTTGTAGAAGAACTGAAATCACACTCCTATTTCCTCACAGAAGAAATAGGACGATTTAAATCATCGAACGACGGTAAGGATATGCATCTCTCTTTACTCTCGCCCAGGGCGAGATTATTTATTGCTGCCGCATCAGGAGCGTTGCTGCTCTGTCTGGTGAGCAAACAATGTTGCAATATCGTTCAACGCAGCGACTATGCAGTAGTGCCACGCTCATTAACGCTCTGGGCCTGGGATGCTCCTAACGATTTGAGTTTTCTGAAAAATGAACGCACTGCGGTAGCTTACTATGCAGGCACCATTACGTTGCGATCAAAAGCGGTGCTCTTTCGTCCTCGCCGCAAACCTCTTGAGACTGCAGCGGGGCTGAGTCTGTGTCCGGTGTTTCGAATCGAAAATCCTTCTCAAGTAACGCCTCCAGAGCCTGCGGTTGGAGAGATCGTCAAAATAGTGAGCGCCTACATGCACGATAGGGACGGCGTTGATAATAGGCTTCAAATTGATTATGACGCTACCGCCAGTGAGCGGCCTTTTTACCTGAACCTATTAAAGACGTTGCGTCAAAATCTACCCAGCAGAACTCACATCACAATAACAGCCCTTACTTCATGGGCTGTGGACGATCGCTGGCTGCCACCAGGAGTTGCTGATGAGGCGATCATCATGCTGTTTAGCATGGGCAATGAAAAAAAGATTTTGAACTCGATAGGAAAAAGAAAACTGTCGGTAGGTGACGGCATCGACACGTCAATTGGAATTTCCGTGAATGAACCACTTACCAATGACCTGCTCACTCGACAGAATGTTATTCAAACTGCTCAAAGGCTATACGTCTTCAATTCAGTTCCGTGGAAACGCGATCGCTATTTGGATACCAAAAGACTTATTAACAACACCCTTCAAATTTCGAGTTTGGACAAATGAACAAAAGATCTCCCGCACCTATAGTTATAGTGATGATGCTATTCGTTTCGAGCAATAGCGTTGCCTTCGCCTGTGGACCGGATTATGACAAGGCCGTTTTCGTCTCGTGGATTCACCCCGACCTGCCTCTAAAAAATTATGCAGCAGGCAATCTCGGTATCTTGCAATCTGGATGGGCGCGCTCTTATCTTTGCGTGGCTTATCGTTACTTGACTGATCAGAGACTGTTGAAAGACGAACAGGAGAGCATCGAGCGGTTATGGATAAACCGGCTGAGCAATGAATTTCCGCAAACTGATTTTATTTCGGGTGATGCGATGAAACAGTACATCGATTTGCGGTCTAAAGTGCTGAATACGAAATCGGATCAATCGTGGGAACTGTATCGCGAGTTGCGAGATTTTTGCGACAAAAACAACATCGGAGACAACAGCTTTGTAGAGGCTCTTGCGACACTCCGGGTTCGCATCAAGCAGCATGGTGAACACAGTAGCGCCGTCCGTGAGTGGCTGCGGGGGCAGGACTGTATATTCGGATTGAACAAGCTGCATGAAGTAACGGTGCCTGAGCCGTTGAAGATTGGAATTGATAAAACCTTGAAGGAAGACAGAGACTATCAGAGAGCGGCTGCTACGTTCTATTTGTGCGACTATTTCAAAGCCCTCAAAATGTTTAAATTGATGGCAGGTGACGAGACTTCTACTCGTCACGCACTGTCAATATATATGGTGGCGCGCTGCCGGGCAGAGAGTTGCATGTGTGCGGGTGCATCTGAAACTCCCACTCAAGTGATTGCGTCGCTTGAAAAGCAAATCGAATTGGAAAGCGACTTAGGAAAAAAAGAAGATCTAATCGATTTAATTGGCTGGTTGCGGGTCAAGTCAGAGTCGAACCAAGATAACTTCGACAGACTGGTTCGATTGGTTTCAAGTCGCGGAAGCGGAACTGTAGCCTCCGCAAGCTTTGGTCGCAACGTTGCAGACTTGACCTGTACTATCGCTCAGAGCACGTGTACCGAACAATCTCCAGCTAAAAAAACAGAGCACGCAAAACTTAAGTTGATGGAGCACGATCTAACCGCGTGGCTGAACACTGTCTACGATGCCTACGATCCCTATTCCCAAACTCCCGAAGAGCTGGCATCAATGGCGCACCAATACCCGAGTGAAAATGGCTGGATCAAGGAATTGCGAGATCGGTCTGCCAAACATCAGGCGGTTCTCGACCAGCACGCTGCTTTCGCGCTTTCGCAATGGAGAACGAACCACTCGATTCACTGGCTAGTAGCTGTGATGCTTTGTGGAGGTCTGCGACCAGCAGACAGAGCGGATGCCCTTGCTGCCGCCGAGAAGGTTCCTCCTCAATCACCGGCTTATCAAACAACTGCTTTCTACGTTATCGATGCACTGTCTGCCAGAGGTGAGCTGGAAAAAGCTCGCCAGCGACTGGCGACGGTAATGGGAAAGGAAAACGAGTTGTCTATTTCTGCCGCAAATCTTTTCAAGAGTCAGCTGTTGTCTTTGAGCACCACTTGTGAAGAGTATTTGACTGCGGCTTGTATGCGATTGGTGCCGTCATCAAACTCTGAAGTGCTCCTGCCATCAGACTGGAAACGATACGAATTGCATAATAACACCGTACCCGCTTTAAGCGGCTGGGATGATGAAGTGGCTCGTGATCTTGATTACAATCTCCCATATTCGCTCTGGGTCAAACTCGCTCACCGCGCAGACCTTCCGGCGAATTTACACACGAGAATAGTCTGCGCAGTCTGGCTTCGTTCGATCATGCTTGGTAAAACACAAGACACAAAACAACTCTCGCAAGAATTGACTAGAAGCTATCCAATCCTGGGCTCGAAAATAAAGAAGTATCAAGACCTTCTTCCAGGCAGGGAAAAGCAATTTGCACTCGCTTCTTTAGTTCTGGGAAATTACGGCATGTCGCCCTACGTTATGGCTGGATTACCTCGATTCGCGATGAAGATCAACGAGTTTAACTATTACCGGGAAAATTTCTGGATTCCGCTACAAGCGAGCACCACCTCGCCTGATAATGATGAAACCCCATGGAAAAGCACTGTGAAAGGCGGAAGTTGTCCAGATTCAGCATTAATGCATGCCTATTACAAAGGAGGTATTACACGGCTCTTGTCTGCTAGCCAAAAGCAAGAGGCCGCCGCCGAACGATTTCAAATGGACAAATGCAACGCATCGATGCTGCTTGGTCAGCCCGTTCTGGACGAAGCGAAGGCAAATCCTGCTACTCCTGAATTGCCTGAGTTGCTCTATAAAATAGTCAAATTACCGCTCTGGAGCGGGGACTCAAAAACCGGTTCAAGATATTCAAAACTCGCTCTGCAGGTGTTGAAAGAACGCTATCCGCAAGACAAGTGGGCGAAGAAGGTTCGCTACTCATATTGAACCATCGCGAATATAAAGTCGGGCTCAGAGCACGACAAATTACAGAACAAATTACAGGACAAATTATAAAAATTATTGCATTGGCCGATCATCAAATTCAAAATTTACTTTTAATCAATCTCAAAAAATGGATTTTTAACACAAACGAGCCGCTTTGAGTAGCGGTGACCGCATTCAGCAGTAAGCCATGCGGGTTTCAGAGCGGATGAAAGCAAAAACATCTGTTTGTCTGCTCGATTGAATGATGCAGTAATAACATCAACAGCACCAGCAAACCATTTATCGCGAAGGTGCCACAATGCAATTGCAGCCTTTCCTATGTCTTCCTGATAGAGCTTCATTTTTCTAGCGCATTGATTTTTCAAAATGGCGCGTCCCTCGATCGTATCGAAAGAACTTGAACTACCATTCTTTGCGAACGTATAGGCATAATCGCCTGCCTCTAAATGAAAGCTGCTCAGTATCTCCTTTGCGTGGATCGCTATTTTGCCACCGAACGCCTTTAATTTGGCTTCTACAATTTGCACTAGAGTCGGTTGGTCAGAAAGATCTCTAACGAAAACACCTCTGGCCAATCTATGAATGTAACCTGTTGAAACTAAGCGACCGAGCGCCGAATCCACTGCTTTCCGGGCCCCATATATCAACATGTGCCTGGTTGTAAAAATTTCTGTAGGCGGTATTTCATTGATATGACGTACGATATAGAAAGTGCACATTTATCTAACCTCCGGAACCATCTATATACTTAACGTTGAAGTAGAAGAAATAGTTCAATGGAATGTGAGACCCTGAGCCGGTTTTCTAATTATTTTTTTTGGAGAGGGATGGGTAGGCCAATTGGGAAATGAGCTTGCGGCAAATTTGCGCAAATTTGCCGCAAGCTAGATTTTAATAAGTGCGGCCTAGCTTCCAGCAATTTTTTTTATCAGATCTCGCCTCGCATCAGCTTTGTACGCAGCCCTTACATTAGTAGAGGCCTGAATAATATTTTCCAGCAGTGCTCACCATTTTCGAAGCATTACTTGTTCGGCGCTTCGGAATGCATCGCTTGTCAGAGCAATATCTCCAATGAAAGGTGCGTCGTAACCAGCCAACATGTAAACGTTGAGTCCAATTATCATCGTTATTATGCTGGTCATCGCTATCTGCAGGCGCAAACTGGCAACCGAAAAGAAATAGGTCAAGACAATCGTAGAAACTCCACCGAATATCACAATGAACCACATGGTCTGTGGAAGGCGATAAGAAAGTTGTGCAAACCTAGTGCGTCGGCACTCGCCAGCTTGCTCTATCGCCGAAACAATTAATTGATGAATGTTAGATTCCGCTTGATTTACTGGTTGAAAACTCAAAACATCAGCCCATAACCCGTTGATTGCGTCCCAGCAATTGTCGCTAAATTTGCCTTGCTGCATCGCTGGCCACTCATCTTTTATCACGCTTTGCGTGTATAGCAGACAGTGTTTGCGAGTTTTATCTCTCAAGTCGGCTGGCATGCCGGCGGACAAACGGTAAACATCAGCAATGGAGCCAGCTTCGTGCTCTACATTTGTTCGAGCCGATTCAAAACGCTGCATTGAATTCGCTAGCATAAAGCCAATCAAAATAGCAAAAAGTGTTCCCAAAACAGCTAAGACA
>Ga0182030_10013792_pt1 | contig 16041 bp, 16 predicted proteins | sample 812S3MmetaG_FD_121299 | JGI IMG/M metagenome (GOLD analysis project Ga0182030, IMG submission 121299) | Permafrost microbial communities from Stordalen Mire, Sweden - 812S3M metaG (Illumina Assembly) | ecosystem: Environmental > Terrestrial > Soil > Wetlands > Permafrost | place: Sweden...
CCGAGTCGCTGGCGCCGACGACCACGGACGATTCGAGCTGGCCGAGGAGCTGTCGGGCCACCACCACCACTTCGTCTGCGCCACCTGCGGGAAGGTCGAGGACGTGCACCCCTCCCCGAAGCTGGAGCGCGCCTTGGGCGAAGCAGCGCGGGCTGTGGCCGAAGAGCAGGGCTACGAGGTAACTGAGCACCAGCTCGACATGGTCGGCCTCTGCGCCCAGTGCCGCCCCTGAGCGCCAGAGGCGCTTTTCCTTCAAGCCTTTTTGGTCGCTCAGCTGCCTCGGGGCACCGCCAGGGGCATCTTCACCCCGCTGCGCATTGCACACCACTCGACAAGCGCCTCCTCGTCGGAGATGGTCGTGGCCGAACCGACAGGAAAGCGATGGTCGCGGCGAGGGGTCCTGTCCAGGTAGAAGCCGGAGGTGGGCGCGCTCGTGTTCTCTGCGCGCGCCCAACTTGCCGGACCCCCGGCCGCCAGCCAGACGACAGTGTCCGCCCCTTCTTCAGGAGTGCGCAACAAGGGCCGCAACAAGGCCTCGAAGCGGGGCAGGCCGGACTTGAGGCCGGGCGTGTCCGCCCAGCCCGGGTGCATCGAGAAGCTGGCGACTCCGGCCGGGGCAAACCGGCGCGCCCAGGCCTTGGCGAGCACGACTTGAGCCCGCTTGCTTCGGGCGTAGGCGACGGCGCCGTCGTAGCCGTTGGCCTTCATCTCGAGGCGCGCCAGGTCAAATCGCTGGGTGTACATGCCCCCGGAGCTGACGGTCACGATCGTGGCCGGCGAAGCGCTCCACAACAAGGGCGCCAGGGCGGCGGTAAGCACATAAGGGCCGAGCACCTGGGTGGCAACGGTCACCTCGACGCCGCCCGGGGTCGTTCGATAGCTCCTTGTGAGGGCTCCGGCGCTGTGGACGAGAACGTCGACATGGGCATAGCGCGCCTTCAGACTGCGCCCGAAAGCTGCCACAGCTTCAGGGTCTGAGAGGTCGACGAGGTCGAGGTGCACCGGCCCGGGCCCTGCCGCTTCGACCGCGGCGCGGGCTTTGGCACCTCGCTTGGGGTCGCGCCCGACAATGTGCACGGCGGCCCCGAGGCCAGCGAGAGCGATCGCCGTCGAAAGACCTATACCCGAGGTTGCCCCGGTGACAATCGCAGCCTGTCCCGTCATCGATGGTGGCTCTGCGAAGGCACCGAGGCGCCGGCGCACGCCGATACCCACGCGGCTGAAGCTCGGGACAACCGTCGCCTCGGCGACGGCGTCGAACACCCGGGTGAGCACCCCGCTCAGGGGGGAACCATGCCTAGTCATCGAAGCGGGGAGGAGAGCACGGCGGCCAACCCGGCTGCCGCCCGGTCGCCGATGCGTCCCAACGCCACGGCGAGCAGCGGCGATGCCAGGACCGCGAGGCCCCTGCCGGTGAGTGTGGCCGAGTAGGACACCTTCGTAGTGCCTGGCCCGGCTGGCCTCACCTCAATGACGTCTCTCGAACAGATCATGGAGTTCTGCGCCTCGAGCACGACCCTATTCGGCCGGTCGATCTCGACGATCCGGTACTCGAGCGGTACCCGGCGCCCGAACATCCCGATTTGGAGAAGATAAGCGCTCGCCTGGCGGGGCGGGCCTTCGTCGAGGTCCTCGGCACCGAGGACTCCTGGGTCCCATTTCGCAGCATTGGAAAAGCGTGCCATGTACTCGAAGGCCTCCGCTGCTGGCCACGGAGAGTCGACATCGACGCGATAGGTGCTCACTCGATTAGTTTAGTGCTAATGTCAAGTCCATGCAAGAACGGCCGTAGAAACGTAAAGGAACGCAATGAAGATCGCCATCATCGGTAGTGGCGTGTCGGGACTGGTCTGCGCACACCTACTGCAAAAGAGCCATGACGTCGTCCTCTTCGAAGCAGACGACCGCCCAGGTGGCCACTCGGACACCCACCGCGTGGAGCTGGGCGACGCCAGCGTCGAGGTGGACACTGGTTTCCTCGTCTACAACGAGCGCACCTACCCCCTGTTCTGCCGGCTCTTAGAGCGCCTCGGGGTCGCCACCCAGCCGAGCGACATGAGCTTCAGCGTCGCCGACGCCCGCACCGGGCTCGAGTGGTGCGGCACCTCGCCCTCGACCGTCTTCGCCCAGCGCCGTAACCTCGTCCGGCCCGCATTCTTGGCGATGCTGGCCGACATAGTGCGTTTCAACCGCCTGGCAAGGGGCCTGCTTAACGACCCTCCCGGCGACGAGGTCACCCTCGAAGAAGTGCTCTCAGAGCACCGCTGGTCGAACGGGCTTCGCGAGTGGTACCTGGTGCCGCTCGGATCATCGATCTGGTCCGCCGGGCCCAAGACCTTCACCCAGATTCCCGCGGCCACCTTCGCACGCTTTTTCGAGCGCCACGGGCTCTTGAGCCTGCGCGACCAGCCGAGCTGGCGCACGGTGACGGGAGGCTCGCGCCGCTATGTGGAAGCTATCTTGGCCCCGCTCAAAAACGAGGGCCGCCTGCGGCTAGGGACACCCGTGGACAAGATCCGCCGCGATCCCGGCGGAGTCGAAGTCGTAGGGCCGGGGGGCATCGAGTCGTTCGACCATGTGATCGTCGCAACCCACAGCGACCAGGCGCTCTCGATGCTGTCGGACGCCGACCGGGCCGAGGGCGCCATCCTTGGCGCCATCGGCTACCAAAACAACCGTGCCACCCTGCACACCGACGCCCGACTGCTCCCCCGCCAGGCACGAGCGCGGGCGAGCTGGAACTACCATCGCCTGCTCGTCGAAACGGACCAAGCGACGCTCACGTACTACTTGAACCAGCTGCAAGGCATCGCCTCGAAGACGCCTGTACTTGTGACCTTGAACCGGGACGAAGCCATCGATCCTGACCTCGTACTGGCCCGGATGGACTACGCCCACCCGGTGCTCGACGCGGGGGCGGTCGCCGCCCAGCAGCGCCACGGGGAGATAAACGGCCGCCGGCGTACCTGGTTCTGCGGCGCCTATTGGGGCTACGGGTTCCACGAGGACGGCGTGGCGAGCGCCGTCAAGACATGCAGAGAATTGGGGACGGCGTTTTGACGTCATCGCTGCTGAAACCAATCCCCCCTGGGCTCGGTGGCCGCTCGCCTTTGCGCAGCGCCCTTTACGAAGGCACGGTGACCCACCGCCGTTTCGGGCCCGGACCGGCGCGCGAGTTCACCTACCGCGTGGCGATGCCGCTGCTCTACTTGGACGAGCTCGCCTCGGTGACCCGGCTGCATCCTTTGTTCTCTGCCCGGCGCCCCGCACCTATCTGGTTTCGTCGTGCGGACTTCCTCGGCGACGAGAGCGTGCCGCTCGAAGAGGCGGCGCTTGATCTCGTCGAGGAGCGCCTCGGCTCAAGACCGTCGGGACCGGTGGCCCTGCTGGCGAACCTGCGCACGTGGGGGTGGCTGTTCAACCCGATCAGCCTGTATCTGTGCACCGAGGCCGACAAAGGGGTCGAGGCCCTCGTGGCCGAGGTCGAGAACACCCCTTGGCACGAAAGGCATCCCTACGTGGTGGGCCCACCCGGGCGCCACCGGTTTGCCAAGATTTTGCATGTGTCACCCTTCATGCCGATGGACGTCTGCTACGAGCTCACCTACACGGCGCCCGAAGAGCGTTTCGCCTTGCGTCTCGACGTGCTCAGGGCTTCAGAGCGACTGTTCGGCGTGACGATGTCGCTGCGCCGTCGTCCGCTCGACCACGCGACGCTCGCCCACCTTTTGTGGAGGCGGCCGGCGGGCACCTATCGCGTCTCAGCCGGGATCTACCACCAGGCCGCCCGTCTCGCCCTTCGCGGGGCGCCGTTCTACGTCCATCCAGGACGCCGGAAGCCTCGAGCGTGACAGGGGAGGCACACTTGGGCCAGACAGAGCTCGTCGCTGACGACCTCGTCCGGCGCGCCGTGCCGCGCAAGGTGCGCCCTTCCTTCGAGTCCGCCGCTCGGCGCCTCGCCCTACTCGTCGCGGCACAAGGGGACGCTCCCGCCTTTGAGATCGTCGAAGGCGCCCGCAGCTACCGGATCGGCCGGGGCGACCCCGTGGCGCACGTGGACGTGCTCGACCCCCGCTTCTACAGAGCCGTGCTTCGCTCGGGCTCGGTCGGTCTCGGTGCCAGTTACGTCGCGGGCTGGTGGGACGCAGACGACCTGACGGCGTTCTTGCGGGCTCTTTTTTCCCGCGTAAAGCCGCTTATCGCCCACTTGGACCGTCTCGGGCCGGCCTTGAGCGTCGTGCTCGATGTCCCGTCTCGACTGGCAGCTCCTCGCGCGGCCGACGACAGGGCGAACGTGCGGGCGCACTACGACGTGTCGAACGACTTCTTCGAGCTGATGCTCGACGAGACGATGACCTACTCCTGCGCGTTGTTCGAGAACCCAAACATGAGCCTCGCGCAAGCCCAGCTGGCCAAGATCGACAGGCTCTGTGTGAAGCTCGAACTGCGTCCGGGCGACCGCCTCGTCGAGGTCGGCTCGGGATGGGGCTCGTTCGCCCTGCACGCGGCAGGTAAGTACGGCGTCCGGGTCACCACTACGACCCTCTCGCAGGCCCAGCTGGGCTATGTGGAAAAGCGCGTCGCCGAGGCGGGCCTGGCTGATCGTGTCACCGTGCTCGGCGAGGACTGGCGCGACCTGCAAGGACACTTCGACAAGCTGGTCTCAGTCGAGATGATCGAGGCCGTCGACTGGCGGCACCATGACGAGTTCCTCGCCAAGTGCTCCGAGCTGCTCGTAGAGGACGGCCTCAGTGCTCTGCAGGCGATCGTCATCGATGACCGCAGCTTCGAGCGGACCAAGCGCCACGAGGACTTCATAAGCCGCATGGTGTTCCCAGGTGGCTGCCTGCCCTCGGTTGCCTCGCTCTCCGCCTCGCTCACGCGGGCGACGGACCTGCGTATCGTCGACCTCGAGGACATGGGGAGTCACTACGCCGCGACCTTGAGGCGGTGGGCGGCGAACCTCGCTGGCCGTGAGGGCGAACTACAACGGCTTGGGATAAGCACTGAGTTCCGGCGACTGTGGGCGCTCTATCTCGCCTACTGTCAGGCGGCTTTCTTGGAAGGCCACGTCAGCGACGTACAGGTCTTGTTGGCCAAGCCATCCCACAAAAGGCGCCTCGCGCCCCGGGTCGCCTGAGAGGGGCCCTGCCTCACGGCCGCTTGTCGGCGATCGCCTCCACGACACGGACCAGCTCCCCGCCGTTGCCACCCGTGAAGAAGTCGGCGCCGAGCCGCTTGGCCTGGGCGTCGTCGACGATGGCGGCCCCGCCGACGATGATCGGCACCTTCACTACCGCGAGTCGCAAGGCGGCGATCACTTTTCGCGCCGCAAGCGGAGAGCTCTTCGTCGTGCAGGCGATGCCGACGGCCACGAGGTCGGATTCGGCGGCGGCCGTCTGGGCAATGGCGTCGGCTGGGGTGTCCGCCCCGAGCTCGATCACCGCGAAACCCCTCCACCTGAGAAGGTTGGCGGCCATCGCCACAGGCCCCCCGTGCTGCTCGCCCGGGGGCGCGGCGACGATCACCGTTCCTCGCTTGTGCCCTCTGCGGCCAAAGCGGGCCCCGAGCCGGCTCACGAGGCGGCCGGCAACCGAGCTCGCCCGGTGCTCGTCAGCTACGGTGAGCTCCCCCTTCTCCCAAAGCGTGCCGATGGCCTGCAACGTGGGCGCCACGATGTCCAGGAGAACATCTTCCGGCTCCATCCCCGAGCCGAGAGCCGCCTCGAGCACGTCCCAGGCGCCCGCTTCGTCGCTGGCGACGAGTCTCGCCTCGAGATGCGCCCGGGCGGGCACGGCACCGGTCGGCCGGTGCTGGTGGACCCCGCCACGCGCCGTGCGGCGCATGTTTTCCAGGTCAGCGGGGTCTATCTGCCAGGTGCCCGCGACCCGCCGCGCCGGGAGACGGCCCGTGCGCACGTAGCGATAAGCCGTCATGTAGTGCACGCCGAGCTTCTCTGCGACCTCGGGCAGGCTGAGGGGTCGTCTTGCCATGTCCGTCCTTTGTGTCTTCCCGCTCACAATATACACTAAATTAGGACTAAATACACTCACCTGTTTTCATCGTAGCGCGTAAATGATCGACCAAGCGACTCCGCCTGATAGCGCACTCATAGTGACGGCCTGCTCTTGGTGATCAGACTTTGTTTGCTGACGAACAAGCGCCGCTTGCTTAGTTCGAGTGCAAACATATGGCCTCGGAATGACGCGATCCGAGGCATGGAGCCCGTCGTTTCACAGCAGGCGCACATACTTCTTACATAAAGAGAGGAGGGCGAAGCAGAACAGGCCGCCCGCGACAAGCCCGATGAGTGTCGGTCCGCAGGAAGCACGAAACGGGACCTTGAGGGCGGAATCCACGCTCTTCGCACAGTTCGGGTCGCCGAGCATCTCGGCGTTCAATAGGTAGCTGCCGACGAAGGTGACGACAAACCCGCAGGCGAGGTGAGCTAGCGCCCTGAGTGCCCTGACCGTGAACCGAGCAAGACATAGACCACGGCCCGGGCGGCGAGTCCCGCCCGGGCCAGGAGCTTGAACCCTCTTTCTGCTCTCGACGAGAGCACCGTCGGCGGTGACCTGCCTACGAACAGCACTAACCCGGCCCACTCGGACAAACCGGGGCTAAGAGGTCAAATGAGGCGAGACGACCCCTACCAGTTGACCGGTTCGTCGATCTCGTAGGTGTCCTCACGGGCGACAGTGGTGGCCGGGCCGCTTTGCACCACCGTCCGCCGTCGAGAAGTGCGCGGCCCGAGCACCGTGAACGAGAGCAGGAGACCCAGGGCACCGGCAATCATCAAGATGATCCCGACAACTCCTATGGCGATGCCGCGAACGCTGTAGTAAACGGCACAACGCAAGATGGCGCCTACCGCCAACAAGAAGATGCTCGTACCTATTGCCATGGGACTCTCCTCCCGTTTCGAACCTCAACCTCAACTGGTCTTGTGTGAAGTCCGCGATTCCCCATTCAGCCCTTGTCCAAACCGGGAAATTGACTGGCCTGCGCTGATTGAGCAGATCAGCGCGAGGGCATTACTCATGAGTACCGGCGTAGGCAGCTGCCTCGCCACTCGAGAGGGAGGATCTTCCGACCGTGATGAATATCTGGAAAGGCCTTATCATCGGCGGGCTCACCGGTGCCGGCGCAGGCATTGTGCTAGACGCGCTCGGCAAGGGTGCCCAAGTGCTCGGGACTGCGGGGACAAAGGCCGTCGACATGGCGCCCGAGGCGGCAGACCGAGTCAAGAGCGCGGCCGTCGGCGCCACGAGAAAGGCTGCTGACATGGCACCTGACGCGGCTGATCGGGTCAAAAGCGCCGTCGATGAGGGCGTCGCCCGAGTACACAAGTCGGACCTAGCCGACCACCTACGGGACCAGGCCAAAAGTCTCGCTCACAAGGTGGCGAACTCGGACCAGGCCGATCACGCCCGCGAAACGCTGGACGCTGCCGCGATCAAGAGCAGGAAGACCGCCCGTTCCATTCGGACTACGGGTCCCTTGCGTTCGATCGGCTGAAGGCCCCGTCTTCAGCGTGAGTTGCTGAGCTATCGCAGCACGCGAATCGCCCTACGGAGTTCCTGAGCGGGGCTAACAGGCCGTGCATGAAGGGCTTGAGACGCGAAGTCGAGGCAAGAGCAGTGTCACCGCCACCCTTACGCGTACCATCGAGCCATGGACGACAAGGAGATGGACAAGGTAGTCAAGGAGCTATTACGGCTTCCGAACGAGACTACGAAGCACCGAGAGGCCATCTCCCGCATCGCCGTGAGGCGACGCGAGCTCGCCGGACGACTTGGTGAGGCGATCGGACCGACCAAGGCAGCACAAAAGCTCGGCGTCAGTCGACAAACGTTTTGGCAGATATTGAATCCTGATCACGCGAAGGAGATCAAGAGACGGTCGAAGACCAATGGCCGGGAAAATAAGGCCACGCCCACGTAAGTGCGATCGAACACTAGGAACCTCCAAGGCTCTGGACGATCGGCCGGCGGGTCTCTGGACGCGCAGCAAGGGCACGGGTCGGGTCACCACTAACGCAGCCCACGCCGCTAGCTGCGATTAGGAGGCTCGAGCTCCCTCGTCGGGCGAGCAAGGCGGCTCGAATAGGCGAGCCGGCTCGTGTTCTCCGCATGCCGACAAGCACAGTCACCAACGCCGCTATCGCAAAGAGCGCCCCTAGGCCGAATACGGTGTCTTTGCTCCAACCCTGCCCTGTCTTCGGAGCAGAGCCAGCGCCTCTTGTCCATAATCCTCGACGGTCTGCTATCCGCCCAGCTTGTCCGGAGGTGCCTGAGCCCCCCGGCCCAAGACACAGCGATCTCGACAACCGGCACCTCTCGGCCACGACATCGAAGGCTCCAGCCTCGGCACGCAATCAAACACGTTCCTATCTTGGTCCGCGACCTCAGGACCAGGCCTCGATCTAATTCGGACTCCCGGTGCTGGCCCGGACCTCGAGATCAGCTGAGAGTCGCGGCGAGCGCACCTTATTGCCGGCGATCATTTGCAGCACGAGTCGTGCAGCAAGACTGCCATGGGTGAAGAGTCGCTGAGAGATGGTCGTGAGCGGCGGGGTACTGATAGCGGACTCGGGGATCCCGTCGAAGCCAACGACGGACAAATCGCCGGGTACCGCTGCACCGAGCTCGGTGACGGCATCAATGATGCCCAGAGCCATGATGTCGGTCACTGCGAACACCGCGGTGGGACGCTCGTCCGGCGATCGGGCGAGCAGCTGACGCCCTAGCTCCTGGCCCGCAGCCCGGCTGTTCTCGGCTGCATAGGTCACTTCGACTGCGTCGATGCTGACACCCTTCGCGACCAACGCGTCCCGGAATCCTTCGACGCGCTGCACGAAGAGGGGACGCCTGGGACCGCTCTTCTCCCCGACGCGAGTACTGACCGCGTTGAAGCGACGGTGACCAAGAGCGAGGAGATGGTTGGCAACGAGGGCGGCAGCGCGACAGTTGTCGACGCCCACCCAAGGAATTCTCGCTAGCCGCGGGCTGCCGACGGTGACCACGGGCAGGTGACGTCCCAAAGCGGCGGCCACAGATGTGTCACCCTCGTCGATCGAGCAGAGGATGAGGCCGTCGACCATTACATGGCGGAGCAGCGACTGTCCGTCGGGTCGTGAGGACGGGACCAACAACAGCGCGCTGCCAGACGAGCTGAGCTCGGTGGCGATCCCGTGCAGGATCGAGACCATGCCCGGATCGGTGAAGGCGTAAGGCAATCGTTCGGTAAGCACGACACCGACAGTGCCGGTCCGGCGCAGCCGCAGCGAGGCCGCCGTCGGGTCTGGCCCTTGGTACCCGAGAAGGCGGGCGGTCTCCAAGACGCGTGCTCGCGTCGTGACCGAAATCTGGTCGGGCCTGTTGTAAGCGTTGGAGACCGTCATCCGCGACACGCCTGCGGCTTTCGCGACAGTGTCGAGGGTGGTTCGCTCACCCCCCGCACCACTCCCTCCTGTGGAGCCGTTTGCCATTACCCCCACAATATCTGTATCGTTACAGTTGTGTTGTCGGCTGTATCGATACAGATGTCCAGGTGCCGTCGGATGAGTGGCTGGAAGATTCCCCGTGCATGAGGTGGGCGTGGCCTGCGGGTACCTCGGCGCGCTGCTGGGCGTGTGCATGCTCATACCCCAGATAGCCCGCACGTTCCAGAATCGGCACGCCCCAGGGGTATCGCCTCTTACGTGGGCACTGACGGCGATGGCGAGTTCCTCCTGGTTGCTCTATGGGCTGCGCGCCCATGAAGGGCCCCAACTCCCGGGAAACGCGCTGGTAGCAGCTGGGGCGGTCGTGATCCTGCTTGCCGCACCTGCGCCGATAGGCGAGCGGCGGCGAGCGGCAATGCTCGCGGTGGCAATGCTCGTCCTGATTGGGTGTGCGGTGCTTCTGTCCACTGCTGCTGTCGGCTTGATCGCGTTCAGCATCGGGATCATGTCGGCCCTGCCGCAGATGGTCCGGTCGATTGCCGGCTTGCAAGGAACGACCATTTCGGCGGTGTCGATTCCCGCCTGGATGCTTCGCGCTGCCTCACAGGTCTGCTGGCTTGTCTTCGCTGTCGTCGAGAAGGACGCAATCGTCTTCGCATCGGCGATCTTCATCCTCGGCGCGTCGCTGCTTGTAAGCGTTGTGGAGCGGCGCCGCGCAAGAAATAGCGTGTCCGTGCTAGGCGCCATAAGCGCTGACTTTCCGCTACTAGACGGTGGGGTCGGGTGCGGAGTCGGCTCTGAGGGGATTTCGGGTCGGTAACCCGGGTCTAGGAGCCATCGGGCAAAGCCGCTGAGCTCGCATCCGCCGAGGTCGAATCAGATCGCTACTGCGCTAGTTGCCAACCAATCTCGGGGCCGCAACCGGACGCAGCTCGTGATCCTCGCAAAGGCACATGAGCCTGTTGTCGAAGAGCGACAGGTTCAACCCAGACGGCGAATGAGCTCTTGCGCGCCAAGCGAGGGATCGGATGGCAAGCTCTTGCGGCGTCCAGTCGAGACGAACCCGAGCCTTTCGTAGAGCCGGCGAGCCCGGGCATTGCCGTCGGCGGTCCAGAGCGTGACGGCGTAGGCCTCCTGTTCGCCCGCCCACGAGATCACAGCTTCGACGAGGTCGCCCGCGATAGGGCCGCCTCTCTCGGCCGACTCCACCCACATTGACACCAAGCGACGCTGCCTGGGCTGGCCGTCTTCGGTGAAGGCTGCAACGATTCCCACGGGACGTCTGCCGCGATAGGCAAGGAACCAGGCTCCGCTCGCGATCCGAGATCGCCATTCGTCGTCGGCCAGAATCTGTTCGCGTTCGAGCGTGGAGGCGAAAGCGTAGGGAGCGTCCTCGAGAGCCCGCAGCCGAGTGGCCTTGACGACGGCAAGATCAGCAGGGGTCGCTCGGATGACGGTCGGTTCGTCGGGCACGTCACATGCTTACCGCGTCGCTTCGACCTGCCACCCACGAGCGAACTCTCAGTTTGCGCACCTCGATGCGGACTGGGCCGAGAGTGAGCTCGCGTACGCTCGAATCGACGGGCTCGACGAAGTGGCCCGCATCATAAGGTGACACCAGGACGAGTAGACCGACGGAGTGACTAACCCGACGCTGCTTCTCATTACGGGGCTACCCGGCTCAGGAAAGACGAGCCTCGCCCAAGGCATCGCGAAGGATCTCGACGCAGCAGTTCTCGGTCATGACTGGGCAATGGCCAGTTTGCGCCCCTTTCCGACGGTTTGGAACGCCATGCGCGAGCTAGAGCATCTGCCTTTCGCTCCGTCGGTTGGAGCGTGATGTGGAACCTCGCCATCGCGCAACTTCGCGAGGGTCGGTCGGTGATCTTGGACGGGGTAGCACGCGCACCTGAGGTTCAGCGATCGCGAAGCCTCGCAGATGAAAGTACCTGCCGTTCGTTTGTGGCGTTGTGCTCGATCAGCGATGCCGGGTTTCACCGCCAACGAATGATCGGCCGCACGCGGAATATCCCGAATTGGCCTGAGCTCACCTGGGAGGACGTCGGACGTTCTCGCTCTGGCTGGGAGCCGCCGGGTGACGTCGATCTCATCCTCAATAGTCTCGATCCTGTAAACGTCAACCTCGTGGAACTTCGCCGGGCGCTCTACGAAAAGTGACCTGTGCGTCGGGACACGCCCGAATACCGAAATGACAGCGCCGACATTTTCGTGCCTGGTCAGCCGCCCAGATCGTTTCTTGTCCGTGCTGGTCTGATCCGAACGATGTTCCTACCTATGTCCAAGAACAACTTCCGCCGCTCTGTTTCAGACTCGCCGTGTTACCGAAGCTGCGTGTTCGTGGTCCTGCAGTCGTGCAGATCGCTGCCGAATACGCGTGGCTGATTGCTCGAATGAAGAACCGCTGCTGCTTTGAAGCGGGAAGCTCCCGACCCATGAGGGACGTTGGACCAGGTGGTCAGCGGCGCCTGGCGCGTAGGACGACGTCAGCGATGTGCGGGTTGTCCGGCGGCGGGTCGATGCGCGGTTCGACCGCATGTAGCTCGACGGTGAAGTCGTCACCGAGCAGCTGCCGGAGGCCGTCGACATCGACGTAGTCCGCAGGGTCGACACCCCGTGACTTCATGTGCTCGCGGTGCTCGTCGTCAAGGTCGTGGTAGACGACGAGCAGCAACCCGCCGGAGCGCACGGCGTCGAGCAACGCCCGCACGGCGACATCGCCGGGCGTCTTGGGCAGCGCGGGATACTGCATCGACACGAGGTCGAAAAAGCCGGCAGGGAATGACATCCGTCGGGCGTCCCCACAGATCCACTCGACCGCCACACCGGCCAGTTCTGCTGCCGAGCGCGCGCGGCGCAGCGCCACCTTGGAGATGTCGATCGCGGTGACCGTCCAGCCGCTGCGAGCGAGCCATATCGCGTCAGCGCCCTCGCCACAACCGACGTCGAGCGCCCGGCCCGGCGTGAGGTCCGCGACCTCGACGAGGAGCCGACCGTTCGGACGGCCGCTCCACTTCGCACCATCTCGCTCGCTATAGCTTGCGTCCCACTCATCGGCTTGCGCCGCCGCGCCGAATCGTTCGCGTTCGTCCTCAGGCATGTTCTGCAGGGTAGATCGCAGTCGCGGGCAAGGGGCGACACGCTCGGAGACATCGACCGTTCTCACCGACCATCGAGGTCGACGGGAAGAAGATGCCAAGTCCGCGGGGGCGTCTCGGAGAGCGCCTTTGCTGCGTTCTCGTACGCCTGGTCGGTGGCGGTCAGCCGCTCGCGGTGCTGACGCAGGTGCTCGTCCCAGGAGGCGACGACGAAGATCTCCTCGAACACACTGGGCTCCTCACCATTACGAAAAAGGCCCCATTCGGTGGCGCCCGTCCGTAAACGTGACTCCCGAACCCGACTCATTGCGGTCTTGAATTCAGCCTCGCTCTCGACCGGGATCGAATATGTCGTCCACACCACGACTGGGCCCGTGTCCGACTCCGTCTCCACCGCGACAGCGGGGTCAGGTCGGACCACGGTGCTTCGGTCCATGCTCGACGTGTCGATGAGCGGCCAGAGGCGCATCGAGGCAGCACCTGCGGCGAGCAAACCAGCGGCAACGAGGAAGGCCAGTGTGAGCCCGAACGCGTCGGCGACCGCGCCCCACACAACAGCGCCGAGCCCCTGTGCTCCGAACAGCACCATCTGGTACACAGACAGCCCTCGGGCGCGGACCCAGGCCGGCAGGAAGAGCTGGAGCGAGGTGTTGATCGTCGCAAGCATCCCGACCCAAGCCATGCCGGCGGGGATCAGGAAGAGGACGACCCCGATGGTGGAGTGAAAGAGGACAACGACGAGGAGGACAACACCGAACACTCCACCAGCCAGTCCAACGAGCCCATTCGCCGATAATCTGGCGCGCGCTCTCGAGAGAATCGACGCCCCGGCGATGGCCCCGACCCCGAGCGCGCCGAGCAAGAGCCCGTACCCGCTGGACCCGAGACCGAGGCGCCGACTTGCGACGAGAGGAAGCAGGCCCCACAGCGCGCTCGCCGGAACGAGGAACAGTGCCGCACGCAAGAGGATCCGCCGCACGACCGGCGCATAGCGAACGTAGCGGCCGCCGGCGCGAAGGGCGGACAAGAAGCGCTCGGGGAGCTGGGGAGTGATGTCCGAGGCCGGCCGCCAGAGCAAGACGACGATGCCGTAGACGAGGAACGTGCCCGCATTGAGGGCGAAGACGGCACCGACCCCGAGATGTGCGATCAGAATCCCGGCTATCGCTGGTCCTACTGCGCGGGCAATGTTGACGTTGATGGAGTTGAGCTGGACAGCGGCAGGCACATCCTCACGCGGGACAAGCTCTGGCACGAGTGACTGGTAGGCAGGCGTGACGAGGACCGAGCCCGAGCCGATCACAAACGTGAACATCAAAAGCAAGGCAGGGGAGATCTGTCCCGCGATGGTGACTGCTGCCAGCCCAGCGCCGGCAACCGCAAGGCCACCTTGGACCGCAATCAGCAACCGCCGCCGGTCGAGGGTGTCGGCAAGCACGCCTCCCACGATGCCGAACAGCACGTCGGGGAGCATGTCGGCCGTCTGGACGAGCGAAACGAGGATCGCTGCATGGGCGGCGCGCACAAGCAGCCACTGGGCGCCGACGGTCTGCATCCATGCCCCGACGTTGCTGACGAGGGAGGCGAGCCAAAGCCATCGGAAGACCTTGAGGCGCAGCGGAGCCCAGGACGACGAGGGGGAGTGTCGCTGCGTCATCGCGCGGCGAGGGACCGAAGGCTAAGCCTTTCCACCAGAAGAGATTACGGCGACCCTTGTCCGGTTTGCGGGTTGGCGCGATCGTGAACTGAGGAACCGGGGCGTCCGGCCGATGGCCGCACGTGGTCTGTTCTGTATGGTCCAGTAGATCGGTTGCGGATGGTTGATCCGGATCGCAATCATGTGAGGACCCATCGGGGGGCGACAATGACGATGCAAGCAACCAAACTGGCGGTGCTCGGACTCGGCACCATGGGTCGAGGGATGGTGATCTCCGCCTTGCGCGCGGGCATCCCGACCGTCGTGTGGGACCGCAATCTCGATGTGGCTCGTCGCTTCGTCGAGCTTGGAGCCGAGGTCGCGGCGACACCGGCAAGCGCTGTACGCGCCGTCGACGTCGCCATCACCATGGTCACCGACGCCAAGGCAGTCACCTTCATCGTCACCGATCTCGACATGTTGGAGGCCCTTTCATCGGGAGCGGTGTGGGCACAGATGAGCACGATCGGCGTCGAGGCGACCGCGGCGATCGCCGCAATGGTCGAACAGCGAAGGCCCGACGTCTCGTTCCTCGACGCGCCAGTGTCGGGCAGCAAGGTACCCGCCGAACAGGGGAAGCTGACGATCTTTGCCTCAGGACCTGAATCAGCACGTCCCAAGGTAGAACCGGTCTTCACTGCCATCGGACAACGCACGGTATGGCTCGGGCCGGTGGGGGCGGGTTCCCGGATGAAGCTCGTGAACAACACGCTTCTCGCCTTCGGCGCCGAAGGCGTGGCGAACTCGCTCGCCCTCGCACATCGCCTGGGACTTGACACGAGCCTTGTCCTCGACGCCTTCGAAGGTGGCCCACTCCTCTCGCCGTGGGAAGCCGGAAAGTTCCGGCGTATCGAGGCGGGGGATTATTCCCCCGAGTTTCCTCTCAGGCTGGCGTTGAAGGACGTTCACCTTGCCCTCGAGCACGGCGGAAGCGAGCACTTCTCGGTATTGGCGTCGCTCGCCCAGGAGTGGGAGAGGATCGTCGAGCAAGGAGGAGGCGACGACGACGTCACGGTCGTCACTCGCTACCTCGCGGACTGAGGGCAAATCGCAGCCTCGGCTCCGAGCGCGTTATCGAAGTGCCCGCTGTCCCTGGCAAATGGCGGGCAACAGAACGCAGGCACGCGTCAATTCTTCCAAGTGGCTCTGGAGCAGATCACACGGCTAGGGCGTTATGGCCGATCGGCGCCGAGTTGCCGTCGACCGCTTCGTCGCCTGCTACAACACCGAGCGTCCCACCGCTCGATCGGACGGAGGACGCCGCCCTAGGCCTATTCGCTACGGGCGAAGGCCTACCCGACAGGTCCGAAGATCGACTGCGCTGGTTACAAGGTGCGCCGCGACAAGATCGACAAGACGGGAACCGTCACCTTGAGACACCGGGGCGCCATAGGTGTCGGTCGAGCCTATGGCGGAAAGCGGGTCATCATGCTCGTCGCCGGCGACAAGGTGAGGATCGTGCCTGGACGGCTCGGCGCTAAGTCGGCTGAAGATCGATCCGACCCGCGATTACCAGCGCATGCCGTGAGAGCCGAGCTGTCTACGATGTTGCGACGCATTCAAGGGCCCTCCCTGGCTTGATAAGCGCCCCTTTGCGATGCTGATCGATCTTCGAGTCCGCGCACAACGATTACGGCGGCTCTCGACTCCCCGAGTGCGACCTGACTGACGTTCTGTCCCGACGCGATCCGCCTCGGGTGTGCTGCCCGATGCACCCCTCGCGGCCGACTGACCAACCCTCTCACCTGACCTCTCTCGGTACCGACGAAGCGCCTTGGTTCTAC
>Ga0182030_10013795_pt1 | contig 16040 bp, 14 predicted proteins | sample 812S3MmetaG_FD_121299 | JGI IMG/M metagenome (GOLD analysis project Ga0182030, IMG submission 121299) | Permafrost microbial communities from Stordalen Mire, Sweden - 812S3M metaG (Illumina Assembly) | ecosystem: Environmental > Terrestrial > Soil > Wetlands > Permafrost | place: Sweden...
CTTGACGACTGCGGGATCTACTTTGGAACTACGGGCGGGCAGGTGTATGCCTCGGCCGACGCAGGCGATAGCTGGGCGCCAATTGTGCGCGATCTGCCGGCAGTACTTTCGGTGGAAGTGCAGACGCTGAATTAGTTACCAGTGGACAGTGAACAGTGCACAGTGAACAGTGGCCGGCGGGCAAAGTTCTGACCACTGTTCCCTGTTCCCTGATCCCTGTTCCCTGTCCCCTGTTCACCGTCCACTGTTCACCGTCCACTGAATCCGCTACCCTTAACCCATGTCCAATTCCTTTCCGAAGCTCTATCCCATTCTGGATGCCGCGTATATTCCAGCACTTGGGCGCGGCGCGTATCTGCACATGCTGGGCAGTCGGCTGGCTGAGGCCGGCGTGACCTTGCTGGAGTACCGCAACAAATCCGGCGGCGATGCGGAACTGCGGGCAGATGCCGCGATTCTCCGCAGCGAATTGCCCGCCGGAAAAGTGAAGTTGATTCTCGATGATCGCGTCGATCTTGTTGAACAGATTGGCTTTGATGGCGTGCATGTAGATGCCGGCGACACGCCGCCCACCGAGGCGCGGCGGCTGTTGGGGCCGGACGCCATCATTGGGACGTTTGGCGGCAGAGATGCCATTCTGCCGGGAGTTCTGGAAGAGCCGGCGGACTATTTCTCCATCGGCCCGGTCTTCCCCACGCAGACCAAGCAAACCTCGAAAGCTCCCATCGGTGCAGAAGGCGTCCGCCGCCTCCGCGCCCAGGCCGGACCCAGCGCAATCCTGGTAGCCGTCGGCGGCATTACGCTGACAACGGCGCCTGAAGTAATAGCGTCCGGCGCCGACGTCCTAGCCGTCAGCGAAGCGCTCTTCCACCGCCTCGATCCGGCGGGCGAGTTTCGCAGATGGATGGCGGAATTGGCGTAGGAATTCCAGTGGCGCAGCCTGGAAGGAAGCTCTGGTTGGGTTCGCCGACTTTCTCACGGGGACTATTGAGGTTGGCGCTGAGGTATTCGAAGAAAATGGGGAGGCATCCGGTGGTTCCAGCGCGATATCTCTTCAATATCTGTCCCAGGTGGGGCGTATTTGTGTCGTATGATTCCATACAAGCCACAGTACACAGGACCGGGTTTGGTTTTTGTACTGCTGGGTATTCCCGTTAGCCTCTTCTGGTTTCGACGCGAAAAAGTAAGCTCAACCCATCTTCTTACAAAGGGGTAAACCGTCCGCATGGCGAATATTTTCAGAAGGAAACCTCTGCACCTGATTGTTTCAGAAGCCAAGGAAGAAGGGGATGAGCACCTGAAACGATCCCTGGGACCGGTATCGCTGACGGCTCTGGGCGTAGGCGCGGTAATTGGCGCGGGAATCTTTGTGATGGCAGGCCTGGGGGCGCACGAAGCGGGGCCGTCCCTGATGCTGTCGTTCACCATGTGCGGCGTAGCCTGCACGTTCGCGGGCCTCTGTTATGCCGAATTCGCGGCCATGATTCCTTTGGCAGGATCGGCTTACACCTATTCGTATGCAACGCTGGGGGAACTATTCGCCTGGATTATCGGATGGGATCTAACGCTGGAATATGCGATGGGCGCGAGCACGGTGAGCTCGGGATGGTCAAACAACTTTGTCGAGTTCCTCAAGATCTTCGGAATCAAGATTCCGCTGTGGCTGAGCTACGACCACTGGACCGGCCTGGATCAGGGAACGAAGGCCGCGGCGCGCGAGTTTTTGGCCAGGATGCATCCGGAGTTGGCGGTCGGGTCGAATGGGTTTCTGGATGCGTTGAAGGACCTGCTGGCCAAGCCGCCGGCCGAAGTGGTAGCGCGCGGGCACCAACTGCTGAACGCTCCGCACATGTTCGGTGTGGAGATAGGCTTCAATTTGCCGGCCTTCATTATTGCTCTGATCATTACAGCGATTCTGGTGGTGGGAATTCAGGAAAGCGCCAAATTCAATGCCACAATCGTGTTCATCAAGGTCACGGTGGTGCTGTTTATTGTGGCTCTGGGCTCGCATTACATTCGTTCCGACAACTGGGGCCATGACTGGAGCAGCTTCGCACCGTTCGGTTTTGCCGGTATCAGTTCTGCGGCGGCGTATATCTTCTTCGCATTCATCGGCTTCGATGCCGTCTCGACCACAGCGCAGGAGGCCAAGAACCCGCAGCGGGATTTGCCGATCGGCATTATCTGTTCGTTGTTTATATGTACGCTCCTGTATGTCGCGGTGGCCGCCGTGCTTACCGGCATGGTGCCGTGGCAACTCGTCAATGTCGAGGCTCCGCTGACTTACGCCTTCCTGGATCACAACATTGGCTGGGCGGGCAACATTATTACCTGCGGCGCACTGGCTGGTCTCACGTCGGTGATGCTGGTGATGCTGATTGGCCAGACCCGGGTGCTGTATGCCATGGCCTCCGATGGCCTGCTGCCGAGGAAGTTCTTCGCCGCCATTCATCCGAAGTTTCGTACGCCTTGGAAGAATACGATTCTGGTGGGATTGGTGGCAGCCAGCATCGGGTCGGTTACGCCGATCAACAAGATCGGAGAAATGGTGAACATTGGGACGCTGCTGGCGTTCGTTATGGTGTGCGCAGCGGTGGTTGTGCTTCGCTTCAAGGCTCCGGATCAGCCAAGGCCGTTCCGCACGCCGGGCATATACTTTGGGGGCAAGCTGCCGATTGTGCCCGCCCTCGGCATCATCGCCAATGGCTACCTGATGTATTCGCTGGGAATTGGCAATTGGATACGCCTGATCGGTTGGCTGATTATCGGCCTGTTTGTGTACTTCTTGTACTCCGTGAAGCACAGCAAGGTGCAGGCGCTGGATAAGTCGACCGAAGGGATGTAGGGGAATTCAGAGTTGCGGAAAGTTCAGACGGCCTCCCTGGGTGGAGGCCGTTTGGGTTAGTGAAGCGCGAAATCTGTTTCTACGCCGTCGTTTTTGCGCAGAACTCGTCGAAGGCGCGGACCAGTTCGCCGGCGATTTGCTGGGCGGTGGCCTGCTCGATGATGTAGCGCTGCATCAAGTAGACCAGCTTGCCGTCGCGGAGAATGGCGATGGCTGGAGAAGTGGGCGGCTGTCCCTCGAAGTAGCTGCGGGCGCGCTCGGTGGCCTCGCGGTCCTGGCCGGCAAACACGGTGATTTTATGGTCGGGCAGGCTGGGAGAGTTGGACAGAGCCATGCGGACCCCGGGGCGCATTTTGCCTGCCGCGCAGCCGCAGATGGAGTTGACCACCAGCAAGGTTGTGCCGGGCTGGGCCAGCGCCGCGTCAACATCTTCGGCGCTACGGGTTTCTTCGATACCGGCGCGCACCAAATCCTCGCGCATCGGAATTACCATCAGTTCTGGATACATTTTTGCCTCCGGCAGGGAAGTAGCCTGCAATCATTCTAACGCGAAACCCTGTGGTGTAGGCTGATTCCGATGGTCGTTGAAGAAAACAAGCCGCTTGCGCCGTTTACGACTCTTGGTATCGGCGGGCCGGCACGGTGGTTTGTGCTGGCTGCCAGCGAAGAGGAACTGGTTGAGGCGGCGGCATGGGCGCGGGAACGGGGGCTTCGGCTGTTTGTGCTGGGTGGGGGAAGCAACCTGTTGGTCTCCGACGCGGGGTTTGACGGGCTGGTGCTGCGGGTGGGGTTGCGCGGAATTGCGGTGACAGATGCGTCGGGTGAGACGGGACAGAAGGTCTATGGAGCGGCGGCAGGCGAGAATTGGGATGACCTTGTGGAGCGCGCCGTCCGGGACAACTGCGCGGGAATCGAATGCCTCGCTGGGATTCCAGGCACGGTTGGCGGCACGCCCGTTCAGAATGTGGGGGCTTATGGGCAGGAGGTTGCCGCGGTAGTCGAGCGGGTGCGGGTGTTTGACCTGAGCGAGTTTGTGTTCCACGAGTTTTCGGCCAATGAGTGCGGATTCGACTATCGCAGAAGCCGATTCAACTCGACGGACCGTGGGCGGTACATCGTGACGCGGGTGGACTATCGGCTCACACACGGAGGGGCGCCCACGTTGCGGTATGCGGATTTGCAGCGGGCAATTGCGCGGGACGCGGCCGTTGGCACAGAGCCGAGTGTTGCGCAGGTGGCGGCGCTGGTCAGGCAGGTGCGGCAGGCGAAGGGGATGCTGCTGGTGGATGGGGACCCGGATTGCCGGAGCGCGGGAAGCTTCTTTAAGAATCCCGTGGTCAGCTCGGCCCAGGTGCGCGCGATTGCACGGAGCAGCGGGAGAGAGCCTCCCCGTTTTCCGGCCGGATCGGGCGAGGAGAGTGTGGGGCGCGTAAAAGTACCCGCGGCGTGGCTGATTGAGCAGGCTGGATTTGCGAAAGGACATGTGCTGGGCCGAGCCGGCGTTTCGTCGCGGCATCCGCTGGCGCTTATCAATCGCGGCGGCGCTTCGGCGGAAGACGTTCTGGCGCTGGCCGGACAGATTCGAGGTGCAGTCGAGGCCCGGTTGGGTGTGCACCTGGAGATGGAGCCGGTGATGGTGGGCTTCTGAAGAAATGTGGTTGTCGGAGTCGAATCGTTTCCCGGTTTTCGACATCGAAACTTGGGACACTTGGCATTCGGCAAAATCGCATGCTGTTGGAAATGCGCACCTTGGACATCGTTGAAATCCATGTACAATAAGGCAAATCATAGATACCCTCGTAGGAGTTAGTCGCTTGACTACCGTTGCAGTGGTTGGGCTTGGGCGCATCGGAAGCGTCACCGCCGGTTGCCTGGCAGAGTTAGGTCATCGAGTTTGGGGAGTGGACGTCGATGCCAGGAAAGTCGCGTCGATTTCGGCTGGGCGCGCTCCTTTTCTCGAAGACCGTCTCCAACCCATTCTTCAGAGAGGGGTTGCGAGCGGCAGATTGACGGCGACTGCCGATCTACGGGCCGCGCTGGAGGAGTCGTCGATCGCAATGGTCTGCATTCATACAGGATCCTGCGAAGAAGCCGGCGCCGATCTTTCCGGACTGATTGAGGTTGTCGACCGCATTGCGGGGGCCTACCGGGCGGGTGAATTCGGCGGAATTCTCGTGATTCGCAGCACCGTTCCGCCGGGAACTTACGACCGCGTTCTCGCACCAAGGATGCGCTCCTGCGGGATGCCGCTGGTTGCAAATCCTGAGTTCCTCAGGGAAGGCTCCTCGGTGATGGATTTCATGGAACCTTCCATAGTTGTTGTTGGTGGAGAGGACGCCGAGGCGATTCAACGCGTCTCCGATCTATATGCTTCCTTGCCGCGGGAAGTGGCGATTGTCGGCTTCCGCGAAGCCGTGGCCATCAAGTCGGCGTGTAATGCCTTTCACGCATTGAAGATTGCGTTTGCCAACGAGGTGGGGAGCTTGTGCGGCGCCCTGGGCATCGACGGCAAAACGGTGATGCGAGTTCTGAGCAGTGACGACCGGCTGAATGCGTCGCCGGCTTACCTGAAGCCAGGTTTTGCGTTTGGCGGCTATTGCTTGCCCAAGGACACGCGGATTCTGAATGCCTGCGCGGCCAGTATTGGCATGAATGTTCCATTGCTGAAAGCGATTCTGCCCAGCAATGCGGAGCACCTGCGGCGGGGCGTGGATACGGTGCTGGAATCCGGGTTGAACCCGATCGGCGTGTACGGCATTGCGTTCAAGAAGGGAACCGACGATCTGCGCGGAAGTTCCGCTTTGGCCTTCGTCCGGGAGCTGGCTCGACGAGGACTTGAAGTGCATATCTTCGATCCAACCGTAAATGCCTCGGTAAATAGCTTTGGGCCGGCTGCGGTGGAGAACGGAATTGAGGGAAATATGTCCCGGGACATTGATGAGTGGCTGCGCAGAATTCAGGGCATTGTTCTGACACAGGGCGTGGATGGCGAAATGATGACTCGGCTTGAGGCATCCGGACTTGCGGTTATCGACCTTTCTCGAGGGTCGAAGCCAAAGCGCTCAGGCGTTGGGGCTGCGGTTTAATGCGGGCGAAGGTATCATGCGCTCCTGACGGGCCGCTGATCGTTGGAGCGCGATTGGCGGCTGGGACGGCGCTTTCGGTAGTTGTGCCCACTTTCCGTGAAGTCGAGAACATTGGACTCTTTCTTACCGCTCTATGCGAGGGTCTCGATGCGATTCTGCCGGGTTCCTACGAGATTTTGGTGGTAGACGACGATAGCCCCGATCTAACTCTGGAGAAGGCTGCCGCGGTAGCGGACACGCATCCGCAGATTCGCCTGGTGAGGCGGACGGAGAAGCGGGAGCTGGCGACTGCCGTAATTTGCGGATGGCAGTTGGCGCGCGGAGATGTGCTGGCTACCATCAATGCCGACTTCCAGCATCCTCCCGAGCTGATTGCGGGAATGTGGAAGCTGGTTCAGGATGTGGACCTCGTTGTGGCCAGCCGCTATTGCGAGGGAGGCGGGGTCGGGAATTGGGCCTTGTTGAGGCGAGGGTTCTCGCGTGGTGCGCAACTGCTGGGCAGAATCCTGTTGCCGGAAGTCTTTGGCAGAGTCTCCGATCCTCTAAGCGGTTGTTTCATGTTTCGCCGTAAAGTGCTGATTGGAGTGGAGCTGAAGCCAATCGGCTACAAGACGCTGATTGAGGTACTCACCCGCGGCAGAGTAACGAGCATAGCGGAGTTTCCTTACCAGATGCGGGCTCGGGAGAGCGGCAGGAGCAAGGCCAATGGGTCGCGGTCGCTGGATTATGCATTGCAGCTTCTTCGCTTGCGCAAGGCATTGAGAGAGGCGGCCCGATGATAATTTCTCTTGGGATTGCACTATTCCTTGCGGTCATATCCGGAGTCGTGATTTACCGCAGGTGCAGCGACCTTGAGCGGTTCGAGAGAGCAATTGGGGCATCGATGCCGGCGCTGGCGGCGCTTCTGGGAATCGCGGTGATTCTGACTATCCGCGTGGAGCCTTATTACGATTGGAACGATGCCAGGCTCGCACGGACCTTTGCGCTCTTCCATGGAGTTCCGCTCTACCTTGGCGCCGATGCGACCGGTCCCATTGTCGGGACGAATCATGCTCCTGTAAGCCACTTTCTCTATTGGCCAGCGATCTTTGCCGCGACACCGATTTCGGCGATACAGATTGCCTCCACAATCTCGTTCGTACTCGCCTTCGGACCAGTGATCTGGCTTCACTGGCCGGGCAGACTGGTGAATTCCCGCAGCGTGCTCTATTCGACTTTTGCCCTTATTACATGCGGATACATCCTGCTTCGGGGCGATATTGGGAAAGACGGCATCACGTACTGCATTTTCCATGTCCACACGGATGCGGCGGCAATCTTCTTTGCAACCATAGCCGGTGGATTGATCTGCCGGACGGAAGACCGCCCTGGATGGCAGCGATTGCTGCTTTCGTCCCTGTTTGCCGTTTTGTCACTGGGCTGCAAGCAAACGATGGCGCCAGTGCTGCCGGCACTCTGTCTCTTTCTGTGGATTGGGGACGGGTTCCGCACTGCTGTTCGCTATGGTGTTTGCCTACTGGGGAGTGGTTTTCTGGTTTTTGCGCTTCTTGTTTATCGGTTTCGGCCTGCAAAGGACCTGTTTTTCAATATCCTTACGCTGGCGTCGCACCGTCCCTACGATGTTCCAATGGGACGCGCATTTGTGGCAGCAGTCCGTGATAAAACGTTGGAAGGCCTGCCGGCAATCTACTGCCTCGTACTCTTTGGGCTCTACTGGTATTTCTACGAGCGCGATTCGAGCCTCGGTTGGCGAAAACTGTTCACCACCCAGCGTTGGCTCGTCTTCCCGGTCATCGGCCTCTTGCTGGCGCCGGTAATGATCAAAGCTCGGATGACGATTGGAGGAGATTCAAACCACATCGGAACTTTCTGCTTTTTTCTCTCCCTCGGCGCGACTCTCGGGCTAAGCAGGTTTATGAGCGACGAGACCTCGCAACCAAAGGCTGCCGCTGCCCGTTCGCTCGCCATGGCCATGATAGCTGTGAGCCTTATTGGAGTCATCGAGACGGTTAGTTACGCTATATTCAAAGGCAATTCTGGCCAATCGAATGTGGGAATGGCTTATGAGTATTCGCTGAAGCATCCGGGAAGGGCCTATTTTCCACGGTTTCCTCTAGCAGTTTTCTATGCGCAGCATCGCTTTTACCACTCCGACGGAGCGTTGATCGATCGGGAGTTAGCTGGCCATCCAATCAGCCACGCACAGTATGCCTCAGGCATTCCAAGCAATTTCGAGGTGATCGCTCTTCCGGCGGGATATGAGGAATCTGGTGCGCTTGTGGAGTATTTGAAGGGATGGACGCAGCTCCACGATTCCGAATTGCCGGGGTTTGGCGTCTATCAGCGGCCTTCCACTGCATCTCAAATATCGCAATAGCCGACTGCCGGCACCTGTGGGCCTGCGCAGCCCGGTTTACAACAGGTTGAAAGCGCGCGAGGCCGCAGTTACAGGCCGAAACTGGTTTGCAACAGTTCCCGCAAGGTATTAGCAACTGCCTGGCGCCCAAAGGCAAGCTCGTAAGTGGCCCGGGCAGCTTTTGCAATTTCGTCCAGGCGCTCGTGGTTGTGCATTAATTCCTTAAGCATGCGCGCAAAATCGGAGGGATCATCTGCGAGGAGGATGTTTTGGCCAGGTGCAAGGTGTGTAACGCCACCAACGCCCACCTGGGTGCTGAGGACGGGCATGCCGAGTGCCCACGATTCGATGATTCGTGTGCGCCTGCCGGTAGCCTGGGTCGACGCGACCACCTGAAGGTCATTTCTGCGGTACGCGGCCCGGATGTCTTCCACGAACCCGGAGAAACTCACCATTGGATAGGGCCGCGCCATTTCGATGATAGCGGTGCATCGGCGTTCGCCGGCTTCCCATGGTCCTACGACTTCGAGTTTCAATCGAGCGATTGTATCGGGATCGAGCAGAGGAAACACTCTACCAAGAAGGAATTGCAGCGACGTATAGGACGGGAGATGGCCCAAAGAGCCAATGTGCAGCAGGCGCAACTCTCCCGGGACTCTGTTTTGACCGACGCCAACAGGTGAATCTCCGTAAGCAACACTGATCGGGAGGTAGGCCGCATTACTGGCCGGCCACCGTTCGCCAAACCGCTTTGCATCCTCCGGCGCCACGCACAAAACCAGACCGCATGAATGCGCTACCTTGCGCTCTAACTCGGCCAGTCTCTTTAGCTTGCGGGCCTCCCAGCTGTACACGGCTTGCCGGCCTTCCAATTGTCGATCGATGGCCTCGGATCGCGAATATAAGTCCGACTCGATATCGTGGCATACCCAAATCGTCCGCGCTTTGCTCAGGCTCAGGATTACATTTGCGGTACGCAAGGTATGGAAAACATGGATCGCTTTCGGATCTTTTTGAACTCTGGCTCTTGTTGCACGCAGCATTGCGCTTCGAGCGGGGTAAAGATGCCACACAGCCAAATCCTGGGGCCAGCCAGCCCGGTAGGCCAAAAGCGCATGTCGAGGGGGCCTCTCGTTTCTGGCGTCCACGACGGTATAAGCGAGTTGCTTGAAGTACCCGGAATTTGCGGGCAAGTGGTTTGTTTTGGTGCGGAAAAAGACAAATTCCACAGCGCAACCGAGGTCAAGATACGCCTGTCCTTCTGAGCAGATGGTCAATTCTGCGCCGTTCGAATTTGGGAATGGGCCGAGCCAGTCAGAGTAGATGTGAACGCGTGGAGGGTGTTCAAGCCCCGATGTGTTTGTGGTCACGACTATAGGCTACACTCGGACCCGGACTGTCGAGCAAGAATGACCAGATCGAACGACGCGACGCGTGGGGGCTCTCCATGGCCGGTACCGCGGAAGCCGCGGCACGAATGCTGTAGTGGGGGTGGAATTGGTTGAGGATTGGGCTCCGCAGCCCGAGCAAAACCCGGCGCACGCTGGTAGGCTAAGACCAGGCGAGAACGACAAGAATCAGGCATGAACGACAATTTGCACCAGTTACGCTGTATTGGCTGCGGGGCGCGGATCGCGGGGTCGAAGGCGCTGCCAGACTTCCGCTGCTCGCTGTGCGGGGACCTGTTCGAGGTGGAATATCCGGGATGGGGCCAGCGCCGGGGGCATGACCGGCCCAATGCAGGCGCCTTGAAGTGGCTGTGGCGCGAGCGGCGCTGTTCCTCTGAAGCGCTGGATCACTCCGGGGTCTGGCGGTTTCGCGAGCTGCTGCCGATTCTGGACAGCTTTGGCAATGCCGTTACGCTGCGCGAGGGGAATACGCCGCTCTACCACCTGCCGCGCGCCTCAAAAGCGCTGGGGATTGACCAGCTCTTTGCCAAGCACCAGGGGATGAATCCTACCGGATCGTTCAAGGACACTGGAATGACGGCGGCCATGAGCGTGGCTAAAGAACGGGGCTACGAGTGGGTGGCTTGCGCTTCCACGGGGAACACCTCGGCCGCCATGGCTGCCTACGCCTCGCGCGCCGGGTTGCGCAGCCTGGTGGTGATTCCCGACGGCAAGATTGCCTGGGGCAAGTTGTCGCAGGCCATGGACTACGGTGCCGTTACCTGCCAGGTGAAGGCCGACTTCGACGGTTGCCTCAAGTTATTGATTCAAGTAGTGAAAGAAGCGAATATCTACCTGCTGAACTCGGTCAATCCTTACCGGCTGGAAGGGCAAAAGACTCCAGCTTTCGAAATCGCCGAGGCTTTTGACTGGAACGTACCCGACCACCTGATTGTTCCTGGCGGCAACCTGGGCAATAGTTCGGCTCTGGGCAAGGGATTTCGCGAGATGCATGAACTGGGGCTTGTGGCACGGGTGCCGCGCATTTCCGTAATTCAGGCGGTGGGGGCCAATCCTTTGGTGCGCAGCTTTGAAACCAGTCACGGGACCGCGCTGCAGCCGATGGAGGCGCATACGCGGGCAACTGCGATCCGGATCGGGAACCCGGCGTCCTGGCGAAAGGCGGTGCGCGTAATTCAGGATACGGGCGGTTGGTGCCTGGACGTGACCGAGGCTGAGATTGCCATCGCCAAGGCCGAATTGGGCTCGGAAGGGCTGGGGTGCGAACCGGCGTCGGCCGTTACGCTGGCGGGATTAAAGAAGTTGCGCGCGCGGGGCGATGTGAGTCCCGGTGAGACGGTGGTTCTGCTGCTTACCGGCCACACGCTGAAGGATGCTGAATACACCATCGAATTTCATCGCGGAACCCTGCTGAGGGGCGAGGAGACGGTTGGCCGGGAAGCGGAGATTGACGGGCTGCGGCGGAATGCCCAGGCGGTTGAAGCCACGCCGGGGGCGGTGCTTGCCGCCTTGAAGGGCCGAGCGGGATGAGCGGCTCATCGACGGAATCCCTGGGGAGCGTGCGTCTGAAGCTGCCAGCCACCTCAGCCAATCTCGGTCCCGGCTTCGACGCCGCTGCCGTCGCGCTCGACTTTTCGCTGGAGATTGAGGCCGCGCCGGCGGCGGAATTCTCGCTTCGCGCGACGGGCCGCGACTGGGAGCGCTGCGCAAAGCTTGAGGACAATCTCATCCTGGAGCACTACAAGCGGCTGCTCACGAGCCATTCGCGCCCGATTGTACCGCTCGCAATCGGGATGAACAACGGAATCCCACTGGGGATGGGCTGCGGTTCGTCGGCGGCCGGACGGCTGGCGGCGATCGCCTTCGCCGTACATTTTGGCCGGCTGGGCTGGAGCACCGAGCGAATTGTGGAAGAGGCATGCGTTCTTGAGGGCCACCCGGACAACGCCGCGGCGTGCTGGATGGGCGGCTTTGTGACGACTGCCAGTGAGGGGAGAACCGTCCATTTTGCCCGGGTTGTTCCTCCGGATGAATGGCGGGCGATCGTCGTCCTACCCTCTGAGCCGCTGCCCACTGTCAAGGCCCGCGCCGTGCTTCCGGCAAGCTACAGCCGCGCCGATGTGGTCGAGAATATCCAATCCGTTTCTCTGCTGGGGCTCGCTTTTGCCCAGGCGCGGACGGATCTTCTCCGGGTAGCCATGAAGGATAGGATTCACCAGCCTTACCGCGCCGCGATTTGCCCGCTGCTGCCGAGACTGCTGCCGCTGGCAGGGCAACACGGAATTCTGGGAGCGGCGCTGAGCGGCGCCGGCCCCGCTGTGATTGCGATTGTGGGCAGCGAGGGGAGCGTGGCGGAGGCTTGCGACGCTATCCGGACTGCGGTTGAGGGAATGGCGGATCCTGAATTGCTGGTGAGCCGGTTTGTGGCGGATGGGGCAAGTCAAACGTTTCACCCGGTTTAGCGAAGACAAACAAGCAGGGAGTTTCACCTCGCTCAACGGAAAACGTTGTCATATGAGCAAACTCGCGGCTGACCTTAGTAACTTTCTGTGCAATCCCCCATTGGTGTGGCTGGGTACTGTTACCTAAGTTTACTTGCTATTCAAGGCAGGAACCCCTAAATTCGCTCCGTGGGCAGTTCTGGGGGAGGGCTGCTCTAGCGCCCGTGATCCTTCTCAGGGTCCGGGCGCTTCCCATTGCACGATAAGTTGACTAACTACCATATTTTGGCTCTACTTATAACGTGGTCCCGGCCTGGACCACCCGCGGTTTACGTTTGCGATTCGGGTACGGTTTTGCGACTTTCCCTCAGAGTGGCGCATCCCATGAGAGTGCGGTTGCCCTTATACTGACAGAAGTGAAGGCTGGGCGAGGAGAGATATGGCTGGACTTGGAGTGCTGGAAGTAAGCGATGCGACATTCGACCAGGAGGTGCTCAAGAGCGAGCTGCCGGTTCTGGTGGATTTCTGGGCTGTTTGGTGCGGTCCATGCAAGGCCATTGCACCTACTGTGGATGCTGTGGCCGCGAAGTTTGCTGGACAGTTGAAGGTTGCCAAGGTAAATGTGGACGCGAACAGCGCCACGCCGTCGCGGTATGGCATTCGGGGCATTCCGGCGCTTTTGTTCTTCAAGGACGGCAAGGTGGCCGACCAGATTGTGGGCTATGTGCCCGGGGATGTGATTGAGGAGAAGGTTCAGCGCCTGCTGGCCGCGCCTCCCGTTTCTGCTTCGAGGGCTTAAGGTTAGTATCCCGCAGGTGCGGCAGTTGGCACAGGCTGAGAAATCGGCTCGAGGCCCAGCCGCTTGCGGCAATCCTCCAGCATGGTTTCGGTGCGTGTTGCGCCCACGCGGGTCACTCCCACGGCGCGCACGCCGAGAAGCGTATCCAGGTCGCGAATTCCCCCTGCGGCTTTTACCTGAACCCGTGCCGGGGAGTACTTGCGCATGAGCTGGAGATCGGGCAGAGTGGCGCCGCTACCCGCGTACCCGGTAGAGGTCTTCACCCAGTCAACTTCAAGATCGCCGCAAATCTCGCACAGGCGGATCTTGGTCGCGTCATCGAGGTAGGCATTCTCGAAGATGACCTTGATTTTGGCCGCCTGGGCGTGAATGTTCTGCGTAAGGGTCTTCAACTCATCGCGGACATACTGCCAGTCGCCGCTCCGGGCTTTGGAGATATTGATCACCACATCCAGTTCTTTGCCGCCGTCGGCGAGCGCCTGGCGCGCCTCGGCGAGCTTGACCGCAGTGGTGTGTCCACCGTGCGGAAAGCCGATGGTGGTGCTCGGGTTGACGGTGGTTCCAGCCAGCACTTCGGCGCACCGGGCCAGGTAATAGGGCAGGATGCAGACGCTGGCAACGTCGTATCGCACCGCCAAAGCACAGCCTTCTTCCAGCTCGCGGGTGGTGAGCGAAGGATTGAGGAGCGAGTGATCGATCATTTTGGCGATTGCTTCGTAGGTGAATGGTTCCATCGCGTTTCGTCTCCAGTGCCGGTGGTGAGGGTTGCGTTCCTCGGGCTGCGGGCATTCAGGGGGAGGGAACAGATGCTTGAGCGCCGCACCTGTATAGTTTCATAGCGACGCGGCCTGAGTCAGTGCCCATGAATCGATTTGAGGCTGATGGGGAGTTACTGAAGATCGTGGGGGCTGGCCGCCTCAGCATTTCCCTTGCTATTCTCCGAGCCCAGGACTCGTGCTATAGTTGCGCAAAAGAAGTTTTGCAAGGAGGCGAATGTGACCCTCGGCCAGTTTCTGGGGAAGCAATTCATTCGTGTTATTGAGTGGAACGAACCGGAGAACGGCATTCTCGCCTATCGCTTTCCCATGCAGGACCTGGAGATAGAGAATGGCGGTCGGCTAACGGTCAGCGAGTCGCAGTTGGCTGCGTTCGTCAACGAAGGCAAAATTGCCGACGTCTTCGGCCCAGGGCTGCACACGCTCAACACCCGAAATCTGCCCTTGCTCACCGATTTGATGAACTGGGATAAGGCCTTCGAATCTCCATTCAAGTCCGAGGTCTACTTTTTCTCGACGCGCCTGCAGGTCGACCAAAAGTGGGGCACGGCCACGCCGATCACCATTCGCGAAAAGGAATTCGGGGCAGTGCGGCTGCGCTGCTATGGTATTTATTCTTATCGAGTTGCGGACCCACGTGCCTTCTTTAATCAGATCAGCGGCACACGCGATCGCTACTATGTGACCGATCTTGAAGGGCAATTGCGCGACGCCATAGTCGCACGCATTTCCGAGACCCTGGCCAACAGCGAATTCTCGTTCCTCGACATGACCGCCAACCTGGGGGCACTGGGAGACAAGCTCGTTCAGCAAATGAAGCCGGCTTTCACCGCCCTGAGCCTTGAACTGACCCAGTTTGCAGTGCAGAATATCTCGCTGCCCGACGAATTGCAAAAGCTTCTCGACCAGCGCATCGGCATCAGCATGGTGGGGGATCTGGGCCGTTATACGCAGTTTGCCGCAGCGGAGGGGCTGGATATTGCCGCAGCCAACACGGGTGGGGGCGCAGGTATGGGCATGGGGCTCGGTGCGGGCGCAGCAGTGGCGCAAGTGCTGTCAGCCTCACTCAAAACGGTGACTGCCGCGCCGCCGCCGCCGCAACAGGCTGCTTTCGCGCAGGCTGCGCCGGGGGCGACGGATACCAAGTTCTGCATCGAATGCGGCAAGCCTATCCCTCAACGCGCAAGGTTCTGCGCAGAATGCGGAAAGCCACAATGAACTGTCCTTCCTGCGGCGCTCCCATGCATTTGAAACCAGATATGGAGAGCTTTCGGTGCGACTATTGCCGAAGCGTTTATGTGCCGGAAAAGAACGACGAAGGGGTGCGCGTGCTGGATGAGGCGGTTGGCGAAGCCTGCCCCATCTGTAACATTCCCCTGGTGAACGCCGCGATTGCCAAAGATCGCATCGATTACTGCACCGGATGCCACGGCATGCTGATTACCATGGGGACATTCCAAAGTCTTGTGAATGAGCTCCCGCACGAAGGGGGCGGCGCCGGGACTCTGATTCCACCCAAAGCTGACAAGGACGATTTACGGCGCAAGATCGGATGCCCGCGATGCCACCATCCCATGGATGCCCATTTCTATGCCGGCCCGGGCAACGCGATCATCGACTCCTGCGAAACATGCAGCCTGATCTGGCTCGATCGCGGCGAACTGATGCGCATTGCTCGTGCTTCCGACGGCACCCTGCCGGACACTGAACCGCTGCTGGGGGACCCTGGCCTGGACCTTCTGCCAGACGAGTTTGATCAATCGAAGCTCGTCGGAAACGTTCGATTGGTCGATTCGATTCTTTCGTTAATTCAAAGCTGAAAATCCCGATTGGGGAAGCTGCCAACGGAACTAGCTTGCCGCACACCCTGCTTGCCGGCTTCGGCCGGATATTTACGCCCCCCGCCTCCGATTGTTTGCGATCTACTCATCTTCGATGGAGTGAGTCACCTGATCTGTCTCTTGAATCAGGAATCGCTACTTGATCGGCCGGGTTCGGATCCACCAAGTCCGTTCCGCTCCCCCAATCGGGAATTTTCTTTGAGCAGAATGCGGCTGAATGCCGGTGAGGATCAATGGCTCTTTTGTTCAGCAAATAACACACTTTGGGGATTGAAAGCTTTTGGAAGAGCGGGACGTGCTGGTTACCCTGTGCGTTACCAAAGTAAAAGATTATTGATTACCAGAGTACGCTTGTGGGCAGGTTACCGGTATTTACGGAGAACGCCGAGCACGCGCCCCTGAATGGCCACCTGGGCAGCGGGAACATAGATTGGTTCCATCTCCATGTTGGCTGGTTGGAGGCGGACTACGGCGCCTTCGGTGTAAA
>Ga0182030_10013796_pt1 | contig 16039 bp, 8 predicted proteins | sample 812S3MmetaG_FD_121299 | JGI IMG/M metagenome (GOLD analysis project Ga0182030, IMG submission 121299) | Permafrost microbial communities from Stordalen Mire, Sweden - 812S3M metaG (Illumina Assembly) | ecosystem: Environmental > Terrestrial > Soil > Wetlands > Permafrost | place: Sweden...
CTACCAAAGTCCCCAAAAAATACCATTTGGTCCATAATTAGGGCCGGATCAAAAACCCAATTTGGGATAAAAAATTTCCACCCCCCCATCTTGGAAACCCCCCCCCCCCCCAGTTTTTAACCTACAACTTCTTCGAAGGTCGTCTAATTGGCTTAGCCGGAGGCCTATAAATGCTGGAGACTCGGTGGAGCTTGATGTTGCTGAACCTGGAAATCATCGGAAGATTGGGAGACCAACTTTAATGTTTGAGCCAAAAATTTTAGAAGCTATACGGAGGAACTTACAGGCAGGTGTAATCAATCTCAAGTCTCTGCAGACTTTTCGGTGTCGCTCATATTACACAATGTCTCAGGTCTCTCCCTCAACGTATGTCTGCCGTAGGAGCGGCGCAACATCTTCGCGTGAGATATGTAGAGAAGATACCTCTCACAGTCAAAGTAGATTGGCCTGCTACGGTGTGTTTCATCTAGCAAAGCTCAGAGATTGGCCAGATTCCTATGGGAAGGATCCTAATAAGGTCAGACAGTTCAAAGGCGAAATTTGGTGTGAAGGGCGACTAACCGACATGATTTCGATTTAATTGGGATAACTAAATTGCTTTGCTTGAGATATGAATTGTACGATAGGGATTTGAGTGTTGATGATGTACTGAATAGATCAAGACGAGCTTGATTAGTTTGAAGAGCTGAGAACATGTGAAAAGAAACGTTGATCTGTATGTAGAAGAGTTGCGAAAATGATAGACGAGACGATAAAATAACATTCAGACGCCCTTGAATATTGATTCAAATAAAGCATCAGGCTGAGCGGCTAGAATAATTAAATCCACCATGATTCAACATGATCCCTAAGGGGAAAGAGCGACTATGGCAGAACAGTGAGCAAGAACGAATATGCATAAGCAAGGTCCGTCTCAAGAGATAAGACAGAAATGGAAGCAGTGACGGCCACAAAATGACCCAATGAAAGAAATGACAGACAGACAAGTCAAAAGGATATGAATTTAATTTTTATCGCTAATCTAGGGGAGCTTTCCCGGTAAGCTTCCAAAGCCCCTGATCCTTAGTTCCCGCTATCTACTCCCAAATCCAATGGACCACATCACAGTAGACTTTCATACGCATCCAACCCCGATTTTGGGGGTTGTGGTTTTGCCTGACCGAAAGCCGATGGTGTCGACTTGAACGTGTTAATGGTCGATGTTCCTGGAGGAGGCGGTAAAGAGAATGAGTTTGAGTTATTCATTGCGGGTCGTTGATTTGGAGATGGTATTGAAAATGAGTTTGAATTAATTGCAGCCGGTCGTTGATTCATTGATAAGCTCGACATCGAGTTGCCTAAGGTACTCATGGATGATAGGGATGGATTTTGTGCCGTTATATTGTTGCTGCCCCAGGGGTTGACAGCCGCAGCGGCGCCCCAATTTACAGAAGTCGAAGGGGTTTGGTAGCTTTGGAAAGGTTGAGATTGAGGTTGTGGAGGATTGTAATTCGTCGGAGGTTGTATCGGGGTATTGTAGTTGGTCTGTGGCTGGAGAGCAGGCATGTTATAATTAGCTTGGGGTTGTGACGGCGCATTGTAAGTGGTCTGTGGCTGAAGGGGTTGAGAGAATTGGGTAGTAGAAGGTGTCAAGGAATCAAATCGAGATAGGTCTGGCGTAATGGTGCGAGAAACAGGTGCTTGCTGTGGTCTCAGAGCACTTGTAGTGTTCCCAAGGTTTCCAGGGTTTCCAGAGAAGTTTTGAGTGGTTGGGCTAGGCGTAGACCAAGAAAAGGCAGCCGGTTTTGGTTGACTCGACATGCTCCGCGCTGGTTGTGTCGTTGCATTGGCTGGCATCGCATCCCACCCCGCATCCATAGGACTGCTCATCGACGTGGTGGCAGCCTTGCCCTTCACAAGCTGTTCAAAATCAATTTCAGCGTTATCAGAGCCGCCATTGCTCATTTGGAAAGCATTGGCGGCTCCAAAGGACATGAAATCGTCATTGACGTTGGGGCTAGTGGCATTTACGCCTGACAGCTCTTGTAGTTTCTTTGTTTGCTCTGTCTCGACTCGGGTAGATAAGCTCTTGATGAGTTCCATGAAAGACTGGAATTGCTTGAGATTTAGCAACGGGCCCAAACTCATGCTCCACAGCACCGGGAGGATATCCATCGCCACAAATTCAGCATCGGCTACACCGCCTACTTGTCTAAGAACATTCAATGCAGCAATACCAACAGCTGGCTCTTTCGTCTTGATCCCTTTGATGAGGGGTAAGATTTTCTCCTGCATGGTATACTTATCTAGGGCAGTTGAACTACTCTTTTTGTTGGCAGTAGAGTTCATTATGCCATCTAAACCATCGTTACTAGCGGCTGGATCATTGGAACCACCACACAAGACCACGAAAGCTTCTAGGCCTCGGACTTTGATTCCAAGACTGTTCGTTTTACTAAAGACAGATGCTATTACTGGGAACAGCTCGTTTTTAATGGTTGAGAAATCCAGCACAGGTAGGATGATCGGGAGGTTCTTTAGAGCAGCATCCACGATGGTATGAGTTGGAGACTCTATGGCCAACTCTACTATGGGAAGAATGTCTGCAACAATTATCAGCGTAATACTCTTCCTAAAGGTTGATGTCTCACCATCCTTGAATTCTTTTCCCGAGCAGTTTTTGGTTATCTGGGTCATATTTTCTAAGAGAACCATAAGGCCGGCTTCCTTGGCTGGGTCACGTTCTGAGGCAGACTTTATATTGTTGGGAGGGAGGAAGATTTCCCTCAACCGTGGTATTATCTTTTCGGCGAAGGGTCGTCGGCCGTTAGGCAAGGCGTTGATGATCTTGAAGACATTTTGTAAAATCAAGGACAAGAGTTCACGATCTTTCATCTCTTCTAGCAACGCTGGTAGAACTTTCTTCTCAAGCACTTTACTTGGGAATTGTGACAAAACTCGAGTCAGGCCACGCATGAACTGAGATTTCTCATTTGGTGTCTTGGCTGGAAGCTCATCCAAAAATCGAATGGTGGATATCAGGATATTATCGAAATATGCACTTTGTTGGAACTCTTTCGCCGTCATACGTTGGGTAGGACGTCTGGTAATCAGACGCGGCAATACTGAGGACGTCAATTCTTTTGGGACAGGTCTCGAGCAGAGAAAGCTATTGCTCGCAGAAGGTATGGAGGATGATGAACTGAACAGCCGTTTGTACGTCGTCACGCTTGAATTTGCCTGCAACGGTGAAGTATGTGGGGAGTTGTATAGGGCGATTATCAAGAGTCCCAAAGAAAACATATCTGCTCCAGTATTGAGATTCGAGTCGAGCACAAAATCCGGAGAACAGTAATCGAGATTCAATTGTACAGACCGAGGAAGTCGAGGATCGATATTTAGGGCCTCAGAAAGGTTTATAGGCGTTATTGAGGTCGGCTTGGTGGAATTTTCAGGGGGACTTGCGAAACTAAGACCACTGATTTTCCAATCCGACTGCCAGGAGTTAGTCAACACGTACTATGCTCCAATGATTGAACTGTACCTTAGCATTCACAAATATAGCGTCAGGCGTCAGGTTACCGTGAACAAGACCTGCATTATCATGAAGAAACTCCAAAGCTTTGCTGATTTGCTCGAGGCCTTTCTGTATTTCTAGCTCATCGATTTCCACTTCCTTTCTCCTCCGAGTGCCATCAGCCTCTTCTGTGACAAATCGACTTGAGCGCCCACCCACTCCAGAAGCTCTCTCTTCATCATCTTTCTCTTGCAACAGACCAGATAAAGAGGCCGTGACCGTCTCCGTAGCGAATTGTAACCCCCCGCCCCTTGTCTCCTCGACTGGTTCCACCAGCTCTAGTATATTGGGATGTCGTAGCCTCGCGAGTGATGAAGCCTCTTTCTTTAATCTCTCGACAACCTCCTCCGTTGCACGCTTGATTGAAGATGCGCTGGATCTCCCTAATGATCCTGAGTGGGAGTCTAGAGCTTTGCGATCAAGTATGAAGACGGAAACACTCTTCCCTGTCGATTTCTTCTTTGCATCATGAATCTTCCAGGGACCTGACGTCGTACTGGGCGCGCTGGCGACGGTATAATTTACATTGATATTCGTAGAGACATACTTCAGGGCCGAACTAAACATGGACATCGTGTGTAAATCTCAGTAACCGGCGCCGTCTGCAGCCTCATCAATGCCGCTTGAGCTGGTTGGACATATGGTAGATAAGCTGGGGCCAAGGTCTCCCGATATTAGAAACAACATAAACCAAAGTCCTGCGGGATAAGAGGTGTATGAAGGAATACTGTAGTGATGGTGATTGGTAGACGTCAGACTCTGAGCCTCGCCCCAAGTGGTCTTTTCGCAAGGCTCGGCTTGGACTTTTCCTCACCTAAACTGTCGTCGCTTACAGGGGGCATTCAGTAAAAGTCCGATAGCGGTAAACATCAACATATTTATTTACTTCAGGGTGGACCGACTCTCTCCTCCCGCCCTTTTCATTTCAAAGGTGCTAGTCTGGGCAGGAGTTGAGTCTTCACATCTCATCGCATCTTCAAAGCCCAAGGCATCAAAATGCTCCGTCAATTGCGCCCACAAAGCTTGTTCAAGCAGTCGCACTCAAGGCTGATATCAGCATTGAACTCGTCGAGATGCTATAGTATTCAAGCTGAGTCGGCGTCCACAATCAAGCTGCAGGATATTGACACCTCAAAACTTACCATACAAAAGTCAATCACACCAAAAGAGCTCGTGCCTCCGAATGAATTGGTATTTGGGAGAAGCTTCACAGGTATGGGCACAGCATGACTCAATTCTTCGTTTTTGACACTCGTTAGATCATATGCTCAGTCTCGAATGGACCGCATCTGAAGGATGGCTACCTGCTCGCATAACACCCTACCAAAACCTCTCCCTCGACCCAGCAAGCTGTGTATTCCACTACGCATTTGAATGTTTCGAAGGTATGAAGGCGTACAAAGACAGCAAGGGGCAAGTACGACTATTTCGACCAGCCAAGAACATGGCTAGGATGAACAAATCTTCTGCACGAATCGCATTGCCTACTTTTGACGGGGCTGCCATGATCGAGTTGATTTCCAAGTTTGCTGCGATGGAGTCACGGTTCATTCCTTCAACGCGAGGTTACTCATTATACTTGAGACCAACAATGATTGGGACACAAAGAACATTGGGTGTTGGACCTCCTGGTTCTGCCCTGCTCTACGTTATTGCTTCGCCTGTTGGACCATATTACCCAACAGGTTTTAAGGCAGTGTCGTTGGAGGCTACGGATTACGCTGTTCGAGCTTGGCCTGGAGGAGTTGGAGATAAGAAGCTTGGTGCTAACTATGCTCCTTGTATAGTTCCTCAATTAGAGGCAGCAAAGCGGGGATTCCATCAAAACTTATGGTTGTTTGGAGATGAGGAGTTCGTGACAGAGGTTGGAACGATGAACATGTTCGTGGCCATTAAGAACAAGGAGACCGGGCAAAATGAGCTGATCACGGCACCACTTGACGGCACTATCTTGGAGGGAGTAACCCGGGATTCAGTATTGTCATTAGCACGCGAGAAGCTTGCACCAGAGGGATGGATCATATCAGAGCGAAAATACACGATGGGCGAACTTTCAGAGGCATCTAAAGATGGAAGATTATTAGAGGCGTTTGGTGCTGGGACGGCTGCTGTTGTGAGCCCAGTTCGAAATATTAGCTGGAAGGGTGATTTGGTGGAGTGCGGGTTAAGACCAAATCAAGAAGCTGGAGAAATCGCTCAAAAGATGAAGGATTGGATCGAGGCGAGACAATATGGTGACGAAGAACATGAGTGGAGTTACATTGTGCCTCAATAAATCATGTGCTGTATAATAGAAAATAGAGATGAACGCTCTCCGAGGCATTTACATTTCCAGATATTGCTAAACGCAGCTTTGAAATTCAGAGGTGACTATTGTCAGCTTAAAAAACCCCTTAATGAACAAAAGCTTTAATAATGAGTTATTCTGTTCTTGTAACAAAATTTCACAATGCCTCGAAGACCAATGTGAGTCACCATACCATATATACTTTATGATATACGAGCTCGACAATTCAACCCAAGCGCAAAAATTGGCGTATGCAGCAATTCATTGACGAATTAACACTCAAGAAAATCTTCTTTATGAGCACTCAACGTGCAAACCGGAGATTTCCCTTCTTTTCTTCAAAAGCAATATGTACACCCTCTGCCCCATCTCACCCAATCCCTCTGATCTATCAGCTACTCAGTCTAATCCCGCAATCATGACTTGCTCTCCGGTTCCTTCAATATCCCCTCAACTTCTAACCTCCGTCTCGCTTCCTCAAGTGCCCATGTTTGTATCCTGCATATCAATTAGCACGAATCACTCCCCCATCCAATCCTTACGCCTCCCCCATTATCCCAAGACTCAAAACCCCCCCAGAACCAGACGGGAAAAGGAAAAGCACTCACGACGTATCCGGCTTAAAAGCATACGCCACAGTCGCCAACCCCAAACTCCCAAAGAACCCCCAATACCATACCGTCTCCCAGCCTTCCTTCTCCGGTTTCTCACCCGGCTTTACACCCCATAGCCAACCGCTAGGCGGGTCGTAGTGGTCTTCGTGTGCGCCGTGGTCTGCTGCGCTTCTTCTGCTCGTTGTGGAGAGTGTGCGGATGGTTTGTGAGGAGCGGGTGGAGGTTTGTGCTGTGATGGTGTTTGCTGCTCGTAATGCAGAAGCGGGGCGTGGGACGGGCATTCTGTCGTCGTGCAGGGGATTGTGGGGAGTGGTTTGGTGTTGCGGTGATGGAGTTAGAATAGAGGTGGAGGTCGTTACTTTGAAGCTTTCGGTTCGTAGGCGCTAGCGAGATGCCGGCTTTGGTGGGACCTCTACGATCAGGAACGCCTTGGTAAACGTCTTAAATATATGTCCCCCTAATATTGCATTTAGCTATATTGATTAAATTTTGGGTCCCCCTCCGCCTTGGGATTATTGCCTGGCTCCTAGTATTGGCCAACTTCCCTCCCCCCGGTGGTGGTTTGTCTTTGCTTTTTCTGAGATAAAGTTGACGAAGAAATATCGGACAATGTAGAGGCGTCAAAGTTCAAGGGCAATAACAAATTTTTATCGAAGATAGCCAGTCACAAAAATTCACACATGATGCTCAAAACTACCTCGCTCAGGACAGAATTTATTCATTGAAGGTTATCATCAACAATAGCGCGCATGAGCAACGCAAGTTCCAAATCAACGCCCAACACTCTATGCCCTCTCTAGTCGTAACGACAGTCAGACCTCCAAAAACATTTGGAAATCTAATTTTGGTCCCAAAGCAATACAAACAATACGAGGAATCTTTTTAGGTTCGGGGTAACCACCAACGCCAAGCCATATGCCATCCACGCATACAGTGATGCAACCAAACGCCATCGCGCCAAAAAGGGATTATGAATTTATCTACAAAAGGAAACGGAGCTTGTATTGTACACTATTCACAGATCGTTCGTCTTGAGAATCGAAATGGAATTAGGATTGAGTCGAGGAACAGATGTTCGCTGCCCTGCAACTCGGAGCAAGAGGTAACTCCAGAATCGAAGATCATCCTCAAGATGATGAATTTCGTGGCTGGTTCGGGCTCAGACCTGAACCTTCAGCGACAGCTGGTGCCGATGTAACTTCTTTAACCTGGCTTGGTGGAGCATTAAGATTATGCGGATTTTCGGTGATAATAGGATCGCTAGGTGAAGTTCCGGGATGTATGTCGACACTATCAATAGCTTCCAACTCAGAACGTCCTCGCGCTCGAGTAAATTTCATGGAGTCATTATCGCCATAGTTTCTTTCGATCGGTGACCAACCTGCAACGCTTCCTGCAATGATACCAGCCATGACTGTTGTCGCTCCTAATGCTGAGTTCGATCGGGATCGGTTGTTTCTGCCACGCTTACGAGAATCGGGTGAATGCGCCATTATTGGAGAGCCGAAAGTATCGTCCTGTTGGAAGTCTGGGGTTTGCGGAAGAGAATCCCGAGACCGCGAACCGCTCCTTGAACGTGGCATGAAGTTGTCGCGGGCTTGTTGCATTTTGAATGTGAGGTTGTTCAACCTACCACCTTTGACGCGCTTGAGGAAGCTGAGCTCTTCCTTAACATCAGCCAATGGTTTGGGAAATCGGAAATGCTCTTCTTCATCAGATATTGTAAGCTCGGGTCCGCTCGGTCTTCGTTTCATGTATTCCGGAATGAGTCTGAGGAGAAGCTCGTCAGGAACAAGACGAATCACAGCTCCAATCGGGATTGAGAGGAAGCCTAGAACGATCGAATACGCCCATTGAGCACCATTCAATCGAACAACATTGAATGCCTTGCCTCCGACGAAGATGATCATGACCTGACCCCCAACCATGACGACGTTTATACCTATGAAAAACCAATTGCGAGTAATACCCTCAAAGATATTGAACTTATTGTCAAGACGACGATTGCTAGAGCAATGCATTAGCGTGATCACAACTGCAATAATAGATATACTTACTTCCACTGATTGAAGATCTGCATCCACACAAAGGTGTTGAAAACAAGAGTATTTATCTGGCTCTTCTCGCGGTCGGATTGGTAGGAGAGAATTTTTTCGGCCCCAAAATAGAGGAGGAACGTGATGGCGAGTTGATAGATTGCTTCCCCGATAATCATCTTCCACATAGTGATGGTGATTAGAGGTGCAGACTTGGGATCCGGCTTCCGGTCTAAGATGCTTTTGGTAGGAGGGTCGGTGGCCAATGCCAAAGCTGCCATTGTATCCATGATAAGGTTAACCCACAATAGCTGAACAGCCGTCAACACAGATTCTTCGTTGGCGTTAGATACAGCTGAGATAAATGTCAGTAAAACAGCGGTGATGTTGACGGTCACTTGGAATTGAAGAAACTTCTTGACAGCGTCGTTCACGGCTCGGCCCCACATCATGGCTTTGACGATGGAGTTGAAATTGTCGTCCATAAGAATGATAGCAGAAGCCTCCTTGGCTACTTCAGTACCAGCAATTCCCATTGAGAAACCAACATCTGCAGTTTTGAGGGCGGGCGCATCGTTAGTTCCGTCGCCAGTAACAGCGACGGTCTCACCAAGCTCCTTCAATCGCTTTACAAGTATACGTTTGTCTTCTGGACTTGATCGTGCGAGAACTTGAAGTCGAGGGATTGTTTGGTCCATTTTGCCCGGGCTTAATTTGCGAAAAGTCGGACCTTCCATAATGATTCCTCCGGGGGTGTAGATGCCACATTCGCTGGCAATGGCCTTGGCCGTGATCAGATTGTCTCCGGTCACCATGCGCACAACAACGCCTGCATTCTGACAAATCCTCACAGCTTCTGGAACACCTTCACGAAGAGGATCTTGGATACCGACGATACCCAAGAGTACCATTTGTCTGAAAATATCCTCGAATACAACTTCGTTCTTATCGCCTTCAACCGTTCGCGCACCCTTGGCGGGCCATCTATCAAAGTCGCGGTAGACCATGGCGATGGTTCGAAGTGAGCGGGATGCATAGTTATCGATCAAGTTGATCAATGTTTGGCGATTGTCATCCGTCATTGGAGCAGTGGAAGGCTCTTTTGTAGGATCTGGGATAATGCCAGTACATTTATCGAGAAGGATTTCAGAAGCACCCTTGACATAGAGCCTGTATTTACCATTGGCAAGTTGCACAACAACTCCCATACACTTGCGGCCCGAGTCAAAGGGAATGAGTTGCGTAACAGTGGCATTTGATCGTTCTCGTGACACTGATTCCATTCCTAAGAAGTCCCTTGCGAATGTAAGCATTGCCGTCTCGGTCTTCGAGCCGATAAAAGTCTGAATACCGTCGACCTCCCCTTCGAAAGCTGTAGAATTAATGATAATGGATTGGGACAACATAGTCTTCACTTCAGAACTGAAAGACGACACAACCTCGCGGGCCGGGACGTTCTCCGCCGCCTCTGAAGGTTGCGTTTGTTTTCCCTTTCCATTTGCCGCACCTTCGTTACTATCCACAGTACCGCCGAAGCGAGAGCTTGTTCCAATCGTGCCAGCAACCACTAGCATTTTATTTTGAGTCAATGTGCCAGTCTTGTCAGAACAAATTGTAGTAGCGTTGCCCATAACCTCGCATGCCTTCAAATGACGAACTAGGTTATTATCCTTTAACATTCGCGTCGTTGCGAAAGCTAAAGCAAGTGTGACAGCAAGTGGCAGACCTTCAGGAACGGCCACAACGATAATTGTGACCGTGACGATGAAAATTTGAAGAAATTGTTGGCCTTTCTCAGTCGGGGTAGAAGTGTTGTGAGGAAGACGGACCAAAAACTCGATGAATAGAACAATAAATAGGAGGAGGCCAGCAGCTCCTCCAAGCTTCGCAATATACTCTGCCAAAGTGTTCAGCTTCGATTGAAGAGGAGTAACCTCGGGGTCTTCTCGAAGAGACATCAACGTTTTGCCATAACTAGAATTTACTCCAGTAGATGTGACGAGGAACGTTCCCACTCCCTCAGTAACTTGAGCTCCAGAGAGAATGAAAGGATCGAGCTTTCGAAGGTTCTCGTGGTTCTCGATCGCTGCAAACACCTCGTCCGCTGGTCGTTTTCGAATTAGATCGGACTCGCCGGTCGTCTGAGACTCGTCGCATTTGACATTGTGCCCTCCAATGAATATTCCATCCACAGGTATCATGTCACCTGGTTCCAGATGCACCACGTCTCCAACTAGTATATCGTAAACAGAAATTTCCATGGTCTTCCCAGATCGGATGACATTGATCTCTCGATCTTCCTTCTTTTTGTTGAGCTTTACAAATTGTCTTTCTTTTTGGAAATCGTTGAGAGACCCTACTACCACCACTACCACAATAGCCACGATGATAGCAACCCCTTCAACCCATTCAATCGGCGGGTTTTCGGCATCGTGTTTAGTTCCGAAGGTCTGATAAAGACCAACAGCAAGAGAGATAGCAGCAGCTATAGAGAGCAAGATGAGGACCTTGTCGTTGTAGGTTATCCACATCAACTGCAACAAATTCTTCCCCTTCTTGACAGGTAGTCGATTATCCTTGAAGACCCGTTTCCTGTCAAGGAAGGCATCCGCGGCAGTTGCAGGCCTTCTCGATTGTATGGTGCTTTTCGTGTCGGCTCTCGTAAGCGGGGTTTTTGAGTCGGCTGTCGCAGGTGGTGAATTAGACACTTTCCCGGCAGCTTGAGCTTCATCGAACGAAACTGTCCCATCTAGATCTGTCTCATCAACGCTCAAGCCAGCTTTCCTGTCAGTTCGAAGGCCTTTTTCCAACCCCGCGAGACCACCTAACGCGTAGAACGCGGATAAACTCTTCGGGTTTATGAGCTTGTTCAGCTGCCCCTGAGTAAAAGCGAAGCTGTTATCTTCTATCTTAAAATCTTCCTCCTTTCCCGGGTCTGGTGTCAGAGCATCTGCATCATTCATAATATCCTCGTTCCCTGACGTATTCCCCAGCCCATCATCTTTATTTCCTTGCCCGGAGCTATTCGTGTAAGTTTCACCGCTATAGTTTGATTTAGAATGGGTGTCATCTTCGGATTCGATGGAGTTCTGCCTAGATCTCAGCCCTGGAACCGCCAAAAATCCAAGTGATTTATCCCCTCTTGATATCGGCGACGAGATGTTATGTGGTGAGGTTGGTCGACTATCTCTACTTTCGAATGATGATGATGCTCGAAGTTCCGGTATCGATATCCGACTTGACTGACTGGGCTGGTTGGCATGATGTGCTCGATTATTGACTGGGCTGCTTGTTCCATCGACTCCTAGTGGACTCGATGGGTCACCCTGTAGAGTCGACGGTGAGTTAGGCAAAGCTCTCAAAGCAACTGCATCGCTCTCCATGTTCTGTGGCGGACTGATATTACTGACAGCAGAAGTATCAATCGTAATAGTAGGTCTGCATGGGAAAGGGTCAGCAAGGCTGGCACGAGACATTGATATACTGGCTGGAGTAAACTAACGCCCTTTGCCTCCTTCCCCCGGGACTCGGAGAAGGGGTCTTGCGGTCTGGGTCTGCCATCATGAAATGTGACAGTAGGCGCTTTCAACAAGAATCGTATTGCGTTCGTCAGAGCACAGCCTGAGGCGCAGGGCCTTGGCGGGTATTGTGAAGCTGAGGCTCGAATCTCGTCCGCATCTGAGGAAGGCTGTTTTTCTTACAATTGAGGATCGTATCTAGGCTGCACAGAGAATATATAAGCTAAGCTCTCTCAACGTTTGCAGAGTCAAGGCTTTTGTCGAGATCAATGATTATTAGCCAAGCAGGCGGACTGAGGCATTTCTCCTTATCAGGGCTTGGCTAATTGCTTTTTGCAAGCTTCCAAGGGAGACGTGGATAACACACTCGATGCCGTTGACGTCCCTCTGCTGCAGGATGGTGATATGACCGCAATCGGGTGAATTCTCACCTCTGATGGTTCATCAAACAGCCGCTAGCCAACCCTGCTTCGGTTTGGCGACCAGGTCTTTCGATTATCAAAATGCTTCAAGCATATGCGATTGTCGACGAGGATGCGATCGGCGCATTCTCTACGATATTCGACGATATGATACGAGACGGCAATTTCAACAAGGATAATGCTACGGATCAAGAAGTATGTATATAGGATCACTTAGGATCAAGAACAACGAGAGGATGTACTGATTGTCGGAGAAGTTAGGTTAGCAGTACGGAATACGGTAAGACGCTTCGATGTTTCCTACTTTGAACAAGGGTTGGGACGCAAGCGCGGATATTGAGGCTGTGTAAAAATGCCCAGACTTTTTTTAGTTTTCGATTGGACACCCTCTGAGCGCCTATCAATGGAAGGGAAAAGCGCCAGTTTCAAACGAGGATCCATACGTTTGGATCTTGGAAGGTCAAGAATTTAAAACGGAGAACAATTCAGACAATTGCTCTCGATATCCTCAATTTATATGAGGAGGGATGGACGTCGACGTAGGTAGACGAGACCCGCATCGCATACTCCCTACTACTAGTAGTAGTACTAGTATTCTATTTCGAGACTATACTCAAAATAGCTTAGAAGGATTATATAGCTGCCGCTGCTCTGACTAGGGGAAGAGTAATACAGTACCCGTAGGTAGGTAGAGGTAGAGGATAGGCCTCTCGCTCTCTCTGTCGGTCCATCTCCACTGTCGGCGTCAGATCCAATCTTGATTTCCCTCCCCAAGAGATTTGGCTTCTATCAAAATGATGATCATGTTTTTATTTCTCGCTCGCAATTTGCTTACGCCATGTCTTTATTATCCTTCGGTTGCTTTTTGATACTCCTCTACTCACAGTACTAGTACAGTAATCAATTCATTGGCAGCTCGCAGTACCGTATACATCACCTCGCATGGTAGCCATATTGGTGCCCGAACCTCCCGGCCCAGTAAATGGAAGTCATTTGGACATTTTTTTTTGGAAGCTTGGCCAGCAAAGCATCCTGAAAACTGGGATCTCGCTATGCTATGCTTTCTTGGCCTTTTGGCAACCAACCATAACAAACAGGGCAATTTCGACGGCAAGTTATCGGGACGACAGCGTCACCACTCAGTCCACAAATCATGAAGTGATGCCGACTTTCTATAGCGAAGGTATAAACCTGATGCAAATCAACGCCGGTACATCTTCTAACATAACGCTACCTGCACCGTTGCTCCACATGTCACGACGACAATTGGAAATGCCCCACAGGTCCAGTCCAGATCTTGCTCATCTTTCCTCGGCGGGAGGCAATTCTTGACGTCGAATTCGTAACCACGAGGCTCAGCGCACGATTAACTCCCAGCAAATGACTTGCAAGTTTGCTTTCATACTTTCGGATTCCACGCCTAGCCAAGATGCCAAATCCCATGGCAAGTATCAGGAAGCGCCAACATGTCTTGATAGTCTCGACTGTTTGACCTACCTTACTTCTGACCTCGAATTTCCTGTTCTAGCCTTCACGCCCAAGAGCAATGCCCCGCTTGGCACCTTCGCCTCCGCCCTCCGCTCCCCACGACACCTCCCATCCTCTCATGCCGCTTCGTCATCCAGCTTCTTGACTTTTCGTCAACAAATTAAGGCCAACATTTTTTTCTTCTTCAATGTTTCAAAGACACAGGGGCAACTAGCGCCACGTTTTGATGCACGATAAGCGAAGCGTGACATGAAGTGGCTGGCAGATCTACAAGTAGAGGCTTTTCAGAAGGTGTTGCGGCGATGAGGGGCGAAAAGGGGCTGAGTTGTCTGCGCGTCACGGGTGAGTCAGGTTCTCAACAAAACTATTGATTACTATATGCCTTATTGCCTCCACATTGAGATAAGTTTGGATTTGAGTTAATCAATCCAGCCATGTGTTGGGGGCTGTGTTTTGCTCGTGTTGGGGACTTGCCATGCCCTGTCATGAAGATCAAGAGGAAGTCGCTGTTCTATGTATGAACTAGGGTTCCAATTGAGCTGTTCAGATAAAGTCTTTAGCATGTGAGAATAAGAAATATATCTTTGAAAGACAATGGTCTTGAGTCGCCTAGGTGTTCAGGAATTTCAAGTCTTTAATGTGGCTGCCGGCGGGTGCTTATATTACAACAACCTAGAGCAACAACAATGCCACAGTCTCCCGTCTGCAATTATACCAAGAACCTGATAAATCCAACCAAATATTAAGTATACCCGTTACATTCTTTATCCCTGTCAACCTCGCTTTTCGAATTCTTTATTAACGTTTGAATAACCATCCGGTTGTCTGGCAGCCTCCTACAATGGATCCAGAAGCAGATTCTACCTTTCTTCCCATGAACTTATCCGTTCAACCATTTCTGCGCCTAAATTCTCGATCTTTAATCAATGACGAAATCGCCCCTGCCCTTCAAACGTCACTCCACTGTTCTCTCGACCTGTACCTTTCCCTCTCTGCACACCAGCATCGCCTTGTCTACAACGTATTCAAACCCTGCATTTATCTATCATCATAGCTCCTCCTATGCAAAACACCTATGCAGCGAAAGATAGAGAGACCTAGAGATTTTACAATCTAGAATATACAAGAAAATGAACAAGCGAACTGTATTATCAGATGCTGCAAAAGATTTCGTTGAAAATTTGACCTTACGCACTCACCCAATTACTCCCCAAATGTCCCTCTCGCACAGCCCAAACGTACAATTCCACTCGAACTGGTCTTGTAACGTAAGAAATTTGTTGCATATCGCAATATATCCCAATAATAGATAGGAAACATTCGCGATCCTTCGAGGGAAGCTAAGCCACCATTTCCGATCCCAGTCTCAGGATGGATCAAGCACGACCTTCTTACTTTATTAGGTTGGATGAGAATACGGAGGGAAATAGTTGGGGCTCAAGGAGTATTTGAGCTGACAGATAGTGTGATTGAGATGTAGTTGGAGATTGGGTACCTTTTTTATTATGACCGTGTACGCAAGGTAGTGAATTTATTATTAGGTTTCAGGCGCGCCTCTCCGTCCCCAAAATATAAAAAGAATCGATAACACCGTGTCTCAAAACCAAAAACGCTTAAGAAAGACCAACTCTAATAATAGCAACCAAGATTCAAATGGCAAAACTCAAAGATGCCAGAGGTAATATGGCATCTCTTAGAAAACCTAGACGGAACTAGATTTTTAAAGCAGGCAAATCAGAGACTGACTTCACCAAAGCTACGCATCCGGATAGTGATTATATTACCGATACACTATCCTGTCTCTGATTTAAATATCCTTTTCTTATTCAAATATATACGCTAACCAGCGAAAGGGAAATTTGATGCTCGTCCCCTTCCCGTCAACCCAAAATTCAAAAAACCACACCCACCTCATCTCACCACCCAAAACAATGATTAAATACAGATCCGACAATGAACATCACAAGAGGCAAAACTCCAAGATGCCAGAGGTAACCTAGCATCTTATGCATCTAATATACACGTTACGATACTGATTCAGGGGTCCAGCTTCCTGCCTATTGTAGGAGGCCTTGTTCTACTCGGAATAAAATCCTGCTGGGATCAAAAAGATGACAA